>Ga0307511_10002973_pt1 | contig 17554 bp, 15 predicted proteins | sample 13_EM_MG_FD_200266 | JGI IMG/M metagenome (GOLD analysis project Ga0307511, IMG submission 200266) | Populus trichocarpa ectomycorrhiza microbial communities from riparian zone in the Pacific Northwest, United States - 13_EM | ecosystem: Host-associated > Plants > Roots > Unclassified | place... | reverse complement strand
CCATTCCTCCGGGCCGCTCGCTCGCTTCTGAAACGGGCTGGAGCGGACTGAGTCAAGGGTGGAGCGCAGCGCAATCGCCGCAGGCGACGCGTAGCGAAGCGAAGCGCCCTTTACTCGGGCCGTGGAAGCCCGACACTGACAAAGAAGCGAGTGGCCCAACGCCCACCTCTCGAGACTCAGGGTCCCACCCCACCCCTCTCCAGCTGTCCTCACGTGAATAATGCAAGCACGCTTGATTGTTTCTGATGGCCCTGCCATGCTCCCCCCATGTCCGATCCGACGCACGTGTTCGACGACCTGCGTGAGGAGAGCGAGGAACTCGACCGGCTAGTAGCCGAGTTGAGCCCGGAGGGCTGGGCGATCGCGACTCCCGCCGCCCGCTGGACCGTCGCCCACCAGATCGCCCACCTGGCCTGGACCGACCACTCGGCGTTGCTCGCCGTGACGGACGAGGACGCGTTCGGTGCGCTGGTCGAGAAGGCGCTCGCCGCCCCCGAGTCGTTCGTGGACCAGGGCGCGGAGGAGGGCGCCGCGAAGCCTCCCGCTGAGCTTCTTGCCGACTGGCGGGCCGGGCGGACGGCCCTGTTGGCTGCCCTGTACGCCGCCCCCGCAAAGACCCGCTTCCCCTGGTACGGCCCACCCATGTCGGCCGCCTCCATGGCCACCGGTCGCCTCATGGAGACCTGGGCCCACGGCCAGGATGTGGCGGACGCGATGGATGTGGTCAGGACACCCACGGACCGGCTCCGGCATGTGGTGCGCATCGGTGTACGGGCGCGTGACTTCGCCTTCGGTGTGCACGGGCTGACGCCGCCGAGTGAGGAGTTTCGGGTCGAACTCGTCGCTCCCTCAGGTGAGTTGTGGACCTACGGTCCCGACGCCGCCCCGCAGCGCGTCACCGGTCCCGCCCTCGACTTCTGTCTTCTCGTCACCCAGCGAGCCCACCGCGCCGACCTCGCGGTGGAGGCCGTAGGTCCCGATGCGGATCGATGGCTCGACATCGCCCAGGCCTTCGCGGGACCACCCGGCCCCGGGCGACAGCCGAAGTCGAAGGGGGCCGGCCAGTGAGTCCCCATCCCGCGCCCCTCCGAATAGGCAACGCCTCCGGGTTCTACGGCGACCGCTTCGACGCCCTGCGCGAGATGCTCACCGGTGGACAGCTCGACGTTCTCACCGGTGACTATCTCGCCGAGCTCACCATGCTCATCCTGGGGCGGGACCGGCTCAAGGACCCGAGCGCCGGGTACGCCCGCACGTTCCTGAAGCAACTGGAGGAGTGCCTCGGCCTCGCCCACGAGCGCGGGGTACGGATCGTCACCAACGCCGGCGGCCTCAATCCGGCCGGACTCGCCGATGCCGTAAGGAGGTTGGCCGACCGGCTGGGGATATCCGTGCGGGTCGCGCATGTCGAGGGGGACGATGTCGTCGCCCGGTATCCGGGGTCACTCGCCGCCCATGCCTATCTCGGCGGGTTCGGAATCGCCGCCTGCCTCGGCGCGGGGGCCGATGTCGTGGTCACCGGGCGGGTCACCGATGCGGCCCTGGTGACCGGTCCCGCCGTCGCCCACTTCGGGTGGGGAGCCAACGACTACGACCGGCTCGCGGGTGCTGTGGTCGCCGGACATGTGCTGGAGTGCGGGACTCAGGCCACCGGCGGCAACTACGCCTTCTTCGCCGAGCACACGGCGGACAAGCTGAGGCGGCCCGGCTTCCCGCTCGCCGAGATCCATGAGGACGGTTCCTCCGTCATCACCAAGCATCCCGGCACGGGGGGCGTCGTCGACGTCGGTACGGTCACCGCTCAGCTTCTCTACGAGACGCAGGGGGCGCGGTACGCCGGTCCCGATGTCACCGCCCGGCTCGACACGATTCGGCTTGGCCACGACGGGCCCGACCGGGTGCGGATCGAGGGGGTGCGGGGTGAGGCTCCGCCACCGACGCTCAAGGTCGGTCTCAACCGGCTGGGGGGCTTCCGCAACGAGGTCACCTTCGTGCTCACCGGGCTCGACATCGAGCGCAAGGCCGCTCTGGTCCAGGAGCAGATGGACCTCGCGTTCAGTGCGGCCAAGTCCCGGCCCGGTGAACTTCGTTGGGATCTCGCCCGTACAGATCACGCCGACGCGCCGACCGAGGAGACTGCCAGTGCGCTGCTTCGGCTTGTCGTCCGGGATGCCGATCAGGAGGTTGTCGGGCGGGCGCTGAGTGCGGCTGCCGTCGAGCTCGCGTTGGCCAGTTACCCGGGCTTCCATGTGCTGACCCCACCTGGAAAGGGAGCGCCCTATGGCGTCTTCGATGATGTGTATGTCCCCCATGGTGCCGTCGACCATGTGGCCGTCCTCCACGACGGGCGCCGGGTTGCTGTGGCCCCGGCCCACGACACCCTCGTACTGGAAGACGTTCCACAGCCTGCCCTCCCCGGGCCTCCGCCGGACGGGCCCACGGCGCGGGCGGCCCTTGGTGTGGTCGCCGGGGCCCGTAGCGGTGACAAGGGAGGGAACGCCAACGTGGGGGTGTGGGCGCGTACGGATGAGGCGTGGCGCTGGCTCGCCCATGCGCTGACCGTCGAGCGGTTTTGCCAACTCCTGCCGGAGACCGAGGAGTTCACGGTCGCCCGGCATGTGCTGCCCAACCTTCGTGCCCTCAACTTCGTCGTCGAGGGCATTCTCGGCGAGGGTGTCGCAGCCCAGCACCGTTTCGATCCGCAGGCCAAGGCCCTGGGCGAGTGGCTGCGTTCCCGTCGACTGGACATTCCGGAGGCCCTGCTGTGACCGTCCTTCCGTCCGCCCTGGACATCAACGGTCCCGACTACCGGGCCAACCGCGAGGCCATGCTCGCCAAGCTCACCGAACTGGACGCCGAGCACGCCAAGGCGCTCGCGGGCGGCGGGCCGAAGTACGTCGAACGGCACCGTAAACGCGGCAAGTTGCTCGCGCGCGAGCGCATCGAGCTGCTGCTCGACCCCGACACGCCCTTCCTCGAACTGTCGCCGCTCGCCGCCTGGGGCAGCGACTACGCGGTCGGCGCCGCCCTCGTCACCGGCATCGGGGTCGTCGAGGGCGTGGAGTGTCTGATCACCGCCAACGACCCGACCGTGCGCGGGGGCGCGAGCAATCCCTGGTCGCTGAAGAAGGCCCTGCGAGCGAACGACATCGCGCTCGCCAACCGGCTCCCCTGCATCAGCCTCGTCGAGTCCGGCGGCGCCGATCTCCCTTCCCAGAAGGAGATCTTCATCCCCGGCGGCGCCATCTTCCGCGACCTGACCCGCCTTTCGGCCGCCGGTATCCCCACCATCGCGGTCGTCTTCGGGAACTCGACCGCCGGCGGCGCCTACATCCCCGGCATGTCCGACCACGTGATCATGGTCAAGGAACGCGCCAAGGTGTTCCTCGGCGGCCCGCCGCTCGTGAAGATGGCCACCGGCGAGGAGAGCGACGACGAGTCGCTCGGCGGCGCCGAGATGCACGCGCGCGTGTCGGGACTCGCCGACCACTTCGCCGTCGACGAGCAGGACGCGCTGCGGCAGGCCCGCCGCGTCGTCGCCCGCCTCAACCACCGCAAGGCGTACGGCGATCCGGGACCGGCCGCACCCCCCAAGTACGACGAGGACGAACTGCTCGGCATCGTCCCCGGGGACCTCAAAACCCCCTTCGACCCGCGCGAGGTCGTCGCCCGCCTCGTCGACGCCTCCGACTTCGACGAGTTCAAGCCCCTCTACGGCACCAGCCTGGTGACGGGTTGGGCCACCCTGCACGGTTATCCCGTCGGCATCCTCGCCAATGCGCAGGGCGTCCTCTTCAGCCAGGAGTCCCAAAAGGCCGCCCAGTTCATCCAGTTGGCCAACCAGCGCGACATCCCGCTGCTCTTCCTGCACAACACCACCGGCTACATGGTCGGCAAGGAGTACGAGCAGGGCGGCATCATCAAACACGGCGCGATGATGATCAACGCCGTCAGCAACAGCCGCGTACCGCACCTGTCCGTGCTCATGGGCGCCTCGTACGGCGCCGGCCACTACGGCATGTGCGGCCGCGCCTACGACCCCCGCTTCCTCTTCGCCTGGCCCAGCGCCAAGTCCGCCGTCATGGGCCCCCAGCAGCTCGCCGGAGTCCTGTCGATCGTCGCCCGCCAGTCGGCCGTAGCGAAGGGGCAGCCCTACGACGAGGAGGCGGACGCGGCGCTGCGCGCCATGGTGGAGCAGCAGATCGAGTCCGAGTCCCTGCCGATGTTCCTGTCGGGGCGGCTGTACGACGACGGTGTCATCGACCCGCGCGACACCCGCACCGTCCTCGGCCTGTGCCTGTCCGCCCTCCACACGGCGCCCTTCGAGGGCGCGCGCGGTGGCTTCGGCGTCTTCCGGATGTGAGGGATCACGTGATTTCGACAGTACTGGTCGCCAACCGGGGCGAGATCGCCTGCCGGGTCTTCCGCACCTGCCGTGAACTGGGCATCCGAACCGTCGCCGTGCACTCGGACGCCGACGAGCACGCGCTCCACGCACGCGTGGCCGACGCGACGGTACGGCTGCCCGGGGCGACGCCCCAAGAGACGTACCTGCGCGGCGAGTTGATCGTGAAGGCGGCTGTCGCGGCGGGCGCGGACGCGGTGCACCCCGGCTACGGCTTCCTCTCCGAGAACGCCGACTTCGCCCGCGCCGTCCTGGACGCCGGCCTGGTGTGGATCGGACCGCCCCCCGAGGCGATCGAGGCCATGGCCTCCAAGACCCGCGCCAAGGAACTCATGGGCATCGCCTCACTGGACCGCGTCACCGAGGCCGACCTCCCCGTCCTGGTGAAGGCGGCGGCGGGCGGCGGCGGACGCGGCATGCGCGTGGTACGCCAACTCACCGACCTGGAAGCCGAGTTGATGGCCGCCCGAGCCGAGGCCACCAGCGCCTTCGGCGACGGCGAGGTCTTCGTCGAGCCCTACGTCGAGGGCGGCCGACACGTCGAGGTGCAGATCCTCGCCGACACCCACGGCACAGTCTGGGCCCTCGGCACCCGCGACTGCTCCCTCCAGCGCCGCCACCAGAAGGTGATCGAGGAGTCCCCGGCCCCGGGCCTGCCTGATCAACTGGCGGAGGAGCTGGGCGAGTTGGCGATACGCGCCGCCCGCGCAGTCGCCTACGAGGGCGCCGGAACCGTCGAGTTCCTCATCTCCCCCGACAACAAGGCCCACTTCCTGGAGATGAACACCCGCCTCCAGGTCGAACACCCGGTGACAGAAGCCGTGTTCGGCATCGACTTGGTGGCCCTGCAGCTACGCATCGCGGAGGGCGAGCCCCTCGAAACCGACCCCCCGACCGCGCGCGGCCACGCGATAGAGGCCCGCCTCTACGCCGAAGACCCGTCCCACGAGTGGACCCCCCAGACCGGAACCCTGCACCGCCTGGCCGTCCCGAACGGCGTCCGCCTGGACACGGGTTACACCGACGGCGACGAGATCGGCGTCCACTACGACCCGATGCTCGCCAAGGTCGTGGCCCACGCCCCCACCCGCGCCGAGGCCCTCCGCAAACTGGCGGGCGCCCTGGAGCAAGCGACAATCCACGGCCCGATCACCAACCGCGCCCTCCTCGTCAACTCCCTACGCCACAAGGAGTTCACGACGGCCCACATGGACACGGGCTTCTACGACCGCCACCTCCCGGAACTCACGAAGCCCACCCCCGACCCGCACGCCCCCCTGGCGGCCGCCCTGGCGGACACCCACGGCCGCTCCCGCTTCGGAGGCGGCGGCTGGCGCAACCTGCCGTCCCAGCCGCAGGTGAAGCGCTACGCCATGGCAGGCGAGGAGCACGAGATCCACTACCACCACACGAGGGCCGGCCTGACCGCGGAAGGGGTACGCGTAATCCACGCGGACGCCGCTCTGGTCGTACTCGAAGTCGACGGCGTACGACGGAAGTTCGAGGTCACGAGATACGGCTCCGACCAGGTGTACGTGAACACCACCACCTTGACCGCCCTCCCCCGCTTCCCCGACCCAACAGCCCAACTCGCCCCAGGCTCCCTGCTGGCACCCATGCCGGGCACGGTGGTGAGGGTTGCGGAGGGCCTGGCCGTAGGAGCCGCTGTAAAGGCTGGAGACCCTCTCCTCTGGCTGGAGGCAATGAAGATGGAACACAAGATCACGGCCCCGGTAACAGGCCAGCTGACGGCCCTGAACGCGGTACCTGGCCAACAGGTACAGCTAGCCGCCCTGTTGGCGGTAGTCCAGCCCACCTAAAGGGGCGCGGGGAACTGCGCGACCAGCCACAACGAGGGAGCCACATGCCCACCACCGAAACCGAAGAACACAAGGCCCTACGTTCAGCCGTCTCCGCCCTCGGCAAACGCCACGGCCGCACCTACAACAGGGAGCAACTCTGGTCCGAGGCGGCCAAGCTCGGCTACCTAGGAGTCAACCTCCCAGAGGAATATGGCGGCGGAGGCGGCGGCATCTCCGAACTCTCCATAGTCCTGGAGGAGTTGGGAGCAGCAGGCTGCCCCCTCCTCATGATGGTCGTGTCACCGGCGATCTGCGGCACGGTGATCGCCCGCTTCGGCACGGAAGAACAGAAACAGACCTGGCTCCCCGCCCTCGCCGACGGCACCCGCACCATGGCCTTCGGCATCACAGAACCCGACGCCGGCTCCAACAGCCACCGCATCACCACCACCGCCCGCAAGGACGGCGCGGACTGGCTGCTCACCGGCCGCAAGGTCTTCATCTCCGGAGTGGACCTGGCCGACGCCACCCTCATAGTCGGCCGCACCGAGGACTCCCGAACCGGCCGCCTCAAGCCCAGCCTGTTCATCGTCCCGCGAGACGCCGACGGCTTCACCCGCCGTCAGATAGACATGGAACTCCAGGCGGCGGAGAAGCAGTTCGAGCTGACCCTGGACGACGTACGACTGCCCGCCGAGGCGCTCGTCGGAGACGAGGACGCGGGCCTGCTGCAGCTCTTCGCCGGCCTCAACCCCGAACGCATCATGACGGCCGCCTTCGCGATCGGCATGGGCCGCTACGCGCTCGCCCGGGCGATCGAGTACGCGCGCGACCGCACCGTGTGGGACGCCCCGATCGGTGCCCACCAGGCCATCGCGCACCCGCTCGCACAGGCGCACATCGACCTCGAACTGGCCCGGCTGATGATGCAGAAGGCGGCGTATCTGTACGACGCGGGGGACGACGTCGGCGCGGGCGAGGCGGCGAACATGGCCAAGTACGCGGCGGGGGAGGCGTGCGTGCGGGCCGTGGACCAGTCGGTGCACACGCTCGGCGGCAACGGCCTCACGCGCGAGTTCGGGCTCGCTTCGCTGATAACTGCCGCGCGCGTGGCTCGTATTGCTCCGGTGAGCCGGGAGATGATTCTCAACTACGTCTCCCACCAGACCCTGGGCCTGCCCAAGTCGTACTAGCCACTCAGGGGCCCATGCCAGTTCGTGCCAGGAGGAACCATGTTCCGCAGCGAGTACGCAGACGTTCCGGCCGTAGAACTCCCGATCCATGACGCGGTGTTGGCCGGGGCCGCGAAGTTCGCGGACGAGCCCGCGCTGATCGACGGCACGGACGGCACGACCCTCACGTACGCCCAGGTGGACCGGTTCCACCGCAGTATCGCGGCGGGGCTCGCGGAGGCGGGCGTGCGCAAGGGGGACGTTCTCGCGCTGCACAGCCCGAACACGGTCGCCTTCCCGCTGGCCTTCTACGCCGCCACGCGCGCGGGTGCCTCCGTCACGACGGTGCATCCGCTCGCCACGCCGGAGGAGTTCGCCAAGCAGCTGCGGGACTCGGCGGCCCGCTGGATCGTCACGGTGTCACCGCTCCTGGAGTCGGCCCGCCGGGCGGCCGAACTCGCGGGCGGCGTCGAGGAGATATTCGTCTGCGACAGTGCGCCCGGACACCGTTCGCTGGCCGACATGCTCGCCTCGACGGCCCCCGAGCCGGTGGTCGACATCGACCCGGTGGAGGACGTCGCGGCCCTCCCGTACTCCTCGGGAACGATCGGCGTCCCCAAGGGCGTGATGCTGACGCACAGTCAAATAGCCACGAATCTGGCCCAGTTGGAGTCGGCGGTCCCCACCGGCCCCGGCGACCGCATCCTCGCCGTCCTGCCGTTCTTCCACATCTACGGCCTCACGGCCCTGATGAACGCACCCCTGCGCAAGGGCGCCGCGGTAGTCGTCCTCCCGCGCTTCGACCTCGAAACCTTCCTCGCGGCCATCGAGAACCACCGCATCACCGGCCTCTACGTCGCCCCGCCGATCGTCCTGGCCCTGGCCAAACACCCGGCGGTCGCGCAGTACGACCTCTCGTCGCTGAAGTACATCATCAGCGCCGCCGCACCCCTCGACGCGAACCTCGCCGCCGCCTGCTCCCGGCGCCTCGGCCTGCCGCCCGTGGGCCAGGCGTACGGCATGACGGAACTGTCCCCGGGCACCCATGTGGTCCCCGTACGGGACATGCCCACGGCACCCCCCGGCACGGTCGGCAAACTCATCGCCGGCACCGAGATGCGGATCGTCTCCCTCGACGACCCCGCCAAGGACCTCGGCATCGGGGAGGCCGGCGAACTCCTCATCCGCGGCCCCCAGGTGATGAAGGGCTACCTCGGCCGCCCCGACGACACCGCTGCGATGATCGACGAGGACGGCTGGCTGCATACAGGGGACGTCGGCCATGTGGACGCCGGCGGTTGGACCTTCATAGTCGACCGGGTCAAGGAACTCATCAAGTACAAGGGCTTCCAGGTGGCCCCCGCCGAACTGGAGGCCCTCCTGCTCACCCACCCCGGCATCGCCGACGCGGCCGTGGTGGGCGAGTACAACGAGGACAACAACGAGGTCCCACACGCGTACGTGGTCCGCCAACAGGCCGCCGTAGACCCCTCCGAACTCTCCGAACTCTCCGAACTCTCCGAAGGCGAGGTCATGATGTACGTCGCCGAACGCGTCGCCCCCTACAAGCGGGTCCGCCGGGTCACCTTCATCGACGCCGTCCCGCGCGCCGCCTCCGGCAAGATCCTGCGCCGCGAGCTCCGAGGCCGCTCATGACCCTGGTCGGACGGACACGCGAACGTGGCATCGAGACCCTGAGCCTGGACTCACCGGCCACCCGCAACGCGCTGTCGGCGCCCCTGGTGGCCGAGTTGGCGGACGCCCTCACCGAGTGCGCCAAGGACACGGACGTACGGGCGATCGTCCTGACCCACACAGGGAACACGTTCTGCGCGGGCGCGGACCTACGGAACCCACCGCCCCCGGACGCGCTGGTGAGCCTGCTCCGCCAGATCGTGGAGGCAGCCAAACCGGTCGTCGCCCGCGTGACGGGTCACGTACGGGCGGGCGGCCTGGGCCTCCTCGCGGCCTGCGACATCGCGGCGGCATCCGGGCAGGCCACCTTCGCGTTCACGGAGGTACGGATCGGGGTCGCCCCGGCGGTGATCTCCCTCCCGCTCCTGCCCCGCACGGACCCCCGCGCCCTGGCCCGCTACTACCTCACCGGCGAACGCTTCGACGCGCCGGAAGCGGCCCGCATCGGCCTGCTGACGACAGCGGGAGAGGACGTGGACGAGTCCCTCGCCCCCATTCTCGACGGCCTGCGCCGCTCCGCCCCCGAGGCCCTGGCCGAGACGAAACGGCTGCTCACGGCTAGGGTGCTGGAAACCTTCGACCGGGACGCGGCCGACCTGACCGCGCTCTCGGCACGGCTGTTCGCCTCCGCGCAGGCCCGCGAGGGAATGACGGCCTTCCTCGAACGACGGGATCCCGCATGGCTGGTGTGAGCGCGGCGCCCGCGCCGGGCACGGTCGACCGCAGACCCAAGCAGGACCGCAGCCGGGCCACCCGGCAGCGCCTCCTGGAAGCCGCCGTGTCCTGCCTCGCCGAACACGGCTGGGCAGGCTCCACGGTAGCCGTCGTGGCCGAACGCGCCGGCGTCTCCCGAGGCGCAGCCCAACACCACTTCCCCACCCGCGAGGACCTCTTCACGGCGGCCGTCGAGTACGTGGCGGAAGAACGCTCCACAGCCCTCCGGGCCCTGTTCCCGGAGGGCGCGGAAGACCGCCGAGTGGTGGTCGAGGCCCTGGTGGACCTCTACACGGGCCCGCTGTTCCGAGCAGCCCTGCATTTGTGGGTAGCGGCCTCGAACGAGGACCAACTCAGGCCCCGAGTAACAGAGTTGGAGGCCAAGGTGGGCCGCGAGACCCACCGCATCGCTGTGGACCTCCTGCGCGCGGACGAGTCCAAGGCGGGCGTACGGGAAACGGTCCAGGGCCTCTTGGACATGGCAAGGGGCTTGGGCTTGGCGAACCTGCTCACGGACGACAGGGGGCGCAGGGAGAGGGTCGTCGCCCAATGGACCCACCTGCTGGAGGGTGCTCTTTAGGGGCGCGGGGCTGTGTCAATTCGCGGCTCCGCCGCGCGGGCGCGACCAGCCACAACGCACCCGCACCCGCCCACGCTCCTCAGGCCCCCCTTCAGTGGGCGATATCCGCAAACCCCTCGATCTCCCGCGGACCGCGACTCGCAGGCCCCACATACCGAGCAGACGGCCGCACAAGCCTCCCCGTCCGCTTCTGCTCAAGAATGTGCGCCGACCACCCCGCGGTCCGCGCACACGTGAACATCGACGTGAACATGTGCGCCGGCACCTCCGCGAAGTCGAGCACGATCGCCGCCCAGAACTCGACGTTGGTCGCCAGCACCCGGTCGGGACGCCGAGCGTGCAACTCCGCAAGCGCGGCCTTCTCCAACGCCTCCGCGATCTCGAACCGCGGCGCCCCCAACTCCCGTGCCGTACGCCGCAGTACACGCGCCCGAGGATCCTCGGCCCGGTACACCCGGTGCCCGAACCCCATCAACCGCTCCCCCTTGTCCAGCGCCTGCCGCACATACGCCTCGGCATCCCCGGTCCGCTCGATCTCCTCGATCATCCCGAGCACCCGAGACGGCGCACCGCCATGCAGCGGTCCGGACATCGCCCCCACGGCCCCCGACAGCGCCGCAGCGACATCCGCCCCGGTCGACGCGATGACCCGAGCCGTGAACGTCGACGCGTTCATGCCGTGCTCCGCGGCGGACGTCCAATAGGCGTCCACGGCGGCGACATGCTTCGGATCGGGCTCGCCCCGCCACCGGATCATGAACCGCTCGACAACGGACTGCGCCTTGTCGATCTCGCGCTGCGGCACCATCGCGCTGCCCTGCCCGCGTGCGGACTGGGCGACGTAGGACAGGGCCATGACGGCCGCGCGGGCGAGGTCGTCGCGGGCCTGCTCTGCGTCGATGTCGAGGAGGGGCTTGAGGCCCCACACGGGCGCGAGCATGGCCAGCGCGGACTGTACGTCGACGCGGATGTCACCGGAGTGCACCGGGATCGGGAACGGTTCGGCGGGCGGCAGTCCGGGGTTGAAGGCGCCGTCGACGAGCAGCCCCCAGACGTTGCCGAACGAGACATGGCCGACCAGATCCTCGATGTCGACGCCCCGGTACCGCAGGGCGCCGCCTTCCTTGTCCGGTTCGGCGATCTCCGTCTCGAACGCGACGACTCCTTCGAGTCCAGGTACAAAGCCGGGGTCGGACATCGGGCGGCTCCTCATGCTGTGGCTCCACGGTCGCTCGGGACTCGCGGGCCGAAGATAGAGACAGCAGCACCATAACGCCGGGTGCCACCCATGGGGAGGGTCCGCGGCACTGAGTGCCACCCGAACTCGTGGCCGCACCCGCCGTACGGCAAGATGACCGCCGTGACCGACCGCGATCCCACCGACGGTGAAGCCACCGCCCGCGATTCCGCCGCCCGTGATCCCCGCCTCGACCCCGCCGCGATGCGCAAGCAGTACCGGGTGGCGGGCCTCGACGAGAAGGACCTGGCGCCCGGCCCCATGACACAGTTCGGCCGCTGGTTCGAGGAGGCGGCGCTCCAGGACCTCGTCTACGAGCCCAACGCCATGGTCGTCTCCACCGCCGACCCCGAGGGCCGCCCCAGCTCCCGCACGGTCCTCCTCAAGGACTACGACGACCAGGGCTTCGTCTTCTACACGAACTACGAGTCCCGCAAGGCCCGCGAACTCGCCGCCAACCCGTACGTCTCCCTGCTCTTCCCCTGGCACCCGATGGCCCGCCAGGTCCTCGTCACAGGCACCGCCCGCCGCACCGGCCGCGACGAGACCGCCGCGTACTTCCGCACCCGCCCGCACGGCTCCCAGCTCGGCGCGTGGGCCAGCGCCCAGTCCTCGGTGATCGCCTCCCGGACCGAACTGGAGTCGTCCTACGCCGAGTTGGCCGCCCGCTACCCCGAGGGCGAACAGGTCCCGGTCCCACCCCACTGGGGCGGATTCCGCATCGCCCCCCAGACGGTCGAGTTCTGGCAGGGCCGCGAAAACCGCCTCCACGACCGCCTCCGCTACACAGCCGAACAGGACGGCAGCTGGCGGGTGGAGCGCCTCAGCCCCTGACCTGCGGGGCCCGCAAACGCAGACGACCCGCGAGCTCAGGTCCCTCCGCCTCGCAGCGGGGGAGCCGGCCGGACGTACCGGCGAGCTCGCGGGTCGGGTGACTGCGTTGGGTTAGGCCGGTTGCGCGCGACTCACACACGCGGGCCCGGCGCCGAACCGAGTACGACGGCGGGCCACTAGCCCGCAGCCACCTCTTCCGTCCGGTATCCATACATCTGCCGAACCACCTCCTTTCCGAAGTACTCGCCACCCTAAGAACCCCCTGCCGACGGATCAACCGCTTTTTACGAGACATGAACTTCCTGGACGCGAGTGCGCTGGACACCTAGGTTTCCGACTCATGACCGACCTTCACATAGAGCCGGTGGCAGACGAGACCGGGCTCCGGGACTGGCGGCACGTCCACAACCTGATCGTGCCGCCCGCCGCCATGTCTCTCGACGAGGTGCGGGAGCGGAGCGGCCGGAACCGGCTGGAGAACGCGTACCTGGGGGACACGCTCGTGGGCTGCTCCACCGTCCGCCCGCCGCAGGGCGAGGACGCGGTGGCGACCGTTATCGCGCGGGTGCTGCCCGAGTTCCGGCGGCGGGGATACGGAGTGGCCCTCTACGAAAACGGCCTCACGCGTGCGCGTGCGCTCGGTGCCGGGGGGATCGAGACCGTCGTCCTGGCCGCCAACGCGGACGGGGTGCGGTTCGCCGAGGCGCGGGGGTTTGCCGAGACCGAGCGGTATGTGCTGGACGGGGAGACCGACCTGTGGATCACGTTGCGGCTGGCGTAGGCCACGGCAGGACCGTCAGCTCCGGCCAGGCCTGCCGCCAGCGGGCCGCCTTCGTCTCGTAGACCTCTCGCGGTGCCTGGACCGGGTTCGGGCGTACGACGAGGTTGAAGATGTCGGAGAGGCCGTGCGGGGCGTAGACGCGCCAACTGCCGTCCGGCTTCAGGCGTACGGCCAGGCAGCATGTCGTCGACGCGAAGGAGTCGACCGCGGACTCGACGGAGTCGTACGGCGCGCACGGGACCCCGAATTTCTGCTCGTACCAGAGGTGGACGCGGGCCTCGTTGCGGATCTCCACCTCTGCGGAGAGGCCGGCGAAGGCTTCGCGGCCTGCGCGGATCGCTGTGTCCTCCGCCTCCCAGGAGAGGTCGGTGGCGTCGTAGTAGAAGACGTCGTAGTCCTTGATGCCGTGGGTCGGGGGACGGCCGGTGACCGTGTTCCAGATCGTTTGGAAGAGGCAGCCCGCGGTCAGGTACCAGTCGGGGAGGCCGAGGGCCGCGGTGCGGTCGAGGACTTCCAGGAGGGTCTGGTTGCGGGACAGCGTCGTCCGCAGCGCGGTGAGCTGTTCGTCGAGGGGGAGGCGGGCGGGCATCGGTCGAGTGTGCCGGTGCCGGAAGCGGTGCCGTACAACGATTCCCTCAATCTTTGGGAACGTGGTGTGTGCTGCGTCACGTTCGAGTTGAATGATGGTGAGTGAGTGAACCGACGCTCCGTGTCCGCGGACGCAGCCTGCAGCAGGGGGTCCAGGTGAGTGCTTCCCGGCGTAGTGGGACCACCGACGAGTTGGGTCCCGACGAGCCCGAGCGGGACGGTGGTCCCGAGGGGCCCGGCGGGTCCGATCTGCTCGCCGCGTTGCTGGACGGGATGGACGCGGCACTGTGTGCCTTCGATGCCGACGGTGTGCTGACCCACTGGAACCGCGAGGCCGAGCGCATCCTCGGCTGGACCGCGGCCGAGGCCGTCGGACGCCACGGGCTCGCCGGGTGGGCCGTACGGAGTGCGGACGCCGAGGAGGTCGAGGGGCGGCTGATGTCCGCCATGCAGGCTCCCGGACGGCAGGTCAATGAGTTCGCCCTCCTTACGAAGGATGGTGGGCGGGTGCTTGTGCGGACGCAGTCCGCCGCCGTGCGCGGGCCCGACGGGAAGCCCGCCGGCGTCTACTGCGCCTTCAGTGAAGTGCATGCGCAGATCGACCTCGAGCGGTCGATCGCGTTGAGTGAGGCCCTCTTCGAGGACGCCTCCTGGGGGGTCGTGCTCGTCGACGCCGATCTGCGGCCCGCCGTCGTCAACGCGCATGCCGCGCGGGCGCTCGGTACCGGGCGCACCTCCGTCCTCGGGCGGCCCCTCGGTGAGCTGCTGGCCCAGGGCGTCGAGGAGTTGGAGGCCGCGCTCACGCATGTGCTGGCCGAGGGCGCGCCGCCCGCGCCGGCCGAGATCTGGGTGAGCGTGCGGACGCCCGAGGGGCATCTGCGGCGCTGCTGGCGGAGCGGGTTCCTGCGGCTGGCCTCGCCGCTCACCGAGGAACCGGTGCCGCTCGGCGTCGGCTGGCTGTTCCAGGACGTCACCGAGGCCAAGCAGCTCGAGCAGGAGGCCTCCCTGCTGCGGTTCCGCGCCCAGCAGCTGCACCGGGCCGCGCGCGCCGCCGCCGAGTGCGAGGACCCGCGCGACGCGGCCACCGTCCACCTGGACTTCGCCCTCGCCGGCTTCGCCGACCACGCGCTCGTCGACCGGGTCGTGGGCGGATCGTTGAACGATACCGACGGAGCCCAGGCTGTGGCCGTACGGCTCGTCCGGGTCGCCGCCACCCCCACGGGGGCGCCGGGGCCCAGCCTGCTCAGCGGTGCGGCCGGGCTGCCCGTGCGCTATGGAGAGGGGCATCCCGCTCTGCAGTGCGTCGAACGCGTCGGCTCCGTGCGGGCCAGTATCGGCGTCGCCCCGCCCGAACAGGCCCGGGAGTGGGCCCGGGCCCGCCAGTGGCCCCAGGACGCCGTGCACGCGCTGTGCGCGGTACTGCGCAGCCGGGGGCGGACGCTCGGTGTGGTGACGTTCCTGCGCGGGGCGGGCCGCAGCCAGTTCGAGCGGTCCGACTCGGTCTACGCCGAGGACGTGGCCGTACGGATCGCGGCGGCGCTCGATCTGGCGGGGGCCACGGGGGAGAAGTAGCGGCGGCCCAAAACTGGCCTCAGTACTGGTCTCGGTACCGGTACTGAGACCGGTCTCAGTACTGGTAGAAGATCCGGTCCCGGTACTCCTCGAAGACCCGGCCGTTCCACTCGTGGCCGCCGTCGACGTTCCCGGAGCGCAGGAGCGGCGGCTCGATGCCGCGGTCGGCCAGGGTCGCCGCCGCCGTCGCCATGACGGCCTGGAGGAGGGCCGTGGTGACGACCGTGGAGGCGGGGGCGAAGGGGGCCGGGATGGCGTCGTGGGTGAGTTCCGCGTCGCCGATCGCGATCTTCGAGTCGAGTACGACGTCGCAGTGGTCCTTGAGATACGTCCCCGAGGTGTGCCGTGACGTCGTCTCCGAGGCGTACGCCACCGAGGTGACGCCGATGACGCGGACGCCGAGGGCGCGGGCCTTCATGGCCATCTCCACGGGCAGGGCGTTCCGCCCGGACAGCGAGATGATCACCAGGGCGTCGCCGGAGCGCAGCGGTGACGTCTCCAGGACCACGCCCGCGAGGCCGTCGACGCGCTCCAGGGCGGAGCCCAGCGTGGCAGGCATGACGTCGACGCCGAGGACTCCGGGGACCACGAGCAGGTTCATCAGGGCGAGTCCGCCCGCGCGGTAGACGAGGTCCTGCGCGGCGAGCGAGGAGTGTCCGGCGCCGAAGGCGAAGAGGCGCCCGCCGTCGGCCACGGTGTCCGCGAGGAGCGTGCCGGCCGCCCCGACGGAGTCGGCCTCTTCGTCGCTGACCCGCTGGAGCAGGGTGATCGCGGCGTCGAAGAACTGGCCGGCCGGCGTACGGTCGCTCATGCGGGAGCCCCCTCGGTGAGTTTGTGTCGCGGATCACCGTGCGGTCTGGACCAAGTGGATGTCAATACGGCGTCGAGGGCGATCGGGTCCGCCGTGGAGCGGGCGGAGAGGGGCTGCACGGACCGCCGTAACCGGCTGGTTTCAACGGCGCGGCACGGTTGTCAGTGCGATGCGTCAGAATTGAGTCCAGGGCCAGCGCACGCGCCGCGGAGCCGCCGAGCTTCGGGCAGAGGTAATCGAGGGGCACGTATGTCCGGACTGATCGACACCACGGAGATGTATCTCCGCACCATCCTCGAGCTGGAGGAGGAAGGTGTGGTCCCCATGCGCGCCCGCATCGCCGAGCGGCTCGACCAGAGCGGCCCGACGGTGAGCCAGACGGTGGCGCGCATGGAGCGCGACGGCCTGGTAGCCGTCGCCAGCGACCGCCATCTGGAGCTGACCGACGAGGGCCGCCGCCTGGCCACGCGCGTGATGCGCAAGCACCGGCTCGCCGAGTGTCTGCTCGTCGACGTGATCGGCCTGGAGTGGGAGCAGGTGCACGCCGAGGCCTGCCGTTGGGAGCACGTGATGAGCGAGGCCGTGGAGCGGCGGGTCCTCGAGCTGCTGCGCCACCCCACGGAGTCCCCGTACGGCAATCCGATCCCCGGTCTCGAGGAGCTGGGCGAGAAGGACGGGGCCGACCCGTTCCTCGACGAGGGCATGGTGTCACTGGCCGAGCTGGATCCGGGCCTGGACGGCAAGACGGTCGTGGTGCGCCGGATCGGCGAGCCCATCCAGACGGACGCCCAGCTGATGTACACGCTGCGCCGCGCGGGTGTGCAGCCCGGCTCGGTGGTGAGCGTGACGGAGTCGGCGGGCGGGGTGCTGGTGGGCAGCGGTGGCGAGGCGGCCGAGCTGGCCTCGGACATCGCCTCGCATGTGTTCGTCGCCAAGCGCTGACCGCGTCCTTTACCCGGCGGGGCCGTCAACTCGTGGGGCTGGAGAGGTAGTTGTGGCGTTCCGCCGGTCGCGGAGTTTCCAAGATTCAGTGCGCTGAATCGCAGCGCGGGGACGCTTCGCGTGCCAGGCTGTCGCGTGAGGCATATGACCGTGAGGGGGCGGGAGGATGTGCCGCAAACGTGGGGGTGGCCCCGGCGCCGTGCGGCGCCGGGGCCTGTCCTCCCCTGTGCTGACCCGGAGCCCCGAGCTCTCAAGGTCATCCCCTTCGGACCGGTTTCCCCGAGCGGTCCGCCTCCCGGTGAAGATCTCCCCTCGGTGGCGGCGATCATTCCTTGAACCGGGTCACTCGAACGAGGGGTGTTGCGGCCGGAGACCGCATTTTCGAATCTGTATTCGATAACCTGTGGGTGATGAAACGCGC
>Ga0307511_10002972_pt1 | contig 17555 bp, 2 predicted proteins | sample 13_EM_MG_FD_200266 | JGI IMG/M metagenome (GOLD analysis project Ga0307511, IMG submission 200266) | Populus trichocarpa ectomycorrhiza microbial communities from riparian zone in the Pacific Northwest, United States - 13_EM | ecosystem: Host-associated > Plants > Roots > Unclassified | place... | reverse complement strand
ATTGGACCATTTGGAACATGTAAGGGGTCCTTGCTGGTGTTTCTGGGTTGGTCCACATCAATCCCTTTAGTTTCTAAGCTTCCAAAAACCTCCCCTACGGCCTATGGTCTCATCCTTAAAATCACCATCATCAAAATTGTCAACGTCCTCCTCAAAATCATCATAATCATTCGACTTTGGTCTTTCAGGTCAGCCATTGTTTGATTTCAGGTCAACCCCAACCTTCCTCACATCTTGGGTACTTGTATCAACTTTATTACCATGTTTCTCCACCTTCTCAAGTTTGTCACACATGTTCCCCATCATAAAATTCACCCTTTTCATTATCTTTGTCAAGGCTTGAATTTGGAACTTTACATCACCCTCGGGAGAGGGTGGTGTGTTATTCTTATCAGACATAATTATACCTGCAAAAATTGGTTATTGGTATAAAAAACTTTCGTCACGTCGCTCATGTTTCACTTAAAATTTGGTTTTTCTCCTCTCGTCTTACCTTCTTTCGGCTCTTGTGGAACTAAATCCAATACCAAATAAAACCGACTTAGAAATGCAGTCCATATAAGTTTATACTACTCAAGAAGCAATAAAAAAACACAAAAACAAGCAAAAACAAAATTATAACGATAGTCTCGTGAGTAGCAAGCAAATCTATCCGGATTATGAACGAAATTGAAGACTCAAATAAAATCAATTGTGAAGTATGCAAAAATGATGGAAACAACACCCGAATACATTATATATGATGAATATATGATGCAAGAACAAAAACAACATAAATGGACAAGCTTCAAAATTGATGCAATACAAACTCGTTTACGATAAGTTAAGTTTGATCTGGAACCTAAGGTAAATGATGTTCAAATGAGCTAAAATGTGATATATAATGCGACTTCAACCCAAATAGATAGAATATTAAATTTGAGCAATTTACGATAGGGTTTGTTATGCGGATGCAAAAAAGAACATGATAAATAAGACTTGATTAGATCCAGAATTGAAACCCTAAACAAACGATATCAAACTATCAAGTTTGAGCTAATTTTGAGTTAATTTGATCCATTTTCCCTTTGTTTAGCTTTTTTCTGAGGTAGGAGCAAATAAACTTCCTTTTGAACTACTATTTTTTTCTTATTTTTATTGAATTTTATGATGTTATTGATATATTTTGGACAGTAACAAGACAAAATAACAACAAAAAAAGTTTTTGATATTCAGCAAATTCAAAGAGAAGAAGAGTTTGGACACTAAGGAATTTGTTTATGGAATCAACAAGAAACAAAAATTTCATAATGATATAACCTAATTAATGGAGCCAAGCTCTGATACCAAATGATGCAAACCTCTTGATCACGCAGTCAAGCAACCCACACACAAAGACATTAATTCCTAGAAAGCCAAGTAAATCAGATTTGATAAGAGTGTGCCACAAAGATAACTTGTATCTAGGCACTAACATTATTGGAATTAACCCCCATCTAATGAATATTGATCCGTAAATGAGAAGTATAAGGATGACACCTCGAAGTCAGTTGTTCTTCGATAAGTCGTTTTTAGTCCTTTAAAGAACTAATGAATGGAGAATATCTCACCAACATATAAAACAAAGTTTGTGGCAAAAATAAGTTTTTTTTTATTTCAAAATCTTCCATACACATCTTATAAGGAAATTATTAATACTGAGAATTAAACTTCTAAACCCTAATTTACCCAAGTTGTAACAATCCCAATTTTTCCGGAACAAATCACCTCCAAACACAAAAGCAAATAGGGCAAAAAAAAATTTATATACACATGGTATTCATATAAAATTCTATCAAAATTGAACTGTTACTATCTTATGGTTACTATCTAAACCTTGAATTGTTACTGTCTAACTGTTACTGTTTAAATCTTGAACTGTTACTGTCTTATGGTTACTGTCTAAACCTTGAACTGTTACTGTCTAACTGTTATTGTTTAAATCTTAAACTTATATAAGGTATTCATATGAAAATCTACCGAAATTTCTGTAGAGTCTCCTCTATACCGAGGGGTCCTAAGTTATCGACATATAACCTGTTTACACTTCTAATATCCCACATCTCATAACTCAATCACAACCCAATCATCCTAGGTCTCAATCCCACAAACATCATCATCATCTCAACCACAATATTTATAACATACATTGAACAACAAATATCATTATAGAGGGATAAATGACATAAACACGCATACATGGAACATGGTTATATGAATTACAGAGTTAAGTTCATCTATTCTAGTTTAAACATTAATTATACAAATTAAGTTATACAAATGTTTCAATGTTTACAAAATACAAGGTAAACCTCCCTGGACTACATAACAAAAGTGAACAAAAGCTAAAATCTACTTCTGTGGTGCATGCGATGGTCCTGAAACAAAATACATATTATAGAAACATGAATACCACAATAAACATAGTTACACAATTATCCAATAATTTAAAAAGGTAGGCATGTATTCTTATTCTATTCACTTCTTCCTTTTGTTTTCATTGGAACTCTTCCCCATCAATTACTAAATTGTTTTGTCTTCCATTTCCAACTTCCATTCAATATTCCATAAAATCAACCACTTCTATTTCCGCCTATCGCATTATCAATACCGATTTCATTGGTATCATCATCACCCCATAGGCATCGATGCGTAACGATCCCCTTACCCGGGACCCTAACATACACTAAATATATGTTAGTCGATGCATGGTAATCCTTATACCCGGGATCCTAACATACGCTAAATGTATGCTAGTCCATGCCTTATAGGCACCGATGCATGGTGATCCCCTTACCCGGGATCCTAGCATACATTAAATTTATGCTAATCCATGCCCCATAAGCACCGATGCATTGGGATCCCCTTACCCGGGATCCTAATATACACTAAATGTATGCTAGTCCATTCCACGTATCACACTTCTCATATTTTCTATGTCAGTAATAATTCCATCACTTGGCGATTCACACAAGGGTCATTCACCTGGAACACACACACATTCGGGATACTATCCGAACTAACAACATCATTACATAAACTTTCATCTTTTCACATAATATCCAACATTCGCTAATTCACATCTTATATTAATAACATATTAAATCATTAAATTTAATTAGGAGACTTAGGTGTGGATCACCTACCTGCAGTAGAAGCTCTACTCGTGCTCCCTTGTTGCTGTTGCTGCACCACGCTTGTGGTCCCTCTGTAATCACAGACATATCTCATAAATTATCCTCAATCAAGATAATTTTCATAATAACCATATTAACAGTCAATATAGGTCTTTCTTTCAATTATTCATTTCTTTATATCTTACACTTTTGTCATTTCATCCATTAATATAATCATTCTTTGTCCGACCATAGTTATCATTACAAATTTTCATTTTTAACATGGCTCATTTATTTTTGGAAACTAAAATGTAATATTACATGTTCTCTGAAAGGGAGGGACTCAATCCCCACCCTTAACGCGTCGAGATGGTCACTTTAACAACTTTCTGAATCTACCAGTAGAGGTCGCACTTCGACCTATCCTCAGATTTTTAACTATATATGGAGTTCTATGACTCCATTTCAAGCGAGGTTGTTCCCGTTGGAAAGCTAAGACACGAAGCTACAAGTCCTTTGAAGGGAGGAGAACCCATTTTTATCCCCAAGACATTCACAATTACTCATCAACAAACCGGACTTGCTGTCTTACAAGGTATGTCATAACCCAGTTTTGGTTGGTGACCCATAACTAGAGTTCTATAGCTCTAAATTGAGCAAGACCAATTTACTTGGTTAGTCAACATCCAAAAATAATTTTTTTATGAAGGAAACCATATCTTAATTCCCTCATCCTCCTACTTGAATTCTCTCCGAGAGTCAGGAGACAAATCTGTCCAGATTCATCAACGTTTCCATTTACACACCAAATCCACATAAAAAAAACCTATTATCATAATTCTAATAAGGAGAACCACAATTTCCCCCCTTTTCCCTCTTTGCTCTTTATATGGCCAGTTGCCCCTTACTTAGTTGCCCATACATTTCATTTGATAAATCTTCATAATTTCATGCCCCCAATCACATATAACACATGAATTAACTCAATTCTAACAATTAATACATTTTCCCCAATTCAAGTCTAAGAACCCTAATCTAGAATTCAACATTAAAGCATCAATTTGTAATCGAATTTGAAACGACTTATAGAACCATGTTTAGAACTCTTTACCTGGTGAGAATTAAGGTTTTGATCTTCAACCAGTTAAAAAATTTTGACTCACTCTTTTCTAATGACAGTCGACCCTCCCTCTTCTCTCCTTGTTCAAATTTTCTTGTTAATCACTTGCCCACAAGTGTTTATTCTACCTATAAACCCTTAATCTTGGATGGGTTCTTAAAATTTAGTGTACCTCTCTTGATTTGGCAAGAACAAATTCAAAAACTCCCTCCCTTTTCCTTATGATTGCTGTAGATTTTTGGTAAGGAGAGGAGTATTTATACTCCATCCATAATTTCTCTTATTTGCAGTTAGGCCCAATTTCTTTTAAGTGTATTATTTTTGCCCCCACATCTTTTTCTTCTTATAACCAAGTTATACCTCTTTTCATTTCTTATAATTCCACCCCTCAACTTATATTTTCAGGTTAATTTATAATGTCTCAAAATATTTTGTTCGGAAATTTATATCCGAAAATTTCTGAATTCCTGTTTTTATTTAAATCTGTACATGAATTTCTTCACTTTTATTTTCCATTTATTTAGTTTGCAATTTACACAATCTTTATTTCCCGGGGTTTACACAAGTTGTGGAATTGTATAAGGCCCGCTTACAATTAGACCCAAGCCCTTAGTTAAATAAGCCCAAAATATGAAAAATAAAATTAAAATAAAGGTTTAGAGTTGATGTCGTAATTATCAAAGAAAAATAAAAGATAATAAGTTTGATTCCCTAGTTTATAAAGTGTCATAGTCGAATAAGCCTTTCTTGCATGCTTGGGAAAAGGCTATCGCTTTAGGAATTCCAAATAAACTAGGAAAATCAATTTTGACTTGAAAATCTTTGTTGTTGCCTCTAGATTTTCCTTGTAGACCTTGGTTTCCTTGTTTTACTTGGACAAAAATAATGATTATTTCATCCTTAGTTGCTGAATTAATTAGATTATTTCCTAGACTAGGAGAATCATTAAATAATCCTCCCTGGCTTATGAAACAAAATCTTTCGCCCATTAGTTTCCTTGGTGGAGTAGGAAACTTTTTATTTTGAATGATAATGATCATCTCCCATTAAAGATCAAATCTGGTTGAATTACCTTGCACAAATAGGAGAAAAATTGTTGACTTTTAATCCTTGTAACAATAGGAAAAAAATATGCCCAAAACAAGGCTGACTTTTTGGCCGAACACATCAACCCTCATTAGGACTTGGATTGGGCTCTCCTTGGATTTGGATTACATGAATTAGAGATTGTCCTTTATGCTCCTTCGGCACTCCAAGTTTCTCTAGGTCCATCTTGATTTATATGTTCTAAACAAGCCTATTCAATATCTCTTTCAATTTTTTTGTCGTAGCTCTTATAATTGGCCCACTCGGTACCTCTAATGGGTCTTTGGCGTGATTAATATTAGTTTTGGGCTAGTCATCATCATATACCGTAGGTGCTAACTTAGGACAAAAAAAAGATAAGAAACCTTGTGATTTACTATGCATATAAAACTTTAAATAGTGCTCAAATGAATTACTCCATCATTGAAAATGAATTACTTGCAATAGTATTTGCATATGAAAAAAAAAATATCTTATCTTGTTGGCGCACTTGTTGTTTTTAGTGATCATGCAACATTAAAATATCTTCTTTCTAAGAAGGATTCTAAGGCTAGATTGGTATGGTGGATCTTATTCCTCTAAGAATTTCATATCACAATCAAAGAAAAGAAAGGCACCGGAAATGTTTTCACTAATCATTTGTTAAGATTGACAATAGAGTCAACTTTTGATTTAACACCAATCAATTATTACTTTTTGTATGAATCTTTATTTTATGCTGCTACAATGCCTTAGTTTGCTAACATTGTCAATTTTCTTATAGAAAATTTGCCAACTCATTGGAGTACCCAAGATAAAAGAAAAAATTTAAATGAAATGAAGAAATTTTACTTATTCAAGTATTGTCCTAACCAGATATTTTGAAGTTGCATTCCCGACAATGAGGTAAGTAGTGTCATTAAATTTTGTTATTTTGAGGCATATAAAGGTCATTTCTCGACAAAAAAAGATTATTGCAAAATTCTTACAATGCAGATTTTATTGACCCACCATTTTCAAGGACACACATTCATTTTGCAAAACTTATGAAAATTGTCAGAAGTTAGGATCCATTTCAAAACATCATATGATGCCCTTTAAATCCTATTCTTTTTATTGAAATCTTTGATTGTTAAGGTATAGATTTCACGAGACCATTTCCTCCATCATTTGATTTTTTGTAGATATTAGTCATAATAGATTATGTTTTAAAATGGATAGAAGCAATTCCAAGTTGAAATAATGATCACAAAATAGTGGTCAAATGTTTGAAAGAAAATGTTTTAAGTCAATTTGGAATCCCTTGAGCCATGATAAGTGATGGTGGAGCACATTTTTTGCAAAAAGCCATTTGAATATTTAATGAAGAAATATAGAATCACACACAAGGTTATCACCCCTTATCACCCTCAAACTAATGGATAAGTAGAATTGTTAATAGGGAGATCAAACAAATCTTGAAAAAAACAGTGAACCTTAATAAAAAAGACTGGTCTTTAAGACTTAATGATGCACTTTAGGCTAATTGAACTGCTTGTAAAACATCATTAGGTATGTCACTTTATATGCTAGTTTATGAAAAACCTTGTCACTTTCTTGTGGAACTTAAACATAAAGCTTATTGGGCTCTTAAACTTTTCAATTCAAACCTTGATGATGCTAGCTAACTTTATAAGTTATAAATAAATGAGCTTGATGAAATAAGAAATGATGCATATGAGAATTTAAAAATTCACAAAGCAAGAATCAAAGTGTTTCATGACAAGAAAATCTTAAGAAAATCATTTAATGTTGGTTAAAAGATTTTGCTTTATAATTCTCTTCTTCACTTATTTCCTCGAAAGCTAAGATCAAGATGGAGTAGTTAATTTATTGTGAAACATGTGTATTCTTATGAGGCTTTTGATATTGAGAATCTAAAGAATGAGAGTGTTTTTAAGGTGAATGAACATCATTTAAAACTATATTTTGATAATTTTCCTAGTGAAAATGAATTCATTGGTTTGAATGATCTTGTTTATAAATAGTGATTAAATTTTTTTCTCTCACATTGTTTTTGTGCTTCTTTTTATTGTGACTTTTGTTTTGCTAGTCTCTTTATAACTCCGGTCAAATGACGAATAACACTACTCCATGACTCTCAAGTCAGTTTTTTCAGTTTCCTTTGATAACTAATATTTGTTTAATTCTTTGTTTCTTCCCTTTTCTTTGCATCTCTTCTCCACCGCTCATCTAAAACATGAACACCACTCTTGACAAATTTAAAAAATATTTTCCCATTTTACCGTGTAACGTGTTAAAGATTGAGGTTGTTAATACACCATGGAATTTCTAAAGATATTTGCTAGATAATTGAAGCAAAGGTTTGATTATATGTGAGTCTTTTAATTCTTTTATTTCACACATGCATGGGATAGGTAAAAGCACTTTTAAAAAAAAACATCGTGCAAAATGATTGAAACTTTGTTACAGATGTGCCAGATGGACTTGTAATGCACAATGTCATTATTTAAGATATATAAACCATGAAGATAAAATATAATTCATTAAGGATGGTACGAGTAAGGAGTTCTTAGATAATCTTTTATTGACTCTTGAGACGTATCCTTGTAGAGATGTGCATCGTGTAATTCATGATTTATGACCCCATTTTCATAAATAATATGCTAGATATAGTTTTGGGAATTTGATTAAAACAAACCATGTTTGTTAGTTTTTATGAAAATTGGATGGGAAGCCTATCCCCGACCAATAGAGGGCATTTAAGTTATTCATGGACATAAAATCAAGGGATGATGTGAGCCACAATCACAACTACTTGTAAATATAAATGTTTAGAAACAAAAAACAAAGTTTCCATTTGGCCTATCCATATAGGTGATATAATTGCATTTATTTTCCATGTCTATAAAATCTCTAACCCTTCCCTTTATTTTTATTAAACCCATTCATTCAAGAAGTATTGGAGAGTGTAAAAATGGCAGGATCCTCAGCTCATACAATAAAAAAAATTGTGTTTTTGGTGGATCTAGTCCTAGGAAAAAAAAGAGTTTTTAGAATCAACAAATCATCTTGGTCGGGTACTGGCTAAAAGAAAGATTCATTTAGTGTATGGAGGAGAAAGCCTTGGGTTAATGTGGAGTGTGTCAACTACTACATTCCAATGGGGTAGTCAAGCTTTAGGTATCATCCTAAAAAGCTTTAGCCAAAGAGAACATCACTAGAAAAACATTTGGAGAGGAGCTAAAGTTCTTGACAATGTCTGAACAAATAGCTAAATTGCTTGAACATTTTGTCCCCTTTATTGCCTTACTAGGTGGTTTGGGCATATTCGAAGAGATATTTCATATTTCCTTATGGGTCTAACTGAACATTCACCATAAACCTATAGCTTTGTTAAATGTTAATGGTTTTTATAATAATTTGTTGTCTTTTCTTGATCATAAAGTGGACCAGAAGTTTATTTTTGGCTTTTGGCTTAACCCATATCATTTTATTTTTTGTTTTGTTATTTATTTTGGTTATATTTGTTTAAATGTATTTCAGGTTTTTTAGTAGTTGCTATTTCAGGTGATGTCTTCTATGCAATACCTTTTTCACTTTAAACATTGAGGACAATGGCTCATTTTGATTGGGGGGAGAATAGTTAAAACCATTAAAAAAAAACTTTCTTTTTTATGTTATTAAAACCATTTGACAAAACTGTAATTGTTATGATGATAGAGTAAGGAAGAATTTATTTTTTCTCTTAATACGCATCCTAGTAAATATTTTTCAATGGTTATTTGCAAAATTCATAACAAGGTTTTATCATATGTGTCTTTTTGAATTATTCAAGTTTATAAACTCTCGTATTGTTATCAATTAATTATGTTCATGTTTTTATTTAGCAAGTATTCATAAACCATCATTTTCACACACATATGATTATGGGTTGCAAATTGGATTATTATATTATTTGTGTCTTTTGTCAAAGGTAGCGACTAAGGGAATGAGAGATTATATATTAATAATAATAATAAATATATATATATATATATAAAAAATAATAATAAAATAAATAAATAAAAACATAGATAAGTTTTGTTTCGTAACCTCCCTAACTTAAGCAATTAAGTATGAAGGGGTGTCTTAACACCTAATACCCTAAAGTTAATTGACTTGGGAGTTATTAGCCCCAAGCTTGTTACATGGGTTAAGGAGAAAGCTTAAAGAATCAAACATTGCAATATTTACATTTAAGTATCTATAACCCAAGTTATTAAGCTTGTAGGAGTGTCTCAACACCTAATGCCATAAGACCAACTAGTCTAGTAGTCATTAGCCTAAAGCATGCTACATGGGTTAAGAATGCATTGTGTTTTAAGTTTTGAAAAAAAAATCAGGAAAAAACGAAAGAGAATATATATATATCTCAACCCAAGGAAGTTAACCTTAGAAATACATTAGAACAAATTTTGTTTTCTTCCAAACAAAGCCCTATAACTATGTGTTGTTATATTGAGCAGAAAAAAGAAGGTTTATTAATATCTTTATTAAAAGGTACGTGGGAGGAATATAAAATCTAATGACAGTTTGTTTATTTGAATTGATTAGTGAAAGTAAAATAATGAATGCTTTGGTTTTGGATTGATATGGACCAGCCCAGAAACACCAACAAGGACCCATTACATGTTCCAAATGGTCCAATGACTCGGTCTAAGACAAAGGCATTGAATGCATTGGTTTTGAAGGTTTCAACCAAGTCAGATTGAAAAGTCCATTGGAGTATCAAGAGGAGGCCCTAGTACATCTTATTTATGTGCAAGAGAGGCCCAATACAACCTTATTTGGGCCATAAGATGAGGACATCAAAGGAAATAAAAGAATCCTACTACAACTTGGAAACAACGTGGGTGGCTATCTTTTCCATTTGTTTCAGGTTTAATGGGCTACATTGAAGGCTATAAATAAGCTTTAAATTAGTTCTGTAATATTTTACTTCCTTCTCTTCTTCTCATAGCGGAACATGGATTTAATATTAGGAGCTTTATTTTATTTTGTAGCTATAGCCCAAGGCTTGTTTGGGCTTAATTAATACTCTGTTTTTAGCTAGGATTCAAGGCTTGATTGTATCAAGTTATGGGCTTTTCAGTTTAGGGTTTTGGGTCAGTTTTGAGTGGACCTCATATAAGTCCACATAAGAGGTCCATTAGGGTTAATTTTTCAAGAACTATTTAAACTCATATAACCAAAATTTCGGCAGCCTTTGATGAATATAACTTCTGAATTTTTCACTTTTAACGTGTGAGAGTGATTTTTGCATTCTTCAGTTCTTAAATGAACTGAATCTGACTTATCGAAGATTAACTGCCTTTGTGGTGTCATTCTACTCATTCCAATAGTGTTGGTGCCTTGGGGAAGGTTTCCATTGTGTCACACTCCTATCAGACCTATTTCAGCTTTCCGAGATCAGATCTCAATCTTGATTGTGGGTTGCGTGACCACGTGATCATGAGGTTCGCATCATGGATTTTCTAAATTGTTTTCTATTTTAATGCTTTAATTACTAGGGTCCAGTAATAAGCTGATTAGGGGTGTGATAAGTACTAAAAATATATTTTTACTAAGGTTTTATATCATCATATTGCACTTAAAGTACTATTAAATTCCATAACTTAAGCATGTTTTATAATAACAGATTGATAATATAAGATATCTTTAATTTATGGTAATTGCATGTTTTCAATGCATGACTGGTTGAGGTGTTTAATTATTGAAATTGAGGTTTATGTGAAGATACAAAGAGAGGGCTAGGCTTAAAGAAGATATCCTAGTTGGGCTGGTTCTATTGAAACTAGAACACCATTCAGTTTTTGGGATATAACTAGACTATTAACATTGAATTCAGGTGTGGTTTATCTTGATGGAAAGATAAAACGTAGGCCTAAAATATTCATGCAGAGCTCAAGACTCAATACTATCATTTTTCAGTTCAAATCTTAGCAACAAAAGAGAAGTCTTAATATGTTCTGCAGTTTATTCGATGTTCAGCCCATATCTTGAGTTGTAGAAGTTCAAAAAAGCTCATTTTTTCTTTTGAAAAGCTAAGATAAATACCTACAACTTTTATGAAGATCATCAATTTTGAATATGATGATATTAATGATATTTTATTCAGTCACCAAAATCAATAATTAGCCACCCTATTAGTTAAACCACCACATTAATTAGCCACCATCAATAGTTCTATATTTTAGCCTTTAAAAGTAGTCATTTGCCATTCATTTAGACATATTACTTTTCATATCAAGATTCATTCTTTTCCTTTCTTTCTTTGCATTTTTATAATATTCAGGTTTTATTTCATGTTATGTTATCATTAATCTCTTATTTATGCTTATCATTTTTTTATTATATTTAGTTAATTTATATCATAGCTATATTATTATCTTGTTTATTTATGTTATTTCTTTTTTATTATGTTTAGTTAAATTTATTTTTTCCAATTTGAAAAGATTACAGTAACGGTTTAAGAATAAGTATAGCACAAACTTCATATGGACATTAATGTTTAAATTCAAGAAAGATTGTTATTAACCTGGATTGTAATTATTATCTTAATCAATCTTAATACTCTGTTTGTTAAGTGGTGAGTCCAGATTCATGATTTATAATATTTGGCATAACAAATCCTCATAAGTCCTTTGCAAGTACCTTGGTTGTAGACTTCATCGCCATTTCTTTGTTTGTCTTGGATTGCAAAATAATTTTCTATCTAAATTACTACATTTCTAAATTATATAAATTTACATAATTAATTAAGAAACCTTAAGTTACATTCGAGAAGAATCAAATGAGAACAGAATTTACAGCCCATAAGATAAATAGAGATAAGACAGGACACGTAGGCCCTATTTAATAAAAAATACAACCATTCAACTATCAAATAAAAATGCAATCACATTGGTCTTTAATGTCCATAATAATCAATTATGAATAAAAATATTTTAATATCATGATAAATTACATTGCATGCTTCGATTCAAATTATTTGCTTTTTCTGTTACTATAAAATAATATTTCTGACACATAGAAATATCTAATCAAATCTCATTTTATAAATTCCCAAATAAAATAGATTTTATTTAACATAAATTTCATGAAAAACATTTTAAAAAAAATTAATAACAAAAACAAATTTTATGGCTTAAAAAACAATTTTTATTATTTTAGAAAAACCATTTTTCTAAATATTATTTAATTAAATAAATCCTAATCCTATTAGAATATCATAAAACTTAAAAATTGAATTAAACAATTTTATATTAAGGGTTTCAATTAATAAAATTAATTCTATAATTAAAAATTAAAGGTTTCAATTTCAATATAAAATCATTATTTAATATATGGAAGGTTAAAATTGTAATTTCAGCCAAAAATATACATAAATGTAATTAGATATAAGTTGCAGGGTAGAATCATAATTTTACCCCTCAAAACCCTAAACTAAGCTAAAGGGCAGAATTGCAATTTGCCCCTTCTTTTTTCATCTACCTACAGTGGGCACACTACCCACCATCGACGTCCACCTTATACAGGGTAAATTCATAATTTATCTTGAGACCCTAAATTGTAATTAGGCATAAAGTTTTAGAGTTATATTCACAATATGTTAAGGCCATGGCAACGCCCAAAACAGCCATGAAAAACAATTTTTTTTTTATTTCTTCCAGATGTCGGCTAAAATACAACATTTTGGCTATATTCAAATAATCTAGCCAGATCTGGTTGGAACAATAGACTTTCAATTTATTTTATTTTATTGAAAAAATCAGGAGAGAAAAATTAATTTTGGGAATATAATTTTTCACTTAAAATTAATTTGAAATTAACTCCAATAACAATTAAAATATGCAATTAATAACCCTAATTGTCTAACAGTGGCTCTGATGCCACTATTGGGTTTCCTGAATATTATACACACAGTAAAAACAATAAAAAAATTACTCGAGAGTCTCTAGGATCCTATTAGATAAATCTAGAGTTATTTAGGGATTTATTACCTGAAAATATGATCTTCTTTGGCTTTGAATAATTCTTTATAGGATGCGTTGTCGCAAACCACAAGTCGTCCAATTGTCTGGCCTCCAACAATAATCCACACGAACCACCAACAAGAAATCTCCTAAATTCCTATTTAGAATGGAGGGATTGTTATGTCTAGAGTGTTAGCTCTCTATTATGTGACTTAAGTAGTTTTTCTGTCTAACATACAACAACCTAAAAATAAGAATAAATTGGCAAAATATCAATTTTCCCCATGAATAACATCCATATATTAATTCAGGATAATTTTAGAAATTAACTCAATCAAGTCCTTGCTTGATTTTTCTAGGTCTAGAAATATAATCCATGTTTTAATTATATTCTAATCCTTAATTTTTAAAATATATTTCAATCAAGTCATACTTAGTTAAATCATCCCAATTTAATTTTTGACTAGTGGTTCTTAATGTATGTGACCCATTACGTTCCTAATATGCTGGTTCAAATATAAATTATAATTATAATTAAATAGAATTAAATAAATTGAACAATTTAATTTATTATCAATTCAACAATTGATTAATTTATATTTCAATATCAAGTCCATTGTCTAGCAACGTGTCATGATCCCTTAAATATTAGAAAAGTCATTAGTGGTTTGACTTAATGTTTGAGTGACCAGTTTCTTAATGTCATTAATATCCTTTCATCAATAATATTTTGATTCAACATTAAAGCATGGAGTATGTCTACCATGTTAAATCATGTTTGTTCTCTACATAATAGTCATTGATCGTTTGAATAAGATTTGAAACTCTTTTCAAATCTAATTCCACCTTGACCAAGGAATTCTCGGTCAATATTATTTGAGAACAGATTGAACATTTTTTCTAATTTACCTAGAGTGATGAATCCTCTATTGATCACTCAAGTACCTTCATATAGTTCATGTTATACCAAATGTCTTCCCCTTTATCACCCCGATTAAAATAACATGTAACAAGATCAAAGCATAACATTCTTTATATACAATAATTTAGTGATCTCACGTCTAAGGATCACTTACACATGTGAGCCTTTCCTTAGACATAGGTGATCTCTCCATTTGGAATTCTCATGCAAGTCAATTAAGTGTATATGTCTTATGACAAGCACTTACATATTAGTTATAGGTATCTCTTACACCTCAGCTTATGAGAACAACTGCTTCTTTTCATTAAAAAAAAAACATCATATATTCCAATCTCTACAACTCTACTAACTGTCTAGTATTTAAGAGAGTATCAACAATGAATATTTTAGAAACAATGTTTTGATGCAATAGGAATCTCATAATTATTGTCATGACCCAAATTTAGGTTTCCCCCTAAATTTACCTTTTTTTTCTTTTGAAAATAAAAAAAAAAACATAAAAATAATAATAACAAAAAGATTGCAAACTTAGCAAGAATAGGTTGAGAAGGGTTTCAAATGTATGGAAGAACCCAATTGAAGTTTTGGACAAATTTGGGAGCCCAATTGTACTCCATTGTACCCAAGGTTGAAAGATAATGCAAATTCAAGGTTAAATCAAATGATTATCGGATGAATTTGCAAAAAAAATAAGTTTGAGAACTTAATTAGGCTTTTAATAGACCAGTTTGATTTAAATTATTTTTTCACTATAAAAATATCAATAATATCTAAAAAAAATTATGTTTAAGAAAACTTGAACCTGATCCTCGCATGTCAATGATCTAGTTTATAGCTAAGGTAAAAAGGTGATAAACTATGATGTAGTGTATTTTACACACACACACACACATATATATATATATATATATATATATATATATATATATACACCCACTATCATGCCACATAATCAACGGTTACTGATGCAAAAGATTCTTGATAGAAAAAAAATCAAGATTGTTTAGAAAGGAAAATGTGTTATCCCAATAAAAATGCCAAAATGATCTTTCAATTCAAAACTTGATGAACCAAATCGCTAGCTTTCGTAATGGTGAAGACAAAAATCCATCTTTTTGGCTTTAATTGTAGATGAAATAATGATGTATTTCAAAGTGAAATGTCATCTCAAGTGTAATTTTAGATATTAGATGATTTACTTGTGTTATGTGTTATGATGTAAGTCAAATCCAACTTTTTTAAAATGTTAATCTAGGTATTTTAACGTGTTTTCAAGAAGAAGAAAAAATTAAATTGTATATGAATTGACTCGATGTAACCAAATTAACTTGAAAAACCCAAAGAAAACCTAGACAACAGGGAAAAAAAAACCATGGTTTAACTAAAAAAAATTCAAAATAATATTTTATATATATATTAAGACAATAACATATTAAATCGACATGGACCAACATAGATTAACATGTAAAATATAACTCATATAATGAGACCGTAATAACCTTAGGTAAAGCAAATAAAAAAACATATTGAAACTCAATTTTCAATTAATCTAATGTTGAAGAATAAAATTTAAAAAATAATTTAAAAAAAGATCCAAGTCAACTCGGGTTAACTTATAAAACCTAGATCACAAGTCCAAGACAACCCAAAAAGCAAATCAAAATAAATTATGAAACTCAATTCTAAATCAATTAAATGTTGAAGGATGAAATTAAAAAAAAATCAATTAAAAAAGTAAAAATAAAAAAGACTTGAATCAACCTAGGTTAACTAGTCAAACTCTTTAATTGGGTCATGAGATTAAGATAACTTCATATAAAGCAAATCAAAATAAATTATAAAACTTAATCCTTAATAAATCAAATGTTAAATGATAAAATTAAAAAAAAAACTAAATTTATTTTTTTAAAAAAAATATTGCTCCAATGGACAATACTTTGTGAGGAGGGGAACAATTATTTCCCTGTCTCAATTAGTTTTTGTTAATATTTATGACTAGATAATTGGCCTGTGCTCCACTGCAAATTAATAAAAAAAAAAATTAAGGGAAAAAATGATGTTAAGTCGATGCAAATGCGTTTTAAAGAAGAGAAAAAAAAATCAATGTCAAATATGAAACCAAAAAATTAATAAGCTAAAAAAAATATCAACCCGTGTTAAGTTACAAAACCTGTTACAAGAGTCGTTTGACTAAAATCACCAAATTTGAAAAAAAACACAAAACTCAATTTTCAACCAATCAAATATTGAAGAATGAAATTGAATAAAAGAATCAACCATACAAAAAAAATTAAAAAAATAGCAATTTTAAGTCGGACAAAGGCCCGAGTCCATATAGGTCTACCCACCAAACTCACGGGTCACGTCATGAGATTGAGATAACCCGATAAAAAAGAAAGTAAGGAAAATCATGAAACCCAATATTTTTTAAAAAAATAAAATAAAAAAAATCGATATCACTCGTGTTAGCTTGTAAAATCGGTGACCCATGCCATTTGACCAGAAGCACCAAGTATGAAAAAACAACAAACTCTAATTTTCAGTATATCAAATATTAAATGATAAAATTCAAAAAGTTGAATCATAAAAAAGGATAAAAAAAAAACAATTAAAAGCCAAAAAAATGGCACCAGCCCACCAAAGTTAACTGGCTAAACTTACGAGTCAGGTAATGAGATCAAGATAACCCAATAAAAAAATAATCACAAAGTGTATTTATAAAAAAACAAATATCAAATAATAAAATTAAAAACAGTAATGAACCTGGCTTATTTAATCAAAAACATCAAATTTTAAAAAACCACGGAGCCCGATGTTGGGAACTGTGATTCCTTTTCTCTTATTATGCCTTCTCTGTTTTCAGAAAAAAAAAAAAAATGGGTTGAAACTTTGAAAGTATTGTTCTATTTTTGTTGAGCAGTATTATGTTTGGGCCATTAATAGCGTGACTCAATTTAACTACTTATGTTACATGACGTGAATCAATGGTTTACTAGGGCTGCTGCAATTCCAAGGGCCAAGGGTGGAGCACGCCTGCAGATGAAATTAGCCTACAATCACTGGGCTCCTCTGTTTTTCTTTCTGCTACAAAGGATAGATTGTTCTTATTTTCGCCCAATCCCCATATATCTAAATTTCTTTTTGGTATGTTGATTCTTAGAAGATAGTTTGCAATGTGCATCAAATGCTACCGCAAATGGTAACTACAAGCCTTGAAATCTCTTCATATATTGAGTTCTTGAATCGTCGGGTTTACTTCTAAGCTCACAGATATTTGCTGCATATGAAGTGAGAAT
>Ga0307511_10002971_pt1 | contig 17557 bp, 15 predicted proteins | sample 13_EM_MG_FD_200266 | JGI IMG/M metagenome (GOLD analysis project Ga0307511, IMG submission 200266) | Populus trichocarpa ectomycorrhiza microbial communities from riparian zone in the Pacific Northwest, United States - 13_EM | ecosystem: Host-associated > Plants > Roots > Unclassified | place... | reverse complement strand
ATATGACAGGTAATAATACTGAAATATGACGAGAAAACTACAAGGAAAAACAACAAGACTAATCCCAAAATAATCCTTCCTAATTCAAACATGTCCAAAAGTAGTAGCTGCCAAAACAGGCCAAAAAACTTGCCTTGATATAACCCAATAAAATCCACCAAAACTGCTAGAGATAAAACACGTATAGAGAAAACATATACTAGAAAACCAGTTCCTTACAGGAAGCCAACATTGCGGAGATTATTTTGGAAAGGTACAATTCATCATAGTCATAGCCAGAGAGTGAGGGCTCTGACAAAGAAGGTTAGGACTATTGCAGTGATTCAGAATCCAACGAGGAAAGTTAGCAAACCGATATAGCTTTTGCGATAATTTAGGCAGTAGTCGATATTCCAATACGAGCCCACTGTTTTGCGGAGAGAGATTCAGAATCTAATTTGTATTCTCTATTATGCCATGCAATTGACTATTGGCTTGCACACTTTTTTAATAATGTACAAGCTGTAGAGAAAAAGATTAACCAGTTCTTCAAAGATAGCATTTGGAAAGACCTTCATCTGACACATCAAGTCCAATTCTGCTCAGTATACACATTGTAAAAGGTTGTGAACTAGGCAGCAGACGAGCCTTGTTGGCATTTGGACAAAGTGGACTATTCCGTGCTTAAATGAGTCCTATTCTATTACTGCAATATTATCTCCCTAGTTAAGTACCTTCTGATATGGAAGATATATACAGCAGATATGGTATGGAGAGCACACCGAGAATATAACAAGCTAGGAAACGGTATGGTTAGTGAGATGAATACAGGGACATGGTGGAAAAATGTGCAAGGGAGTAATTTATATGTGGCACGTCGGATATCGGACTAACAAATATACATCGGGTTTGCTACTGGATGGAGTAATACTTGTTCCTATCATACCTGACTTGGATGAAACTCACCTGATAAATTTCTCAGAAGACAAAAAGTTATGGCCTATTTACATAAGTATAGGTAATATTCTAAGCTCCACATGAAATACTCCTACGATACATACTTGGATACACATTACATTCTTACTCATTGGGTCTAAATAGGTTAACAAGATTCTTGGGTATTCTGTGGATATACAGGAAATTTAGGCCTTATAGACTATACATGATATCTTAATACCTTTGTTGAAGCCCCTTTATGACAAGGGGTGTCGGAACGGGTACGAAATGGTTCATGGCAATTATAATATTTGGTTATGCTTTTCCAAGTTGGTTTGTTGGCTTGCTGACCATATGGAAAATACTACTATTCATGGTATTGCAAGCAAAGGCTGTCCCATGTGCATAATCTTGATAGATAAACTTGGTAAATATTCAGAGTTAGATTATATTATGCACTCACCCAAGGTTTATATGCCAGCGTACAACAAATTTGACACATTGAGTTTGAATACTAATGGTGTGAAAAACATCAACAACGTACTATGGTCAATCCCTAATCTTAACCCACTAGAGCTAGTTCGAGCAGATATATTGCACAATATTCTCCTTAGAGTGTTTGAACATATGATGGATTGAATTCAAGGCTTTCTAGAACATCATGATTGAATTAATGCATTTGAATATATCTGGCATCGATTATTCCCGTACTCCAGCTTTTATGTTCCAACCAAGGCATACCATGTAGTTTTACAATAGTCTAGAAAAGAAATGCAAAACTTTGGTAAAGCAATTCTAGGAACATTCTCTTCTATGTTACGTCAGAATAGAGACTATGCGCGTCCAACTAGAGCTCAAGAATAGGAGTTCAAAAAAGCAATTTGCTGTTTGCATAGCATTACTGCCTTCTAATTGATGACTCAGTATCACAGCCATATGATTCAGACAATTTCTTATTTATAAGAATATCTGCATGAATTCCATGAAACCAAGGATGTATTCTCACACTTCTGTGCAGGGAAGAAAGCAAAGCGAGCAACGGCCAATACACACTAAACTCTGTTGCAGGAACAAATGGAAGTACAGGCGTCAATTCAAAACCTCACTACATCGGAAAAGACTAGGTTACGGTAGGAAAATACCTTGGAACGATAGGAGCTGGTATATAAAAATCTAATAGATGTGGCCTATTACAATTTTCTGAAAATCCACCTAATCTTACATTACACTGAACAAATACCAAAATTCGGTGTGTTCTTAGTCAATATTCCACCAAAATCAGTGAAACAATAAACAAAGCATTTAAGGATGCTTACTGGTAGAGTAAGAGGGTCAATTCAATGTCTCAAATTGTTACTACACACATGAGGGATCACACATTCGCCATGAAGGACTTAACAATTAAATCATGAAACTGGATAAGGGAAGAAGGTAAACTGACCAGGGGTATAGGAAAAAAAGCTGCATAAGGATCGGTGTATTTGAAATTAGGAGAGAAAATTGAGTTGGGTGTAGTAGGACATCTTGCAGAGCTGGATTGCACAATGGCTTTGGCTGATGTAGTGTTGGCTACACAAGTCTTTTTAAGGCGGGATGTTAGGTATACTAATTTCGACATATAGCGACTATTAGTAGGAGGTATTAGGCCATATACTTCACTGGAGATCCCTGTACTGAGGTTGAGCAGACAAGGATTTGTTGTATACCATGTGAGATATATGGGATTGACTATATTTAGGGGATACAAGTGATCTGATTGGGTTTGGGTTAGAAGATACTATATATCAGATAAGGCATATACAGGAAAGTTAAATTAGTATATTCTAGGTAGATTAAATATACTACTCAAGTTAAAGAGAAAGGATGGAATAGTATATCGAGGGGCAAATGTTAGTCTTCTACAAGACATAGGTGTAGGTATTATACAAGGTGTGGAAGGAATACTATACGTCAGATAGACTACAAGGGAAGAGGGTGTAGTGGTTCCAATAGCAAAGAACGAGAGTATAGCCTTACTTATACTATTGGACCCAGGGGAAACCTGGTTGGTGAATAATACAATAAATCTAGAAACATAAGATGCCTTGTATTATTAGCAATGAGAGCAGAAATAGTTGGCAAAGTGGGAAACATTAAATATAAATGTAGGCAGAAAACAACATCAGACATCACAGATAAGACATACCATGTTGGATTGTATTAGAAGTGAGTGATAAATAGAAGTGTTGAGTTCAATGTACCAGAATCAAGTTAATGAGTAGAGGTCAAGTGAGACTCGTTGAATAATAAGAGGTAAATGAAAGGGAGTAAGTGTTATTACAAAATTGCGAAGTAGAGTGAAGGAGCTAGGTAGGAAATGTGAAATAGATCAAAGGTTTGAAGTGAAACAAATTGGAAACAAGGTATATAGGGCACATAGCTACTGCATGACGTCAGATAAAAATTTAGCTGCTTAGGAAGAAGGGAAGGGCTGCTAACAGAAAGCTTTCGAAGTCACTAAAATTTGATTAAATACAGGAAGCACCAGATACACACACTATTGTGCCTGCATCAGGATGCAGTTTTTTTTTTCCTGATAGAGGAAGGGAATGAGTTGAGACAGGCAGGACTGACAATGTTTTCCATTAAGGGCTTTGTCACGGAATGTCACCTGTTATGATATTTTGTATTCCCATACAGTTCACACATATATAGGTCTTTCACACTTTGTAGTTAGTTGATTCAGGTAGTTGTTTTCTCGGGGGTCGACCACCCCAAATAAAGGTTCCGTCAAAGGTTCCATGCCACCGCATAGCCTAAGGCTGATCAGGCCTATAGACTCAAAAAAAAAAAAAAAAAAGCACAATCAGCACTAATGTAGGTAATGAAAGGACCTACACAAAGCACGAGTTTCATTACACGTGAAGCAAGTAAAGTAATAATGGCTGCAGAAATTACAATTAATGGATACTAAGCTCATATTCTACTATATCCATGTACATAAGGAGGAGACTTAATATCCAATGATTTCTGAACCAATCACCACGATCACACGATCATGCCGGCCCAGGCGAAGGCGACATATACAACGAAATTACGGGACGAGGTGGTATTGACTCTAAGAACCCTGATCACGAAGGGCCCCGGGTCAGCGACGAGACATACAGCCGATGGCTACACCACGTACAAGCCCTATGCGAGATCTTGGAGGACAAGTTCGACGTCATTTTCAATATAGGAGGGCCTCAACGAAAAACGACACAGAGCTACCGAGAAGCCGAGGAAAGCAACGCGAGGCAGAAGATTCAATGAGTGGAGCAACAGTACAGGGAAAAACTCGGGGGAAAAAGAAGCGGAGGCCACGCAAGCGACAGCGGCGCCACATTCTAACGATGCGAAGCGAGTGGCAGTGGGAAAAACAGTGGGGGCGCAGGCTGAAGCGCTACAACAGGCAGACCGGAGGAACCTTCAACTAGCCACCGAGCCAGCAAACGAGAGAGGGAGGAATGTGGGATAGCAACGGGGACACAGACAAAGGTTGCACCTGCAGCCCCAGTCCGCACCTACACGGAAGTGGCAATCAAGGTATCGGGTCAGAGCAAGGACAGGAACGGAGGGGGACCAGGGAGGAGAGCGCCTCCACAGAAGCATCAGACAACACCAGAGACCCACAAGACGGCGGGGCAAGCACCACCATCCACACGAATGAGACGTTGGTTATGCATGCTGCCCTACTACGATATAAGCCGCGGAGGATGCGACAATGGTTGGAGGAGGACAACAACGGGGTAGAGATCACGGGGATCAGGTGGTTGTTGAAGGAACACGCACCGGAGAAGGCGGCATCCTCTCTGGTCATCTACATGAGATCTGCCGAGGAGGTGGGGAGCCTAAGGATGGGGAGAAGGCTCTTCCGCACAACGAAATACGAGTGGGGCCGCGGCAGCACGGACAAGGGCAAACAAAAGGGGGTGTAGGTTGGTTCACACGGCAGGACGCCTTCCACGGTCATACCACCTGCGAGGGGGAGTTGAGTGCGGAGGAGGATGTTCCGGGGGTTGTTTTTTTCTACCGGCGGCGAGAGGGGGGAAAGGAGTTGTGTGGGGAGGGGATATAGGAGTTGTTATTTCCTCTTTTTCCTTTTCGGTGCGTCGCTCTTTTGGGGGGTATCTGGTCTTGTACGTAGATACGGGGTCGGCTGGCTCAGGGGTTGAACAATCCAGCCTAGTATTCACTCGGGGATGCATGTCCTCGTCATATGCCATAGCATGAATACGAGTACTGGTTTACCAAAAAAAGGGGTAGTGCAACACGACCGGGACATGCAACAAAACAGCTGTAGGGTAGAACTCAATGGGTCTTCAGTAGAATTGGACGGTAGGGGGCTCAAAAGCTGTGCACGAGTTCGGAGAATAATACATAATGTGCGTAAGAGCCCTAGATCATGGGGTCAAAGGGGTTATATTGATATATGGCTAATACATGAATTGCGTGATGAGGATATATGGCCAGGTATTAATTTAGAATAATGTGATTGAGCAGCGTCTGCGTACATTTCCTGCCCCTCCCACCTAATGTAAAAACCATGAAGCCAAGTCCACAACTCAGGGTATGAGGGATAATACATGAGCATGCACCCAAAGTAGGGGGGGGCCGGGCGTTGAGGGGGGCCTGGGCCTAAGTATATTGATAATGGCTCAAATAAAGCGCCTAGTACCTGAAATCCATACCCTTAGTCTGGAACTTCGTTTGGCATATTAAAGTGTTAACCTGGACCGTTTTGGATAGACTTGCACCTAGATTTCGCTTTCTCCACAACAGCACTCTAAGTATCTACATACATCTACTCTCCTAATCCTTGCCTAACTGAGCGGCAAATTGGCTCAAAAGATTCCCTTTCTCACCCAGATTCTCTTAATTTATTGAGTTCTTGAAGTTTCCTCAGCAATATGAAGTTGTACCAATATTTACCCGGTTTTATTGGGGGGGTGACTGGGGCGACCTTATCCAGTTCTCACTAACTGCTGTGTATAACACTCAGAATAGAATACCTTTAATGGGGAGACACTTTTGAGCGGCTAGGTGCTTGTCCTGGGCTGTTTTGATCACGGCTGGCTTTGCTGTCGGTGGCTTCGTGTTCCCTCCCCTGCCTTATCTCTCGCCCCCGTCTTGTGGGGGTGTGTAGGTGCCTGCTTTGGCTGATGTTCTGTGGGGGGTTATGCCCCTGTTGTGGCATGCAATGTCGTCTTTCTGTTCCGGTCCCATGTGACGAACCCTGGCTCTCCCTTGGAGTAGGCTCCCAGGTTGCCTCCTTCTGGCTCTGCCCACTTGTGTGCCCTTTCCTTGTTCTGGTTCAAATGGTGCCAGCCCTCAGAGTCCTTGCAACTCGTCTCCCTTCGCGCTATCTTCCTGGTGGGGGTCGGTGTACCCCTTGAGTCAAGGGTGTCGTGTCTCCGAAATCATCGCTCCTTGTTCTTTTCCTCCGTACTTCCCCTGTTCTGTCAGGAGCTGTTGATCCAACTCTTCTCTCAAGGCCTTTTTCTTTTCCTCGTATCCTGTCAAGAGCTGTTGGTCTGCCCTACCCTCCTCTTTCAAGGCCTTCTTCTTTTCCTCATACGCTTTCCTTCTGCTCTTGCTTTTCTCGGCCTCCGCTTCCCTTCTCCTGGCCTCCACCTCCTCAGCGTTCTTTGTGTGTGCGATGGCTAGGATAACCTCCTCCGGGTCGAGACTGCCGAAAGGGTCGGGTGAACAGCTGTTGAGGATCGTATTGTTGGAGCCGCTCTCTGGTGGTGGGAAGGTGTGGTTTCGAACCGTTGAGGCTGGTTTCATGGACTGGGTAGGCCCCCCGCGGAAAATGGCGAGCCTTGCTGGGTTAACTTCGCCGCAGTCCTTGGGCTGAACCCTCGTCCATTCGGTTGGGCGAGCCCCTGCTTTTCCTTTATGGGGTCGGTCTGTGACCGTGCCTGTGACCTTGCCTTTGGGCTGTGGTGATTTCCGCTTGTGAGAGGTCGGGGTCATTATTGCCGTTTTTGCCTCGGTGACTCGGGTGAACGGCCAGTCGCTGACTTCTGGGGGTGGGATCGTTGGTGGGGTTACTGCTGATGTGGCCCCCCTGGCCTCCGGGGGGTCTAAGGACATCTGTCTAATCTCCGCTGGTTTTTCAATCGTCTCCGGGGTGTCTCTGGAGATCGCCCCGCTTCTGATCTTTGCTACCTCCTTTCTCTTTCCCGGCTTCGGGGGTGCGGTAGCAGGAAACCTTCTACTGCTCCGGCTTCCCCCGTTCTATTTGCATGAGCATCTCCCTCTTTTCATGGAGGTTCTGTTCTCTGGTTCGTCTTGTGACAATTGAGGTTCCGAGCTATCCCTTGTACCTCTTTCGAGGTCATGCAAATAGATACGCCCCTTTGCACCTTAAGCCTCTTCGCTAAATCTCCACTCACGCCAGCACAGACTATGGATACACCCCCCTCGGACGGGTAGCATTCTCCACCCTTTCTTGCCCCAGTTGCATTTCGACCTCAACGAGGCCCCCAACAGGACTCGAAGGCAAGTGCAACGGTTATGACTATCCTTGGTTGGGTATTACCACGGGTTGCTTTCACCGGCGTATTGAGTTAGGACATCGCTGAGACCTGCCCTGGCTTTAGAACCGTCCTGTCGAGCCCAATACATCCCTACAATCTATTGGCTGCCGCTCGGGTGTTTTAATCCCTTCCCAGCCGCCTAGGTACCTCAATTGCCTTCGCACTCCCGCTGCCTTTTCAGAGCCGGTCATGGAGGTGATGTGTGTGCAATGGTGAGATCCAAGGCCCTCAGGGTCTCGCCGCATGACCTGATGCTACCAACGATTCATTTTGATATGCAAGTCGATAACACCAGTCCACATCCAACTAACTAATGTTACATCGGCAATTGATAAGTCGGTGAAGATACGCTGGCCTTCTCACCCGCCTATCCGCCTGCCTCGCCTCCCCAGAGACTTGCGCACGAGGTGACCTGCCATCCCAGCTAGCACTTGCACGAAATGGGCCAGTACGTAAGCACTGGTAGTTGGGACGTCGGTTAGTTTTTGGCAGCATGTCCGACAAGTTTGCCCTCTCTTCCGGTTGCGAGTTACCCCTCAACCGGCTAGCTGTCGGGGTGGTAGCTCCCCTTACGGGGTCGCACTGCCTTGTGGTTTTTCTCGGCACGCATCGCTTCCATTGATCATGTTGCTGTCTACTCCGGGTTCCGGGGAGATCCCTTCAGTCAGGGTTCTCCGCTGTGGGGATGGCGCCATTGCGTTGAACGCAGTAAAGGCATAGTTCGAATGCGATGGCGGGAGCGCACTGGGTGATGGGAACGGATAGTGGATGGCTTAGTGAGTTTGGTTTGGGGGAGGGAGGCACAACGGGACCCGTTGATCGTCGTGTCGGTGAATTCGGAGTCCATCTTGTCTGTGACACCCGTGTCTTTCATGGACATGAGGGTCTGGGAGGCAGCTTGGGTCTCGGGTGATGGAGTGGATGGGAGTGTGCGTGGTGGTAGGGGCGAGCCAGGGTGGGAAGGCCCCGGTGGTGTCGAGAGACTGCTGCTGGTGTGTGTGGAAGGTGACGAGGGAGGTGAGGTTGATGGTGAGGACGCTGTCGGCGTCTAAGCAGCTGTCGTTCTTTGTTTGAAGGGTGATACGTGGTTGTCACGGTAATAGGAAAAGGTCAGTTATAGGCAAACGCATTAGTGAGATCGAGTGTCTTATTTTTGGTCAGGAAAACGCCTTTCGACACCTACGGCTAGTAGAAGAGTATTTCTACGACGTCAGTGCTACTGTCTGAGATACAGAAGCTCGGTAATGAACAATTAAGATGGGCGTCCGTCCAGGACCGCGTGTAGTAGCTCACGCATCTCCTTTCTGATGTTCAGGGTCATTTCGTGCCGCCTCACCAGGCCTTCTCTTGTGTCTACTTCCCTGAACTCTGCGGCAGATTGTCCCTTCAGGACTTTGATAACATGTTCTTTGACCCCGTGTAGCTCTCCTTCCGCATTATTGACGGATCTGATGGTCTCGGACTGGTTGTGTTGTTGTCTCTCCAGATCTCCCCTGCTGTCTGCGAGGCTTTCGTTTAGGGCCACCATCACCTGCCCTAGTTCGATGTTTCTTTCGTCGAGCTTAACCCTTATATTTCGGTCGAGCTGTTCCATGAGACTCGCCTGATTATGCCTGGGCACGAGCCGGCTCGAGTCCAAAAAGTTACCATATATTTTAGGGCTCGAGCTTTTCCAAGGTCGGGCTCGAGCTTTCCGGCTCGGCTCGTGCCCAGGCGTACGCCTGACACGCCCCTGACTGTTCAATTCTGAGACCGAGCCAGTCCAGCCTGTGCCCCTCGAGGTCATCCGCCGTGCCTGGTCTCGAGGTATCATGTTGTGTCTGGATGCCATTGAGCGAAGGGGCGTTCGACCGGGGTGCTGAGCTTGACCGTGCCGAGCTAGACCTGGATCTGGCTGATCGAGGTTCTTCCGAGAAGTCCGGGGTTGCCCATCCCATCTTTACGGTGACCGCCGAGTCACTGCTGTCATCGCTGTCCGAGCCGTAAACAGATGATTCCCCTGACTCGCGGAAGTCGTGAAAGGGCGGAGAGCCACATGACGGACCGCAGTCTGGGGAGCAAGCGATAAAGGGGCTGTGAGGAGAGGTGCGGATAGAGATAGCTAGCTAGTCCGCCTCCGGCTCTGGGCTGATGATGATCGTGTGTTTGTATTCTAGATCTATTTCCGAGTCCTCGTCTTCCTCGAGGGTTAGGTCCACGAGCGGGGTCCCTGGTTCTGGCCTAACGGTGCCCCGAGCGACCGCGCGGTTGGCTGCTATTACCTTGTTCCCTGTCCCAATTGTATGACTCCAGTGTTCTGTAGCGATTCTTGCCTATGATGACCAGGTGTTGACCTTGACGCCATGGTGTATGGGCTAGTAGTGTGGCCCCTTGGGCATGACGGTTTGGTCGTGTGGAATTTGATTGTCTCGAACGAGCGCCGGCTGGTTGTGGTGCCCAGGTGGACTGGTGTCATTGGGCTGGACAGGCTGAAGTGTGGTTGTTTCGGAGGAGGTGATTCTGATCCCGAGTGGGCGTTGGTGTGGGGGTTGGGTAGGTTGGTTGTGTGACTGGTCGGGTCGTGTGTTTGGGTTGGCTCGATCGCTGGATGCCTGGTATGTATTTGGAACCGGGCTGGCTTGGGAAAAGCTGATTGGACGGCCACCCGATAGACGCCTAGATGATGTCGGTGCTGTTGGGTGATTGGGTGGGCTGAGGTGTGGGAGTTACGGACTCGCCCGTTGGCTGAAATGTTGGTGATGTTGCTGAGCTGGCGAGTTCGTCTGTTACGCCCCGGGCTGAAAGTCGTGCAGGTTATCATGACCTTTCCGACCGTTGACGACGGGGGGAAGTGGGTAAAGGGGAAGGAAATTGCGGTTTAGAGGGGGGTGTTGATAGATCTCGGTCTGTAGGATCTCGTGCTGTTGTTTGTATGTCTGTAGCTGCGCTGGTTCTCGAGTTCGCTTTCGCGCTGTTGTTGTGTCGGTCTTGGTGTGAGCTTGGATGGGTATTTATCGCCCCCCCCAAGTTGGGTGATGAAAAGTATACGAAGCATGCGAGAGCAAAAACCAGCAAATCTACAATTGCCAAGATGGATACTGCGGCCGCGCTTCGATGTTCAGCTCCGTTTTTGCACTCGTCTAACTCGCTCTGGGTCCACATACTGGTCCACAGTAACCCTGAGATTCGTCTAGTTCAAAGGTTGATAAAATTAGAAGCAATAAATGAACTGAAATTACAATAAACCATAAAATGCCACAGGGAACATGGAAATTCACTATCACCTCCTTGACCATGACGTGTCCCATTCTATCTATCCTCTGGCATGCATGGCCGGTTATTAGCCATTTCCTTAGACTTGGTTGAGTCAGGGCAGAGTTAAGTGCGTGAGCCTTACCCTCAGGGCCATTGGGTATAGATCCACAGTGCCAAGTCGGAGAGTTCTGCATGCGTAAAAATGATATCCGCACTATTCGGATGTGGGAGATCGAATATGGACGTATATGGGATGGTCAGCTGAGCGTGTATGCTTGTGATAACGCCTGCTGAGTCTATACTGAACTCCTGCCCGCACCTTGGAACCTGTGGTGGAGTATTTCTGGTGATTCTCTGGGGCGGGGACATACTCCAGCATTCCATATTTAGCCTGTTTGGGTTACGTGCCACATGAAGCAAAACTACAAAACGTGTTTGGTTGGCGGAATAGATAAGCCACCACTGAGCATCGAGACGCAGCTGTGACAGATTCTGAGAGTACCCGACTTCGATCGTAACAGAAGGCCAAGGGTTGTTGTTTGCCATGCGTTGTCCAGGGCGGAGAGACATGCCAGTTTCATTGCTGCGGAGCCCAGGTAAAATCATACAGGATGCCCTCATCCCAACAACCGAGCGCTCTGTATGCCCCGGCATCTGTGCAATTTTGCTACACAGCGCTCGAAAAAACTCAACCTCAGTGACGTCGAGCTCACGTGAGGGCATCAGGCGAACTATCAAGCCATCACTTATTCCTTCAAACATCATCCTGACACTGTTGCGCAGTTGCCGATTTCTCAGAGCGCGATCCAATTCCTCAGCAGCTGCCATAGAAGCTCCGCGGAAGTAGAGATAAGACTTCCCTGGAGTGTAAGCGTCGACATTATTTTGGACTACACCAGCCAATTGACGTGGCGAGTGGTAGTTATAGTGATACATTTGAGGGATCTGTTGAAGCTGCCGATAGAAAACAGTGGTATCTTCAATGGAGTCCGAAATGCTAGAGTGGCTGCTGGTCCTCGTAGATTTTTGGGCCAGATCATGGGTACCCTGGTAAAGCTGAGCCATACTGATTCGATGCGAGAGTCAGCCTGCTGCCCCTTGGGACGGAATGGTAACTGGTTTGTACTTGCCTTCGATTCCTCCTGGCCCTTGATTCTTCTTGATTTTTAATTCTTGATTTTTAATTCCGTTTGCCTTCAAATACGCAGGTTACGGTGAAGGGCAGTCTAGTGAGGTTGAGAAGTCAGTTTGCTACCATTGGGTAAGGAAAGTTATGTAAAGGGTTTGTACTTGCCTTTAATTCTTTCCCGCCTTTGATTCTTTATGACCTTTGATTCTTCCTAGCCTTTGGCTGTGCCGGACCTTTATTTCCCCCTGACCTGTGATTCAGCCTTTGCCGTTGAACGGGCAATTGACGGTGGAAGGCAGTCTGGTTAGGTGGAGATGTCAGTTTGCCGCTTTTGGGGAAGGAAAGCTATGTAACCGGTTTGTACTCGCTTTTGATTCTCCCTCCCCTTTGGTTCTTCCTCGCCTTTGATTATCCTGTTACCCTTGATTCTGTCTTGACCTTTTAATAGGCAGGTTACGGTGGATGGCAGTCTTGTTATGTGGAGACGTCAGTTTGCTGCCGTTTAGAAGGGAACCTATGCAACGGGTTTGTACTTGCCTTTGATTCTACCTTTGCCTTTGAACAGGTTAGTTAAGGTGCCAGGCAGTCTGGTTAGGTGCAGACTTCAGTGCGCTGCCACTTGAGAAAGGCAGCTAACCGCCCTGAACTTGCCTTTGACTTTTCTTTGCCTTTAGTCCTTCCAAACCTTTGGTCGTTGATTCTCCCTTTGCCTTTGAATCGGCGAAGTTACGGTGGATGGCAGTCTAGTAAGTGGAGGTGTGCATCAGTAATTTAGTCCTCTTCCGAGGGCCTTGTGCCAACCAGACTATAATTTAGTCTGGTTTAGCCTCGCCAGGGTAAATAGCACTAGTCCCAGCAATGACTTAATTAGTTGGGTTAGCACGTAGTCTGCTTGCCAACCAGACTAGTTAGGACCCATACGAAGCGGCAAAATTCATGAAAGGGACGCAGGTCTACGTAAAATTATTTCATATCTAACCTTCCTATTTCACGCAATCCAAGCCGGACTCTTCTTGGCGGGTCAGTGAGGTGTAGAATGAACGGAATCATATCCAGCAAGATATATGAGTATCCTAAACTTGCAGAGATTCATTGACGTGTGGTAAGAAAGCGCCAAGGGTGTCTAACGGCGATTTATAGGGGGATCATCTGGTGGCTTGAGTAGAAAGGGGCATAGATTGGACAAGCAACTGGCCCTCAGTACTGGTAGTTCACTGAGAATATACATCAATTGAGAGTTCAATGATGTACTAAGGCGCTCAGCGTGGCGCAGGGAGTTTATGGGCACTTGGTGCGCTTTTCCGGGGTTTGTATATAGCGTAGTCTGGTTGGCACAAGCCCCCCGGAAGACGTATGTGGCGTATCCTGGGCCATATTGGACCACTCCGAACTCTAATAGCCTGTCTGAGTGCCTTGCACCAGCCTGCACCAGCCCTGCGTCAAGTGGGTACAGCTCGGCGTAATTCGCGCTTCCTGACCCATTGTGACCAAGTCCGGGCCCGCCTGCATGCTCATACACTACCGTGAGTTAGTTTGGAGTAGCATCAGCCCCCCTAAATCATCATTACACTGTCTGATGTAATACCAGCCTTCCTAAACCCGCTTCAGCTCAATAGACTGGTTGCCTCATACGAACTATCTGGATTCACCTGTTTAATATGAGTCCTAACATGATGTCAGGGGGTTGTCAGTACTAGCCATAGCTCAACTCAATATACGTGACAGCCTTTACCCACGAGACGTAAAGGGAACCTGCTTTTGCTAGCCTGTGGAATAGGCTCAGTAAATTTACACTGAAATTACTTGTCGACATCTGTATAACCTCACGCACACCTATTTGAGCACGGTTGTATAATCAGGTAAGGTGATCTAAGGTCAGGAAATATCATCTCGTGATATCACATCATCGACCGATCCAGTCCATCCAATATTTTCCGTGATATTCCTCTGATCCATCCACCAGTGCTTCCGGCCCAATTCTTCACCATCGGTTACATTGTTATCCTATTCCATGTTCTGCAGCTTTTGTAGTCCATATGTCCATCCGATATTTTTATTATTGTCAAAGCCATACCTATGTCTCGCCGAGCCTAGGACACGAGGCGGGGAAAGAAAACTCATTTGAAATTAGCTACCTAAGCTGCAGTTTATTGTCGCTACATCAATTGCCACACTTAGTTACTCCCCGTTAAAGTCAATTGACCTGGGCAGGTCCATTATCACCGATAATAGCGTGCAGGACGAGCCCGCTTGGTCGATCTCGAGAACCAGTGCGTTTCTGACCTCGGAATTTAGAGCATTCGACGCAGGGAGAGAAGCTGAGGAAGAAGATCTGACTGTTGCCAGAAATACCTGAGAACTCCAAATCCCCCCGAGGGTCTAGTTTTGACCACTATTCAGGTGGACCGGGCGACTTCTGACGAGGATTTACAACGCTGCAACGGTAGCCCCTCGCTATTGGCTGTAGCTAAGTTCTAATACGAAAGTGTACAAAAGCGCCACGTTGAAACACCAGCGATCAGACTTGAACCTTTGAGGCAGGAACCACCATGCGTAGCTCAGGGAATGGAAAGGGCGGGAAAGCAAGACCAAATGCCAGCTTACTAAGGTTGTGATGATGTGGAGGCTTTTTGGCCTTTCGCCGCCGGTGGTTGTAGGCTCTTTGTTAGGATCGTAGTGATAGGGGGGTCCATGGATACTTGCCAACAACATCAAACAACAACACGATCATAACAGACGCAGGATACGCATCGCACGCTCGCTCGCACACAGATTCGCAAATTTTCAAGGTTCCTGTATTTTACGCTCTATAGTAATAAGAATTTCTTCTTCATTATCTACTAGGTTCTAGAACATACGACGTATATCTCGAGAACGATCAGTCTCCTGGCGAATATAGGTATATTCCACGACTTAGGCCGCCTTCCCATCGCATTTAAGGCATTACGCCGGCTCTACGACTCTCTCCATCGACAACACGGTGCAGGACGGACCCGCCTGGACGTTCTCAACAACCAGGAGGTTCCAGACGTCGGCGACAACAGTATTTTACAGAGTGAAACAAGCAGAGCAAGAATATCTGATTTTCTTGTTTATTTAATACGAGCTACACAATCCCCCATAGGATGAAGTTCGGCAACACTTGATCTGATTCTGGGACGACTTTTCCAACAGTGCAATCGTATGTAGATTTGATTGGTACAGATACCACCATTACTGAAGAGGCTCGGCCACAGTTTTAGAGTAGCGCCCTGCAACTCTATTGTGGTATTGGATTTTGGGTCATTTTCATATGGAGAATCCAATTTCAGGAAAATAATGAGGTTTCTACAAAGGTTGCTATAAAAAGAGAAGCAGAAAGGCAGAGACAGATCTCTATTAGTCCAATCCCTAAACAACAAAGCAAGATATGAAACTCCATATCTAGTGGGAGTTCCAATATATTAGATGACTCTACAGGTCAAGGTACTACTGTGTCTCAATATACTTTTGGCAGAAGGGAGGTTGGTTATAGCAAAAGTGAGTATAAGGAAAGTGGAGATAGGAGAGGTACAGAAGGAAGAGAGAGCTCAAAGTAGCTATAAAGAAGGAACATTAGGGCCTTAAGTAGAGAGGAAAAAACCCATTAGTTTCCTAGACTCAAATAATAAAGATATAACAAATACTATAGTAGTGAAACAGGAGAAGGAGAAGTATAGGACTATAAGGTATCAGGAATAGAAAATGGTTTATCTATTTTGGTTGAAGTATTGAACAAGATTGGTATATAGAGATAGAGCACTATTAAATACTGACCTAGAAAACTTCCTAGCAATATTAGAAGAGGATAGGGATTTCCAGAAAGGGAACTACTTGTCTTTATGTATGAACTATATTATAGGAGAAAGTGTTTAATACTTCTCAAATGAAGATGATATATAAGATAGAGAGATAGCTTTTGAAGAGAAGATTAGGCTCTTTAAGGAACAGGTAAAACTAATTTCAGTAAAGTGTAAGCCTGGTATAGAGGTGAGTAATATTTAGAAGGTACATAGAAATATATGAATAATATAAAATTTATAGTTAAAGAAGAGTTATAAACTAAGTAGGAAGTTGAAAACTTTGAAGATACAAAAGAGAGCAGAAGTGAAAAGAGAGGTTGAGGAGTATAAGTATGGGCCAAGTTGGTAGAGGAGTTTTTTAAGTTACTAGCCTCTATCGATGTGGTTATGGAGTCTTAAGCATGCCTACTATGTCTTATACAGGACTACAGTAGGTGACTAAAAGGTTTGGAAAGTATAGGGGTTCTTCGGAAATCAAGTAGTGTAAGAGGACAAGAATATTACCAATGAAGATTATATATTTGTAAGATAGCTAGAGTGTAACGGAAGACCGTTTCTTATAATTGTTTTAGTACGCATTTCCTAGCACCTATCATGTATACCCGGTAGTTCGGGCATAGTACCTTACATACAATTACCTTGAGCGTATCCGGTCCTTATGTACTTTTGCTTTATCATGCTGCATTACGCTTCCACACCTGTATTTCTGAGTACTGGAGGCCTGACCTCCCACACCTGTATTTATGGGCATGGAGGAGTGCTTTCTGGAACGGCCAGAAAGCAGGTTTTCTGGAAAGGCCAGAAAACAGGTTTTTTAGACTCCAGAAGGCTTGGCGGCTAGTATAAGTACTGAGCCTTTCCGCCCTTCTGGAGGAGGATTGTCAGATCAGATCACTTCACACAGAGTTCAGACAAGCCTTAGATAGCTTCAATACAGAGAGATTACATCTGTTAATTCTCTTCCCGCTTGGGAAATCTGTATGCTTTCAAAGACCCTCTGAGTCCTCGACTTAGCGGAACCAATAACAGACATACAGTATCACTCCGGTGATATTATAGACTCTGTTAAATAGGCCGCGGTGTTACTATTAGCATCGCCCCTTACATTTTTTTTAATACACAAAATAATCTACCTGTTAAAACCTACTACTACAGACTGATCACCCGTTGGTATCTTTATAATACCTTATCAGGTATCACCTCTATCGGACGGCAACACATTCAACAACACGTTACATTCAACAAAATCTAGCAACAACAATCCAATACCGAGACAGAGATATTCTCAACCTGCAGTCAACGGAAGACCTTGTGCAAGACAAGGCAGAGCTCTAACAGGCAGTGGTATACACCATTAAACAATTCCACCCTCGTTCCATCACCTTACCCCACCATTATCGATACCACCTCTTGCATTCCTGGCAACTACAATCCCCATTCATTTTCTTATACCAGAGAGCATAAGACATCGCGGCACCATACGTCCCAGGAATAATTGAAGCATACAGATACGCATCACCATCCCAAGGCTCACCCTCGTTCTTCTCACCATTAGAAGAAACATATGACAGTACAGCAGGAACTACATAGATACGTCCTGTTCCATCCAACACCAGATTCCTAACAGGTGAGGCACATCTATCCTCCTTCCCAACTGAACCACTTTCAGGTGGCATAAGCTCAAAACTCGAGGAGTTAGAGCTATCCAATTCTTCCATATAAGGAGACCATCTTATGGTCTTTTTGCCGCCACCCTTACTATCTCCAAAACCTTCCATCGGGAAGGGCATCTTAGGTGTCGTTGGTATAACCCACGCCTCAGGAGTACCTACCATGGTAGGAGCGGAAGAAAATGACAAACCAGCATCCTTGCTCTCCTCGTTCCCACTATCCTG
>Ga0307511_10002970_pt1 | contig 17561 bp, 11 predicted proteins | sample 13_EM_MG_FD_200266 | JGI IMG/M metagenome (GOLD analysis project Ga0307511, IMG submission 200266) | Populus trichocarpa ectomycorrhiza microbial communities from riparian zone in the Pacific Northwest, United States - 13_EM | ecosystem: Host-associated > Plants > Roots > Unclassified | place... | reverse complement strand
TTGTTCATGTTTTACATGGAGTGTTGATTCCAACCCATCTGTAAAACTGATTTTCATTTAAAGCATAGGTAAAATGATGATGCCCTGATCGTTTCTACTGTTTGTATCATCTGTTTGTTTTTTTTTCCCTGTAGAAATTAATGTTAATTTATCCGAGCTGCTCTGTCTTTGGATTCAGGCCCTTGAGTACCTTGGGAAGAGCCGTGGAATACAGAGAACAAGGGAGCTAGCTGCAAAGCATGCTAATCTTGCTGCAGCAGCTATTGATTCTTTACCTGAAACTGATGACGAAGAAGTAAGAAAATCACGGAGGGCGCTAGTTGATCTTACTCAAAGAGTAATCACAAGAAATAAATGACAGAATATGAATTCTTGCAACATAGCGTAGAAGCAAGAAAATCACGGAGGGCGTTTACTCTGAGAGTAATCACAAGAAATAAATGACAGAATATGAATTCTTGCAACATAGTGTAGCAGATTTTTGCTTATTTTTCATTTTATTGTTCCTGCATTTGAGGGTCTTGCTCCACATTATTTATTCAATTACTTGGATTTTTGTTCCACAATATTTGTTGTAACGACTTGGCTCTTGTAAATCCTACTTCGTGTTAAAGTGCAGCACAAAGAATGACGGATAAGGGTTACAATCAGCATTCCCTAGTGATGAATTGCTGCTTTCATCCATCGTAATTTCTCAACGAGATGTTGAAATTTCCCCCTGGCAGGACACTATTGTGTTGGGGAAAATATCTTTGTACCATGCTGTATCCTCACAATAGCTCAAGAAAGGTTCCTCAAGTAGCTACGAGGACGATGAACGATTTCAAAGAGTTCCAAAGTTTTAAATGAAATGGTATTGTTTGTTTTGAATGAATTTATTTTTAGAATTGACCTACATAAGTTTGGATAGGTCAACTAACCTGGCTAGATTAAGTAAGTTTTAACATATTAATGTTTTTTCTAGTTCAAGTTGAGAAATCTAGTGTGGATTAATTCCGGGTCACGGGTTTCTCAGCTAACTATGATCCTGATTGCATTATATAGTGAGCATAGATTTAAAGATACTCAATAGATATTCCTAAGGAATGATTTTTCTGAAGAATGATTGTATCAGAAAACCAGTGTTTAATCTACTACTCTAACCAACACCTTCTTCAATTAGCCATCCTGAGAAAGAAATGTATCAATACCCCTGGTTTCAATATAGGATGTTGGTGCAGAGGCAACAATTTTAGGAAGCGCATTCGCAAAGGTGGGAGGGATTGCTAGCATTGACAATTCTGCACCGGGCTGAGTCTATGTATATATATATATATATATATATATATATAGAGAGAGAGAGAGAGAGAGAGAGAGAGAGGCATTATCACGCCCATTGATTTCACCGGCCAAGTTGATTGAGTACAAGTATGGAGTGTTTGCTCAAGCACTTACTTAAGACTGATGATTAATTTTTAATTGAAATTGCTCAAACCACGACGCCCTTTGATCATAAAGCGCTGTCATGACTGTGATGTGTCAATGGCATTGCAGTGTTGGGTGTTGTTGTTCGGAAAAGAAAGGGGACAGAGAATGTCGCCCACTGAATAAACCGCCATTAAAGCTGTGGCTCGGTTCCAATGGCGTTTTGGGCGTGGTGGTTTGCATTTGTGATTGGGCTTGATTTGGGCTCTATCTGTCAGGTTTGGAACGGTGCAGAGCAGTGTTCGTTTCAAATTACATAATTAAATTTGATACTTCTCAATTTTTAAGTGCCTACATTGATCTAGCTATAATCTAAGAAAATAAATAATTTCAAATTCTTTAGCAACTTAAATTTCAGTGGATTATTTTTATTTTTATATATAAAGGTAGTTGAAGGAGTGCATGAAGGGTATTATTAATTAATATCAAACATGTAATCGACACCCCCTTTTAAAAAAAAATCTCCAAAATTTTTAATGTGTTCATATCAATCCGAAAAATATGTTTTTAATTTTATCTTTGCAAAACTTAGTCAATTGAACTAAATAAATGGATAGCTAATATAATGTTTTTAGAAAATCCGAAAAATATGTTTTTTATTTTATCTTTAAAAAACTTAGGAAATTAACTAAATTGAACTAAATAAATGGATAGCTAATATAATTTTTTTTAGAAAATCTTAAGCAACAAAAAAAAAAAAAAACGTTTTAAGAATGTGTAAGAAATAAAAAAAATCCGAATATAAAATAAATATATTAAAAAAATAAAAACTTGAAGATATTTAAGCAAATAAAAATATAAAACTTTCATATAAAAGTTTTTCAAAATGCTCAGCCAATAATTTTTTTGAAAATGTTTAAGAAATAAGAAAAACATTTTCTTGTGTCTTGAAAATCTTTTGGCTGATAAATTATTTTTTATTTATTAAATTGTTTTTAAAAATTATACTTCTTAATTTTCTAGAACAATTAATGATTGGTTATTGTAAGAAAATAAACTGATTTTAAAAATCTTTGTATTAGTATAAAATAATTAATTTTTTATTCCTTAAACATTTTCAATAAAAAATTATTTTTTGATTTTACTCATAATGTGTTATTTATCTTCAATTTAATGAAACTTAGTCTTGGGTTAAATTGATGGGTAAAACTCGACCAAATCTTTTTCATATGGGCTTACGTTGCCAAATTGATGCAGGCAAAGGGGGGCAGGTTGGGGTGTTTTTCCTCTTTAAGTTTTGATATTTGCCATCACACATGGGAGTCGCTATTTATTACTAAATAAATAAATAAATAAAATCCTGTGCCTTCTTATCTTGAAATCTTTCCTTTTTCTCTCAGGCGAAGGGCTTTCTTTGTTTTCGAAGTCTCCTTGGCTACGGCAAACGTTGATGACAAACTCGGGTAGATATGAACTGTGAAGTGATTGTGTTCGACCTTGTTCTCGTTTACTGCCAACGAAGCAAATGGAGGAAATGAAAACTCAATCCTTGGCTAATTTTGCTACGTTCTCTCTTCCCAAATTGACAACTACATACTATCTCTCCCACAAACAACATTTTTTTTACACATTCCTCCACACAGAAGTTGAGCAAGAAGGCAGACTCAACATTACAATGAAAAGCACTCTGATTGAATGTAAATATCACTTGAAATGTTGAAGAAATTGATGTGATACAATAGAATACACTACAATTACAGAAAACATGAGACCAGTGAAAGAGAACGGTTAGCAAACATCAAAAGACCTGCATGTCTTCATTACAGCTCTTAAAATTTGAACGTTCCTATTGGAAACCAAAAAATTACTTTGACGTGACATGACATTCCTTCTTGCAGTTCTACCGATATGTGAAGTACAAAACCGTCCTGTCAACCAGCCCCTCAAAAAGTTCCCAGGAGATGATAACTAAAATAGATCAGTCCTTGACATCAGTGACGCCTTCAGCAGAGATCTGGAACCGTGCTTCAGCTTCAGCTAAACAAGGAGAACTTATTACTTTACAGATGCGCTCCTCCCCTCTTCCCTTCCGAAGAGCAAGCCTGTGGCAAGTGTACAATAACTAGCTCAGAATTTTCAAGTAAGAAACCTTCACACTCGAGAGGAGAATTGCAGGGAATTACCAACCTTGTTGTAGAAGCATGAGCCATGATGTTACCACCAATAGGCTTGATTTGAGGTCCAGCAAAAATAGCAGAACCATCAACTTGTGCAACTACTTGGTTTGTAATGACAACAGCCACACCGAACTACACCAACAAAATGAGCAGGAAAATTTACATTTCTAATTGAAAAGTCTATTTGGAGCATGTGCATAGCATTCACAAATGCTGGCATAACAAGAGAGGGTAAATCCAGGAAGTCATGTGGCCTAAAAGAATTGTGCGTCCAATTATTCAATTATGTAAACAGGTATAAATGATGAATGCTAGTAAAGAAGGCAGAATGTTAATAAAGATAAAGGTGGCAGTCTACCTCATCTGCTAACTTCTGAAGGCTCCTAAGGAACTTTGCTAGATGCATCTGCCGAGCTGAAAGCTCTCCCCTTCCAGAAAAATCTGTTCTGTATAGAGCAGTAGCACTGTCTACTATCATAAGAGCAAACCTATAGAACCACAATCCATTGACATAATTAGATTTAACTGCAAATCAAGAACAAAGAATAAAAATAAAAAAAATGCAAAGTAGAGGTTCTTTGATTATTAAAGTCACACTGTAAGAACTTTTACTTTCTATGGAATCCCTGCTATACGGATTTTCAAAGCTACAAAACGTTATTCATATACATGTATGTGAAATAGGTTCCATTACTTAATTTTAATCAACCCTCCTGATAAAACTTCTCAGGAATTCATATCAGCAGTAGAAGAGCCAATTGTGCGCATAATCTCAGGGCCCACCAAGATTTCTTGATCCTGAGTAACAGTGGCTATGTAGAGTCATCCATACATTAGACAACGACGACAATGTGTACCTTGTTTCCACCATCATTGAAGCTGCTTCGAGCAAAAGCCTTGATTGATGATCGGTGTTATATGCCCGAGCATAAGCCACATTCTCCAAAACATCAGCGCCATTCAGCCCAAACCTGCAAGGTTTAAAACCATTACCCATTTGACAACAAGAAGGCTAGAGCAGAGGTTCTTCTCTAGGTAGCTGTATGACACCTATCAGCTATCTGTAAGAGTCTTTGTGGCCTGAATGTGCCCTCTGCATCTATGTACATTGCTTTTCCCTCACCTCCTCCTTGATCTAATGGAAGCTGAAATAAAAGAGTGAATTAGATGCAGGGCTTCGATAGATTGCATCACTAGGTTGACAATATTGTTAATATAAAGATTGAAAGCATTGCCTATATAGTAAGCTGGCGTGCATGGCAAGATAAGGGACCCCGTTAGATGAACGTGAAACGAGACAAGTAGGCAAGGCACCTTTAAAAGGCATATTGCTACGCGCTGATTTGTATGGTTATTTTTATTCAGTCTGTATATATTCTCTTTTGCTTGCTCCACAAGGTAGCCAGAGCCAGCCAGTTTTTCATTCTCTTTCTTGATATTCTTGTCCGATTGTCCATTAGAGATCACAAGTGACTTTTAAAGCAACAGAACATGCAAAACTACATAATGGAATTAAACTAGTCTCTACTTATTGCAAAGCTATTCAGGAATAAAAAAATGCTCTTACTTGGCAAGTGACGCAAAGCGTGTGGCACAGCTGAGTTTTTCCAGAGCGGAACTCACCATACATTTCAGTAATAGATCCTGTCTCAACCCCTCCTGTCAAAAGTTAGCTGTGTGAGGTTACAACACTACAGGACATGGAAAGTGCTAATGTTCTTAAGAAGTATGGCTACAAAAACACAGAGTCTAATGTGATAGGATCATTGTTAAGAGTTGAAAGAAATCTTTGATACTTGCCTTCCAAAATTTTGTCAAGCTCTCTTGACCCAGATGTTATCTGAATTATCTCTTGCCTCTGAGCATGGAGTTGGCTAGCACTAGTAAAACCCAGGGGCACCAGTTTGGAAGCTGTACATATAAGCCAAAGTAAAGATACGAGTCTCTATCTAAACTAAGAAAAATACAACGACAAAAAATCTTGAAGAAACAAAAACAAGCTAAGCAATGACATGCCTGCTTCGATGATTTTGTCAACTTTAGCTTCACTGATTCCTTTAATTTGCAGAAGCTCTTTCCTGGGAGAAAAGGCAACAGATTCAACTGTGCAGAGACCCGCATCTTTAAGCTTCTTTACGTCAAGGGAAGCTATGCCTGACGCCTTGAGTTAAGGGTTATATATGTCAGAATACAACTAAAACTTAACCTTCATACTGTAAATGATTAACATAACATCTCAAGACTATCATCTGAAAAAATGCAGTATTCTTGGAATTGAAGTAAAAAAAAAAAATCCAAGACAAAACCACCTTTAAGAATAGGAAATTTGATTCAAAACAACATTACTCCTCTAGAATTTATTGCCATCAGAAAAAGAAAAGGCCCACACTTGAAAGCCATGCTTAGAAGTGAAACCAAGTTCAGTTACAAAATCAACAATCAACATCTGAAAACCCAAAGTTGGACATCATACAAGAGTCCACATTTTGAAAGGATGAAAATACATTATTGCCTGTTAAATTTATGCATAAAACCAAACAAACCAATTTCGATATACAATGAAAACAAACCAATCAAATCAAGAAAACTGACAAAGAACCCTCCTTGAGAAAATTTAAGGGAAACCCATATGGGCAAACCCCTAGTTTTGTCTAATTTAGGTCAAGAACCAACTCAAGATTGAAATACCCATAATCAAGATAACCCACGCTGGAGCAACAATGTACAGAAGCTAAAAGCAAACTAAGATGCTAAACTCAACTAAACTACAGAATCTTGGGCAATAAGACCCCATTTGGCACACAATGGAACCTTGGCAAGGTTATTAAGAAAAGCGAAAAATAAACCATTTTTATGCAATTTTTTTTTAAAAAGGAAGGAACCCATTTGGTTAAACCCCTTAATTTTTCCTAATCCATTAGTAGAATTGAAGAGATGATTGATAGTGAAAGAAAAGATTGAGTCTTGGAGACATTTAGTTACCTGAAGCTGTTCAACAGGGAAAGGCCCATGTTGCACCTCTTCATGATCCTCATGTTGTTGATTAACAGCCTTTTGGTTTCTTTGTTGCTCCATTTCCAGAGATCTACTGAGCTCAGAGGGAGAGAATTTAGAGAGAGAGGAGAGGGAAAGAAGAAAGTTTGATGGGAGGGAAAATGTTAAGTTCAAAAGAGCACAGGGGGCGCCAAAATAAAAGATGGAGACAAAGCTTGTGTTGGAAGTCTTGAGCTTCCCCTGTGATCTATTGGGCTTACAACTTGGTCCTCTTTTTCTAGTTTATAGTAGAAGAGAAGTAAACAGACTTCACAACGAACGAAGCCCATATAGATTGGATCAAGCTTCTTTTGGGTCTCTACAATTACCATAAGCTTAGTGTTTTAGTGTTCGTTTTTGTGATAAAAACCATATTTTACAAAAGCATTTTTGCATGAAATTATTTGTTTTAGGTATTTTTGGATTGTTTGGTGTGTTAATATCAAAAATAATTTTTTTAAAAAATAAAAAATATTATTTTCATGTATTTTTAAGTGAAAAATATTATAAAAAATAATCAATATCACAATATTAAACAATATCTAACTTTCAATTTGTGTTTATCTAGGATTGCAGTAGAATACCTAATGACTTGATTGAGGGAATTTTTGCTTGAAATTAATTGTTTTAGGTATTTTTGGATTGTTTGATGTGTTAATAGTAAAAATAAATTTAAAAAAAATATAATTTTCATATAATTAAACAAAAAAACACTATAAAAAATAATCGTTACCATAATATTAAACACTACCTAACTTTCCATTTATATTTATCTTGGAGTGCAGTAGAATACTCACATCTATCATCGTCAACACATATTCAATTAAATTTGACTTAGGGGAAGGGTTTTTTTCACTCACTGGGTGTTTTTTTTAAAACAATTATTATTAAAATTTGTAATTTTCATAAAATCCCCACATAAAACCCTAAAAATCATAAAATGAAGTTTAAAATTCAAATCCATACATAAAATTTATATACGTATTGTGGAAAAGTAATAATAATAATAATATGGAGTCAGTGATGGAACAGGTGATACCCTAAATTGCCACTGCCCCCATCATAGTACATCTTTATGCATAAATTCTACCATGTGTACATAATGATGGACTTTTTTATTAATCAGCGCCATTTTTGTAGTTTGCTATTTGTAACCATAATTGTCAAATTCAACATGGTTGGCCAATTGATTGAAAAAACTTGATAACTCGAATATTAGGATGGATTGAGTTTGTAATTAAACCAGACAAGTCATTAATCCAATCAAAATTTAATTAACCCAGTTGATTCAATTAACCCAATCTAGTAAAAACATATTGATTTTTCTAATTATTTTATTTAAAATGAAAAGAAACAAGATTTATTGGTAGATTCGGGCGGCACGTGTTGCGTCTCCTATCACCAAAAAATACCTTTTCATCATGTCATTGAAAGCGTCACTGTGTTCTCTTTCATATGGAGTGGCACATGTCGATGTTGGTGGTCCGATTTGTTTTTGGTGGGCTGTTTTTTATATTTTTATTTTTCTCTCTCTCCACCCTTGAAAATTACAGCTTGACCCTTTTTGTTGTTGGTATTTCAACTTCAGCCCTTATTATTTTGATTTCTAATTTTTGTTCTTGGTCTTTTTATAGAAGTTTTATTTGTTTTCAATTTCATCATTCAATCTCAATTTATAAAATATTATATTTTTCAATTTGGTCTTTATTCTTTTAATTTATAATTTTTTTCCTTGGCCCTTTTATAAAAGTTTTATTAGTTTTTAATTTCATCATTCAATCCAAATTCATAGTATTACGTACGTTAATTTCCAGTTTGGTTCTCATTATTTTGGTTTATAATTTTTTTTTGACCTTTTTTTATAAAAATTATTTCACTCTTCAATATATCAAATATTTATTTTTTATTTTTCATGTCAAATCCGATACTTATTCTTTTGATTTATTTTTGCCCTCTTACTAAATTGATATTTCTTTTCAATTTCACCCTTCATTCAAATATAATTTTTTTTTTATTTTAGTTTTGATCCTCATTATTTTAGTTGCTATTTTTTTGAATCTTTTTGTTTAATTGAAATTCTTTTTTCAATTTCTTCATTCAATATTTGATTGATTGAGAATTGAACTTCATAATTTTTTCAAATAAGATGCTTCAGGTCTAATGACCCGGGTTATAAGTTTGAAAAGTTAACACATTTTTTTTATATAAAAAAGGGTTTTATAATTTTTTTTATTGGGTTATTCCAATTTCATGATCTGAGCTACATGTTTAACAAGATATTTCGGATTGGCTTGACCTTGATTACTAGGGTTATAGATTTGTCATGTTAACTCAGGTTAACTATGACTTCTTTTTTATGTTTGTTTTTTTTTATTTCAGTTCATTCTTCCGTATATAATGAGATATGAATTAAGATACATCGTTTCTTCTATTTTGAAAAAAGTATTTTTTTTAGGTTATCCTAATCATTTTTCTTTTTAAAATTAACCCATTTTTTTTTTAATTTAATTAAAATAAAATCAACTTATTCGACACAATTAAATTCATAACTCGAGTCACATATTTTTATTCTTTTTTAAAATATCATTTGCAGCAGTTAATATCATTTTTTTTTTAAAATAATAACCCAGCCCGTAGTGAAGGTTTCCCCGAAACTTCAAAAAACACTCTCGTGATCTCTCTCAGTGCCCTAATTAAGTTTCAAGTGTTTGTTTTTGTGGTTGAAAAGGTTGAATTAATGTCTTTAATTATACAGCTACCTGGGCTGCATTACTTACCACACATTCACGAGACAGGCAGGCAGCCATTACAGACTGACCACTAATTTCTCTTCACAACAATCCTGAAATCCATGCCTGGTATGATTAATTCGATAACAAAAGTAAAGGACAGGCAAATCCAAGCGATCCTATCCTTTTGTAATCCATGTACAGTGACAAGACATGGCGTTTCCACTCCATAGAAATATAAAACCATGCATGGACGGGGGTGGGTGCCTGCATGCCACAACTTGCAGGGATTGCTATCAACCTGTCACTCGCAACCCTAATTATCCACTCCCTAAAGTTAACACAGCAAATACTTGCATGGCCATTAAAGATTCGAAAGTTAATTAATCAGCTCGTCGAAAAGTCTTGGGAGTAGAAGTTTGATAGAAAAGGGAGGCAGTACAACCATCCTTTTAATAGGTGCTCAAAAAGTGGACATGGACGTGAAAAGCTACAGCTCTATTGTAATTAAAAACACCACTGTCAGAACAACTGGAAAATAGCACTATGCTATTGACATCCGACAGGGAGAACTATATGAATGATGTTGTGGATCACAGTTGATCTTGCAAATATTCTAGCTTTCGAAACATCCCATTGTGATGGCAAAAGCTATCCATTTTCTTTAATCTATTCACATGCATGTATTTCAAGAGAGTATAGGTTTTAAGAAATTCAATATATGAGTTGGTCAAGAATTGAACCCATTAAAAAATTTTTGAAAAATAAAACTTTCAAAACATGTTAACTCTTGTCCCTGAGATTCTGAAAAGGTTTTTTAGTCCTTATATTTTGTTTTGCTTACAAATTAGTTCTTTTTTGTTTTTTGAGATCTTTTTGTCCTCGTATTTCTTTGAAATCACATTTATTACCTCATTGAATTTTTTTTTCTTAACAATTAAGTTTATAAAAATCAAATTGTAAAGTTGATCAAAATTAGTGTTGTAGAACATGGTAGAGATTAGTGGCCGTTTGCTATTGTGGCTGCGGGTGATAATGCTCCTACCACAAATTTTTACTAGTGGGTCCCACCATTAACTGTGGCACAGCCGCAGGTTACAATAAGCAGCTCTTTGCTGCTTCTTGTGATTAGAAACCCCATGAACAGTGGAGCATGGCTCCACTGTTCATGGGGTTTCTTCAATGAACAGTGGAGCATTGCTCCACTATTCACGTGATGGCTCCACTGTTCATAGGTTTTCTTCAATGAACAGTGGAGCATTGTTCCGGCCGGACCGGCCTGGTTCAAAGCTGAAAATGCATTGAACCGGGTCCGATCCAACAAAATAAAAAATATATTTTTTTATTTTTAATTATGTTTTATTCGAAAAATTAATGTTAAACATTATTCAATGACTACATAAATTAGACGGAGATCGCTTGATGACGCCGCATTTACAGAATTTGATCGCAATCTCAATTTTGTTCCTGATTATATATTTTACCTGATGTTGTTGCACTCTTAAGAAATTTGTGAAAACTGTAGTCCTTGTCGGATGTGTTTTATACGTGATGGAATTATAGATAATTTAATGGAACAATAAAAAATATTTTCTATAAAGTATTATTTATTTCATGATGTAATAGCAATAGTTAAATCTACAATATTTAAATTAAAAACCATCAATATTAATATCTATTTTTTCAAATTATTTTATAACCACAATTTCAAAAGCATTCTTAACCAAACACATTAAATTACTTTTTGTTCAACCTCAATTTCAACCACAATTTTAACCAAATATCTATTTTTTCAAACCAATCTCAACTAAAAGTACTTTTATAAAACAACTTTTTTCACAACCACAACAGCTACCGCAATACCAAACACACTCATTTAAAAATAAATAAGTAATGAATAAAACATGACCCACACTCATGTGACCCAATCCACATCCATTGTTTACCACGTCTAACATCAAATGGTGCAAATTATATTAACTATAATCTAAAAGTTGTGGTGAAATCTTTATTCAAACATAGACAAATATATCGCTGTAGATTGCAACCATGATTATTTTTTTATCTCTATAATTTTTTCTAATTACATTATTAAAAGCCAAAAGTGATGGTCAATTAAAATAAATTTATTATGGAAGGGTAAGATTCAAAGATATATGACTAAACTGAAAAAGACAGAGAAATGGTGGTTGTTTCAAACTTAGAGCAAAAAGTTCATTTTGATCCTTAAAATTTTCCAATTATAAACTTTTGATCCCTCAATATTTTCAAAATTTTATTTTATTTCAAAACTTTATTTTTCTTATGCTTTGTCCATGGTTTGAGAGAGGAGAGAGAAAGTAGCTGGATTCTAGTGGTAGAGAGAGAAAGTCTCGATTGACATCGATTTCAGCCATGAATAAGGAATATTTTGGTAACAATGAGTACCATTCGATGAGAATATTTTACCCTATGTGTTCTTTGTTGTCAGCCTTACTTGAGATGATAGATATGAGCTCGAAAAGTTTTTTAGTTTCTAGTTGACTTTAGATTTTTAGGTTGTTTGAGGTCATTGATATATCTTTCAAGGTGTATAAGGTGTTGTTTAAGTGTTTTTTATACGGTTGAAATAGATTTATTTTCTTGTGTAAAACAACTTTTCTGGCTTTCCAGTGACATTTGATTGTCAAAATCTAGGCAGAGCAATGTGTCACTTGCTATTCTTTTCAAAACTTTAGGTTGTCCACTCCATTAAAAAAAAAATCAACACAACCAAGCAAGTGGCCTGCTCCAGGCCCACGTGTTTGAGCCTTTCTATAGTCCTAGGTTTGCTACGTCAACCAGGCTTGTGCTTCTAATTCTTTTTTCTTTATTTTTATTTTTTTGATTGGTTTTTTTTCTTTTTCCAATTGATCCTTCATAACTAGATATTTATTAATTTTTTCTAGCTTATTTTTTTTTTCTAGTTTTATCTTTTAATATTTTGTTGATTTTTATTTGGCCAACACAATTTGTTTTGGTTTGATATTTGTAGGTTTATCATGATGTCAAACAAATGTCGCTATATTTAGCTGATTCTTAATTTTACAAGCATCTACTTTAAATAAAAAATCATAAGAAAAAAATTATTGAACCTAATCGAGTCCATGACCCGGGTAACAAGTTTGGCTGATTAACTTTAATTTGTTAGGATATAAGCTTCATAATTTGTTTCGGTTAAACTATTAATTTTTGATTTATTTAATTAAATGCACACATAAACTTTTTAATTTACAATTATGATTTCTTTATGTTAAAAAACATGCAAGAAATGTTATCATATTTATTTTTTAATATTTAAAAAAACTTATTCAACCCACAACGAAGCTCAAATATTGTTAACTATGTCTTGTATTTTTATACCTGAACAAAGTACAATGTGCCTTTTTTTGAAACTCGATGCAACCAAATCAGCCGATTTGGTATTGCGGCATAGTTGTCCTTTAAAAATAAACTTCTTTTTTTGCTTCAAATGAATTTTTTGGGTGTTTTTGGATCGTTTTGATGCGCTAATGTCAAAAAAATAAAAAAAAATATTTTGATACATTTCCAAGCAAAAAACACTTTAAAAAGCAACCACTACTACAATGTCAAACACTATCAAAGACAACTACAAAGTTTTGCTTTTCCGATTTTTTATGTTAATGCTATATGCTTGAATTATATTGCAATTAACACATCTATTAAAGGGATGTTTGAGACAGTAGTATAGATTATTTTTCAAGGTGTTTTTATTTGGAAATGCATTATAATATTTATTTTTAATTTTTTAAAATTTATTTTTAATATCAATACATCAAAATAATCTAAAAACTCAACCTAGAAAAAATAAAAATTCAACGACTACACCAAACCGTCCTAAATTCAATCCAACTGTTGGAATAGTGGGGCTTAGGCTGGAGTTAGAACTGAATGTTAGGATTGCTCTACGTATAGTGAGAGGCCACCATACCCAATTAGCTAATAGTTAGTGGTTGTAATAGGTCCGGTCCGGCAGGCTTTGCATTATTATGTTGCAGTGACTTTGATCTTGACTTTATAACAAATTCTTAGCCAGGAAATTGAAGATCATTTTCAAATTATTAAGATAAAGCTTGAATGCAGACACATATGGGCACACTCCACAACTACAAATCAATCGATCCCCTTGAGAGTTATGAGGTTTAGCGTAGCTTAGCTTAGCTAGGAAGGTCACCTTTAGATCAGTTTAGATTGGTAACCAACTACATGCATGCCTTGATTATACATTATAAATAGCCAGTCTCTTCCCAGTCTGCACCGACACTTGGTTTCTCAATTGACTTTTGGATACTTATATTTTTAATCTCCAAGTAATGCCCTTAAGGTGGAGTGCAATGCAAAAAAAAAAAAAAAAAATCATCATTGCTGGTGTGTTTGGTATTGTGATAGCTGTTGTAGTTGCGGTTTGAAAAAAATTGTTTTATAAAAAGTACATTTAGTTGAGGTTGGTTTGGAAAAAATATATGTTTGATTAAAACTATGGTTGAAATTGAGGTTGAACAAAAAGTAATTTAATGTGTATGGTTAAAAGAATGCTTTTCAAATTGAGGTTATAAAATAATTAAAAAATATTTTTTATTATTCCATTAAATCATCTACAATTCCATTACGTACAAAATTCATCCGACAAGAACTACAGTTTCCATGATTTTTTGAGCGTGCAATAAAATTAGATAAAATATTATCAGGAATAAAATTGAGATTATAGTGCGAGTAAATTTAATTCACTCTACAAGTGAATTAACTGAGCCAATCTAGCTAACAATCACCACCTAAGATCAACTTAGCAAAAGGTAGTGCCACAATCTTGGTGTCTAGTTTTTCTTTAATAAAGTGACAATTCAACTCAACATGTTTTGTGCGATTATGCTGAAGTAGATTATTAGAAATTTTCCTAGCAGCTTTATTATTATAATAGAGATTCATAGGACTTGAAGGTGGATAACCTAATTTAGAAAGCAACAATCGCAATCATAGTAATTCACAAATACCATGAGCCATGCTATGATACTCAACTTTAGCCAAAGATCATGCTATAACATTCTGCTTTTTACTATGCCAAGTAACAAGATTTCCTCTTGTAAAAGTAAAGTATCTAAATATTTGTTGTAAATTTGTTTGAGTTGATTTTTTTATTCTTTTTTCCAAGTATTTTGAGTATATATTATAGAATGTTGATTTATGTTAATTTAATTATTTTATAATTTTATAAAATGAATTTTTTAAAATGTTTTTAAATAATTACCGACGGAATTACCAATGATATTTTTTGAGGGATATACCAACGGAATGAAGCGGATAATTTTTTTTTACCCGTTTATTCCGTCAGTAAATCCGTCTGTAATAATATTTTTTTATTATCGACGGAAAAAAAATTACCGATGAAAGATTCACCAACGGAGCATTTCCGTCTGTGATTTTGTTGGTAAATTAATTACCGACGAAATATATATCTTACATAAATAGAAAAATTATATCAATAAAACTATTAAATGTTATAGTGATTTTGCTTTTTACTACATCAAATGACAAGATTTCTTCTTATAAAAGTAAAGTATCTAAATATAAACCCACGATAAAAGGGACACCCTGCTAAGTTAGCATCTGTATATCCTTTCAAGGGAATGGGAAGTTCAACTTCGTCATACTCGAAGAGAAGGCAATTATTGTGCGGATTTTCTAGCCAAATTAGGAGCTAAAGATCGTAGGGAGCTTTATATTTTGGATGATCTCCCTGCAGGATTATTATCTCTCCTGCTTACGGATTCTATGGACATTTGTTTTCGTAGAGGTTCTTAGTTTTGTTTTTTATTTCACTTGTACCAAAAAAAAAAAAAATTCATTTCCCACCTCCACATCTCATTCGTGGGCTTTTTATTTATTTATTATTACTATTATTTTTCTTATTTTTTTTCTTTTTGGGTCACTGCGGATCTTTTCTAATGAAGTTAAAATAAAAGGTGGACGTCACCCCTGGTAGGATTGGAGACCAATTACATAAAATGACCCCTTGTGTTCCATGTCCATGGAAAAGCAGTTTCTGTGGATGATAAATAGTGTTCACACAACTTTAGTAGCCCTCAAGATAGCTTTATTATCACTTCTGGTCATCAATTTGTTCTTGACTTGGAATTTTTTGTCCAGAGCAATTATTGGACAGGATTGATCTTTTTTTGGAATATAATTGATTTCGCTGTCTAAATTATGGCTTCCATAAAAAAAAAAAAGGTTAATTAAAAGATCATCGAAAAAAAAGATTTGAACTCCAATTTTTTTTTTATAAACAATATTAATAATGCTCAATCCATCATTTAGCATATTATTAAACATATAGTTTGGAGAATATAATACATTTGTGCTTTTAGAGGCAGAGGAAGAATCAATATTATTAAACATATAGTTTGGAAAATATAATACACTTGTTCTTTTAGCGGCAGAGGAAGAATCATTCTGCTATACAGTAACAAATCTATCATACACAACCTCTCGATTATTACAAGCATCTTAAGCAAATAATTCTTGTGTGAGCAATTGAGGTTTCTCTGAGTTCCTAGATACTACATTATTGCTCACTATCCTTAGTTTATTACTAAGAATAGTAATTCCATGTCCAGCTTTTAGTCAAATCACTGGAGGCCAGAAATGAAAGTTACTCCAGTAGAAGGCAGCCATGAGGTTCCAGCAATAAGATTACCGACAGTAAATTTGGTAGCTTCAGAAGGTCCAATAACATGGAACCCTGGCCATTTTACCCTGTTAGAAGTTCCAGCGCCAGGTCCTGTGTTCGAGTATTCAGCAAAGTAGAGTGACTTAGCATAGGAACCTTCACCAGGCCACTCAATCCATCCTCTTGAGGAAATAGCATCACCAATGCTTGATTCCATCACCACTGTTCTTGAATACTGTTTCCAGGGCCTCCCAAGATATGAGTTATAGTTGTGCATAACCGGAGAAAAATCGGAGCTCGCAGTAATCCTACAACTTTGTACTGAGAAACCAGTGTTTTGTCCAGGGTCATCCCTTCCATTTGCTAGAATCACATTGTAGCTATCACCGTGCGGCTTCCGAAGGACCAAGTTGCAACTCTGGAAGACAGCAGCAGCGTTGCCGAAAATGAAGTCAATGGTGCCGAAAATGTCGCATTCTCTATAGAATTGACGGAGAGCAACTGCATATAGAGTGTCTTGGTAGCCAGCTATGCTGCATCGGTAGAAAACTGAGTGGTCAGAAGCTACATGTAGAGCCAAGGCCTGTTCTCCTCCGGGGCCTGCCGTGTTTTGAAATCCAATATCTCGAGCAATGAAATCATCACCTGTGATTGCTTCACCCGGGAAAATTAAAGATGTCAGCCTTCATTAATTATTAAAAAAGGAATTAAATGATTTACAAACTCAATAGATCACACTGATATTTAAACATTTCAACAAATTGATGTTGGTGATACGGAAAATATTACTAAATAATTGAGTCGATATGAACAAAATTAACAGTTGACACATAAGTTTGTAAGAAAAGTTGGATGATTTTGTTTTTATATAGCATTAATCATGCATAGCTTCTTCTGTTAATGAGCTCTGACTCGACATACTATTTTCTATGTCAATTCTATCCTTATAATTTAAATTTGGACTCAAGCTTGTTGTTAAAAAGAAGAAGAAGAAAGAGACTCCTTTTCTTTTGTTTCCTTTGGCAAGCTAGCGAGAGCGATAGATGCGAGTCATATCCTTAATTTCCACTCGAGGGGAAAAAAAGTTAAACAGTATAAAAACTATATATTAGCACGTAATTACCAGCTTCAGAGGACATGTTATATACTTCTTTTCTATTAATGGTGTCTTAATTTGTTTAAGAGATGGATGCATTAATAATTAATGTGTTTATTTAAAAGGTATGCTGTAAAGTATATTTTTTTGAAAAGTATGAAATTCATACTTTTTGTGAGATTCGATGTACCCGTGTGATGCAACTCACAAACAAACATATTTTTTAAAGGTCAATTATGATTTCTTTCAAATTTAATACACAACTCTAATACAAAATGATTGCTGGAGTGCTTTATATATATAAAATCCCATTAGAGGAAGATATTGCATATTAACTAAAAAAATATTATATATCAAATATATATATATATTGAGCAACTAAAAAGAACTCTTTTTTTTTTTATTTAATTTGAAAA
>Ga0307511_10002969_pt1 | contig 17565 bp, 14 predicted proteins | sample 13_EM_MG_FD_200266 | JGI IMG/M metagenome (GOLD analysis project Ga0307511, IMG submission 200266) | Populus trichocarpa ectomycorrhiza microbial communities from riparian zone in the Pacific Northwest, United States - 13_EM | ecosystem: Host-associated > Plants > Roots > Unclassified | place... | reverse complement strand
CTGTTGTTCACACCACTGTACTGATTGACATTGGAATCATACTCATGCTCGGGCTCATGGTCCGCTTCCTCCTCTTGATTGTCCGCTTCCTCCTCTTCAAGACCACCCTGTTGCTCCTCAATTCCACTTTCATCCTTAACTTGGCCATCAGTATTGTTTTGACTGGAAGAGGGCCTCGAGGCGTTTGGTCCACGGGAGGTGGGTGGAGGCATGTCACGTGGCTGGCTTATATAGCCTGGCTGGGGCAATGGAGGACCAAATCGGGCCATGCCGCCTGATTGAGAGACAGTGCTCTGGGGCATGTTCTGGCCCTGTGAAGCATACAGAGGTGAGGAGCGTGGCTCATTGAAGTTGCTTGGCGTACTATACTGCTGAAGCTGTTGGAGAGTATTACCTGGGGGTGTGGTTGCGGGGGTTGTCGGCATGGACCGAGAAGAATTTATGACAGTATCAATGGCCAATGGTGCAGAGCCTGAGTTAGGCATCATATTTGGTTGGTTCCAGTGAAAGTTGTCGGATCCATTCATGTTAATGCTCGAGGCACTGGAGGGCGGTGTTGGGATAGGGTAACTAACTGCCCGCGACATTTCTGGGCGCATCTGAGGATGTGGCGCCAGGTTCGAATGCGAGGGAAGATGCCCAAGTGGGCTCATTCCGTGGGAAAGTGGATGTTGGGACGATGGAAGTAGTTGAGAGTCTCTCCGCATTGGGGGCTGGCTATTGTCAAACGTTTTACGGTTGTGGGCAGCCATTACCGCATTGGTCCGGCTAGTGTTGGTAGGATGGTACAGAAGCGCCCCAATGTTGTGTACAAACAGAGGGTAGAGCAACTCCGTGATCTTCTCCTTGTTGGCAAAGTCGAGAGCCCTCTCAAAGGGAATCCTAGTGTATATAGTTCGTATTAGTGAATGAGCATCGATGTATCTTGCGGATGTCATGGATAGATGTGGTAGAGAACAAGCCTCTGCTGCATTGCCATGCACGCAAGCTTACTAAATTATGCAAATCCACAAACAGAACTAAATAAGTTGACTTACCAAACTCCCTTGAGATGCATGGGCCCAATCTTTACAACGTGTCGAACTTTCTCACTCTTGAGTATCCCATCACGCCTTCCTCTGGTCATTCCGGCAACGTTCAACAATTTGGTCCCATTAATCATATGGTTATCTGATCCCAACCATGTGAGTTTAAGACAAAATATCGCCGTGAATTCAATAGGATATTAGAGGGAACAAACCTTCACGACGAGCGACACATACACCCTTGGCTTCAACTTGAAAGCAGAGACTTCCTTCATCTTCCCAGAGCGTAGCAGTCACCCTTGGCTTCATTCCCTGAGGGGCAACTTGCCCTGTTGTGTCAAATGAATGCTGACCATTAAAGCCACCCGGGCCTCCGCCTTGCGGACTGGCTTGTGGACCAGAAGGAGGAACAGAAGTGAGAGGAGATGGGGCGGGGGTCATTCCAGAAGTGGCAGGAAGTGGCAGTATACCCATCTGGCCTGGCATTGGCATTCCCTGCTGACCGGATGGCGATGAAACACCACCGCTCTGTGGAAAGTGGAATGGGTATGGCTGATGGCCATGGGGAGTGGGATAGGGCTGCATATGTGAGGGGTGGGGTTGGTAATGAGAGAGGTTGTTGCCGGAAGTTGCTGTCTGAGAAGGCTGTTGGGGTTGAGAGAGATGATGCTGGCTAGGAAAATCTAATGGAACACCGACAGTATAGCCGTGGTTGCCATAGTCACTGCCATACCCATACTGTCCAGTTGGGTTCGAGTGATGGGGAGAGGAGGAATATTGGTTATGTGGCTGCGAAGACATGTTTGGGTGTGGTAGTACGTGCGAGGAAGACTGCATGGCAGAGTTGGGGTTCGACGATTGGCCGAGATCAGTTTTGACTTTCGTTGAGTTCTGTACACCAATTCTTGCTCCGGGGTTTGGTGCAGTTCCGTTCAAGATGGAGGTACCCCCGGTGCGAGGAGACGATGATGTGGAATTTGCTGGAGGTGTAGGAATTGGGAGTGAGGGTGGTTTGTCCGAAGACATAATGTTGGTCTGAAGGCGTGGCACCTGCGGGGGCTGGGGGGTGTAGTGAGAACTATAATTGCTATAGTTGTTACCACCAAATCCGAGCTCAATAGGTCGGGTCTGAACCTGGGAAAGAGACGGGAGCTCCAGCTTGGATAGTAGGTGGGGTAGAGTCTTAAAAAGGTGGGTTTATTAGACTACAGCGGACCCGAATAGTCTGAGAGGGGGATGTTTGCCGGTCGAGACAGTTGCAATTAAGAAAGTCTCAGTTCGTGCCGGATTCAGAGCGGTGAATGCAAATTGTGACGGCGGGGTTGGGAAATCAACTTTGAGAAATTGGTATCCGCTGTGTTGAAACAAAATTGGTGAACAGAACAATAATCAGACGGCTGGAGAAATCGCTTTTTCACAACGCGCTGTCGTATCACGGACAAGAGCTGGCTCAGATTTCTCTCTGTTCGTTTCGTTCTTACGAAATGAAGCGCTTCAATCACTTCCCTGCGTGAGTATTATCGCGAAGGTAATACACTGTTGGATATCCAAGTCCTCTGCTAGAAGATGAAACAAAATAACAAGGCGGGGCCGACGGAGCTGAAGGTCCGAGAGGATGTATAGCCTCCAGAGGGTCTTTGCTCAATGATATTTGACAAGCACTTGGTATAAAGGGTAGTAACGACGCCAGATGCCGGTATGCTGATGCGGGTATTCAGTGCAGGCAGTTGGGCAGAATGTACGATGTATAACAGTACAGATGTAGTTGCAAACTAAAGAAACTAGATGTCGGTGGACTGAAGAAGGGTATGAGAAGTATGTAGTGTACCCTGCTGCAAGATCCAACGTGGTGCAAGATTCAAGAGAACGCAAACCCAGGCAGCTCGAGTCGACAATGGACAATAGCTGAAGGAGTGTGGGTGGGTAAGCTCTAACTAGGTATGTGCGCAGGAGATAATCCGATGCGCAAGGTTAGAAGTGAACTCAATGCGACTTTTTTTTCCTTTCTTTCCTTTTGCTCCTCAGATAAATTCTCATCCAGCAGTAGAATATCTGCCGGAGGTTGGTCGGAAGTTGGATCGTAAGAGTGATGAGAAAGGAAAGGCTTGTCCTCACTGGGTGCTGCTGTGTAGTCTGCTATCTTGTAAGGGAGGGGAGGGGGGTCGTTTGCAGTCGTATCAAATTCGTTAACCTGCTGGCAAAGACAGCGGTAAGCAAGTCACCTCTGCAATTGCTGCGGGAGGACAGCCCTTACTATTCGTATCCTTCGTTTCGGCTTCGTTCAGAACAGAATTCCGTCACTTTACCCTTTCTCTATTCTCACAATGAAAAGGTCAAGCACCAGAGTGACTGATCTATAAAGACAGTCACTTTCAACGGGATCACTTTTATTGCACTGATTGATAGTTGTACGACAGGCTAGGTAAGGTTCTTGTGGGAGCTAATGCCTGTGCGTAGAGTTTTCACTCTATTGAATTTTAGGTGTTGGCGGGAATGACAAACGAAAGCCGGAGGGTGGTGCGTGTCGGGAGGGGAGCGATGGCGGATTGGCCGACGAAGGGAAATTAGGAGGGACTGGGAAATCCTGTGACGGAGAGAGACGTAGGTGAGGAAGAGTGAGAGAGGTTGAACGAGGTTGAAGAGGGAAAGGCGACTGAATGTAGACTTTTACGAGTTCGCTGCGGGACGGGGGAGGCACTTGCAGGGAGTAGTGCACACAGCAGCAGCAATCAAGCAGCAGGCCTTGAGGGTTGGGGCGACAGAAGGAGGGGGGGGGTGGGAGTGGGAGGGAAGAAAAGGAGGAGGCAGGAAAAAGAGGTTGGATACCGAGCTTGGGCAGAGGCTGGGCTATGGATTTTTCAAGCAGCCAGGGGTGGAGTGAAGGCAATCGCTGGGGATGGCGAGCGGCGGTGGTTGTGTGGAGGTGCTGCCGGTCGTCGCTGCTACGGGTGGGAGAGGGGCGCGGGCGGTACCATGAGTGCCAATAGGATATGGAGCAGCCGGGCGTCTCCCGACGAGAAAGTCAGGTAGGTATCTACATCCTCTGGCCCTCTAGCTACCTAGCACTATAGCTCCTCGCCCCGAGTATCTGGCTCTGCCCCCCCCCACCCCCCTCACGACACACTGACACTCTATCGACCGGCACCTAATTCTCTATGGGGAGACTTCTGTCCGTCAAGACTTCTGATACGATATTACACGATACCACCAGGCCAGCGCAGCGCTGGACGGGAGGTTGGAGGGGGCGGGGGATTGGTCAATTTCCGGCTGGCTTGTTGGTTGGTCGAGCCGTTGGCTGGCGGAGACCAGAGCAAATTTTTGGACAGAAGGTATATGGCTGTTGGACCTCAGTACCGGTAAGGGCGCAGTGTTTTCCGTTCAACAATTCAAATCTATTTCCTTAATTACGTCTCTACCTTCTCTTCTTCGCTTGCCCAATTCCTGGGTATGCAGGCTGCTCAATGGGCAATTGCAAGGGCCTGCACGAGTGAGGGCGATAGTGAAGAGAAATAGCGTGCTTCCATCAAGCAAGGAGGTTTGGAGACTGGTTGCACACAAATCGCTAGTCCATATCCAGCCGGCTTAGCGTCGCTTCACTTTTTTTCTCGTGTGAAATCGAAGTGGTGGTGTCTGCGCTGGCAAGGAAACAGGGAGTGCGGTTTAAAAATAAATTGCGAAGGGGGGCGGAATTGCAAGAAAAGAAAAGAAAAAACACTCGTCCAAGATGCGAGGTAGTCGCCAGTAGCGAATAAGAGGCGAAACCGAAAGTGCAATGGCCGAAGGACCCCATCGACACTAACCCAAACTACTCCAAACAGCCAATGGCTGCCCCAGAAAATCAGCGGGTGTCATTTCATACCATCAGCACATAGAATTAGACAGATATGCATGCAAAACGAGAACGACAGTCAAGTACCTAGGTATTGGTATCTCGTCACCCATGAAGAAACTTCCCATCCACAAAGCCAGAATATGGTTACTCTGGTGCGCCTAACAAAAGGAAATGCTCACCAGGAGGATTTTCCAAAGAAAAAACAGATCGTTCGTCTCGTACCCTGCGGTCGGAAAATACCTGAAACTTGGATGTAGCCCAGCTCTTTGAGGTACCCCTTCCTTCCGAGCTGCATGTAGGGGGCAAAAGGTCGGTTGCGTTTGATACGAAACTTATGCACATATTCCCTCTGCATATGCAGAGGGTGTACTCTTAATTCGGAAGTATAGTATATCATCTCGTGTTCCCCACTTCGGAGAAACTCATCATTGTTGTTGATCTCGGGGCTCTTCTGTCAATCAAACCTCAAAAGCTTAAGGGGAACCCAAGATAACGCTGAGTTACAACGATTGTGCAACTAATGCTGGGTATCAGATCTACCACGCTAGGAGGAAGTTGCGATTGTTTAATCACTCGCCTTCCTGTATTACCCCTGGTAATTGCAAAGGATTGTCGCAAATCTGGGCATGGTAAACTGTTAACAAAGCCCAGAGTAAAGTGGTTTAGGAGAGAAAATAGTTGGAATTTCTCTGCCCATAAGAGAAAATGTACTAGCGTTTCATGTGGAGGTCTCAGGAAGTGTATATTTGTGGAGCTGAGTGGTATGAGCGCAGAAGATGCATTGGCCTGGGGTAACCGGCGTTATGTGGAGCATCAAGTTGCTTATCGAGGATATGCTGTCTTTCATTATCGACATTGCAGTGTACATCTGCCCGACGTCCAGTGTCTTCGACCCAAACACGCGGCTCTGGAGGTCCTAGCGAGCAGATTCGATAGGTAGTTCGAAACACTGACAGTGGCCCCCAGCAAACGACGCACGCAAACGTGCGAAATCATGCTTCAACGGACGCACATTCGCGTAGCTCTCCCGGATCCGCCTGCGCATAGGATTTATTCCAAACGACTCCCTTGTCTGCTGGAGGAGGTGCACCCTACTACACTAAGCAGTTTTCGCTCATCCACCAGCTTGCTCTAACACCTTCTTCTGAGCCCGAAACAACTAATTTCATCCTCTTCTCCATCCATCACGAATAAAATGCAATATCCGGCAACGGAGATTCTTGCCTTGAGTAAAGAGTACGATATCAGAATGCCAATAGGTAGTTTTCATCCGTTACTTCTTATGCTCTCGCTTCCTGGCTGTATCATGATCAAACCACATGCCGAAGCCCCCCTCACAGGGATTCCAATTATTCTAGTTGCACGGTTCCAATTGCCGTTAGGTGAGTAGTAGAACTCTCAACTATCGGGTGTAATAGCGCCACTCGTGTTCCCGATGATAGTGGTCACGCCTTTCTTCTACCTATATGCCTTCTCTCTGTTTCTATTCAGTTCGTTCTTTCAAACCCCATACGATACAACCTAGAGTACCGAAAGGTCAAAAAACACGTTCTTTATGTGCATGTATCCATGCCCACGATCTGTTCAGCACGCTCCCATTGCATTGGAAGATGGTATACCTCGTGCCAGTATCTCTGTGATTGAGACATGCCTCGAGATAAGATCTGTGTTGATCCTGTCAAGTTTAGTCTTTCCTGCATTATTGATTGGCGATGGCCATAAACACGTATCCTGCACGGTCCCTGCGGCGAGGCTGCATTTTGCGTCACACTTTGCATATTAACCGCTTGCATGATGCACCTGCACCTAGTGGTGATCGCAGGATGCGGCGGCGGGAAGGAATGGCCAATCACAAAACAGAGTTCAATCTGGGTGAGACATGCCTGTTGACAAGCGTTGACTGCACAACCCTTGACGGATTGTTGTGACCCTTGCGTTTTTTTTATCAAGGGTAGAAGCTCGGAGAGTCTCGCACCCAAAATGAATGAGCGCTCTCAGGAAGTATTGGTTGAAGATGAGATATTGGTCCTTGGGCAAGTCCTTCCCCATGCCCAATAGACTCATTTCCGACTTTATTCCTATGAAAGGCAATTGCCGATGTTGATTTGATGAGATAACCTTAGTATCTCTTTCGCTTCCAGGTATGGAATTCCAGAGGTTGGTGTTGCCTTTTCTGGAATAGGATCCTTGCAATTTTGCCAACGCATCAATTGAAAGACACAACCCTACCCCTAGCATTCAGACGATCGATGGTAACTTCCCCCAATCAACACCTTCTGCCGTTCCGTTGAACGTCAGCCGCACCAACTTTGCTTGCCTATTTACAGCCGGCGCCAGTGTCAGCGATCCCGGTTCGACCCTGGTTCAATTCGGTGACTGTCCAGTATTTGGCTGATGTCACTCATCGGGCCGATTCTTATCCTCAGAGTCCCATCTGTGCGAAATCAAGCGACCCATTTCATGTGGACATAGATTTCAGTGCTGCGCACGTTTGGAGCTGCGAAGGAAGGAATAGAAGATCGTACGTATCCCTTTGCTATGCTAGTATTTTCGATGGCCATCAGATCTACAATTCCACAGGTACGCACCCGCCACAGGTTGAGAAGAGTGCTCACCAAAACGCAAAACAGGTTTTGCAGAGTGTATTGATCTTCCAATCAATAATCGCCACGTCTATTGGACAAGAAGCCCTGGGTGTCGTCCAATTCAGCGTAGGTAATCGGATTCACTCCAGTATGAACTCTACCTAATTAATGAACGCCTATTCAAGGCGTAGTGCGTAGTATCCAAACAGTTAATGCCAATGGTGGCATTGATGCGCGATCTCCTCACCCCTCCATTCCCCCCAGGGACTAGTGTGAGAGCGGGGAAGTGAACTGGTGAGAGTCTTTCTAACTTGACTCCCGAAAGGTCAGATGAACTTTGTGTGGTAGCGCCCACTTCTGAGTGGGCGTTTAATGCCACGGCTGGTATTGAGCCTTTTCCTCACCTCATGTGCCGCTTCGCCTCCCAGCACATAAGCCTGAAGTGTACCAACTTCATGAGCTGGGTGTCTCACGCATGCGCCACAGCATCGCGGGGAAGGCACCGAATGCAGCAAAACCTTGAAGCTACATTAATGCCGGGGTGGAGGACGATCAACTAACCAATGGCACATATTGAAATTCGGAATATATGTCTGACGTGGTAAATCTTCACCACTTTTCATATCAACAAGCCTTGTGTATCGAGGACGATTTTCCCAACTACCGAGTTGACTCGGATGTATACGGAGAAACGTTAGTCAATACAGGCTAAATGCCCACAATTTGCTAATGGCGGTCTGCGCATAAAGCACAGTATATGGTACGCATGAAGCCAGTGGGAGAAAAGAAAGCCTGCCTGCCTGTGGAACGTTACTATTGCCACAACATCTTGTGAATAAACGAACTTGAAACAAATTGATCCCCAAAATACCCTGGCACACCTTGTTTTGAGAATACGCCAGCTTGAACGGGGTGGTGCGATTCGGGTATGCATGTCTTACTGAGCTTCATGCATAAAACCTTGCAAGGTGGAAGCGACTCCATAAAATGACCTTGTTGGGTTTTTTGCCACACCACCACCAGTTGTTAGCCTGTCGTTTCTTCTTACCACACCAAACGGGGGATAACCAAGGCCTATGGGGTGTGCAAAGTCTCTCATATCCATCTCTGAGCTGAGTAGGGCAAAGTGTGTTTGATTGAGAGGAGCACTCATACCGCCACAGAGCTGCGGTGGTGGAATGGCATCGCTTCCTAGTGTGCAGTACCGTAGTCCTCTTACTTCCAACGATCCAGGAAACGGTAAGGTGGCCCGGAGCTGCAGCAGCTCATGGTGCAGTTTGCTTGCCTGCAATGCTATGGGAGGCTATTGTGAACACCAAGTATTTGTATAATGTACGCAGGAACCAAAAACTAGCAATAGCTTGATAAGCCAGGCTGTGCTGGAGAAACGAAGCGAGTAGGCTTATTACTTAGTATGAGGTACATATTATGTTATTGATAGCATGCTGGTGAAGTGTACAACTGTCGAGTAAGAATAGCAATTGAGCAGGTATATTGACGTCCACGCGTATATAACGTGCGTGCGTATACAACGTGCATATGGTATGTAGTATTTTTACCCGCAGCTACCTAGACGTACCATAAATCCAAGTAGGAGTAGTCTCGTGGGGGACTAGGATTAGAGATATTGAAGTGCTGGGTCTGTACGTAGTGTCTGCTTGGAAGCAGACTACTGTATGGGGGATGTAGGTAGAGTACCTACATACCGTGGTCGACGTTGGGGGAGACAACCTTAGTGAGGTGCTTTGGCCGCTTGTCTTCGCTGGGTGCTGAGTCACAGCTGTGGCTTGCTGTAAGACACGTGAGTACGAGATTTCTTCGCGTGTTCTAGTGGCCTAGTATTCCAAAAACACGTCCACCCGCAACACAAAACCGTGAACCCTTTGAATGCTGCCTTAGTGTTGTGGTGATATATCATAAAACCCGGAAGTCTTTAACCAGGACCAGGAGCTGCAGGGGGGCTGCCCATGACCTCCGTGCTTCTGACTGGCCCCTTGGATTAAGTTATCGAAACCGCAGCCGTCAACTGCGACTATGCCACCTCTGGCCGCGAAGAAACCTCCACGGAGACCCCGCCAACAGACTATCGACATTTATAATGCAACGTACGTTGAGGTTTATCAAATTATTCCTTCTCGTCTTGATGTTCAATTGTTTCATCCATTACTTGGATATGGTAGCTGACTTGTTGGACTACTTGGAATTTAACTAACTGATACTTTTGTAACGCCTAGGTCTACTGGTCGTCAGGTTGGGAGTGGGGTATCCAAACCAACCTCATGGCACAAATCTCGCTCCTCAAAACTTCAGCAGCAATTCCGGAGTCATCTTCATTCACTCCAAAAAGTCGGGGTTACTCCTGAGACCACGGTTACAGTTACAGTTGCCTCGACGGCACTCAAATATCCTCACGCTCTGGGGAGCCCCAAATTAGGAGGGGAAGGAAAAGAAGCAGAAGAAGGAAACACTAGTGTTGCGGAACCGGTCGCCACACGAGCTGGTACATCCGACCCGCCTCAGCAGCAGCAGGACTCTACCAACAAAGCCACATCCTTGTGCCCACCCTCAGGCCTTTCACACACACACGCCTTTAGTACCACTGCCAGTAGCAGCACCATAACCTGCACCAGTACTGCACCCGCTCCGACGCCCACCGCAGCAACAAAGATCTTCACCAACTGCACAATCTACGTCAATGGCACTACTGCCCCGGCCATCTCAGACCTCGTTCTCAAACGCCTTCTCTGCACCCACGGTGCCTCTATTGCAATCATGCTCGCTCGTAGGTCCGTAACACACGTGATTCTAGGGAAACCTAGCTCTGCCGGCGGGGCCGGGGGCGGCCTAGCTGCGGGGAAGCTACAGAAGGAGCTGATGAAAAGTGGGAAGTCTATAAAATTTGTCTCGGTGCAGTGGTGAGTGCTAAAGATTTTGGGTACACGCTCCTCTAATCCACCTCGTACCCTCTAATTTGTTTGTTCTCTTCGCTTCGTTTCTTTTGCTAGTGTCTTGGAACATGGGTCTATATACCATCTCTTTTGTTCATTAAGAAATTCTCTCTAAACTAGTGAGAGAAATTCGTGAGCTACGGCCATAATGATTCCTTCAATAACATTGACCTAGGATGCTGATTGGGGATTTACGAAATTAATTTAGGGCCCTAGATTCCATCAAGGTTGGGAAACGTCTCCCAGAGGCAAATTACGTTGTGATAAGCATGCACAGCCAATCGCAGCGGAGCATTAAGAGTTTTGCAAAGGCTCCACTTGCGCTTACTACTAACACAGAAAACACAGATAAAGTAACTTTGGAGACAATAAAAGAAGTCGATAACACTGCCACCTCGGGAAAACCCATACCTTATACGAAAGTTTCAGACTAGTCATCCATAACGAAGGAATATCCATTGAATTGCACCGAAGTATTTTATTTTAGTTAATTGGGTTCAATGGTATGGTATCTCGTTGGGAGGAGGAAGAGGAAGAGGAGGAGGAGGAGGAGGAGGAGGAGGAGGGGGAAGAGCAGGACCGGAACCTCCCGAATTACTACTTTGGGGGTCCACGATATTTTACCCCAGGCAACTTATACCCTGGTGTACATTGCCTACAGGAGTGTGCCTGGTGCCTTTGTTGACCCGCTTTCTGCCCCTCCAGCTCCTGCTTTACTGCTGCCTTGCTTGCTTATGCGCTTGCCTTGCCAGACTACCGGTATGTTTGCCTGCTGATCAAGGCATGAAGCGAACAGACAGGCATAGTGGCATTGGCCGGGTTTTTCTTGCTTTTTGTTTTTTTGCGGAATATTGTCTTTCACATGTGCTCGAACGTACAATTTTGGTTGGCATTGTACCGGTGATGGAGCAGAGGAAAATCTGCACCCACTTTAAATGCCCTGCGTGAAAAATACAAACAAAACTTATGATTTGTTGCGCAAATCTTCAAGCTTTACCTTACTAACATGAATAATCAGTCTTTTTATGGAGTATGCTAGCATTAGTTTAGAGATCTGCCGATGTCTTTCATGCCCTCATCCTCATCCTCCTCATCTCGAGTACCTTGTAGAGTACCTTGTAAAAAGAAAAATACTTTGCAGAATATGCTAGGAAAAAAAATGTCATGAAAAGAAAATATCGATCATAACGGAAAAGAGGTGTTTGCTTGATGAATCAAAAGAAAAAGAAAAGTACAGAATTAGAAGGAGAATGACTATGCTAACCTATACCCCTCCATTTATCGTCACCCCACAGCGCATACACACGGGCCATCTAAATTGTTCATTTGTTTCGCCTACCGGATCAAATAAACCGAATTAATCCACTTCACAGATAAATCTATTAGCGTAATACATATGTAGAATTATTTTGTACCCTAATCATCCCCCACCCATCCTTCCAACTCCACCTTCCCCACACTCAATATCTCCCTTACATCTTCATCCTCATCACTCTGCAGCCCCACTGCCGCCCCACCGGCCTCCGCCCTATCCTTATGCGCAGCAGCAAGCTTCGTAGCAATCCTCCTAAAATATTCTTGCATGGATCGTTTCTGTGAGCCTTCGACAGTGGGTATATATTTCTATAAATAGGAACGTTAGCTATTGCCTTTCCTACCCTTCGTGCAATTGAGTTTCCCAATTTTTATCAGGAGTCATTGGGTATAGAAGGTATAAGGGTGGTGGGCATATTTAGAGTTTTCGATGCACGGCAGTGCGCAGTATAGGCAAGGCAATGTGAATGTGAGATCTCGGGAGAAGGAAGTACACTAGAAGCAAGGTACGGGACGCGGGATGAGTGAGGAAAAGAGAGGAGTGGGGGAACTATTTGGCTTGCAGGGTTCAGGAAGCAGGTACGTATGTGTCTTGTCCGCCCGTCCCACAAAAAACTCGTTCTGGCGAGTGACCTCACAGCGATAGGCAATTCGGAAAACAAAGGCGTGAAAAAAAAAGTGACATACCTCAAAAAGTGTGTCGCCGCTATTGACCACCTGAAACAGCGCAAGGAAAGCTTGCTCAGCAGCAAGTTTCACAGGGATAACCATATCTCTCACTACTGAAAACACTGCTGGCGCAAGGAGTTGTAGATGCGGCCTCATGAGCTGTTGTTATTCCCCGAACTAGTCAGCAAACCTGTCCCGAGAGAAAGAAAAAAGCCCATATCCCGCAATTCATCACGAATTCCCATGAGGTTAGAAGTATGTATTAATCATATGACCCCACTTTGCATATACATCAAACTAGGGAGATGTACAGTGCCGAGCAGCCATAGAAAAGGAGGCTATTGGGCCACCAATGGGAAGGAAAAGTTCCGATAAACTTACCTCAAAATGCATCCGACTGATAGTCCGGACGACCACGAGGGCCAACCTCTTCGTATCGACAGACCCACTAACAGGCGCCTTAATCGCACTAGAGATTGACTCTAGAATCGTTTTCACAATCTCAAAGTTTTTGTTTGGAATCTCTTCAGAAATGAGGTATTTTCCAGCCGCGAGAACCATATTGTCTGATACGAAGGGCTAGAGACATTCATCAGCTGACATTGAACTCTAAAAGCGAAGGAGGGTTGGATTTTTTTCTTCCTAAGTTAATTGGCTTACACTCTTATGTTTGATCCCTTGTGCTATGTAGTTTGGAGTTTCTTCCGCGGATAGTTCCACCAGCGACTTCGGGGATTCGAGAATGGTAGAATTGAGCCCCAAGACGGAGGCCTTAGTGTAAGACGGGTTTAGCGCTCGAGCCCTATAAAGTGCACATTTGTGAGATGTTACCGCGTCTATTATGCTATTATGAGGGCCGAGAGGAATACTCACTTCAGGGTTCTCGAAGCCTCATCCGGAGACAAATATTTGACAAGGGCTCCGAGTAGGCGTGCCCCAGCTATGATCATTTCATCTATAACCACAGTAAACCGTTAGTGATATTGCTCGTTTTCTGCGTCATTGTGCATGGTGGGATCATATTACCGTCGTCTTCCTCCAAATCTTCCTCAATAAGGCCTAGGATGGAAGCTTTAGAAGCATCACCCATATTGGTTCCCGCCTTACTGACTACCTCATAGAGGGCCTTAAGCATAGCACTCTTGACACCAGCATCAGGGGTTCGTGCACCAGTCACCAGTTCTGAATTGAAATATCGTCAGCTGTTAGCAAATTCAGGTAGCCTCAATGTCTGCATAAAAAAAAGTCAAATATAGTATAGTCGTACCTGATATCAGCGGATCAATTCTTGGTGTCAATGTAATCAGAGTTCCTAATGCCTTAGCAGCCCGTGTTCTCAACAAATCACTTGAGGTATCAGCCAATGACTTCGCAAACGTTCTCTGCAATTGTGGCAGGAAAGGTTTGAGGTATGTTGGGATCTTTTGCAACAAAGAGTTGAGGGTGAGTAAGATCGCAGCTACACAAGGTCAGTGGTTGTGTCAGCCCAGTCTCTCTTTCAATCAAACAATGGCGAGATATATGCTTGCCTTTGACTTCTACCGATCTTTCCGAGACGACACGAATCAGCGGTCCGGTTATCTGGGTCACAAACGGCCGGAGTGACTCTCCACTGGTGCGGCCGATAATATCGGATAAAGCTAATGCGGACTGTGTTCGTTGTTCCGTCGTACCATACATGAGACCTTGAAGGAAGATTGGTAACACTGCATTGATACCCTTCGGGAGTGCGAAACCAGCGAGATTGTGGCCTGTAATACCAACCGACTGCAAAACTTGCCGTGTGGAAGGAACCAATGTTTCCATCTCTTCCTTTTTGAGCTTCTTTGTGAGTTCATAGAGTGCATTCCATGCATTCTTGACAACAGTCGGGTCTCGGTCAGCAAAGAGCAAGAGTAGAACTCGAATGAAGTCTTGGGTATAGCGTGAGTAGTCCAATTCCGATTTCTGGAAGAAGACAGCCATGTGCGCGCATGCAGCTGCACGTTTGTAGTGATCATCATGCTGTTTTACGTCAGTATGAAACATGAATAATTGGCAATTCAGGTTCAACCAACCTTAATCAGGGTAAGCATATGGGCCATGACAGTATTCAACCTGGATAACCTGTCAGTAAACTGAGGGCTGATACCGGATATGGGGGGCCCTACCCATCATACTCATCAACAGATTGCAAAACGGCATCGAAAGAGCTCTCGAGCTCCGAGAGGAGTTCCTTGTCTTTGCAACTAATGATACCATCCATCAATGCATTGAGAATGCTGGGTAGACGACGGTTAAGACTTGATCCAGCCACTTTAGCTAGCGATGCAAGGGCACGAGCATTGAAAGTTGTAACTGGTGGAGTGAGCAAGGTAGGAATAAGATTGGGGAGGATGCTGTTAGCACGTGAGGGCTCCGTGAGCAACGTGAGAAGTGCTGCGAGTGCATTGTCTGCGTCTTCAGGAGATCTGAGGAGATTGAGGAGATACGGCATAACGTGATCCACTGCTTTCTTCCCAATGACCTTCTGTAGAGCATCAAATGCTTCTGCTGCAGCTTCTCTGACATCATCATCTGCATCAACGAGAGCCGTTCTGACAACCTGTACCAAAGTTTTCTCATAGTCTTCCAGAGCCTCGGCAGGAGTTGAAGCAATGAGCTCTCGTAAGGCAACGCAGATACCTTGTTTGGAGTCCTTGTCTGTTGAGGTTTGTAGTCCCTCTTCCAATGTAGGAAGAAGAGTCGACATGACCCCTTCTCCGGCCTTCCTGATAAGCTCTCCAAGAGCCTGCCCAGCAATGGCTCTCTGCTCAATATTCGGACTGGCCAAGCGTCTGATTATCAATTGAGTCAACGTAGGGATCAACTCCTTCAAAGTCTTCGGACTGGATACCAGAGCCTTCCAGACGTTGACAGCAGCCAAGCGGACTTGGCCAGAAGTATCACATCTGCAGATGTAAAGCGCAGATAGTACCTTATCCCTCTTCTCTCTTCCAAGGACCTCCAACAATGAATTAGAGACTTCTCCACTGGCCTCCACCTCTTCCTCATCTGGCTTGCCACTGATACCAGTCAAGTTGAAGAGCAGGTCTCCAACAAGCTCCACGGAGCTGAGACGAATCCTGTGGTTGGAGTCTGCTAATCCTCGTTCGAGCTCTGGCAACAAAAGGTCAATAGCCCTTGTAGCAAAGTTCTTGACGAGGAGACGGCCTGCTCTCAGGGCCACATCTCTAATAGACTCAACATCATCCGCAAGAGAGGATAGGATAGGTGGAATAATCCTGTTGAGATAAACACTAAAGCTGTTCCCGAAGCACGCAGGCAAGTAGATGAACAAGGACATAAACCCTTCTCTGACAGCAGGCTTTGAACTGGTAGCGTTCTGCAAGATTGACGGTAGAGTCTCCTCGAAGCGTTGCGTACCAAGACTGGAAAGCACTTCGGATAGAGCCTGGGCAGAACCCAGCCTGTCTCCTGCTCCAGTATCGGACTTCAATGTATTCATCAAACCTGGAATGATATCCGGTAGAGAGTCCTCTCCAAGCTTCTCGACCAACGTACCAAGAGCCTTGGAAGCAGTAGCTCTGGTAGCTGGTACGGGGTCCACGATTGCAAGCTTTAGACCTGTGACCAAAACTGGAATATGAACCATGAGGTCCTTCTTTTCTGTGAGATGCGCCAGTGAGCCAATGATCTGGGAAGCGTTTCTCTTGGTAGCAGACCGGTCACCCAGGCCTCTCTCCAAGATACGGGATACCAATGCTAATGAGGGTGAATCCAAGTAGTGTACAAATTGCACCTTCATCAATCGATCAAGTGCCTCGTCTGTGTACTTGGTAGGATCACTCAATGCCTTCAGCAAGATGCTCACTAATCCCTTGATCTCAGGGTTGCTGATAACCTCCCCGAACTTCTGAAGAGCTTTATTTGCAGCAGCCCTGACCTCTTTGTGACTGTCGTTCAGTACATTAGTGAGGGGAGGAATGATTTCAGGCAAGCTGATAGCAAGTTGATGAGGGCTGAGATATGCCATGTTTCCTAACATGTCACAAGCACCCTTTTTACTTCTCCACTGCTGCTCGTCCAAACCTTCGAGAAGCGTAGGTAGTATGACCTTCACACCATAAGAACTTAAGTTTGAGAAACACACTTTAGCAGCATCCCCACAAGCCTCTCGGACATCGACCACAGTATCTCCGAAACATTGCAATAGAAGGGGGACAATCTGGAGGACGTAAGGCTCGAAGATTTGCCCAAGGATCAAAGAAAGCAACTCATAGGCAAAAAGGGCCCCTTGTCGAGCATTGGGTTCCTTCTTGTTCTCGATAGCGGACTTCAGGCTGTTCATGATTCTGTACTCTTTCAGAGCGCCAATACCTTTGCCCTTGACAATACCAGCAAGACCATAGGCAGCCCCTCTCCTCTCCGCAAAGGCCTTTCCTTGGAACAATTGGTCAAGCATCTCCTGGATATATTCCGGGGTTTTGTCTTTCGAGGTCTTAATAAGCGGTGGCAAGCACTCCGCAACAGCATACTGAACAGTTTCACTAGGGGTGCTGAGGGTTTGCAGTAATTTGTTGACCACCCCTGGTATCCTTTTATCACCAGCCTTCAAGTGCTGACCCATAGCTCCGTAGAGAATAATGACCGCTTCGTTGATCCTGTCCGTGACCTCTGTTCCGTCATCTGGAGCTTCTAAGCTCTGCTCGAATACTTTCATTAACTCCTCCAATTTCGCCTTGCCATGCTTAGTTACGACCGCCGTTGCTGCCTCCAACATGTCATCCCTGACAGCGGCGACCTTATCCCCAAGAGCCTTGTCCTTGATCAAGAATTCAGCGAAGCCAACCAACTCTTGTGGAACAAAGACCGTCGCAAGTTCCTTCAGAGCAGCAGCAATACCGCTTCTAGCTTCCCACGGGTCCCGCATATCAATCTTCTTAAGCATTCCATATTCATCGTACTGCGGTAGAATTGGCTTAGATTTCTCTCGGTATAGGTCCTTGAGCGTTTGTAGAATACTCGAGAAGGTTTTCGGACTATTGGCTACAGCCTCTGCTAATGCGTGGGCTACTGCACTTCGGAGTTGCCGATCATATGACTGGAGATAAGGAATCATCTTCCTAGGAGTTTCCTCGTCAAGCTCGAGATCATTTGTTTCCCATATCGTCTTCGCCAGGTCGGCATTCTCTTCAACATCATCATGGCAA
>Ga0307511_10002968_pt1 | contig 17565 bp, 6 predicted proteins | sample 13_EM_MG_FD_200266 | JGI IMG/M metagenome (GOLD analysis project Ga0307511, IMG submission 200266) | Populus trichocarpa ectomycorrhiza microbial communities from riparian zone in the Pacific Northwest, United States - 13_EM | ecosystem: Host-associated > Plants > Roots > Unclassified | place... | reverse complement strand
TTTTTAATATTAATATATTAAAATGATTTGAAAATATATAAAAAACAATAATTTACAGTAAAGAAAAAAAATAAAAAACAAATAAATTTTTTTAAAAACACTTTAAAAAAAAAATAAACAGACCCTTTCAATTTGGGGCTGCGTTGGCACTATAATGTTAATAAAAATTAATTTTTTGTTTAAAATTAATTTTTTTATGTTTTTTATTATTTTAATATGCTGATATTAAAAATAATTTTTTAAAAATAAAATATATATTATTTAAAAAAAAAAACATATTTAAAAATAATAATTATCACACTCCCACCCACCCAAGTTTTCAGTTTTCAGGGTGTTGCATCACGGAGGGCATCATACAGACGAACAAACTCAGAATATAATAAATTCAAGTTGATACTCTTGCTTGAAAAATATAACCCTTTAGATTCCTAATCTCCACCTTATATCTGAAGCTTCAACAGCCCTTCAAAGTTCAAAGGACAGTGGCTGCTGGAATAATATAATAATTTAAGCTTCAAGGAGTTATTTCGGTAATTAAGTCCCTCGGCCGTTTAAGATCTTTCCGGGAGAGGAAAAAAAACATTTTCCAAGAGTAAATGCCAACTTTCTTCTTCTTCTTCTTCTATTCTTTCAAAATGAGCAGCCCTAGGATCTTCAATATCTTAGGCTTTATTTGTTTACAAGGTGTGGTGGTGTGTTGCATGCGGACTGTACTTTATATATTTAAAAATATTTAATTAATCAATATCTTTTATGTCCATTTAAAATTACAGTCAAATCTTGATTTATTACATAGATTCTACGAAAATTCTTTCAAAATCTTAATAAAAAAAACTAGAATTTATATATATATATTTTTTAAACCTCCTTTTTCCGACTACAACCACGCAAACTAATACAACACTACCAAGGAGACATAGGCTTATGGGTATGGTAGCATCTACTTCTTCCTACAAACCAGTTCGAGAATATTTTTTGTTATAAAAAAAAAAAATGGTGGTTGATGGATATGGAAGTAAAGAAAGGCTGCCATGCTCTGACTCCGTTCAAACGTCTGAACATTCACCCTGCTTTGGTGGCCTTGATTTTGGCCCTAAAGCCACCGAGTTTGAATTGATTGTTCTGAGAGAGGGACCTTTTTTGACTTAATACTTAAAATATTGGTGTTGTCTCTCTGTCTGTCTGTCTCGATGGCCTTGAGATGCTTCACTTGCTCGACAAAATCAAGGACAGTACTTGGATCTTACCATTGTAAGAAACAATTTCAACTATAATAATGCACCTTCATTATTTCATGGAAACGGACCCTTTCCCTCTCCCGGGTCCTATCGCGGGCCACCCGACTAGAGTTGCTCGAACTACTTCCATTTAAGCGCATGATTTGCAGTCTCATGTTCCATTGCCTTTTTCTATGTGAGAAGGAAATCAGCTCCGTGGTCAAAAAGAATTCTATAGAGATACTTTTAATTTCTACTCTTCATTCTTTCTTTTGGTCTGTTCTGACCAAACTTTAATTTCAGCAGGAAAAGAAAGCAGCAGATGTTTCCTACAATTACTCTTTGGTTTCGCAACTTGCAAGATTACAAGATTGCTTGGAAGTGTAGGTGGACAAGACTTCCTGATATTCGCAACTGAGGACAGGAAGCAGCTTCCTTTTTAGCAGCCGGAAAATGTCAATGTTCCTTCTCATTCCAAGTTCCACAGCTAACTTTTCTCAATAATCATCATCTAAACCTTCCGGAAAGCCATGAAAAGTCGACCATTAGGCTTATGGAATTTATCAGATGAGATTGCTGATGCCAAAGTAAACAGTTCTTTGTTGGAAATCATTGATGGCATGGTTAACCATAAAATGACCAATCGGAGACTTGAAACGAAGGCCATATCCAAGCCCAACTCCGGATCCAGGTTTGCCCTGCCTCATTGCTGGATTTCCTGAAACTCCAAAATTGAACTGTATCATGAGGCCATTAACAACAACAACAACAACAAAAAAGATGGGGTGCTAACAAAGAAGAAATAGGAGGAAAAAAAAAAAGACTTCAGAATTCCAAAGGCGAAAAGTGCAAAATTCACAATGGTTTAAGAAAATAACATGAAGCAGTGGTAGTTGCCACACAGAGGGTTGTGGAACATGGTCGAGTGAAAACACTGGGCAATTGCAGACAAGATCAAATGAGGGGTGCTCAAACAGATCCATTGATGTAGGATCAACATAGACAAGATAGCTTAATCAGGTTAGCAAAAGAAAGGGAAAGCAGTATACTGTATACAACTAACAATTAATAAACACCAAGGCTTCATACTTGCTAGTGAAAGGACTAAATCCTTGCCTTCATTCTCATCCAATTACAAACCAGACTCCTGTTTAAATTCCTACATGCATATGTTTATGTCCTGGGAACTCTATAAAAAGTTGTTTTCTTGTTGCTCCTTGAACTGAGCCCCTTATGCAACTAAGAACAAAATGCAGGTTCTTTTGAATCTCTAAAACATTGTAACTACTTTTGCTTTTCTTTGCCATTATATGGAGAAGCAGGATGTCACTAGTCCTCGGCAACATAAATACTATTGGACCTCGCAATAGAAAAGTTCAACTGAAAATGATAAGAAAAACTGTGAGTAGAGCACAATTCCTAAGCAAGTGAAAGAAGTCAATTTACCAGGTACAAGACAAGCAGATCTCAAATCGGTTCCACAGTCCAAGAAAAAAGCACCGTCCAACATCTTATTCTGAGTACAGTAAGAAATGCATTGAAAGTAAGTTGACATGCATCAGTTCATCAAAACTCAGTTATGGTAGAAAAAATATTCAGAAGGCAAAATAGCATAATGGAAGTGCAGCTCCAACAGAATTTTGCAGTAAATTTTAAGAATTACTAGTGCGATGATGTTAACCCACACCTTCTAACTACATGTCTAAGTTCCACCAATATAAAAGCTAGAGGTGCTAGGCTCGAAATATCTAATAAATCAGGAGAGGACATGAAAAGATGATATGGAAATAAGGAAATGACATATGGCATGCAATGATCCTTTCTGACCACCAATCTCATGGTAGAAAGAAAGTAAAAGCTGGTTGATTATTTTAAGTCTAGAGGTGTCTTAGGATTGCATCACCTAGAGGCAACCCTTAAAAGAATATACATATTGCCATAGCATTACCAGATCTCCAACAAGTGCTGTGCAAGTTGAGTGGTCATATAATTGGCCCTCACCAAACACACACACACATTATTATTGGACCCTTCAATGTCCCTGAACCGAAGATTAACTTCATCTTTGACAGTGATACAAACCTAAAGGACTTATTACATCTTGCGTACTCACTTTACCACAGTTCCAAATACATTGATTTTGCATATGAATCTCAGAAAACCCTGTTGACCATACTGTAAGCTTTCCTGTAACAGAATTAACGACCATGGTAAAGATAGTGTTGCAAAATAGCAATGAGTACCAACAGCATCTAAAATGCATCTATACCAAATAGCAGGTGTGTTAGAGAATCTAATTTATCTAGAGATGACTCGAGCAATAACTCAATTGAAGATGACCATAACACCAATTTCCAAGATTCAAAACATAGAGATTTCTCATTTTTCTTTGAGGGTTAGTAAAATTTTTCAATTCTACTTCTGCTGCGAATGCAATCCTCTAAGAAACTCTTACGATAAAGAGGAAAAAAGATCACACACTCTAGAATCTTGTTTCTTCTCCACCAACAAAGAGCATTTCTTGTCTCTTGCAAGAAACGACCACCTATTTTTGTAGCCAAGGATTCAAAACTAGGAAATTGTGGTCTACACAGTCCAATCTAATTAACATGACCTTGCTCAGCAAAGTACAGATTATTTAACCTCATCAACATGCTGCCAGCACTACAAATTTTTTTATCATGCATTTCAAAACAAACCTTGAAAGAGAGAGGCGGGAAGGAAGGTTTTAGAGACAAAACCAAGTGGACAGGTGATGCAGCCATGGGAAATGACCACTTCTCACTATTCCTTAGTTCAACCTCAGCTACGTTTTTTGTGTTTTAGCTACCCAACTACATATGGTATTAGGTGGCACCGCATATTTTCTCCTAAATTGTCAACTTTTCAATGTTTTCCTAAACAAACTACAATCACATGGCAAGACAAACTACTGTATTCATGAATTATGAAGATATATTAGGGGAATCAGATAGAGTAATCAATTTCATTGCTTCTCCTCTTCTACATTCAACATCCAACACAACGAAACACACAACATAGCACCAAACCAGGTATCTTGTAAGGAAACAACAGCTCCTTGCATAAAAATGAAACCTGGATATAAAATGGTGTCTTTTTAATTATTAAATTGTTGAAGGTATTCTGATCAGTCCAGGTGCTGCTGCAACATAAGTATTTAGACCCAAATGGGTCTCTTCCTTAAGATTTCTGTGAAGAATTAATGAGCTGTAAATTGCAGCGGAACAATGTGCGTCATATAATGATCTGTTGTCCTCAAAGTATGATGACAGCATTACATACCAAAGGAAATGTCAATTCACTATTTGCAACCAGACATGATCTCCCGGATCCAACAGCACCCTCACCATATCCTCGTACACTACCAAGCCCTCCAATTGCAAATGCTTGGTAAGGAGCCATGTCCCCTACAATTGAACCACCTGCCAGGCTGTCAGAAGAAAAGAGTAAGAGTCATGCAAAGGAGAAAGAATGAGAAGCATGACTGTCTATTTTCTTCCAACAACCAAGATGCTCGAGAGGATAGCAAGAATTGCAGCATGCTTCCAGTGAAAAGAGCTGAATAACAAGCATAGCCAGTGCTCCATCTCGTTTCAAGCATTATTTTACTAAATTTCAGATTAAGATTCTGTATACACTCTATCAACCATGATATCATTTCCTTTTGTTATCTCCAGCAAATCACTAGTTCCTAGAACCATGACCTTTATGCTAGTGTGACCCTTGAAAAGACTTGTTATTTACATCTTGCTTCCCAGTCCCATTGTTTTCAGGGTCTTCCCACTTTTTTGGACCACTATGTCGCCACTTGATCTAACAACCACGGAACACCTACTCAAGACAACATAGAAAACTTGCTCACCTTGCCAATAAAAATGCTGGTCCAAGTTTGACTCCTTTTGTTGCAATAAACTTGAACTTGTTAAAGATTAGCCACTTTGATAGAATAGGAATCCCTTGTTCAATTTGCATTCTAAACTGGATATAAGAAAACTCATAGTTAGTGAAAAGCAGCACGACTGGCATGTAAAGTTTATGTATCAAGACTGAGATTGGAACTATTGTATGAGAGAACTGCAGCTCAACCTGAACCTCAACGAATATGAATATGTATACACAATTTATTTACCAGCAAGAAAAGATGGTTTACCTGATAAAAACTGCGATCATTTGCTTTTGCATATTGAGACTCTTGCTTCAAAACTACCATGTTGTCATGGGGACTGCCACTGTATTACAAGCATTTTACTGACCAATTAGGAAGCTACATGTTAGAAAACACTTGAAAATTGAAATAATAGAAGTGCAGGCTACCTGCGTGTCAATGGGAACCCGTCAATGTCCCTGGTTATAGAGCGCCAACTATCGTTCACTATTTGTACATGCTGCACAACTTAAAACATTTACGTTTCTTAATAAATCAACCATATATGACAGGAAAAAAACTATGCAGCTGAAGTATAGGTGCTTATTAAGCATGGCCAGAACCTCAAATTTGATACTGGTGGTGCTGCTCCAATCAGAAGTTGCAGGCTCATTTCTATCCAAACCAACAGATATTCGAGACAAATTTACACCTCCGCTCCCAGAACGAGAGAAATTGTCAATTGGTGTACCGTGGACCCCAATTTCAGGTGAAAAAGAATGCTGGGCCAAATAATTCACAAATCAATAAAAATACATGTGAATTGGAGAAAGGAAAATATCAATCCTTTTCGTTTAAAATCCCAGTGTGGTGTTTTCTCTGAAAAAACCTATTTTTTTTAGATTTTCTGTACCGAAAAAAATAAATGGAATTAAAAGGTTCTTTAAAACCCAATTTCTAAATTTTCCATATGCAAAACACAATAATAACCAAAGATTGATCATAGCTTATAGCAACTGACCTGAATAACAAAACATTTTTGAGAAAGCCACTCAGGTCTTGGCCTTCTAAAAGCTATTATGACATTTGAATCATAGAGCCCCTTATCCCATGATACATCAAGCTTCTCACTTCCACCAAATAAATTGGGGTGTTTGATGCAAAGACTGCAAAAAGCCAATCGAATTGATTGTCAAACAAGTACCCTAATTTACTATTACTTTTTTGCAAACAGGCACGAATGTTAATCTTGTTTTGCTTTTCTCTGGTTTGCAAACATGGCTAAAGAACAAAGCCTCGCACTTCTTGAATTCAATCACATAAAAAGATTGTAAGACTTAAGAATCTTTCCTTTTATTTTCCTACCATTTTCTCAGACGAAGAAAATTCCCACAAGAAGAAGAAAAAAGTAAGAGGATACGCCATAAAAATAAAAGCTCGGCACCCAATAAATGAAATGGCAAAGATTATAAAGAAAAAGGAAAAGACCCACCTCCCAATTATCAGAGAAAGAGGACTTCCAGTGCTCCTGCAGTTTTACATAAATAGAATCGGTGACTGTGGGTGAGTGAGAGGGAGATGTGGATTACTAGTAATTATTTAATTAATTAAATTAATTAATATATAGACAAAATCAAGAACCTAAGAGAAGGAAGCCTCAAAGCAGCACATAGCTTGTGAGTGAAATCAACATTCGCATCAATCTTGGCTGTAACATGTCAACGTTTCAAGAACAAACTAAAAAAGGTAAACAACAGAAAATTCCCAAAAAGAAAGAGAAAAAACATTGGCCAAGAAATATATAAAACAAAAAATGATACTGACCTTTTCCAGCATGGACGCTCTTTTGAGCTCCCATGTGTATTATCTACTGAAGAAGCATCAAAACGTTAATGAGTGATGATGATGGAGGTGTAGTAAGCAATGCAGCAAACAAAGGAGAAGAAAGGAATAATGCAAAGGAGAGGGAGACGAGACAAAGATTTTTGCACGTATAGAATGTTTTACTCCCAAGTTTGTTATCCCTGTATTTTGCTTGCTTGCTTGCTTCTATTAAGGGGGGGATGGATAATACCCGAACAACAAAATAACCATCAAGCCCAACTTGGAACCGATTAGGTATGGATATAGGTCTGTTTGGCACTACGTTTTAAAAAATTTAAATTTTTTATTTTATTTAAAATTAATATATTTTTAATATTTTCAAATTATTTTGATATGATGATCTTAAAAATAATTTTTAAAATATAAAAAAATATTATTGGCATATTTTTCTGAGTGAAAAACACTTTGAAAAGCAACCACAACCACACTCCCAAACACGTGTTTGGGTATTATAATCTAAACTTAAATGTTATAATTTACTATTATTTAATGCTTTAGTTTGATTTGTATGTATGTATGTGTGTATATATATATATATATATATTGTTGTTTTATAAGAGAGAAAACCAACTCTCAAGTATTAATTACATTCTTCAATTTTGTGAAATTACATAAAAAAAATATATATCGTTCCTTTAACAAGTTTCTCATATAACATCACACAGTTATTGACTATCAATACTTTTTTGCATCGAATTTTATAGCATAATAATAATAAAAAATAATCATATAAAATACAAATCGTTACCATTTTTATTTATTTCTTTGTAAAACATAAAACACTAGCCTTAAAAGTCGAAGTTTTATCAACTTCCAAGCCAAACCAATATTTTTCTTCTATTACTCCTTTTTTATTTAATTTTGAATATTAAATAATGTTATCCTTTTCATTTATCAATTATTTTTAAGATATAATAACTAACAAATATTACAAAAAGATCCATTAAAAATATTAATCAAGCTAATTACAAGCTTAGTGTTAAGAAATTAAAGAAGCGGACTTAATGTTTTATAATATACAACTTGTACTAGGAAGTATAATTTTTAAATTAGCTCCAGCATCAAACTAAAATTTTACTAGAAAATTTTAGAAATTTTATTTTATAAAGGGTTAAAATTTTATTGTAATCAAAGTTTAAAAAACCTTGTGATAAAGACTAAAAGAGAATTTCTCCTATTTATAGGAAAAAAAAAAATTTCTTTTCTCGGGGACATATGCGGTAGCCTTGTGATTAATTCAAATTTGAGTTTTGTTCCGTTCATTTTACCTATTTGGATTGTTTTAAAATTGGATTGGATGTTGGCCCACTAATTTTTTAGGGTTAAGTTTATTTTATCACTATAAATACTCTCTTTCTGAATCACAATTTAATCTAATAATTTTCTTTTGATAGTTGTATTATCCTATGCTAATATACAATATTGTTAAGTTCAATTCAAATCTAATCCATACGTGTATAATATTCATGTTTTTTAACACAATATAATATAATGCATATTAAAGTAATTTGTAGATATATTTTTTAAGGCGTGGGTTTTAATTTTTGAACTCAAGAATCCCACGGTATACATGTATGGGTTGCATCCCGTTAATTGTTTTAACTATTTATTATAGTGTAGAGTGCCTAAAGTTGAATTTAACCAATCCCTAACTCTGAACACGGTAGTATTTGAATTTCAATCGATTTAAAAAAATAATAATAAAATTAACAATAAATGATAAAATTACTGTAGCAATGAATAATAATTTATTTTAATATGGATTTGTTTTTTACTGAGTTGTCCCCATTTTATGACTCGAATTAAATGTTTAATAGGTTAATCCAGTTGACTCAGTGTTTTTTCTTTTTTAAAATTGATTTTTTTTTAATTTCATCATTTAATATTATATTTGATTGAGAATTAAGTCTCATAACTCGAAAATAATGCTTAACGAGTTAGCCCATATTAATTTGGCTTAATTTTTATGTCATTTGTTTAATTAAAGTTTTTACAAATTTCATAGTTTAACATTATGATAATTGAATATTAAGCTTTATAATTTGTCTTGATTAATTTTCTATAGGTTTATTATAGTCTCATAATCCAAGTCATGAATTTTACATGTTAACCCAGATTAGCTCAAGTCAATCCAATATGTTGTTATCTTAATATTAAAAAAGTTGTCATCTTGAGATTTTCTTTTTGTCAAATTATATTTTTACGGATTATCTGGTTTTGTTTTTTGACATGTAAAGTTAACTAGGTCACATTGAATCAACCTCCACACAATTTAATTATTTTTTCACTAGAAAAACATTAGCAATATCTGGAAAAAAAAAATTGAAGTTCAAGAAAAATTTATCCTGGACCGTAGCGTTTGCGCGGGTCAATAATCTAGTTATCAATTATAACCCATAAATGTATATTTTGTAATATGAACATGAAACAATCATTCAAATATAAGCAGTCCTTCGAAAATTATAAAGTAAGAGATTCAACATCACTAGGGAGTTATTTGCAATCCATATTTTATTGAAATTATAAACATAACTTTCTCAATATGTTTCTTTAATATTTATAAATAAATTATACTGCTAAACATAGAAACAGAAGCCCTCTCTCTTAGATATTTAAATTAGCATATTCATGATGCACGTAAAATTAAACCATAAAAAAATTTGGATAAATTTATTCTATAAAAAAAGTCAACTAGGTACCAAAAAAACTTCTTTTCTAATCTTTTTTTGCATCATGATTTTTTTTATTCTGGTAATAAGCCAAAAAAAAATGGAGGATAGATCATCAACCTGCAGCAACAAGCATCCATTGCCTAGATTATAGTTAACTATAATTTTGAATCATTTCCTTTTGATATGCCTAAGCTCTAATTTGGCCTTAATTAAGACCCTTTTACATTTATACTATATAGTAAAAATAATATTACAATTTAAAAATATTTTAAAAAATATATATTAATTTTAGAATTTATTTGTCGTATGGTATCCCATTTTTATTCCCCTAATGTTAAGGGTAATTTTATACTTAGTTTTTATATATTCAAATTAGTTTTTTTTCCAACTAGATTTTAAGCAGGACATCAATGTATGAACCACTGCATTTACAATAACTTGTTTTCTTGCGGCCTCCTCTTCAATTTGGAAAATATGGAGTATAAACGTACTTGTTGACTAGACTAGTATGTAATTAAAGCCTCTTTGTTTTATGAAAAATAATTTTTTAAAAATAATTTTTTAAATTTTTATGTATTTGTTTATTATTAATAAAGTTAATCAATCAAATTAATTTCGAGATGTAATGAAAAATTTAAAAATATTTTATTATTTATTATTTATATTAAATTTAATTAACAAAATTTTAATTATTATTTTTTTTTAATTTCAATTTTATAACTCCATAAGTCGAAAGAAAGAACCGTAAAAGACCCGCAATTTTAAAGAAAATAAATATATTTAAGAGACGCGCAATTATGAAGAAATTCCAAGTCAAAAGTGATATCCGCAAAAGATCCGCTAGCTACATAAGTTAAAAGAAAGAACCGTAAAAGACCCGCAATTTTAAAGAAAATAAATATATTTAAGAGGCGCAATTATGAAGAAATTCCAAGTCAAAAGTGATATCCGCAAAAGATCCGCCTAGCTACATAAGTCAAAAGAAAGAACCGTAAAAGACCCGCAATCAAGAATGCACACATCAAAAGGATATCCGCAAACTATCCGCGTAGCTAACGCGGAAATGCTAAGATAATAATAATTAAAAAAAACCGAGCATGAACGTGGAGGCTTCCACGGAACCGAGGAATCTCGGTAATTTAAATTATATGGGACCCATCCTTCTATTTGAAAGCAGCTTTCCAACGACCCCTTGTAAAAATCTCCTATTTTTTCATTTATCCGAAGTAAAATTAATCTCCCCTTTTTCATTTATCCAAAATAAAATTGTGAGTACTATACAGATTCTAATCTTTTAAAAGCCAACGTCCAAACAGTTAAAAGAAAAAGGAAAGAAAGAAAAGTAATGAAAAACTAGCACAAATAAATCCGAAGACCCGAGTCTTTTGTTTTTTTTTTTATTATCACTTTGCCATAAATAACTATATATACCTGCCATGCCATACAATATCTACACGTTCTTTGTTCTCGGCTCTTTGTTTCTGCTAAACACTGCCGCCCTCTAGCCTCAATACTTGAGTAAGTATAATATTATGAATCCTATGGATTTATGATCTCACTTCGAGCATTACTAATTGTCTCTTAATCATTCCTTTTTTAATTAATTAGCTCAGGCATGGACGATTACAACTCCGCCGATGGAATCCACTCCGCCGCTGTTAAAGGAGGAGTTGCTGGTGGCATCATCCTTCTGCTTGTCATATTTTATGTGATTCTTAGGAATGGCGGATGCTCCATGAATTGCGGGGTGAGAGTTGGTGGTGCTTCCAGGAGTGCAGTGGAAGAGGCCTGAAACACATACACACGGCAGCAGCTATGGAAGCAGGATTACCTATATATATATTATGTGTCATTAAGATTTCATGCAAATGATAGAACAAAAACTCCTCGAACTTTTTTTTTTATGGTTGTGCTGTAATGTTTTATCTGATTTCTCGTAATAAAATGATTTGATCTTTTGTCTTTATTTATTTATTTATATTTGGAACTCTTTCTATCTGCTATTTCTATTTTTATTTAAGTATGTTCCTGTCGTCTCTTCTCTTTGTCTTCTTTTATCTATTCTGTCTTGTCTCATCGCTCCATTAGGGTTTTTCCTGTGGTGAAGGGCTTATGGCTGATTACGAGTTCTATAAATGTTTTCTTTTATTTATTTATTTTATTATTATTTTTGTTGTAGTGTAAAGTTGCAATAAATCTTACAGAAAGTGTCCGAATTAACCGCAACAGTATAATCCTTGTCCCTTGCCAGCAGGAGTCAAGGTTATACTTGGATGGTCAAATGGAACCACCAAAAATATGCAAAAAAAGTCAAGATCCGAAAAGCGGTGCTTTCTCTTTCAGTGGGGCCTTTTGCCCCTTCTTACTTTCTTTATGATACTGGGGAATTTGTTATCTGGGTCCAGTAACTCCATGACGGGCCGGTGGTTGGCGGTAGAGCCTCTAGCGCCGAAGTAGATGAATCAAAGGTGTCTGCTTGTGGTATGGAAAAGGAACAGCAAGAATGGAACCGCTATCGCTTGTGTCCTATCACCCGCTCCTCACTCTTTCATTCGTCTCATATTCAGGGAAGCAGTTATTCGGATCCAAAAGTACCAGCCCGCTATGTACAGTCACGCAATTGCTATATATATATATATATATATATATATATATATATATAACATTTAATTAAACTCAAATTTATAACCAAGACATTAACTTTTTAAACTATAAAAATTAAAATATAATAAGCGTATATCAATAAATATGCGAATAGTATTTCATGAGTATATATATAAACTTGTCATGCATTGTTTAAAAATTCTAAATCATTTAGTTTACAGTGGTAATGCTAGTGTTGATTGAAGTTTTGACCATTGATTAGTTTTAATTTCTCAAGGTTTTTTATGCGGCCCCACGTCTGTGTCCACTTGATTCGGTGTTAAGGAATTTAACCTGACGGCATCTCAAATAATAATAATAATTGTCACACATCACCATCACCGCGCGGTGTCTATTTGGCAATTTTTGTTTTTGTTTGCTTGATTGTTGGTTATTAGAAGTCGCCACCTAGTATCTCATTCAGGGTTACTAGGAAACCTGAATGTACTGGTCTTTATCAGAGATTTACGGGTAAAGAACTGGTTGTGGTTAGGGAAGATATTAGCACCCCTAACACACCCTACCTGGGGTAAGCTGCTTCGCGATTTGATGTAATTTAAAAGGTTTTGAAAGTTGTCTTACCAATGATTTCTTAAAAAGAAAACAAAAATTCTCCTCGGTAAGAAGATCCTTATCTTATCGGATAAAAGAACCTAATTGCTCTAACATCAATAAAAACAAAACAAACTTTTCTGTTTAATATCAAGAATACATCTTACGTATAAGATTATAATCTGGATACCAAAAGAAAAAATATTTTTTGATATGTTTTTGAAATATGAACTAAATTCAATGCAAATTAAAACATTTAATTAATTTTTTTTCTTTTTAATTCTTTTTTTCCTTTTAGTTTTTTTATCATTTAAAAACAACATACATAAAAAATAATAACAAAAAACCCACTCAAACACTCTTCTTGTACTATGTTTAAGCACACACCCATTACATGTTTACAAATAAATCAAAATTTAAAACAATATAAACAACACATTCAACAATTTAAAGTTTACAAAATGGAGCCCAAAAAATTCAGGAACAGTTCTGGGATGCATTCTGGGTCCGAAACAGTGGCGGCGCGTCTTCTCCACGCGCCCCCGCCACTGGCGGTGCGTGGATGCACACGCCGCCGCGAAAGCAACCGGGAAACAGGGCAGTCGAGATTGGCTTCTTCTCCTCTTCCCTTCTGCACTGGCGACCGCGTCGTGACCTGCAAAACAACAAAAACGCAACAACACGGTTAATTCTCTCTTTCTTAAATATGTTCCTTCCTCTTTTGGATCTGCTTCTCTCTCCTTCTTCTTCAGATAGCAGATACACTGTGAGGGGAGGCCGTTGTGTTAGGCCGAGGTGGTGTGTCGCTGCTGCTGGAGGGTCCGGCTCGGTCGGGCAAACTGGTCGATGATGGTGTAGAAGGATGAGCGGCAGACAGATCTGGGGTCGTGGGCACCGCTGTGCTTGGGCTACTGCTCGGGGAAGAAGGCGGACCGATTTGGGATCTGTGGGCGCCGCTGTGCCGGGCTGCTATCTGTAGGTTATGGTGGAGGGTGGTGGCTGGTGGCGGTGCTGAGGCGAAGATATCATCGGGGAAGGCCGGCCTGTGGTTTTGGTGTTGCTTCTCTGTCACCGGCGGTGGAAGGGTTGAGGGAAAACTGAGAGAAGATGGACGATGGAGAAGGGAAATGGAGGCTGGTTTAGGAGGGAGCGTGGGGTTCTCTGTGGGGGGAGGTTGAGAGAGGAGAGTTCTGGTGAGAGGGGGGTGGTTGTGTTTAGGCTGAGGGAGAAGGAAAAATTGCCAGGAGGGGCGGCTGCTGGCTTTGAAAGAGATAGGTTTAGGGTTAGGTTTTTTTTTGTATTTTTTCTCTAAATGTGTAAAATTACCCCTCATTGTGTGTGTTGTGAAGCTCTTATTTATAGACAAAAATGTTGCTAGATCCCAAACTTGGTCCCTCAACTTCTTTTTTTATTTTTGTAAATTTGATTTTTCTTATTTTTTTGGATTTTTCTTATCAACATCGACTCGAATAAGGGAAATCGATAATTTTAAAAATAACGTATTGAAAGTCGAACGCGTTCCAAAGATCTTTGAAAATTTAAATTCTTTAGACGACGTTGAAAAAGCTAAAAACGATGCAAATATATTTAAAAATATATTTTTGAATTTTTGTTGTTTTTTCACTATTTTTGGATTTTTCAAAAAATTTATCAAAAATATGAGTTAAAAATTAGATAATAATAATAATAATAATAATTGTGTGGAGTATATATCGTTCCTTTCATTTTCTCTTCTCCCTCCCAAATAATGAAAAAATATTACATTCGTATACATTTCTTTCCTTCCAAAACTCTCAGTGCCTTCCTTTTGCTTTAGAAGATTACTACGTACATATAGCAAAAGTTTGGAACTTTCCTTCTGTTTTTTTGTAAAAACTTTTACTTGTATTAGAATCTGATGATTCAATCTCGGAATTCAATATAATTAAAAAAAACATTCATACAATACTAAATTATTAATAATCATAGTCTTGAAAGCTCGATTTTAATTAATATATAAATTTCACGACATTAATTGAATTCTAAGAAAGACGGTAAAAAAAATTAATTTTTTACATCATTGAATAAAGGAACGGCTAGGAAAAGCACGGTTCTCCTGTGCCTGCATATGCTTTCCAAGCCGTTAGATATTTTCTTAACCTCATCCAACGTGGGAGGTTTATAAACTATTTTCTTTTTATTTCTATATATTTGGTTTACAATGAGTCTTAATTTTAGTTTAATTTATATACATATCATTTTTTCTATGCTTCTGTTTTCACTATATTTTTTACAAATTTTTCTATAAAAACTCAAATTAAGATTAATTTCTCTCTAAGATTATAGGAACTAAACTTTTCAATCAAAAGGCAATTATAGGAACTAAAGTTTTCAATCAAAAGGCAATTATAGGAACTAAAGTTTTTCTATGCAATTTGATAGTCATTGTGGTTGTGAAAGAGAGAATCTTTATTTGTAAAGCTTTTACTGTTATGGGATATTGTAAAGTTTTTCTATGGGATCATGAATCCAAACTATTGGTGGAGTTGCTGAGAAAATTTCTCCACTGCACGTTGTTAATGAAGTTAATTTCTTGGGGAAAAAAAATGAAAGTTAACATGCCTACCCGTAACTCATACGTTAGTGTAATGCATTCGTATTTCCTTTCGTGAATATGCAATTTAATGTTGAAAACCAGTCCTTTTGACGTTGGCATCTGGCCGCGTCTGGTTTTGGCGTGGCGTTGCTGTTGATGGTTGTGGCTTCCTGCTGTTGATACTCGGGCTTGACTGTGTGGCTGGTTGTTTTTTTTTTTTTTTAGGTCAAGTGATTTTTATTTATTTATTGCCTCACTACTAGGTTTTTGCTTTGATGTATCAAAGATGAGAGTAAGACCTTATAGTTTGGATTCATGATCGATTAAATATAGATGATCTAGTAGGTTAACTCATAATTCAATTGACTCAGTTAAACCCAAGTAAGACCTGACCAGATCAACTTTAATTATTTTTTTAAAAAAAAAATTTTAATTTACTCGGCTAATTTGTTATTCAAGCCCTGAACACAAAAGTCATTACTATGATTGTAACCTTAAAACTCACCAAGACTTTAGTCAACCACCATGTGTAAACAAATTATAACAAAAGTTAAATGGTGTGAGAAAATTATTGTGGATCAAGAGATATTTTACTGTGGATTGTAATAGTAATTTCATTTTTAATTTCTCATCTTTTTACAAGCGAAAATACATTTCTTTGGCTTTCTATTTCTTCTCATTCATGCTTATTCTCTCTCATTTTCTTTTAACTTTGAATCGGACGAGAGGAAAGATACTTGGATCTAACAATCATTCCAAGCCCAAGAATCTTGAGTCTGACAACCATTTCAGGTCCAAGCCCCTTAGATCTTGCAACTACGTTAGGCCCAAGCACCTATGTCAGACCTAAGCGTTATGGGTCTAGCAACAATGCCAAACCCAAGTAGGAGGATTAGAGATGGGTAACAGAAAGTTTGAGCAACAAATTAATAGGCAGAATATGAGAACTTTAAGTATGTTGAATCGACATTTTATTGGAGTACAATAAGTATATCCCTACGTTGTCAACAAGAGAAGCTTGCAAGAATAGTTTTTCTTTGTTCTCGATCAGAGTTTTTTAAAGTTGCAAGAGCGCGGACATATATCTAACAATTAGTATCAACATAGCAAATTTTAGCTTAAATTCTATATTTATTTATTGAAATTTAGCAGTGTTTGACAGAGATATTCGATGTTTTTTCTTCTATTACTCCTCTTTTTTAAGTTTTTTACTCTACTTATTTAATTTTGAATATTAATTAATATTCTCCTTTTCATTTATTAATTATTTTTAAGATATCATGAATTACGAAAGATCTATTAAAAATATTGATCAAATTAATTATAAGCTCAAGCGGTTATGGACTTAATGTTTTATAATATACAACTTGTATTAGTAAGTATAATTTTTAAATTAGTTGTTAGATCAAACTAAAATTTTACCAGAAAATTTTAGAAATTTTATTTTATAAAGGGTTAAAATTTTACTGTAATCAAAGTTTAAAAAACCTTGTGATAAAGACTAAAAGAGAATTACTCCTATTTATAGAAAAAAAAAATTCTTTTCTCGGGGACATATGCGGTAGCCTTGTGATTAATTCAAATTTGAGTTTTGTTCCGTTTATTTTACCTACTTTGGATTGTTTTTAAATTGGATTTGATGTTCGCCCACTAATTTATTAGGGTTAAGCTTATTTTATCACTATAAATACTCTCTTTCTGTATCACAATTTAATCTAATAATTTTCTTTTGATAGTTATATTATCCTATGCTAATATACAAATATTGTTAAGTTCAATTCAAATCTAATCCATACGTGTATAATATTCATGTTTTTTAACACAATATAATATAATGCATATTAAAGTAATTTGTAGATATATTTTTTAAGGCGTGGGTTTTAATTTTTGAACTCAAGAATCCCACGGTATACATGTATGGGTTGCATCCCGTTAATTGTTTTAACTATTTATTATAGTGTAGAGTGCCTAAAGTTGAATTTAACCAATCCCTAACTCTGAACACGGTAGTATTTGAATTTCAATCGATTTAAAAAAATAATAATAAAATTAACAATAAATGATAAAATTACTGTAGCAATGAATAATAATTTATTTTAATATGGATTTGTTTTTTACTGAGTTGTCCCCATTTTA
>Ga0307511_10002967_pt1 | contig 17566 bp, 22 predicted proteins | sample 13_EM_MG_FD_200266 | JGI IMG/M metagenome (GOLD analysis project Ga0307511, IMG submission 200266) | Populus trichocarpa ectomycorrhiza microbial communities from riparian zone in the Pacific Northwest, United States - 13_EM | ecosystem: Host-associated > Plants > Roots > Unclassified | place... | reverse complement strand
ATCTCTCACTCTCGCTTGCGCTTTCCTCTTCAACGTCGAGTCCGCTCTGTTTGTCGAGGGGAGGGGTGGGGAGGAAGGAGAGAAGTGGTACGAGGGAGGATACCCCAGATTCGCAATTTATAATTCGTACATATTTACACCCAGCCGCTACGCTAACCATGACCGGCGTCTCAAACTGGGGAGACACCGCGTCGAGTAATCAGAACACAAACAGAGATGAATATCTCCGGATATCAAAATTGAAGGCGAGGGGATGCCGAGTCTAAGGAATACACAGTCGCAAATAATAGCTCCGTGGTACAGTCGCCGCAGCTGTATTGTACCGCCTCACCCTTCCAGACAGGCCAGGACAGGCGGCAACCGGTTTACAAACTACTGCCTCCAACCACCACCACCACCCCCGCCGCCGTCATGGGTCAACAGCATTCCAGCAAGGTCCACAAGACCCAGTCCGGGTCCAAGTCCACCTCGTCCCTTCATAGGGTCTCTAGGCTCTTCCAGCCCGGACTGAAGGGCCAGCGTGCCTCCGGCTCCAACAGTTCGCCACAACCACCCAGGGCGGGCGAAGACGCGGCCGCTAACAATTCGGCGAGGGAAGAACCTGAACCGGAGAGCCGGCCGGCCGGGACAGCAGACGACAAGGTGTGACATCTCCGGATTGCCCGCGCTCACCTCGCTCACCCTAGCTTAATCTCGAATCTCATCGCAACCACAGGCAGAAGACACGAACATCATGCCGCCTTCGCAGACCGTCCCCTGTCAGGTATCGAACCAATCCACTGCTCTTCCTAATCCTAACTCTAATCTCCCTCCCCCTCCCCCAGTACAGGACTGGGAAGACCCTGGGTAGTGGCACGTACGCCATCGTCAAGGAGGCCGTTCACATCAAGACTGGGGTCTACTATGCCTGCAAAGTCATCAACAAGAAGCTCATGGAGGGCAGAGAACACATGGTAAGCACTCCTTCAATCCATCGACCTCTGTACAGATCACCGACCAATCTAATCATCCTCAGGTCCGGAATGAGATTGCCGTCCTCAAGAAGATATCCAAGTCTCATCGCAATATCGTCACGCTACACGATTACTTTGAGGTGCTCTCGATACTTTCTCTCGATAACTCAGCCTGATCCTCACCTGTTCGTTCGCCGTTAGACCGCCCATAATCTCTACCTCTGCTTCGATCTTTGCACGGGTGGCGAGCTTTTCGATCGTATCTGCGCCAAGGGCAACTACTATGAAAAGTGCGTACATCGCGTGTTTCTCAACGGATGTTTAACCTTACCCTCCTCCATTATAGGGATGCCGCAGATCTCGTCAGGATCATCTTTGGCGCTGTCGCATACCTTCACAAGTGTGGTATCGTCCACCGTGACCTCAAGCCGGAAAACCTGTTGTTCAAAGACCCCAGCGAGGATGCAGATGTTATGATCTGTGATTTCGGCCTTAGCAGAGTCATCGATTCTGAAAAGGTGGCCCTCTTGACCGAAATTTGCGGTACCCCCGGGGTGAGCCCAGATCTTTCCCACCCTAGCAGCAGTTTATTCACTAGGACCAACTATAGTACATGGCACCCGAGATCTTTTTAAAATGTGAGCAGCCGCAATATCTCCCTTGTTTCACGTGGGCGTCAGACGGCTGACCAAAAACGCACCACGCAGCTGGCCATCACAAACCCGTCGACGTCTGGGCTATGGGCGTCATTACCTATTTCCTCCTCTGCGGTTACACTCCGTTCGACAGGGACTCACAAGCCAAGGAGACGGAGGCTATTATCGCCGGTGACTACAAGTTTGAGCCTACCGAGTATTGGGAGAATGTCTCCGAGACAGCCAAGGAGTTCATCAAGCTGTGTCTCACCATCAACCCCGCCAAACGGCCCTCCGCCCAAGATATGTTGGAGCACAAGTGGTTATCGAGCAAACTCCCACACTTCGTGAGTGACAGCACTGGTGGTGCTACCGACCTGCTGCCCCAGGTGAAGAAGAATTTCGACGCCAAGAAGACTTGTAAGTCTTTTTTTTCTTTTTTCTTTTTTTAGCTCACCGAGGACCGATTCTCATCGATCACACAGTCCGCAAGGCAGTGTTCACCATGATGGCCATGAAGAGGATGTCCACGCTCGCCGCCCTCTCTCCTGGTGCCGAAGACTTTGGCCGCGACCTCCAACAATACAAGGAGGAGTCGGAGAAGGTCAGATCTCTGGTTGGATGACCCCCCTAACCTTTCTCACCCCTCCCCATAGGAAGCGGTGGATGAGAACGAACAAGTCTTCTTCTACGATGGTTCTGATGAAGATGGCAAGAGGGTTAGGAACTCGATGTCCCCCAAACAGCCAGGAGAGGTACTCTCTGCTGAGCTTTCTAAGCTGGCGGTCGATGCCAAATCGAAGGCCAACTAAGTTCACACAATGACCGACGGCTTCATCAACTTCCTTTCCTTTCCTCGCTACTGATCCCTATCTGCCGCTCGTTTTGACCCATTTCTCGTCCCCTCGATTATATCTACCCAATGCTCTTTCTCACTCTAGTAAACCAACGGGCGGTGACGGATGAATTAGCCGGGGCCACAAAGACCTGTCGACTCGTTCCAACAAACGTTTTTCTTGCGTAGTCCCACAGATACGGCACAGGCCACTTCCCAGTCGATCCCTCACGCATCTTTCGTATCATAGCTCCTCGGCAGTTAAAAGGGTTTAAATGTGAAACAGATTCACATGAGACATATTATCTATTCCACCATCTATTCAGCCGCGCACGGCTAATAATGTATCAGGAACGAAAGGGTCGAAGATGGAGGGTCGGCGCGCGCCCTGCGCCCACTTGAACGAAAGTAAAATTAACGGCGATGTGCCAAAGCGATGAGAAGAACGGAGGGTGGGGGGTGACCGGTGATGTGTGATAGAAATACAGTGAGGTGGGTCGTGCGATGGGGTAATCCGTGTAGGAGATCGTAAAGGCGTGTGCACGACGGTGATAAAAATACCACGGTCGGGGCGCTGTTTGATGAGACGAAGGGGGCCGCAGAACTTAAAAGTTCTGTGACAGTGGACTCGAGGTGATGGTTGGTCCGATTGTGCTCATATTCTTCCCCCCGCCGTTCACGCCGTTCAACTTCGGAGAACGGTGTGTCGGAATAGCCGGCGGTTTCCGTCTCTTTATCGGTGGCGGAACAGGAGGCGCAGATCGTCTTCCGGAAGGTGATGGTATCACTCGCTGAGGGAGCTCGAGAGAATCGGGATCGGGTCCGGGTCCGACGGTCTCGAATATCCCCATCGAGTCGCTCCGTGTGGGAGGTGGACGGTCTTGCGTGGGAGGTGTGTTCTTCGAGCCGGATCTGTTGCGGTAATGTGTAGGCGGGCTATTTGGGACTGCGGAATTAGGCAAGCTCTTGGAACTGTCCGTGCTCGCATGGCGAATACCGTTCCCTCTTTGACGGTCGTCCACCGGTGGGGGCCGGAGATTCTCAACGCTCCTCGCCGACTTTAACGATTTCTGCCTAACGTGGCCGGGGGCCGACAGCTGACTATCTGATGTCGCGGCCGGCCCAGGGCTATCTTGCCGCATTAATTCCACCACTGGTGTCGAGGGGATCGGAGTTGCCTTCCTGAGCTGGACACACCAGTCACCCCCCAGGCACCGCTCGACGAGACGTTTCGTCGTGGGGTTGATGTCGCGGATCTTTGCATTACCCACAAGGGATTCCAGGGCGACCATTATCTGCGAGCGTTTGTACGGCGTTGAACGGAGCTGGGTCCTCGTGAGGAGGGGGTGAAGGACACGGAGGTAAGTGTGGCGAAGCTTGAGACACCCTCGTTAGTTTATCTTGGCCCCGTCTGTCGGGCGAAGACGTACCGATTCGCTATCTTCGTCCAGATCGACGACCTCGCGTAGGAAAACGTCTACCAGTACGCAAAGGTCGTTGGTATAAAAGTATTCTGAGGTTCCCTGTGTTGTAAACAGGATATAAAGAAGTTTTAGCACCAAGAGTTGCATGCAGAGGTCTTCAGGTGAACGCCCTGGAATTCCACGTAAGCAGCCTACTCGGTGTGGAGTGGAAACCGCGGCGATTTACCAGCTCGGTTGAGCATGAAGATCAGGTTTTCGCCGAAAGTCCTGGTCGACCCCAGCCGACGCATCAGAACGGAGACGACCCGATTCTCAGATCTAGGCTCGCCATCCGTCCCATTCTTGTCCTTTGTGGGTAAATTGGCGGGAAGAAGTGCCACCATAAATTGTTCATTCAGGGCCACCTGCCAAGACTCTTAGAAAGGCCAAGATAGGGGGAATTCGGAGACCGACAATCAGTTTTATGACCGAATAGTTGAAGGTTTCATCCTCCATATCCCTCGTCTGCTCAACCAAGTCAAACAGGTAATCCACAAAGGAGTCCTTAAACACCCCTGTCAAAATACGTGAGCGATTGGGGGGGATAGACTTGGAACTGCTTACTGAGATCTGTTTGCGCCAACTTTTGCACTCTGCAGACTTCGTACAACAGACGGACGGATAAAGTGCGGATTTTCGCTTCTATTGGTACGACCACGCTCCGAGACCAGTGCAGACCGGAAGGGTTGGTACCAGCATAAGCGTCCTGGACCACATGATCACAGTCAACCAATATATTATCGATAAGGAGAGGTATCAGAGGCTGCCATCGTTTATGAATGCGAAGAGAACTGGTCATCTTGCGTCCGTAAAAGAGCAAGACGTTGTAGAGGATGAATTGGAGGTGGGGATCGGTGGCCTGGCGATAGTGTACTAAGCCTCGGTTCAACCATTGTGACGGAAGACCTTTTACATACCTTCTGGACCTGGTCTACAATATTATTGCACATCCTTTCCGAGTGGAAGACGAACAGCTCTGATAGGAGCAAGAGATCACACGCATGTTCTAATTGCATTGAAGTTTGGAGGTATTGCTCTGTCACGTGTTGTGGTGTAAGTTATTCGTAAGACAGACAGCGGATGTGGGACGGCGTACCATGGTATGAGGCACAAAAGGATGTAAAGCGTTTTAAGGTAGAATCAAGGCGCACCAACGTTGGTTCGGTCGGGAGATGTAAGATATCTTCAAGCTCTATTGGCCGATACTTGAGCGGGCGAAGGCAAAGAGTAGAGTAGATGCTTACCTGACCAAAATTGTTGTGCATTCTCGATTAGGTAGACGATACCGAAGCCGATGTCCGAGTCGTCCATGACGTTATACGGAGCACGAAGAGGATGCTCTGGATCACCGGGGGGATTTTGGGCCCCAGAGAGACCAGGGGGGCACGCAAAGATTAGCAGAGCGACGCCAGCAACTAAGCGGGGGTTGGCGGGAGAGTGGGGAAACACTTAAGCGCGGACTTGAGTGCGGTGTGCGGAGGGGTGGCGACTTTTTGATCGGCAGTTGCCGATTGAACGGTTGGCATCACACACGATGAACAAGTTGAGGAAAGAGCCACCGCAGGCAATTTCGAGAACGCTCGCCATCGCCACTGGTGCTGGTCACTGCAGTTCACGTCCACAACTCACGCAGCGCGACATTCAACCAAAAACAAGCGTGGAACAGTACTGGGCGGCGAGAGCGCTTAGAGCCGAGACTGCCCTGTCTGTTGGGGGTACCCACAAACTGGAAGTCCAACACCTTAGGGACTCTGAGGAAACCAAGAGATCTGTGCGTCTCTGCCAACAGATAGTTTCCCTTGATGCCCTTCCAACCCGTTCGTTGTCCACCGAAAGAGAGAGCTAGAAGTGCTGAAACGCGAGAATGAAGTTCGCCACTCGAGGTTGGAAAGGGTCATCGTGAGTTCTGATTCCCGAGCTCTCTATTTGTCATTCTGAAATCTCTTTCGCCCTTTGTAGCTCTTTCTTGTCGGATGCATCATACTACAATCGGGTTTTGTGATCTATTTGCTGTCTCACGCTGTCCGAGACAAGCAACAGCCGAAGCGGAGTCTCGGTCACTTTACGATTCCGATCCTTTCACCTTTCAGTTCTGTCGTAAGTAGTCCTTGTGCGGTTCACTCTTTGCCGACTGTTGACGTTGATTGTGCGTGTCGCGTGGTGGGGTGCAGGTCGAGCAGGAGAGCTCGCTGATCGGGACGAGGACGCTAACCGTTTTGGTCGTTGTGGTGGGAGTGGCGGGATATTTTCTAATTCGGGCGTGGCTGTTGGACCCCAGAAGTAAGACATGAGGCCCTTGGGATCTTTATACTCGCCTTCTCTTGCCAGGGCTGCAACAACACATGCCCCAGGCGTTGCCCGACCCCGGACAAATAGGATTATTTAAAGTTTCTTTGAGCCACTCGTCCAGTCTTCCCCTGACTCCAGGGGGTACATAAGTTCCAGGGGCGCGGGGCAACGTCACCAACCTGTAGACACCTCTTCGCTTCCTCCCTCATCCTCCCCCTTTTTCCCAACCCCCCCGTTTCTTATAACCGACCCCTCTCAGCCCCTTTGCGCCCACCAGATCAACAGGACGTTCGGTCCGCATCAAACCGTGCCCATGGCTTCTCTCCGTCAATCTACAAACCGCGCCTACAACGCGCCTCGTTTATCTCCGTCCCCATCAACCTTTCCGTTAGACACGGACCAAGACGCCTTGCCCACTGCCTCAAACAAGGCCATCTTATCTTCACTCGAATGTATCAACGACTATATCCAGAAGCACTACGACCGATTCGTCGCGCAAGAATCCCTCAAGCGCAGCCGTCTCGCCGCCTCGTTCGTCGAAAAGGAACAAAGTTACCAGAGGCAGATCGCGACACTCAAAGCCGTTCACGTCGACATCGCTGGCCTGCTGTCCCGAGAACAAGAGACGAGTGCCGACCTCCGCCAGAAACTCGACAACTCAGCCAGCTCCCTGGCCAGGCTCTGCAAAGTTGTCACCGACGCCAACTTCGAGTTCGTCGACCGTAAGCGGCCCCCCCTTGAAATTAAGCAAGAGGAGAGTTCGCAGGAGATCACGAGCGTCCCAGACGTAGCTATCTGTCCCGATGCCGCCGTCTCTGCCATCCTTACTCAGATAGAGACCGTTGTCACCGAGATGAACGCTCAGAACGGTGTCAGCCTCCCTTCGCCTGTTGACGCCTCACCTTGTTGTTCCGTCATCGATTCATTGAGGAAAGTCGTGGATTCCCTTTCGGCGACACAACATACATTTGCGTTACTCCAAGAGAACTCCAAATCCGTCAACGCAGCCCGTGCGGACGCGGAGCTTCAGAATGAGTCACTGCAAGAGAAGATCGCCCTTCTCCAAGAAGAACTCAAGCAAGCGAAAGGGGACAATGAGAGGATCTCACAGGAACTCGCTGCAGGTACGCCCGTTGTCGATACCGTTTGATTGGGATGCTTACGTCCGTTTTCAGTCCGACTCGAGAGAGAAGAACACGTATGCCGCCCACCCGCTTCCTCGTATCCAACCCCTGGTAAGCCCGTACCCGTGACTCACTACGCCGACCAAACCTCATCCCTCAGCCGCTAAAGATAATTTCGATGGTTTCTCCGTCTCTTTGCCTTCTCCGCCGCTTGAGAAGCGCGATTTGCCCGTTCCCGATGGTCAGCTTGTCTCGTCCATCAGGCCAACAGCGTAGAGCTCACTCCTTGCCAGATGCCTTACAAGGAACTAGCAAGATTTGCAGGAGGACAAACCAGACACTTCCAAAGCTGGTACTCCCTGAGAACGCGCCGCCCCTTCTCCAAACACCGGTTGCAGAGGCTGGACCCTCATCTGCACCGACATCCGCAACTGGTGAGCGACGGAGAATATCCTTGAGCGATGCAATCAAACGGGTGCAGGCAAACCCCACATCCTCTGGTAAGCCATTTTTCTCTCTCTATTTCGCCTTGCTGATCCCACCGCCGCTATCCCAGCCGTGCAGAGCGGACCGTCGAAGCCTCCTGCCGTTCGTGATGACAAACTGACCGCCGGGCCGTCCATGCCACCGCCGCCGTCACCCGCTCCTGTTCAAGGTATCAAGAGGACCTCCAGCGGTGGTCGTAAGTCAACACCGCAACCTCTCTCTTCCTTTTCCCCACTGATGACTGGGATAGAAAAATACCAGAATCCCTCTCAAGGACCCCCATCCTCTCTATCGACCTCCACATCGGTGACGTCGCCAATATCCGACAAGACGAACAACCTCCACACCCAGAAGAAGCGACGCATATCCGGAACCCCCTCCACCCCGACGAACCAGAAACACAAACCTCCAAGCGAGGCCCCCTCCAAAACTGCATCCACTACCCACACTTCTACGTCCACTACGGGCCCCTCTTCGGCTTCGCCGTCAAAGCACGCTGCGACCCAGTTACCTAAAACCAATTCTTCAGACTTGAAGTGCCTCAAGTTTAATAAGAAGCCACCGCTTGGCAAGCTACCTTCCACTCCCGCAGTCACGAAGCCGAGACCGATCGTGACGCCAACGAAATCCGACAGGCCCATGAGGCCATTGGACCTCGCAAAGAAGTCACCTCAGGAGCGTGCTGCCCTGCGCAGGTTCAAGTAATTCGGCGATCTCATTTATGACCGTACTGTTTCCCCCGGCTTCATCTTTTTCATTTTGAATCTACCTGCGTCATTTAGTTTCGTAATAGTGTATCTGTCCTTTTCTCCATTTGGTGTAGATGTGTGTATCAATTAGGTTTCAAGCTACGTACCTTCTGTCGATATGTATCGTATGTAATCCTTACACCCGTCGACGCATTCCTTTTCCTCTCGGTTTTGTACGTTTTATCACCCTCTCTTCCCGGCGTTTAAGCCGTTTATCACGCTTAATTCATCTCGCAAACCCGATCGACTAATCACACAACCTAATCGTACAACCTCCCTCATGACGTAGAGACGTCGGCGATTCGTTTAATTGTGATGCATTGAGGTGCGGTGGACGACCTCGAGGTGGTAAGGGATATTGCAGGCTCGGAATTGAAATGACTCATGGGGTTGTCTGAACCGCTCCAAGAAGTTCTAGGCCAGGACCTGACCCCTTCCCTGGCGGTAACTGTCATGGTCCACACCCTCAGTGTCCGCCAAGACTGCATTTGCCTTCTTCAGCAACCGGATTGGTAGATCAGACAGCCCGGGGAGGATAACAGGAAGGTTACGATGGTATTGAGGATGCCTAGGCAGGAGGTGGGAGCAATGCTGCTTATTACTAAATTCTCTCCCGTGTAATGGTAACAGTAGGTATCGGCGGAGGCGACCACCCTGAAATTCGGGTCACTGGGCGAAAAGCGAGCGTGGGGGAATTGCCCGCGACACTCCGGCCTGCCTGTGATCCGGAATGAATAAACAAAGGCGAAGTCTGGGGCTACACTTACTGACGACGCACCGGGAGCATTCACACCCTCCGAAGCTCATCATTGAGGGCACCCCAACTCCAGATTCCCCCACACCACGTAAAATATCCCACAGATGGGAAAATATCAACCATCCCACTTCGCACAATTTCAATACCGGGTGCATCGAGGGTGAGTGGTATTTTCATGACATCCAAACGTGGGAGCGAGCACCTCTGGAGTGAATGCAAATCTTGAAATCTGGGGTCCCCTGAGATGTTCTTGATATCGTCAACGATATTCGTGGTGTTGAAGTGGATCTGAAGGGATTGCAGCTTGATACAGTGAACGGAAATTGGCAGGAGGCAAGCAACAGTCGTGGCACAGGTATTGTTGGAACATGGGTGTCCGAGGAGAAGAGACTCTAGCTGAGGCAGGGCCATAGCGAGCTCGGTAACGTTGTCATCGTTCAGCTTGAAGGTGCATTGCCCTTCGCTGTCTTGGCCAATGCAGTAGACATCTACGTTTAAAGTGGCCAAGTTCCGGAACATTTGAATCGGGGAGGCGAAGGAAGCATCGATGATGAGACCGGGGCGGTTTTTGACGCCGAGCTGTTTTAACGATCCCTTCATCCCGGACAACGGTGTCATGCCTTGCGTTACGGAACCGCCGTGCTCCAAACGTTTGAACAGGGATAGCCACCCATATGCGGCACCTTCACAAAGTTTGAAGTCCACGAGAGGGGGGAAAACGAGGGGCAAAGATGAGGCGGAATAGCTTGGGGGAGGTCCTTCAACGCGCAAGGTACGGAGGTGGGGAAGCTGAATCAAATGATTCATCGCCGCGTCTGACAACCGGATCGGGGAGTGGATTTCCGTGAGCGATGGTCCACAACGTAAGACGACAGAGGAGAGCGAGTCTTCGAAATATGTCAAGGGAGCCCCATCATCACCCACGCCTACATACATGGATCGAAGAGCGGATGTCGGTAACGCGGAGATGGCTGAGGCGATAGCTGGCAGGACATGGAGGGGAACTTCATCATATCCTTCTGACCACGACATGCACATGGAGACCCTCTCCAAATGCGGGGAGAAGAACATGGCAGCATGAGGGAGGTTGGTTTCCGTAACCATCCAATACAAGGTTTGCAACGCTGGGAACCATCCACCGGTGGGTGAATTGAGGCGCAATTTGTGGTAGGTATCCTCTGCATCGACTGGCCAATCATCCACATCGACATAGCGCATCCAAGACGCGTAACGGTGTGCTTTGTTCCAAGCCTCTGGTGACGGATCCCCCAAGATCCTGAACTGACACGACCCGAATTTTAAGCATTTGGTTCCCCCAACGAGAAATTCAGGCCACATACCGAACCTGTGGGTGTCATTTCATGGTCGTATCTGTGATTTTCTCCAGGCAACAACTCCAAAAGGGTCGTCAACGATCTTTGTGTCTCCCATAACGCACTGAGGACGGGTTCTTCGAGGTACCGGCATGCGCAAGCGAGGTTTACGGCGCTCTTATGACCACGGATGACGGCGAGCTGGCTGGCGATTAGCCTAGCCAGTTCCCAGATCTTGAAAACGCGATGAGGAGCGTCGTCGTGAGTCATGGTGGTTTGTGGGTGGGAAGCAGGTCGGGAAGCATAGCCAGCACTGATGAAGCGATGCGAACGCTGGGAGCCGCCCTGCGGGGTTCCGTTTGGAGGACGAGGGATCTCGTAAGGGCTGAGGCCTGAGTGTTATATTCACAGGTCTACAGCAAAAGAGTTTACAATCTACATATAAAATTTAAAAATCCGCTCGTACCAAAAGGCGGCGATCGGACCAAGGGAACCTGGTCGTCAACTATATCTCTGTCGTCAGCCAACCGGGCCCGTGAGGGCGTTGTACTTCCCTCGTATCTCTGGCTAGCATCAGCACCCTCCTCCACGCGGGCACTGCACGTGCAATTCCCACCTGGATGAATTTGGTTTTGCGGTTTCTGCCCTTCCTCGAGAAACTGATACCGCAACCTATTGGTTCGACCAACCCACCAGCTGTGGCACATTTTTGCGTTAGTGCGCTCACGCATCTCACCCCAAAGCTCGAAGAAGAGGGACGAGATACATCGAAGCGTTGAACATTGACCAGCAGAGTCTATCTACGGAACGATAAACGGAACGCGGAACGTGGTCGCGATGATGATCACGGCGGCCAGTTGCACATAAATGCCCAATCGCGCATAACGGGGAACTGGGGAGTGATGAAGGACATTCGTAGTTTGCCCGGTCTTTCGGCATGTCACTGAGGGACGCCGCGTCGAAAACTAGAACCTCTGCCCGGCCCATACGGGATTTTTACCGTAGGAAGGCCAGGACACGCAAGCTAAGACCTACGGATATTTCTTTCGAATATATCTTGCTCTATGATTTATTTCATCTACTTTGGCGCATAGTATATAGAACAGGGCGGAATGTACTAGATATACGATGAAATGAACAGAGTCCAATCAGCTCGGCTGAGCCTCTACGACCCCCGCAGCTCGCAGGAGGCGAGGGAGCGGGTTTGTTCGTGTGAAGTTATCGTACCTTGTGCGACAGAGGGCGCGCACCTTGAAGTTCCGCTGAAATACCCACCAACACCATTACATCCTGCTATCGGGCACAAGTGTCCCAGATCTCCGCCCCAGGATTCCATGTGGGGGCGGCAATGTGTGAGGTAATACCGACGGATATAAAGGAACCGAAGGAGTCTCGGCCAACCAGCGCTATTCTTTCCTTGTTTCTCTGGCTGGTATCAACACCCCCCTCTACACGGCTACTGTACGCGCGACTCCTAGCGGGATGAATTCGGCTTTGCGGTTTCTGCTCTTCCTCAGGAAACTGATATCCTTTTCCCGCAAACTATGGAATCGGTCAACCCTCCGGCTGCAATACATTTTTGCGTTAGTGCGCTCACGCATTTCATCTCAAGGCTCAAAGAAGAGGGATGAGATACATCGAACTGCTGAATATCGGCCACCGAAACCTCTAACTACGGTAATATGTGCCAGTCGGCTCCCTCCCCCATCCATATCGACCGACGGCGGCGGTATTGTTTACGAAACCCACGAGAACCACGGCGATAAAAACTTAGGTGTTGACGGCAATCTCCTCGAAAGCAGGCCGATTTCGAGGTCACCCGATTCTGTAAGCCGGCACCATGAACCTGAATCTATCCACGTTGTCCAGCCTCCACGCCAAGAGGATCAGGCTTCCCCTGTCATCCATTCCCAACCCCCTTCACAGTACCCTTACCGTCCGGTATGTCAACGTTCAGTATCCCGTCCACCATCGGCTCACCTCGTCCACCATCACAGCATTCCAACCACCCAACATTAAACCCAGACAGCGCCGAGGCAGCCGCGCGTGGGTACCCCAATGGAGCTCCGTCTTCGTCTCCCGCACTATCTGCCCGCCAGCCATCTGTTGCGGGCCCCGTTGTCTCTCATCTGCATCGTGCTCTGCGTCCTATGATAGGGATCGACAGATACGGGAAACAGAAGAGGATAATCGCCGGACGCGAAATTAATTCCCATGTTTACCCCCCCGTTACCACACAGTTCTTACGGTGAGTTTCCCTCTTAGCGGCGGGACATCGTGTGTATACTCACTCTAGTTCCAAGCGACTCCGCTCCCGACGATTGGGTTCCCCTCGAGCATCCTGAAGGGGCTCTCTACTGGGCCCATAGAGCGAAGGTAGGCCGCGACTTCCACACACATGTTCCAATTCAACGAAAGACACTTCAAGCCAATCTATACCGACACCAACATGTGTGATCCAGATTTGCGACAGGAGATCGAGCAATCTGTTGAGGAAATCAACGGGTTGAGGGAGATTTCCCCACCCCTACCAGAGGATTGGGAGCTCGTCTTGGAGTTAGAGGACAGCGACGAAACTGGCAACCCTATCTGCTCGTATTACTTCGTCTGCCATTCTGCTCGTTGTCTGTTTTGGCTTCACGAGTTCAACCCCAAGAACGCACTGAGCGACCTTTCTGGGGTCACCGAGAAGGCCCACGTTCGTGAGTCCGTCCCCGCACCAGGCACGCAATGAACTAAGTGCATGATTAGACCTGGCATTGCAAGCCAAGTATTGGTGAGGAGTCACCGCATAGTCGCGGTGACATTGTGGCTGATAACCCCCCAGGTATCATTGGGAGGTGTTCCCACATAACAGGGAAGTTCCCGATAACATACTCCAGGAACTCTCTGGTATCCTGCTCCATTTGGCCATCGGTACGTCAGGTCCAGTATTTAGTACCATGTGACTGACAAGTGAACCCAGATTGTATGACTTCCCCTAACTCCACCGCGACCTACACCGAACCGGAATTTAACAAGCTTCTCGCCTACGTGGAGCACGTCAGACAAGTTGGCGGGAATTACGGGTTCTCTGCCTGCATAGTTGGTAAGCCGAGCACGCATGTCCCATTGGGCGTCCCTCAGGCCTCATGGTTTTCTCAGGTCGCTTGATGTGTTTCTTCGGTAGGTGACCGCTTGCTCACATCCAAACCCCGGGACCCTGACGAATGCACTCGGTAGCATACCTCCGTTATCTCAACTTCCACGGTCAGAAGGAGGCCCGCCTCACCACCGACCAGGATATATATGGTTTCCAGCTAAAGCGGACGTACCTGATCAAGACCATATCCTTCTTCTGCTTTCACGCCCCAAAATCGCACCTCAAAGGTGCGCACAATCGCCGCGCGCCTTTTGTATATACCAAGACTCTGTTAAATAGGGCTGGAATCCATATACGCTGGTTTCGTTGTCGCCCAGCACAGGTGGGCGAAACTCGTCACAAAGATCCGGTCAGAGTGGACTGAATTCACCCTATACGTGAGTATTCCCCATTACACGCTGTAATGTGACCTGTGTCTCATTTTCGTAGGCCACCGTGTTGCTGAATGTCAATGTGGCATTCTTGGCTGTGCCAGGTGTTGATCCCGGAAACCATACTCGCACCCCGGCCCAGCTTGCCAGCTACCTCTCCATTGTCGTCTCTCTCGGGAGCATTGTGACTGGTTTGTTGTTGCTTCAACAGTACAGGGCAGAACCGGAGGACGTCGTCGCAGAAGTCGTAAGCCATCTTATCCGATCTCTCACCCATACCCCTCCCCTCACTGAGTTCGGTGTCTTCTCCGTGATAGGTCAAGTATCTCGCAAGCCGTCATCACGGTGCTCTTGGGCTCGAAACTCTAGCAGTCCTGTACAGTCTGCCGTATTCGCTATTGCTCTGGGCGTAAGTCGTGATGAATCGGTGATTGTCTTGTGAATCGGTGGCTGAAGTCGCTGATCGATAGGATGATGTTGTTTGTCACGGCTTTCGGTCTTGAGGTACTGGTCAATAACAGTGAATCGTGGGTGAAACTCCCCATCGGTCTCGTTCTCGCGGTGATAGTCCTCCTGGTCTGTTTGTACGCCTCAACCACATTGGCGGCCCGGGCAGGTTTCAGTCTCTTAGGCAGAGTCCACGCCTTGAAAAACAACCTTGTTAATTTTACTAGGGGTTGGCGAGGTGCAGCTTCCGGGTCTAGGTCAGATGCGGGAGACGCTGGAGATGGCGACGGCCAAGGTGGGGGCGGAACGCTGTCCCGATCGGGGACATTCATGAAAGCTTTGAATCGACTCAAGGGGCTGCGACCACTGGGGATTCCAACCCGACCGGCGTCTGCTAACCAGACCGAGGAAAGCAGGCGCTGCCCACAGGATGCGACAGCGGCGGAGACGGGTGATGCTAATAGTGGGGTGTTATCAGGCGCAGTGTAGAATGTATGCGTTTCCGTTCCCGTTTCTTGGCTTGATATGTACAGCATAAATCTCCAACGAAACCCCCTCCAGAATTGCGACAGGTAACGATCGCGACGAGCTGGTGAGCGGATGTTTTCGCGAGTCGAAACCGGCCTCTGAGCCCACGACGACCTGCGAAAGGGCTTCTTTCCCGTACGCTGGCGTTCCAAGCTGGGCCATAGAGGGTACACTGGTGTTCACAGTGGTGTGCCGAGTCGAAAGGTTACCCTTCGACATTACGGCTGGTCCTCGACGAGCTTCCGTTCGAGGTAAATGAGATACAAAAGACGGTGAACGGGTTTTTTTGAGCAAGAGAGCAGGGTAATAAGCATACCTTCGCCTTAACCTCACCCTGAATGAATAGTCGAACGGTGTTGGGCGCTGGTTGATCCCTGCTATTCGATGGAAAAAAAAATCGTTGAGTAGATCTTTAAAGCCTCGTTCCGCCAACGCAATACTTTGCAATTGCCAAAGGGGTGCCGGCCTTGACTTCCCCGTACGACGGCAAAGAGCCCTACTAAACGATGGTATCCCATCGCGTTCAAGCGCTGTGCGTGGGAACACAGTCCGGCCGCAGTGGACGGGAGTGCAGGGGACGCGGGATTTGCAGACTGGCAGTTTCCTAGATCAATTCATAGGTTCCATCCCCCTGAACGCCTCCCCTCCTCCTTCCTCCCTCCTGAACTTGAGGCTGGACTCCAGCCTACTGGTAAGCGACAAAGGCGTATCCACTGGATGGGCGCCTCGTACACTGGCCCAACGCGGAGTTGCCTTACATAAAATATGGGATAGCCTGCGCGAGATGTACGAGTTCATTCTTCCCATTTACCCAGAAACCAATCAAATCCTTTAACGTCTAAAAATCTGGACCTATTCCAGTTTCTCTCTTTACATTTGCACAAATTTGTCAGGCACTGGATACACTGGAGGGTTAGTGTCGACAATCATTTCAGACCCGCGCTTGGCGCTGGGAAACCGCACGATGGTCAATTGTTATCGTGGTTGGCTCGCTACATACAGTGGGTACATGAGGTGATATATATATGTGTGTGCTGTAGGTAGAATGTGGGGAGTGTAAGCGTGGTGCGGATGTTGGGCTGTCTCACTATTTCTACTGAGGGGATCAAAGATCGGGACATAATATCTACAATACAGTTTGCTGCGAGAGGAGAGGGAGAAGAGGAAGGGAGATGTCGATGAACGATCGTAGGAGGGAGAGCGGGGATGGGAAAGGAGACGAGGGAGACCAGCGGAAGACAACGACCAGAGAAAATACTAGGAAATTGGAAGTAGACAAAAGGAGAGACAATCCACAATGAGGCCACCAAGGGGTTTGTGGGACCCACAGCAATCTAACGCGTGTCGAGAATCGGGGTTCAGGGTTTCGCAACGGGGGGTGTCCGATCGGTGGAGGAAGCGGGAGATGGGGAAGCGGGGTCGTACAATCGATCGGTGCTGAAGAGCGAACAGGCCAACAAAACAGCGATAATTTCAAAGCAAAGGACACACGATGGGATGTTAATAGGATGAGGGATAGCATTTTAACAATGGCAGCAAGGCGAACGAATAGGTAGCAGTCGTTGCCGCCGTGGGGCGGAAGGGCGGATGGTCGGGGGAATGCTATGATCCGGACGTCGGTGGGACGATCTGTAGGGCCGGATTCAGGCGGCTAAGACCATGAACCCCGTTCGTTTCGCTCGGTGGTTTCAAAGTGGGCGAGAGGGATGGAGTCGCAGGAAGGTCGGCAGTTGTCGAATACTTCAGCTGGTGGGCACCGATCGGGAAGTTCTCGCGAGTCGAAACCGACCCCTGTGTCCACGACGACCTGTGAAAGCTTTTCTTCTTCCGCACGCTGGCCTTGTAAGCGGCGCGGATAGCCGTAGAGGATTCACTGGTGTTCGTAGCTGTGCTCCGAGTCGAATGGTTACCATTTGACATTGCGGTGTCTGGTCGGATCGGGGCAAGATTAGCCGGAGCTGGATCGGTTGGCGACGGGGGAGAGACACCTGGAGATGTCATTGGATCAAATGGCGCAGCGCTGCTAAGCGATGAGCTCGGACGAGAATCAAACCCGCTGTCGGAGTGTTGTTCCTCATTGAGAAACAATCGAGGCAACGTGAGCGGGAAGACTGTTAGGAAGTCGCTTGTTCCAGTGGCAGGCGCGAGCGTGAGCTTATTGGGCTGCCTCTTCAGTGCGTTGCGGTTCGTGAGCTGTGTAATTCGACGCTGCCAGATTTCAAGGTTATCTTGGCAATGTTTCGCGAAACGAGTTAATTCTACACGAGAGTCAGACTCCTCAAACCCAGACGCCATGACGGGGATCGACTCACGAGGGATAGCGGACGCTACCAGGGCAAACAGAGGGTATGTGAACGTGCTGATGAAGAACACCTGCGAATTTGCCTCGACCATTGGGTCATTGTTGGAAGGCGTGACGGATGCTGGCAAATGGAGATGTCGTTCGAGTTGTGCTTGTCTCGTCCATTCGTCCA
>Ga0307511_10002966_pt1 | contig 17575 bp, 20 predicted proteins | sample 13_EM_MG_FD_200266 | JGI IMG/M metagenome (GOLD analysis project Ga0307511, IMG submission 200266) | Populus trichocarpa ectomycorrhiza microbial communities from riparian zone in the Pacific Northwest, United States - 13_EM | ecosystem: Host-associated > Plants > Roots > Unclassified | place... | reverse complement strand
AGGGAGGGGATAGGGGTGAGGATGGTGGTAGGGATGGGGATGGAGGTGAGGGGAAGGATAACAAGGGCGAGGGAGGGGGTGGAGGGGGAGGAGGAGCTGGAGCTGGAGGAGCTGGAGGAGGTACCTAATAACCATCCTCTCCTGTTAGATTACCGGATTTTGTGTTCTTTTCTTTTCTTTTTTTTTCTTTTAATTTTAGTTATGTAATTTTTTTTTTACGTTAGATTATCATATATCATGAGAGATAATGCTAATTGAGGGAATATAGTTACAATAAGGGCCAGAACGTCGGTAAAGTTGCTGGTAACAAGTACGAAGGTTCGCATTGATCGATAACAATTCCGCTTTCGATACCAATTCCCTCAAAACCCAATGCCTGGCTGCCAAGGTGCCATTTGGCGAATCAGGTTCCACTACTCCGCCACTTACCATCTAACAATCATTCCGCCTTTCAAAATAGAATTAGGTGCTCCCCAAATCCCGCATATCAGAGGGAAAGCTGTGAAGGGCAAACGTACATTTAGAGAAATACTCAACGATGACCTGTGGCAATACCCAGTGCACGAGATGATGAATATCATATTTTCTGGAATGTCAGAGGAGGCTAAGCGGCGACGACTATTGATAGAGGGAAAGGAGACAGGGTATTGCTGGGCAATTGGTAGGTGAGTGGAAGGAGCTTAAGGTTGGGGCGCTTTTTGTGTATTTGTGCAATGAAGATGGGGAGTGAGTGAGGTAGAGCAATGGAGTATGGTCATGTTAGCTTTTATAAAGTGCGGGAATATTGACATTTAGGCTCTGTTTTAGTGTGCCTGAATCTGTACAATAAGCTAGGTGACAGTTTGCAACGAATATGGAGATTACTAGCCGTAAAGTAGCAAAATCTGTCCGTGACAAGGAGCAAGGATCGGTGTCAAGAACGATAATGCATGATAGTTCACACATCGAGTAATGGGTGCCAGAAAGCTCAGAAGAGTAGAAAATGGTGTCAGAAGAGTAGAAAATGGTGATGAGAGGTAATTACAAGGTAGCAAATAATAAACAAGTGGTGCCAACAATCTGTGACAGTTGAAAATGGTCCGTAACAGGTAAAAATAGTCCGTAACAGATGGAAGGAAGGCGTGGCTGGTGTCAACAAACCAGAAACAGGGAATGTGAATATGTCCACTAGGGCCAATGGGTAGAGCGCGGCAGAAGGAGCAACGATAGGAAAATACTAAGGAGATATGAGCCTTATCGAGTAATTGGTAGCTCACCGATTAATTGCAAGCCGAGTTGAGGAAGCAAAAAGCCCACTGGGCAAGTTGCAAGGTGCCCAAAACTCACTCGCCGAGGCGAGTCTTGGCGACCCGTGCCAAGTTGTATTCGACCTGTGGAGCACACTACCAGCAAGGACAACAAGTGAACAAAAAGAGAAGGGCATGCCCTGCCTACTTTGTTGGATCCCACGTCATGCTCTTAATAAACAACCTCCTAGCCAGATACAACTCCTCCAACCTATGCTCTAAATAGATAGGACGCTTCCAAGTCACCATAGACCTAATATTCACCCATAATGTTGAGCTTAAGCTTTCAGAAAACCCTGACCTCACAAACATCAGTCTAGTCTTCCAAATCTCCCGCTTCAAACCCTATTTCCCAAACCCTGTCAGATTCACCGGCAGAGAAAAAACTAAGGCAGGACCTGTTGATAAAAATGAAAATTGGTATAAAGGAGAAAGAGTGATGGAATATGGAAGCCAACTAGATACTGGACCTTCCCAATACATAGATCAGAGAGAAGGGATACAATTACCACCAAGGTGAATGGGCAAATGATAAAGAGATTAACCACTCATGGAAAAAATATTTCTAGCTAAATGGAAACAAAAGTACTACTTTTAGTAAGAGACCGGTTAAGGAAAAGTTGGGGCAAAATGGTAGAGCAAAACGCAGAGAAGAAACCCTAAGGGTGCTTGCTGCAGAAAGAGATTGGATCCTTAATTCCCCTACTATCTCTCATACTACTATTGTTAATCCATCTATTAAGAAACCAATTTATATTGATAATGTCCTTGGTTATAATCATGGCAAGAAATCTTATATCATGCACTAAGAAGATGTATTTCTTTTTTAAGTAAGTAGCAATATAATTAAGTGATATTCACAGTATGTTGATCTATCACCACCTTATAGCTTAAATAGAACCAATATCTAGTATATATTTATTACTAAGTTATGCTACTCAGTCTATTTAATTATATTGTGAGAATCATATGTAATTCTTTTCTATCACATGATAATGATGCGTTACCTTTAACTAAACAATTTCCTGTGAGTCATATATAACTCTTAAGATTACGACTCACATAATGAGTTAAAGATGGACTTCAAATTATATATGTGGAATGGGCGATGCCAATAGTAGTAGTGCGGGCCGTTTAACAAGGTCTATACTATTACCTGAGTGATAGTGTATGTCTGTTATTGGTTCCTCTAAGTCAAGGACTCTGAGTGTCTTTACGACCATACAGATTTCCCAAGCTCGAAGAGAATTAACAGGTGTAATGTCTCTGTATTGGAGCTATTTAAGGCTTGTCTGAACTCTGTCTGAAATAATATGATGTGAGAATCCTCCTTCAGAAGGGCCAAACAGCTCAGTACTTATACTAGCCGCTAAGCTTTCTGAAGTCTGAAAAACCTGTTTTCTGGCCTTTCCAGAAAACCTGCTTACTGGCCATTCTAGAAAGCACTCCTTCATGACCATAAATAGAGGTGTGGGAGGTCAGGTCTCCAATACTCAGAAATACAGGTGTGGATGCTTAATGCATCACGATAAAGGAAAAGTACATAAGGACTGGATGCACTCAAAGTAGTCGTACATAAGGTACTAGGCTCAAGCTATCTGGTATACATGGTAGTTGCTAGGAAATGCTGAGTAAGATATTTATAAGCAATGGTCTTCCGTTACACTTCCCCATTTAAAAGGATTTCCTACTCTTGTTGTCTTGCTCAAGCTGGAGGTAGTCCTAAATAACAAGGGCAAGCACAACTGATATGTGAATAGAATCTTCGTAATGGATATTAGGAGACCAACATAACTTCCAAATTATCCATACAAAACATGTATGACTAAAGGAACAATAAAAACATCTGATGGATACCTTGTTTGCTATACCTTCCTGTATTGTCAATTCAGAGGGACAATTAAAACAACAGGAAGAAACTCGGGATTCCCAGCTTAATTCAACTGTCGCAAATCAGTACTTTAGGAAAACATTTAAGATATCTTCCGCAAGGTTAGTAGCAGCGGAGGTGAGGTCTTGATCGTCAGGACTGAGGGTGAGAACCCTGTCTCGTTCAGTTTAAACAAGAGACTTCTGGGTTTCTCGAGTGTGACGCTTCTTGTTTTTCTTCAAGGATCTTCGTTGCTTGAAGGTGTTGGAATAATTTCCCCTTGTCCAAAAATCTTGAAGGATTTTAAGACTGATATCTTGGAAGTTGATCCAATCATCGTCATCACTTGAATACGCTTTCCCACATACCAGGTATTGGCTTTTGCCGGTACGAGGGGCAGTAGGAAATTCAAGTACTCGTTCGACTTCCCATATTCCTTCGCTTACTTCACCAAGTTGTTCCTCGTGACGAACTGGGAAGTTGGTCGCATCTATTTCAACGTAAGGTTTGATATTGCTAATATGGAAGCTGTTATGGATGAGAGAAAGTCTACTGTCCGTTGACAGGTCGAGAGTATAGTTGTTGCGTTTCTTGTTGCCATATTGGATGTGGAACGGTCCGACCCATCTAGGTTTGAGTTTCCTAGATGTGTTTAAGAGGTTGGTGTTCTCCATAGAGAGAAGAACTGTAATGGGCGATGCCAATAGTAGCACCGCAGGCCGTTTAACAGAGTCTATACTATCACCTGAGTGATAGTGTATGTCTGTGTTTGGTTCCGCTAAGTCGAGCACTCAGAGGGTCTTTGAGAGCATACAGATTTCCCAAGCGGCAAGAGAATTAACATGTGTAATCTCAGTGTATTGAACCTATCTAAGGCTTTTCTGAACTCTCTCTAAACTGATCTGATCTGAGAATCCTCCTACAGAAGGGCAGAACGGCTCAGTACTTATGCTTGCCACTAAGCCTTCTGGAGTCTGAAAAATATGTTTTCTGGCTTTTCCAGAAAACCTGCTTTCTGGCTGTTCCAGAAAACACTCCTCAATGGCCATAAATACTGGTGTGGGAGGTCAGGCCTCCAGTACTCAGAAATACAGGTGTGGATGCATAATTCATTATGATAAAGGAAAGGTACATAAGGACCTGATACGCTCTTGGCAGTAGTACGTGAGGTACTATGTTCGAGCTATCTGCTCTATATGATAGGTGCTGGGAAATGCGTACTAAGTCAATTATAAGAAACGGTCTTCCATTACACTTCCCCACTGAAAAGGATATCCTACTCTTGTTGTCTTGCCCAAGCTGGAGGTAGTCGGAAATAATAAGTGCAAGCACGATAGTTATGAGAGTAGCAATGTGCGTAATAAACAGTAGGAGACCAATGTAATTTCCAAATTATCTATTGTAAACATTCATGACATAAGGAAAAATGAAAACATCCGATAGATACCTTGTTTGCCATACCTTCTTCCATTGTCAATTAAGAACGACAATTAAAACAACAAGAAGTCATGTGTGATTGTCAGGTTAATTCAACCGGCACGAATCAGTACTTGAAAAGGACATTAAAGATATCTTCTGGAAGGTTGGTCGCAGTGGAAGTGAGGTCTTGATCGTCAGAACTGAGGTTGTGAACTCTGTCTCATTCAGTTTGTCAATTGACTTATGGGTTTCTCGAGTGTGACGCTTCTTGTGTTTCTTGGAGGATCTTCGTTGCTTGAAGGTATTGGAATAGGTTCCGCTTGTCTATAAGTCTTGAACGATTTCACAACTCCTGTCTTCGAAGTTGAGCCACTCATGGTCATCGCTTCCGTACCCTTTGCACCGTAAAAAGTATTGGCTTTTGCCACTACGAGGAGCGGTACGAAATTCGAGTAGTCTTTCGACTTCCCATCTTCCTTCCGTTACTTCACCAGGTTGTTCCTCGTGTCTACCTGGGAAGTTCGTTAAATTGTTTTCGACGTAGGGCTTGATCTTGCACATGTAGAAGGTATTGTCGATAAGGTAAAGTAGACTGTCCATTGACAGGTCGAGTCTATAGTTGTTCTGCTTCCTATTGACGTGTTGGATGTGGAACGGTCCATACCATCTAGGCTTCAGCTTCCCAGATGTGTTCAAGAGGTTGAGATTCTTTGTGGACAGTAGAACCTTTTGGGCGGCTGAAAGCAGTGGTGGAACGGACTGCTTCTTGTTGGCTTGTTTTGCCTGTTTGACTTTTGAGGACTATAGATTGCGAGAGGTGTCAAGATCACGTTCCTCTATAAGGGTGTAAGGAGTGATCACGTAGGGGAAGCAAGAAGGACCTAGCTTAGCCTCAAAGCCTAATAGTGAAAAGAATGGACTGTGTTGTCTTGCGGTGTTGTCTCGAGAGTTCAGCTTAAGCTGAATCTCAGAGAGTTTGTGTAGCCATTCGTTTCTTTTGACCTTGCACACTCGTGCGGCTTGTAGCATTGCTTTGTTGGCAATTTCTGACCGAACGTCCGTCTGAGGGTGGTATGTGCTACACGGTTCCAACTTGATTCCCTTTCTTGATGCCTAATCCTTGAAATGGTCTGACATAAAGATAGTGTCTCGATCAAAACCAATATAATAGGGATTACCAATAACAGAAGCAACGTGCGTATCAAAGGTGTCTATACACTTCTCTAGCGTAAGGTTATCAGAAACTGGAATGAGAAACATATATCCTGATTGTCTACAGAAGATCATCCAAAGTCTCGAAAAACAAATCATGTAATCGTCTTCCAAAGGAATGTTCGCGTATAACGTAGAGCAATGCCTGAAAACAGGAGACATCTTAAGAAAATCCATAGTGATGTCCGTCCAGGCTCTTGCAGGAACATGTAACATAGTTTCTTGTCCTAGTGGTGGCTTGTTGCTATACTTCGTCCGTTGACCGGCATCGCAACTCGCCACATATTCCTTAATGAGGCTTGAAAAAGGCAGGCAAATAAACCTATCAGTCAACTATTTTCACGTTTTCTCAACTCCACCATGTGCCATAGCATCATAGGTTTCCTTGATTACATCTTAGAGGTAGTTCTTACCGTTCATATTCAACGTGCTTGGTAAAACCAGCCTCCATTCTCCTTTCTCATTCTTCTTGTACAAGAACCCATTGTCCTTGCGTACTCCTTTCTTTCCTTCCCGAGTGTTGTAGAGCTGACTCCACATGGGCTATATCCTGATGCAAGCGATGTAGGCATCCCTCATTCTATCATCTTTATCAACGTGAGCAATGAGATAGAAGTCGGAGTCATCTTTGGGGCCGTCCTAGAGATCAAGGTATTTTTTTGCCATATTGGTCGCTAGCACGATTATACACCTGAGGTCGGAGCCTGCCTTGAGTTTTGCCTCACATGTTGAGGCAAAGCGTCCTGCGCCTTTGCAGAAGTTGCAACGATGAGTGGCAGTGGGTGCAGGAGGAGTTGACGCCTTCTCCTGAGTTTGAGGATTGTGAACGAGATTGTTCTCCCCTCTGGTTGTGTGGTGTTGTTGGTGCATAAATCCCACTCCTGGGACATATCTCATGGGATTAGTGAGGGATAGGAGTGTGTTGTGACTTTGATTTGATACGCTAGCTTTTTAAGAAGTTGCTTTGGGTTGTAATCTGGTAGTAACTGCGGCAGAGAGGAAGGAGGGTCTTTCCTCGCCTAGCACAATCTTGATGTTGTACTTCCGTGGGTTATGTTGTGCGGGTTGTTGACTCCATGGTTCGTGGCGAGCAATAGGGGTGTTCCTAATTGCCCATTCTTATACAGACCACATGTGAGTGTGGTTAGGAGCTTCTTTAAGATTAAGCTCTGGAATGTCAGTATCGGGAGTCTCAAAGGAGGGGGTGTTGTTAGAAGGGATAGTGGTAGCTTTCAATTTCTATGAGTCTCGCTAACTCGACTGGAATTCCTTCTCCTTCTGATAAACTGCATCCATTGGAGTGCAGTCTAAACATCCATGTCCGTATGTTCCACAAACTGAGCATCTAGTGGTGGGAAAGTAATGATTCCCGTTCTGGTGCGAGCTACTATGCGTGGGGCAGTCGTAGTCGTTACAGTCCGTATTATGTTGCTTTCCATGCTCCTTGTAGTGTTCCCAGGCATCATTAACGACGTCCGTAATGATGGCAGGAATATTGTCGTCGTTGGTAACTGAGCAGGTATCATCTGCGGGCGCACCGTCAAAGATTTCTTTGGGGATGGTAGAGAGTGTATCCTCATCTGATTGCATTTCTTCTTCCTTGATATCGTCCTAATCTTCGTAGTCACCATCGTTCTCGTCGTCGAGATAGGGACAAGAGGGGTGGTGGCCAAAGCTTTCGTCGCTGCCTGAACACTTGTTGCAGTCGCCGTCCATGGGCTTGAAATTGATGCAGCTTCGGGGAAACTATTGTGCTTTCTTCTGGTATGGGAGAGATAGAAAGGTTGTTGGTAGTGAGAGAAGTGTCTAGAAGGTTCCTGTTGTCTTCTGTAGGATCGATACTCTAAAGAATAAAGTCTTGTTCCTCGATGGGATCGAGGAAGTATTTGTGCTTCTGTGAAAGAGCTTCTGCCAAAAGGTTTTCTTTTCCAGCTGGATGTTCGATGACCAAGTCGAATTCTTGTATGTAAGCATGCCAACGGGCTAGCGTCTGAGATGTTTGTTGTGGGCGGAGGTATAAGAGTAGTGGTTGGTGATCCGTTAGAACCATGAACTTGGGGTCTCGGAGTTAAGCCTCAAAATACTTCAGGGAGTCAACAATAGCCAGTAACTCCTTTTGGTAGGTGGGGTAATTCAACTGTGCGGGGCTGAATTTCCGACAATGAAATCGAAAGAATCGAATTGATTCGAGTTCTCCTTATTCTATCCATGATCCTACTCCTATATCACTAGCATCACACAGCAGCTATTTTGGGGCTTCCGAGAAGTGGTACCAAGGTTTGAGAATTTGTGGAGAATTCACACGTTCTTTGATTTTCTCGATTGCCCTGGTATGGGTTTCTATCCATCTCCAGGGTGCATTTTCGCCTTGCAGTTCTGACAGGGTCCTTGACCAGGAGGCCAATTCCAGACAAAACTTGCTCAGCAAAATTACAACGCCAAGTATACCTCGTAATTCCCAGTGGTTGCTGAGAACTTTGAAATCCAATACTTTCTTGTGCTTCTTAGAATCCATATGTAAGCCATCCGGAGTTAATATATCTACCCTAAAATATCTAGACGTTTGGTGAAGAACTGGCATTTGCTAGGCTTCAACCAGAACTTCTCGTCTAGCAGTCGTTGTAGAACCTTCCGTAAGGTAGCTATGTGTTCATCATAGGTATAAGAAAAGATAATAATATCGGCGATATAGATGACAAGGTCCTTGAAGACTATATCCTTAAAGATTTCAGACATAGCTCGTAACATGGTAGCAGGAGCGTTGCGGTCACCTTGTTGCATAACGCCACTGCGGTAATATTACATATGTCTGAGGAAGGTTGAGTGATGTTACGAGTCTTCTTCAATTCTGATATTATGGTACCCATCTGCTGGGTCAATCTTCCTCCAATACTTCTGAGCAGTGACTAGCTCCATGAGTTCCTCGATGCTTGGTAGGGGTGTGTGGTTGGGATCGACTGCTCTCTTCCGATCCCTGGCTTCCACGATACACCGGGGTTTGGTTTGATAATCTCATTTGGGTTGTCCAAATAGAAGTACCACATAGGTATCATGTTCTGCATGATAAATCCGGCCTGAGGTTTCTTCTTCGGTCAGCTGTCTTGTGAGCTCAGGATAAGATTTAGAGGGTGAGGGTCGCCATTTTGCTACCCATGTAGAGCCAGGTTTCGGGTAGATTCGGTGCTTAATGGTTCTGACAGGTGGCAACTCATTGGGTGTGGTTGCCGAAAATAACGGGGGTAATTCAATGAAGGGGTTGAATTTCCGACTTGCTCCGAGACTCATAGCTGAGACCATGAATTCGAAGATTGGTAGAAGATAGTCTGCTACTTCGTCTTCTATTGTGACTGCAGCAGATGTGAGATGCCCCGTAGCAAGTCCTGCTTTCCTGCATTCCTTGAGTGCAAAGCGTACCATTCCTTCGGGTTGGATAGTAACAGGCTTTGGTCCTGATGGGATTAAGGCGTTCAGGGCTGTAAGCACTGGCTTGCCTAGAATCGTATCCCAGCCTGCAAGATGCGCTACATACAGCGTTCTTGTTTCTGTATATCCTCCATAGTCCATTTGGACATTACATGCCTTTTCTGTCATACGCTTAGATACCTTGATTGCGGTGTTGAGTGACTGCTTGTCGATACTGTAGGTGGAAAGGCAATATAAGTGTACCAATTGTGCATAGAGGAGATCTCTGCTGGTGGTCTGTAAATCCACGAGGGCTAATGCAGGGTGGCGGTTAACCTTGACCCGAACCCTGCTGTAGTCTAGTTCTTAGTCAGACAGGGGTTTCGCCTTGGTTTTGCCCTTGTAGTTATTCTTGGCGATAACTGGTTTGCCGGAGTGTTGGTGGGATAGGACTTGTGCAGCGGTGCGCATGGGTAATTTGAATATTGGATTCTTGCATTCCTTGCAGGTGTGACCAGGTGCACGGTACCATAGATACTTCCGTTCCGTGATCAACTTCATCTTGACTTGTGGTGTTAACGTCTTGTTTATCACTTCCGAGTCCATATCCTTGGTAGTTGTTGTTTTAGTGGCAGGGGTTCTTCCAGGATTAGAACTTGTTTTCTTGTTGTCTGAGGTCCGATCCCTGCCGTGATTTCAATAAGGATTCGGAGCTGCTGGAGTAGTGGGCTGTCGAGCGGGTTTAGGTGTAGTTGAGATATGCCCATGTTTTCGTGTAGCCGCATATGATTCCCCTTTGTTGACAAGATCGTTGAACATCCATTAATCAATTATTTGGGGAACCAGGGTGGTTTCCATATAATCCGGTAGGTGGTTCAGGATTTTCCTGCGTTTGACTTCTTCCAAAATGCATTAGTTTCCATCCTTGTCGATAAGCTTAATCTGAAGCTCTTCAACCAATTGGCAAAGTTTTGGATACCCATATTTCGTCCATCCTTGTGGGGTGATGCTGCGTCCCATTCCTTCCATAGAAGGTCCTTGTTGGTGGAGGGAATAAGGAATTCCCGTAGCACTAGCATGAGGCTGAAAAAGGACACCTTGTCCTTTTCCTTAATGAGGTGGTGGTTATAAATAGTGAGCGCACTGTCTTGCAGTTTGAATCCAATAAAGTCCAGTGCTTCCTTCCATTCCAACCTTATACCTTTCATACTTAACCATCTCTGTATCTCGTTGACCCAAGTGTCAAGGAACTGTAAGTCTCGCCATTTCTTATCTCTACGGTTGAAATTTTCTGAAGCATCAATCTTGATACCCTTTATCCGTTTGGACATTTTTAATGACGTTTCAGGAGTCACAATTCCTGTCGTCATTTCCTATTGTTGTTGTTCTGGTGTTTTACCATGATCTGTCCATTTCTTGATCTTCTTGACCTTCTTTGGTTTGCGTAGGCTTCTATGACTGTGGATTCGCAATCCGCTGCTAGAGCTACCACTGCTAGAGCTGGTATCGTATCCATCCTTATCTACCCTACCTGCTATTGGGCCCCGTCCTAAGGGAGGGGTTGGGTTTTTATCGTCTTCTCCGTTGTTTGGGTTGCCAGTGTCGGAGCCATGTTCCACAACGTCATCTTCTTGTGCGATGCCAGTTTGAGATCCTGTACTGACTTCTGGTGCGGAGCGTTGTTTGGTTAGCGTCTCAGGAGGGTCCCTTCTGCCTTATCCTTTAGTTCGTTTGGCTATAGGTGGGTCCTCCAATTGCCCTGGTATGACAGGTAAAAGGAGGTGCTGACCACATAGCATGAAGGATATAATATCATCCCATTCCTTCAGAACCCAGTGAGGTTCTGTGAGCTGAAGGATTTTGGGACGTTTTAGGCGCTCCATAAGTACCGTGGTAAGGTCCAAGTCCTTACTTTTGAATAGGATAGTTGTGTTCCTAAGATAATGTTTGGTTGTTGCTTCGAGAAGCAGTTGGATGTCTTTTGGATGAAAGCTATGGAGATACCCAAGCATTTGTGTAAAGGTGAGGATATCATGTATTTGTGGTTGTACTTTCTCCCACTTTGTTTCTGTCACCAGAGGTGACTCAAATTCCCATGTCGTGAGGGGAGAGTCTTCTTCTGGTTTCAGGACATCAAAAGTGTAGATGGTGAGAGGAGAGGGTTTGATAGAGTCCTCGAATGTTTGTAGTTCCGGAGTGTCTGGTTTCTTTCTTGGTGTATTGGCGATTAGCTTCTTGATATCTTCCGGAATCATAGCTAATCTTCGCAACTTGTGGTAGGTGTAAGGCGTTTCCGTCTTGAAGGCCATAATGTGGGTTACTTGTTCGGATATTACAAGTTATTTTTCCCCCTTGTCTGTATATTGTGGGGACAACTACGTCGCTCCAGACATGAGTGATTCCCAATCGACTTCGGATGACTGTCGGTCAGCTCCCTGTTTGATATGTACGCAGGATAGTGTGAACGAGGAGAGCACGGATGCTGGTTTGTCATTTTCTTCTACTCCCATAATGGTAGGTACTCCTGAGGCGTAGGTTATACCAACAACCTATAAGATGCCCTTCCCAATAGAAGGTTTTGGAGAAAGTGAGGGTGGCGGCAAGAAGATTCCTTCGTGGTCTCCTAATATGTAAGAATTGGATAGCTCCAACTCTTCGAGTTTTGAGCTTATGCCAACTGGGAACGTTTCAGTTGTGAATGAAGATAGATGTGCCTCGCTTGTAAGGAATCTGGTGTTAGATAGAACAGGAAGGAGCTATATAGTTCCTGCTGTACTTTCGTATATTTCTTCTAATGGGGAGAAGAATGAGGGTGAGCCATGGGATGGTGAAACGTATTTGTACCCTGCAATGATGCCTGGGACGTATGGTCCCGCCATGTCTTGTGCTCTCTGGTATAAGAAGATGAATGGGGATTGTAGTTGCCAGGAATGCAAGAGGTGGTTTCGATATTGGTGGGGTAAAGTGATAGAACGAGGGTGGAATTATCTAATGGTGTATACCACTGCCTGTTAGAGCTCTGCCTTGTCTTACCCAAGGTCTTCTGTTGACTGGAGGTTGAGAATATCTCTGTCCCGGTGGTGGATTGTTGTTGCTAGCTTTTGTTGAATGTAATGTGTGTGTTGAGTGTGTTGACGTGCGATAGAGGTGATACCTGAAAAGGTATTATAAAGATACCAACTGGTGAACAGTCTATGGTAGTAGTTTTAACAGTTAGATTATTTTGTGTGTTAAAAAAAATTTAATGGGCGATGCCAATAGTAGTACCGCGGGCCATTTAACAGAGTGTATACTATCACCGGAGTAATAGTGTATGTCTATTATTGGTTCCGCTAAGTCGAGGAGTCAAAGAGTGTTTTGATAGAATACAGATTTCCCAAGCGGGAATAGATTTAACAGGTCTAATCTCTCTGTATTGAAGCTATCTAAGGCTTGTCTGAACTCGGTCTGAAGTGATCTGATCTGAGAATCCTCCTCCAGAAGGGCGGAACGGCTTAGTACTTATACTAGGTGCCAAGACTTCTGGAGTCTGAAAAACCTGTTTTTTAGCCGTTCCAGAAAGCAGTTCGCCATGACCATAAATACTGGTGTCGGAGGTCAGGCCTCCAGTACTCAGAAATACAGGTGGGGATGCGTAATGCATCATGATAAAAGAAACGTACATAAGGACCGGATACGCTCATGGCAGTAGTACGTGAGGTACTATGTTCGAGCAATATGGTATACATCATAGGTGCTAGGAAATGCTTACTAAGACAATTATAAGAAACGGTCTTCCGTTACCCTTGCGGAGTTTGTGAAGCCATTCATTTCGTTTGACCTTGCATGCTCATGCAGCTTTGAGCATTGCCTTGTTGGCAATTTCGGACTCACCCTCCCTCTGAGGGTGGTATGCGGTAGACAGTTCCAACTTGATTCTCTTTCTTGCTACCCAATCCTTGAAATGCCCTGATATACAGAGAGTCTCTCGATTAAAAACAACCCGGATAACCAATCACAGAAGCGACGTGCATATTAAAGGTATCAGTGCACTTCTCAGCTGTAAGGTTATTAGAGACTGGAATGAGAAACATAAATCCTAATTGTCTACAAACAATCATCCAAAGTCTAGAAAATCAAATTATATAATCATATTACAAGGGAATGTTTGGGTATAAGCTAAGGCAATAAGTGGAAACAGGAGGCATTTTAAGAAAATCCATGATGATATCCGTCTAGGCTCTTACAGGAACAGGTAACCTTATTACTTGTCCTAGTGGTGGCTTGTCGCTATACTTACTCTGTTAATAGGTATCGCAACTCGCCACATATTCTTTAACAAGCCTTCAAAATGGCTGGCAAATGAACTTATCAGTCAAGCATTTAAACGGCTCCTCGATATAGGCGTCCCTCATTCTATCATCTTGTTTAAGGTGAGCAATAAGATAGAAGTCGAGGTTGTCTTTAGGGCCGTGTATGAGATCGAGGTATATCTTTGCCATATTGGTTGCTGGCGATTCTATACCTAAGGTCTGTGTCTGCCTTGCGTTTCGCTTCACATATTGATGCATAGTGTGCCTCGCTTTTGCAGAAGTTGCAGCGATAAGTGGTAATAGGTGCAGGAAGAATTGACGTCTTCTCCTGTAGTTGATGATTGTGAACACAATTGTTCTCCTCACTAGCTGTGTGGCATTGTGGGTGTATAAATCCTACCCCTGGCACATATCTTATAGCATTAGTTGGGGATAGGAGGGTATTATGACCTTGGTTGGATCCACTTGCTTCTCCCAAAGCTACATTCCATTATCATCTGGTGGTAACTGCGGCAGAGAGGAAGGAGGGTCTTCCCTCATTTGGTACGATCTTGCTGTTGTAGTCCAATGCGTTCATTTGTTTGGTTTGTTGATCCCATGGTTTGTGGCGGGCAATAGGAGCGTTCCTGATTGCCCATCCTTCCGCAGACTACATGTCTGTGCGCTTAGGAGCTTATTTGATGTTAAGCTCTGGAATGTTAATATCAGGAGTTTTAGAGCAGGGGGTGTTGTTAGGAGAGAAAGTGGTAGGTTTCAATTTCCATGCGTATCGCTGACTCAACTGGAATTCCTTCTGCTTCTAATAAACTCCCTCCGCTAGAGTGCAGTCCATGAATTCGTGTCCGTAGGTTCCGCAAACTGAGTATCTGGTGGTGGGAAAATAGCGGTTCCCATTCTGGTGTAAGCTACTATGTGAGCCGCAGTAGTAGTCGTGACACTCCGTATTGTATTGCTTTCGATGCTGCTTGTAGTGTTCAGATGCATCATTGACAACGATTGTAAAGATGGCGGCAATATTGTTGTCATTGGTGACGGAGGAGGTATCATCTCCGTGAGCTCTGATATGATGATAACCATTTAATTGATCACGTTCAACAACATTGGGGTAAGGATCGAACTCATACCGGTCAAAGATTTCTTCAGGGATGGTGTAGAGGGTATCCTTGTAAGGAAGTTATATATATGCACGTGCATATTATAACCCCCTCCCACTTCTAGTAGGAACCAGTGGATACTGACAAGTAGTTGGCGGATTATGGCTCAGAAGGTGACTCATGCGAAAGCATAGCCAACAAACAGAATTATGACTCATGTATATCATTTGCATAATTGAGCGCGTGACTTATTGGTGAATCATGCAGGTATGAGTCAGGGATGGATTTCATTTCATATATGAGTCAGAGGCTGGTGCCCAGTCTCCCTACTGACTCACTATTTCCTGGGGCGTGAAATATATAAGGGGTCCTGGTCCACCACCAGTGTTGGAGGCGGCAGAGCCGAAGAAGTATAATTAGACAACAGTTAGAGATTTTATAAGACCTGAGGGTCGTGCCTATCAATTCAAGGCCCCAGCGGGCAGGCCCACCAATTGACAAGTATTAAGTATGCCTGCATACTATAGTTATTAGGAAAATGATTTATTACTATCAGCGGATTCTCAGGTTTATAGTCTATGCGACAGGCTGGTAAACCTATCTACACGACAACATATTACTTTCCAATCCTCACCTAATTGTATTTCTTCCTCCTTGATATCATCGTATTATGCTTCCTTGACAGAGGATCTACGAACAGATTTTCCTTTCCAGCCGTATGTTCAAATACCAGGTCAAATTCTCTCATGTAAGGTTACCAGCAGGCTAGCTTCTGAGATGTTTGTCATGGCCGGAGAAAGAAGAGTAGTGGTTGGTGATCTGTATGAACCATAAACTTGTAGTCTCGGAGCTAAACCTCAAAAAACTTCATAGAGTCAACAATAGCGATTAACTCCTTTTCGTAGGTGAGGTACTTCAGCTGTGCGGGGCTGAATTTCCGATAATGAAAATGACAGGGTCGAATTGATCCTAGTTCTCCTTGTCCTATCTATGATCCTAGTCCAATATCACTAGCATCAACAACCAGGTATTTTAGCTCTTCCGAGAAGTGGTCCCAAGGATTGAGACTCTGCGGAGAATTCAAAAGTTCGCTGATTTTCTCGAGTGCTGTAGTGTGGGTCTCCGTCCATTTCCAGAATGCATTTTCGCCTTGCAGTTCTGACAAGGTCCGTGACCAGGAGGCCTCTTAAATATTACAATGCCGAGTATACCTCTCAATTCCCGGTGGTTGTTAGGAACCTTGAAGTCCAATACTTTCTTGCGTTTCTTAGGGTCCATATGTAACCCATCCGGAGTTAATACGTGTCCTAATATATCTAGGCGTTTAGTGAAAAACTGGCACTTGCTAGCCTTCAAACAAAACTTATCGTATAGGAGTCATTACAGAACCTTTCGTAAGGTAGCTACATGTTTCTCATAGGTATCAGAAAAGATAATAATATTGTCGATATAGGTGACAAGGTCCTTGAAGACCATCTTTTTAAAGATATCGTACATGGCTCATACCATGGTGGCAGGAGCATTGCGGTCGCCTTGTTGTATGATGCGACTGTAATAATATCCCATGTATGTGAGGAAGCTGGGGTGTGGTTCCGAGTCTTCTTCGATTCTGATACTGTAGTACCCATGTGCTAGGTCATTCTTGCTCCAATACTTCTGAGCAGCGAATAGCTCCCTGATTTCCTCAATGCTTGTTAGGGGTGTGTAGTTGGGATCAACAGCTTCGTTCCGATCCCTAGTATCTAGGATGCGTCGTGGTTTAGTGGGATTATCTAGTTTGGCTTGTATGAACAGAACTACCATATTGGTATCATGTTCTGAACGATAAATCCGGCCTGAGGCTTCTTCTTCGGTTAGCTATCTCGTGAGCTCTGCGTAGAATTTTAAGGTTAAGGGAGGCCATTTTGGTCCCATTGTAGATCTGGGTTTCGGGCAGATTCCGTGGTTTATAGTTCCGAGGGGTGGCAACTTGTTGGGTGTAGTTGCTGGAAATGGTTGGGCATATTTAATCTAGGGGTTCAATTCCCAACTTTCTCCGAAACTCATAGCTGAGACCATAAATTCGAAGAGTGGTAGAAGATAATCTGATACTTCGTCTTCTATGGTGAGTTCGGCAGATGTGACTTGCCCCGTAGCAAGTCCTGCTTTCCTCCGTTCCTTGAGTATAACGTGTTCCATTCCTTCTGGTTGGATAGTATTAGGCTTTGGTCCTGCAGGGATTAAGGGGTTCAGGGCTGTAAGCGCTGGCTTGACTAGGATCATATCCCAGCCTGTAAGATACCCCACATTGAGGGTCCTTGTTTCCGTATATCCTCCGTAGTCCATTTGGACATCACATGCTTGTTCTATCACAACCTTGGGTACTTTGATCGTGATGTTGATTGACTTCTTGTCAATTCCATAGGTGGGTAGGCCGTATAGGTGCACGAATTGTTCGTTAATGAGATCCTCGCCGCTGGTCTGTAAGTCCACAAGGGCTAATGCAAGGTGGCCGTAAACCATAACTTGAACACTGCTGTAGTCTAATTCTTCGGTAGTGTAAATGGGGACCTAAAGTATTTAGGGTGGAATATTACGCTAAAGTAATATTCCATAACTACTGAGTACTTTAAAGGCTTAAGTTGGTTTCTAGTATAGGATTACTTGGTTCTAAGTAAGAGCCCTCATGTGACTAGAATTAACCAGTAGAACTCTTATATTTGTTGTATCTAACTATTCTGTGTCTTTTCTTCTCCCGCTCTTCTCCTCTCTCTGGATGCAGGCCTTGAGCCCTTATGTATTACATGCCAAGACTAGCTGTGACTTACTATTATGGCTGTGCCATGGTAGTCAGTCATACATGATTTGAAATCCATCTCTAACTCATTAAGTGAATCATAACCATTAGAGTCATACATGCGTCATAGGAAATTAGTGAGTCATAGTGTAAGTGTGGGCCAAGTTAGTAGAGGAGTTCTGTAAGAAACTCGGCTCTACCAACGTGGTTATGTGGTCTTAAGC
>Ga0307511_10002965_pt1 | contig 17575 bp, 17 predicted proteins | sample 13_EM_MG_FD_200266 | JGI IMG/M metagenome (GOLD analysis project Ga0307511, IMG submission 200266) | Populus trichocarpa ectomycorrhiza microbial communities from riparian zone in the Pacific Northwest, United States - 13_EM | ecosystem: Host-associated > Plants > Roots > Unclassified | place... | reverse complement strand
CTAACCCCGAGAGAGTTGGTGGGAACACTTGACTCGAGATATTGTTTATGCACTCGTATGATCATAGACGATGGAGGGTAGCCCAAACTATTGAGAGATCGAGCTTTAACTTATGTTTTGGTTTAATTTATTTGAACTTTTAGTTAAGATTTATTAATTAGGCTTTATATGTCAGGCTTAATTTAACTATTGTTGGTTATTTTATTTAATGGACTATAAGCTTAATTGCTTATTCTAGTTAGAGTTTTAGTATTTATATCATATTATTTTTTAAATGTTAGACAGTTTTTGATGAATTAAATAAAAAATATAAAATTGTAGGCTTTTCTAAACCTCATTCTTTTATTCTCTGTTTTTTTCTTCCTTTTCTTTTTGGCTTCTTCTTTTCTCTCTTCTTAGCTTATTACTTCATCTTCAAATCTCTTTTGTCCCACATCACCAAGTCACATCCATTGTCCAGTAGCAAAATAACCTCCAATACAACCCATAAATCAATAAAATAGTCATCCAAATCACCCTGAAACAACCCTTCTAAAACAACAAACACAACCACTGACAACCTCTTCATTTCAACCCAACCACGACCACCACTAAACCAGCAACATCATCCAATACCCACCACCACTGAAACAACAAAAGAAAAGCACCAATAATAAGGACAACCAACATCAAAACAAAATGCAACAGCAACAATTAATAGCAACCAGCGACGACAAGCAAAAAATAACAGCAACAACATCTAATATAAACTAACGATAGAAAAGTCAATATAGTAGCACTAGCGGCAATAATATAAAAGTCAGCTAGAGCAATATCACAACAACACCACCACATCAACCACAACAACAAAAATAGCAGTAACAAACATCCTAAATTTCATTATCCAAGTGGTCTCATACTCACCTTAAGCATCTTGATTAGTAAATCAATCAACACTTTGATTTGTTGAATTTTATGTCTTGTAATGCACTTGTTATTCAACATTGTCATTAATAGTAACTTTATGCTAGAAATTAAGAGAAAAAAAACTCATCTTGCTTCACTCATTATATTTTTTTTCCCCATCACCCAACTTTGTCATCCATATTTAACAATTAGACCTTTTTATTAATTGTGAAACTTGCCTATGCTTATGAAAAGTTGTAACTTTTTGTTTGATTAACTATTTATACTTAAAAGGTATAACATTGCATACTTACAATTTTCCTCGTGTATTACAGTCTTAAGCAATCTCCTCTAAGAAAATGAGGATCTACTTTATTTTTATATGGGGTTTTATTTGCAAGATTTGTTGGAGTCTTAATTATATCTTTAAGCTAGTAATGCATGCATTTGCATAATAGTTGTATAATGTCCAACCGTGAGTTTACATCTACCATGGACCCGACCCTAAGTGACGCACTTAGAACCATTTAAGAGCAACTACAACTTATGCAAGCCAAGATGACCAACATTTATAAGAGTTAGTCAATATAGATTTCCCAAACAAGATAACCAAATGATAGTGAAAATTCCAACAATAAATATTGTATGCATATTCACCATAGACACCATCAATATAACCACAATTAAAGTCACTCGAACCATGATAACCTTAATGAGTGAGTTATAGAGTGCATCAAAGTAGAGGCCCCTAATTTTGACGTTCGTCTTGACCCTTAGACTTTTACTAGGTGGATTTGTGACAAAACACTTTTTTAATTGATACACTTTGTTTGAAAATAAAAATATTAGATTTTCTAAAATAAAGTTTAGTGGTGTTGCTCAACTTTACTATAAGAGTATTAAGGACTATATGGAGAAAATGGGTGAACCTCTTGTCGCTAATTAGGTTGAGATAAAACAAAAATTACAGGAAAATTACCTACCTCGATCTTATAGAGGTAATCTTTTATACCAATAAAATAATTTTAGGTAAGAGAACAAGTATGTTAGTGAATATGTAGCACAATTTAATGAGTACAAGATGAGATTTGTTGCTAGAGAGAATGAGGTCGCGACTTTGAGTAAGTTTTGTTGGGTCTTCAATGATAATCTTAGAAAAAAGGTTGTGCTCCAAGGTGTTCTACTATTAACCAAAGTTATACCTTAGTGCAAGATTATAAGACAGTTACAAAGATCTTATGGATGACCATCAAGACCCCCATAACACCCTTAAAAGGTTTTAGTTTAGGAACAATGGTTTCTTATTAGGTACTCCACCCTTTATAACCAACCCTGGTGATGCCTTGCCTTATAAGAAAGACAAGGGCAAGAAAGTGCTCGTTGAAGTGTCTAAAATGAGTTCAGGGTTCAATATTTAAGATGTGAAGGTTTTTGGTCAAGTTGTAGCCAATTATACCAATACAACCCTGGTCATCTAGGAGCAAGAGGATATTAGAGAAAGACTTTGGTGATCAAGTGTATAAACTCGATATTGAGGATTTTCATGATCTAAACAAGTATGAGTATGGTCTTAATTTACCAGGTCATGTCCAATCCATATTCATTCTAGTTAAGTAACACATCATAGAGTTTGGTATAGCTAGGATGGGTGTGGTCAAATGTACCCTGACACAACCCAATAGAATCGAAGATCGGAAGGCTATTATTTTTCACACCTACATTAAGTGTGAGGATAAGAGATGTAAGATCATGATTGGTAGTAGGAATTGTACCAATGATGTTTCTTCTAATATTGTAGCTTGCGTAGAACTCAAGTTTATTCCTCACCACATGTCATAAAATGTTTCATGGGTTGATAACACCTTCATATCAATTAAAAAGAGATGTTTGTTTCTTATCAAATTCTTAGACCACAATGAAATCTTGAATCTTTTTTCCAATATGGTTCATTTCATTTCTTGTACCAAGAATAAAGATACCTATAGAGTTCCTAAATTCTATTTTAATGAGATCATCAAGTTGTATGGCCTTTCCAAAACCAGTTTTATAAAGAGATGTTCAATTATAAGTTACTTTTTCCCTTTGAAATATGGTTGGTACCAAGTTGAAATTCTTTAAAGTTTATCACCCCTATACAAATAGCCAAACTAAGATAATCAATCAAAACTTAGGCAACCCTTAGAGATGTATGGCGAGTGACCATAATAAAAACTAGGATTTGGTTCTCCTTATGATCTAGTTTCCATACAATGTCAACAGGTTTATAGGCATTAATCCATTTAAAGTTGTTCATGGTTACAAACTTAGAAAACTTATAAATCTTCATGTGTCTCTTTGAGCTACGGTATCCAAGTCAGCTAAGTCTTTTGCACATTAAGCTTTACATGTTGAGATAATAAAATGAATTAAAACAAATAGTGGGCAATACAAATAGTGGGCAATACAAACTTCAAGCTTACTTGCATAAATATTACAATGCATTTAATATTGGAAATTATGTCATGATATGAATTAGACCTAACAGTATTCTCTTGGAACCAATAAAAAATTGCATAGTGTTGGACCATTCAAAGTGTTACAGAGGGTGGAATCAAATGTTTATGTCAAACCTACTACATAACTTTGATATTAGCTCTATTTTTAACATAAAAGATTTGGTTATATATAAAAGACAATAACTAATCCTAGATGATCTTTTTGAGACCCCTGTCCCATTATCATTTTCATCAACATTAAAGGGATATATTTTGGATAAAGAAGTTTTTACTAAGAATGGTGAAATTCAGTGATATAATTCATTGTTAGGGCTGCATGATTTGAACTGTACTTTAATTATTAAAGATACATTACAAAAAATTTATTCTGATCCTACTAGTATTATCCGAGCTGCTAGAAGCTACATTTGACAAGGTCAAGTTTTTTCAATCCCGAAGGAGATGGTGTAAACACTAGACTCAAGCGATAAATCACGTTTGCATAGTTGGAGATGACATAGAATAGGCCAACTCATCACTCTTTGATTAACTACATCCAAGTTTATTTTATTGGACTTTTATTTCATTTATCATTGAGCTTGGACCCCGTTTGTTTCATGGAAAACAGTTTCATAAAAACCACTTTTTAATTTTTTTCATGTTTGTTTATCATTAGAAAAGTTGGTCAATTGTTTTCTCAATTTCATTTTCCTTCAACTTTTTCAAGTCAGTTTTTGTCTATATTTTTTAATAAACTTGAAAAAAAAACATTAATAAATTATTTTTCAATTTATTTTCCATGACATAGTCAAATATTGAAAAGTGCTTTCCAACTTATTTTTTATGATAGGGTTAAACATTGAAAAATAATCCACTTTTCATGGAAACTACATTTTAGAAGAAAAAAAAACTATTTTCCAACAAACAAACAACCTTAATTTGATCATAATTTAGATTTCATCTTATTTTAATGGTCTTGACCCAATTGTTGTTGTAAGTGTTTTGGATAGGATTTGCTATTTAGATATATTTTTTCTAGTGGACATACAACTTTGATGATTGATTAAAGAAATTGCAGACATACCTTCTCTTCTCTTTTCTCTACTTCTTCTCTACTTCTTCTCTTTTTCAATTCACTATTGTCCTACATCAGAGTAAGAATATCCCTTGGAAGTTGCATGATTGGAGTGTTGTCCTTGTACGACCGCGATGGCTTCCTGCATAAAAAGATGGTAAGAGCAACTGAATGGATCTCTACCATTTATCTGTGGAAACCAAGACTAAATAAGCTTGAAGCAACTCTGGTTAGGCATATAACAAAAGGAAGAGAAGGGCCGTGGTCATTTCAAATAGACAACCTTGGAGAAATGGTGTACAGCTGAAGCCACACATTGAGACGGGCATTGATGGTGAAGAAATGCTAGTAACACTTGAGTAACTAATTTGAGTTTCAGTTAAGCTTTGTGTGTCTGGGTGTACATGAGCAAGGACAAATATTGTAGCAAACCACATCTTCATAAAGCCTAAGCTTGTTTGAAAAGTCCTCTATCATCTTAAACCTGTACGTTTATCCATGCATCAATGAAGACTAATATAGACTTGAATTCTGAGGGGCATTTTTCCATTTAGAACTTCCAGTTCGGATTTTCTTGCACAGTAACAAATGCTGAGATGAGAAACAAACATCATGACGACATCCCTTAACAGTAATTTATTCTACTATCAGTTACTTGATCTGGCTTTAAAAGACAGCCAGTCATTTCCTAAATCTGTTAATTAGTTATGCAAAAAAGCACACAGGAATGGATATAGGTTTACCTTGGTCATGTAAACTGGAGGGTGAATTCGTTGGGCTGTGAAAGATGGCACCCTAGCCTTGCATTCCAGGTACGAATATAACTGCAGAGAAAATTCTAGCCAGACCACTAATCGTTGCAGGATTCCAAGCAAATGGTCATCCATTCTAAAATTACTAATTGGGATCATTTCTTGGTGCAACGGTAAAAGCATTGACCTGCTGGGTTTCAGCACAATTTTATATCTCTATAAACAGATAAAATCTGCAAACAAAGAATTCTAATGAAAGAACAAAAGCGAAGATGGGGCAAGGAAAATTCTTACCATGAGCTGCTCTTATAGATTACATTCAACAGGAACCTGTTTATGAATCAAAAGCCAAATATATCAAAGAGATGACAAAAAATTTATTGTAATTGGACCTTTTCTTTGCGAGTCTTCTCAGGGACTACCCCTCAAAGAAGTTACTGCATCTAATAAAGTCAGTTTTATCATAACTTTGACTGTAACGATATCTGTAAGAATCAGAAACAAAGGACAGGAAAAGAAAAGATAAATGTGAGAGTCTGCAAGATATAAATCACTGAACAAAAAACTGATTTTATTAGAAATGTAAAATGTATGTACAGGAGGCATTGTTCTCTGATTTGTAAAAGCTACAGCCAGAACACAGTGTTTTGCTAACATGTAAATGCTAGGACAAACTAACTTGTACCTTGAACAAAAGTTCTTTACAGTTGAAGTTACCAACTTAATACAGGAACAAAATCGAAAGCATCCCAAAGGTTCACTTGAAAATCTTGTGAAGTATACAAAAGAATCTATATAAACTAATTGTGGACCAGTGGCTGAATGACCATCCATATAACTGGTCATCTTTAGACAACAGTGATTATGTTTTTGTTTGTCAATAGTATAATGAACAAGACTATACAGAGAAAGACTTCAAACCATCATATTTAGATCTGCAAGGTCATCCATTGGAATTTCAAGGCCCATGAAGTCAATGTCACCATGCTCTTGTAATCCATCATCATCAATGTTCAGCCATGAACCCAGATCCTGTCCTTGGTTGTCATCTATTCCTGGAAGCTGCAGGTTGGACAGATCAATAGCATCATCCAACGCATCCAAAACAAACCCATCATTTTCCTTTGCTTTGCTATTAGTATTGTTTTCACTTGACTTTGCCTCAGAAGGCAAAGTTGTTTTTGGTTGCTCTGATATCTTGCCAGCAAGGCCATTCACAGAAACAGATAGTTGAGTTGTTTTCTGCTTGGGCTTCGTTTTCGTTTTTCGTTCCCCCTTTGCATTAGAAAATGTTGGTCGACCAATTTTATTAGTTCCATTTCTAGATAAAATCTCTCTGATGTGCCCCTTTCCTTCCCTGTCTCTCTCACTCCTCTTCCCTTTTGTAATGCTCAATAGAGAACCTCCTATTACAGATGGAGCACTTGATGGACTACCAACAGTACAACCAACATCATCAAGCAACAACTCCCTCTTCTTCACCCTGTTTGACCACGTATCTTCCTTACCAGTAATTTGTTCAGATAAACGATTAAAAGGTGGAAGCAGATCGGAAGGATTTGAAATGTAGCTATCCTCATTCCCCAGAGGTAACGCTTGAGGACTTGGCTGTGAACCCATGGAAGCTGCAGAAAAGACAACATTAACAATCCAAATTTGTGCCATGTAACTGGAAAACACGAATACAAGAGGTAAAACAACACATTACAGACCATGAGAACCCAGAAAAATGAGATTTAAAAGTTAAAACACGCATCCAGACATGTATGAATTCCAAAAGCAAATTCTGAAGCAAAAATATTACCTGAAACTCTAGCTTCCAAAGAGCGGGTTGAGGTATTGCCATACAACTTTGCAGATTCATCATTGGTAGGAGTATCTACTGATTGTGCACCACTTAGGTGGGCAGTCCCAGACAGGAACATATCCCTAAATAAGGGCTCACTGAAGCAGCTGTTTCCTGTAACTTCAAATTTATGACATTGTTCTAATGTCCGTTTAACAAATGCTAAGGCAGCTTGCTTGGCCATTTTGTTACTGGAACCCTTCCCACCACCAGCGTTAGGACCCCAACAAGTCTATCAATTAATGCTGTGTTAGCTAACCTGTTAAGGAAGTTTTAAAATAAAAACAACCTAGGAAGTTTTTAAATAATAACAACCTACCGACCACCACATGATAAAAAGAAAATGAAACAAGCACCAAAAATGAAAAAAACCAGTTAAATGGAACAGTGGGTTTGCTGTTACCTAAGGAACTACACAAAACCCATTAAGAAAAGCCTACAAAGTAACCAAGTAGATGGATTCCAGGATGAAAATTGCATGCACACACAAGGATGCAACTCACCCCTCAGTGAAGCACATAAGAGAAGGGGGGGTGAGGGGAGCTGAAGTAGCTAACTAGCAAACCAGAAATGTATTTGTTTTCAACCAAGGATTTTATAATTAAAATCATGTCCTGGAAACTACATACTTCAGTTGTTTTCTTCTGACCAAGTACCCTGATGACACCAGTAGTGACATTCACACCTTTAGACTTCAAAACAATGCTGACATGCTGCATTTCTCCTAATTCTATCCTCCTGCTTGGATCAAGAGAAAATATGGCAGAAGGCCATTTATTAAATTCTTTGATCACACCCATATTGTCTCTCTATTAAACAACCTTCCACTGGATTTTCATCAAATCTTCCTGGAACAGGCATGCCAAATTGAGACAATTTGAACAGGAATTTCTCTAATTCTATCCTCCTACTTGGATCACGAGACAATTTAGCAGAAAGAATTCATTTGATGCTTCGAGAATTCCCATACTGTCTCTCTACTAAACAACCATTCACTGGATTTCATCATTTTTTTCTGGTAAGGGCATGCTATATGAGTTGAGTCGGGTAACTAGACACTAACAGTAAGATTACACTTATTTACACAGTGACAGTGTGAGGATGAACAAGTGTGAAACCACACCGATTATGATTATGATATAAACAAAAAAAAAAAGTTGCTGAAGAAGTAGCATGCTTAGATTATGCTGGTTGCATATATGATTCTAGGAACTTTTTGACGATTCACAAGGATTTTGCCTTGGGCAAAACAAGGTTTCAAGACAACTACTTAATAAACCTTCTGTACCAATTTGTTTTCTTTTCTTAGGCAGCCTTTGCAGGTTTTTCAACTAACATGCAGTGTTCTCCCTCTTGCCCGGGTTGCCTTTTCAGATTCAGTCTAATGGATTATTGTTTCTTCACAAATATATATATATATATATATATATATATATATATTCTTAACCATCCAGTTTGGTGGGTGATGAAAATTGAAAAAGCATCCATGTCCATGAAATTCAATTCTTCCCCACATTACATGGATGCAGATGGTGATCAAAGGGATCAACCCATGTTTTTATGGGAAATAAAGACCTTTGGCTTAAAACAGAGAGCCAATGTCATGCACAAAGGGGAAAAAAGGTAAATTTTCAGCCAAGGACCAAGACCACAGATCTATGGACATTGTTATTTATAAGTAGAAATCACTCATTGTACTCTTTACTAATAACTTTATAAGCTAATCAACTAAATCATTACACTTTGGGTGTGAAGGTTGCTACAGGTCCTACAAGTGGGACAATTAATTGCAACAAATTTCCAAAGAAGGTACCCAAAAATCATATATAAATAATGCAATATAAGACAAACAAGATCACCAGAAAATACTTGTATGCCTCTCGTTTCCTTTATCTATTACTTCTACGAATCTATAATAACTCATTCTAACCCACTTAAGCCATAGCTTATTTTGCAGTGCAGCCCTGCAAAACGTTCCATTCATAGTTTTAAAAGGTCAGTTCAGATATATTTGGCATCATTGCCCTTTCTTTGCTTGCAGTCTCATTATACTGATATATCCATAACAAAAACTTGAAAATACACGTTAAAGCATGAAGTATAGGAAAGAAAAATAAACAGTAAGAAAATTACCATGTGCTTTTCATAAGCCATTGCAACGAGTTTGTCATGAGCACGTTGTTCAAATTCCCTATACAATCATGCAGTATTATGAGTACATAGTGAGAGTTTAAGTGAAAAGACAAGCAAATGGATCTGTCTCAAGAATGAATTCTTTACTTTTCTTGGAGTTCTTTAATTTCTGAGGCATGTTTCAACAGTTTGTCTAACAAACCTTTCTTCTTCGAAACCTATCATAATAACAGACAAAACCATGAGATGACCTTGTTAAAAGAATGAACTCATCGCAGAATGGAAAGCTCAACAGTAAATATCAATGCAAACAAAAGATTCATATTTCAACTTCCTACTTGAAATGAAGAGTAAACAAATTTAACAGTACAGAACATTGAACAACAGTCATCCAAAATCAGAAAGGAAGGAAACAGTGGAAATAAAAGAGAAACATAATCTTGCTTCATTTAATATTAGAGATGTACCCAAGGATATATACAGCGAGTTAGTGAGTGAGTGAGTGAGTGAGTGAGAGAGAGAGGATAATTGATTGAATTCATTTGCTATGAAGGGTTTTTACAGTATAATCAGAAGTACCTGCCCATGGTGATTCTCCTCTAATTTGCTGATATACCCACAGATTCCTTCATCATCCATCTGCATGTCAGGCTGAATTAAGAGGATTATGTAATAAATGGTATACATTAACATATCTTAGCGCTGTTGCAATAACATTACATAAGACATTCAAAGGCAGCCGCAGGAGCCATACTGCCAAAACCTGCCATGCTCCTGCCTCCCCACAACTGAGAGAAGGGGAACTTCTAAAGGGGGACAGAAGGAAGAAGGGGAAAAGGAAAGAAGCTCCAAGAAAGCAACACTTCAGATTAATCCTGACTTAATAATCAAACATTTGAAGCCAATTGCTGCTAAAATTAGAACCAACACATTACCCAGCCTCATGGTCCAAATACAGATCAAATGCAGGAAAAAAATGATGAAACAGTGAAGGATAACCTAAATGTGGAAGCAAACTTACCAATGGTTCTGGAAAAATTCCCAGACTATGAACCTCCAGACTAAGTTTTTCTTCTATCTTCATATTATCATATTGAAATTTGGAACAGACCATCTCAGGTACCAATGCATGATCTGAAAGCACACCATTTACAGTATGTCTGAAGTTTGAATCGATACTCATGTTAGGGATGCCTGATATATCAATATCTGTCTCAACATGGTCAGGCTTCCCAGTCACCTTGTAACCATTAAATGCAGCATGTCCAGAAAAATGAAAATTATCTAGGTGAATCACACAATTTGATCCCAATTCCTCATCCAGCTCGAAACCAACTCCATGCGCATCAAATTCCAGGTCTCCATTTCCATGGGTACAATCTTCCTCTGAAATTATGGCTGCCAAAAGTATCTGAGAAAGGGGAATTTCTCTCTCTTCATGCACTAACTGATCTGGAAGAAGTCCTGAAGTCCTAGTTTCAGCAGCATGCCCAACTTCCCTCTCATGATCAAATAACCCATACCCATTAGGGACAGTACTGCAGTTGTTTGGATCAGAATGGACTTGTGTTGCTGATAGTGCAGCATATACAATACTTCCCTGGAAAATGAATCATAGGGTTAAGGAAATTAATATAAGTCACAGTTTTGACAAGATTTTATTTGACAAAAACGATGCCATCACAGGTAGAAAATAATATAGGAAATTTTTTCACCATAATATTTCTTAATCAGTAATAACAGCTTTTAGAATTAGAGATTTTGAAAGGTATGAGATGAGTGCTTGTGACATTGTATATAGAGCACCTCCATAGAGATATTACAGATAAGTGGAACCTTAAATTTAAGTTATTGGCTAGTAGGATCCCCGGCCAGCACTGCAACTTTTTGTTAATTAAAACAATATGTAAAGAAAAAATCAACTACATTGACAAGCTTTTGCATAAAGATAAAAATATATAGCTTTGGATGTGCAACAACAATAACATGTCAGAAATGTCATACATTCGGTGAATATAAAAGAAAAGGAATACTTGTTTTTCATGAAAGAAATATACTATAATTCATAATGTAGAAAAGGATTTCAAATACATGTGTTTGTGTTGTGTGGAAAAATACATTAGATTCTAGCAAATTTCACACTGATTGAAAGCATCAATACACTACCTACACAACATTGATTCCATACTCAAAATCAAGAAACCCAAAATCTGAGTTCATTGCCATATTTAATATATACCAGTCTTCCAAATCATTGGCTAGGAGATACAGGCAAATCTATTTACTGCTAATCTTAACCAAGATGGAGACCTTCACAAAAGAAAATAGAAGTGTACTAAGTAGAGATTTACTCCTAGTCTCAATCAAGACAAAGGAGACTTTCATGAAAGAATATAGAAGTGTACCAAAGAGAGATTCAAGTGTCAAGACTCCATACATGGTCTACTGTAGGTGGGAGGTATTTGTGAATGGTTGATAGTTCAAATTCAAAGGTATACGCCATTTGTCATTGGGTTGAAACAGGAGCTTATATCAATATGCATAATTTTATTATGGGGGTTGTCATCTCCCTTAATGAAAAACTCTTCTTTTTCTACCTACATGCTGTTGGCGACAAACTTATTGAATGAATGTTGCTGATAGCAAGAATATAATTCCACATAACAGGGCAACCTTAAAATGATAACAAAATAGAAAGAGAAGCAATAAAAGTACTCAATCTTAGCAACAATAGTTTGAACTTTTTTGCAACATGACCAGAGTGTGTTGACTGTCATAAGAAGTTCAACATATAGCCATGCGTAATACTGCTAAATTATTTAGCACACAAACAACAAAATTTTAATAAATATAGAAGTCTATTAAGAATGTCATTAATTAAGGGCTTGTAAATTCCCTACAACAATTTTGGGTATACAAGGAAGAGACTGTACTTAAAGGTCAGCCTTCCCTCTCTCTCACACACACATCCTTAAATTCAATGCAGGTCAAACAGGACTCATCCTTAGCTGTGTGCTTAAGCTTTCGCATTAATTAATCCATATTGACCATAGTTGCATATATAAAATGCTGGTAAAAGGAGGTAGAGCAATTGTAATACATCCTACATAAACTAAAACTAAAAACAAAGGGCTTTACCTGTTGTCTCAAGTGAGCAATGTCTACATTAGATATAAAACCAAAGAATGGCTCCATTTGCCTCCAAAATGAACTGGAAAACATTTGGTCTGCAGTGACAATCAAATCAATTAACCAACAACAACAGAATTCAAGCAATTAAACAGAATACAAATTTTCAGTGACAAGTACCAGGATTAATAACAGCACTTGCAGCAGCTAACAGCTCTTCATGCCCATCATCTGAACCAACTAAAAAATTAAGACCAAAAGTAAATAGACAGAAAAGAAAAGACGGAAAGAAAACATTTAGGGAATCAGAAATTCTCAGAGACTTCAAAGTAAACTACCAAGAAAATCTTCTGTTGCATTGACTGTTGTATGCTTTTGGCGTGTATAAGCCTTACGATCAGAGAGTTTTCTTGTTGGGGGACGGCCTGTCTTGCTGCATAAAAATATTTCATGAAAATATGAGTTTCCAATCTGAGTGCAGCAATGCTAGACAAAATAAAGACATTTGAAGGATAACTAGAAAAGTTGATGGAGAATGTTTGACCTTTCATTTTTATCTAAACCAAGTCTGGCACTTCTAAGCTGCTTTGCTGTTCCAACATTGCCAAGCTTCTCAACTGCTGTTGGCATAAGATACCTTGTTGAAGTAAAACCCCTCCCAATCCTCCCTTGCCTGCGAATGCCATCTCCAAGATCTTCACCTGAAACTGGCTTGTTCTTTCTTGATGGAAGGCCCAAAGGTGATATCTTTTGTACATTCTGTCCAGCTTTCTCATCCATCTCATCAGACTTTCTGCTCTTATCTTTAGATTTAACCTCTGTAGCCCCTGATTCTTCACTTTCTGATAACATGGCTGACAATAAGGTGTCACCTTTTAATTTCAAGCGCCTGGCAAATCCCGCCCCAATTTCATTACCTGAAACATCAGATACACTATCCAAAGTGGGACTCTCATCATTGTTAACAATGGGAACCAATTTTTTTCTTCTTGCAGTTCGAGAGATCTTCTGTGGCCTGTGACTGGCCCAGTGGGCAACAGGCGGAGATGAAGACTGAGCAGATACAGTGCGTTTGCAGTTGTTAGCTCCAACAGCAGGGGGCTTGTTTGTACAATGAGAGAGCTCCCAATCATTGGGAGCAGTTGCTCTATGGAAAACTGGGGAAAACTTCGATGTAATGGCCGAACCCGATCGGGGAGCCCGAATAGACAGATTCATTTTTGCACCGGAAATGGGACTAACAGAATTAAAATCATCCCTAACACTTTCCCTGAGCGTTGTAGAGGAACAAAGAAAAGTGAATCCATGCACATTCTGATCAAACATATTAACAGTGCAAAAGAAGGGCTTGATAAAGCAAAAGAAAGTGCCCTGTAAATATTCAAGGAAAAAACAATTCAAAGAACAAGAAATCTTCTATTTTTCCGAAGAGAAAACTCCAGAATGATATTGAAAGAAACAAAGCTAAATAAAAGTCCATAATACTAATATGCAATAGAATATGAATAACAACAAATGTATGTGAATGAATGTGTTAAGGATGCAATGCATACTTATTAACAGCTCTGACATTCACCCTTTCCTTGTCTGAACCAAGAGGGTGTTCTCTCCTTTCAATTTGAAGAGAACCGTTGTCCAGGTCAGTCCTAGGGGTTATTGATCGCACACTCAAGCCTGTCGATTGTGAGATACCATCTGTTTTTCCAACTCCAACGGCACTATTAGAAACTCCAGGCCTATAGTGAAATACAAGTTAATCTTGCTTCACAAACTGAAGATTACCGAACGTCAAGCGATTACCAAAATATATAACCAAACATATCTTCCTCTAAAGTTCAATTAAGCAGATTAAAGAAAACAAAAAGAAATCTAAGAATAATTTACCATAACTGCAGTTACTTTTAATTATTGTTTCAATGAAAGCCAGGACCATCACGTGAAGCCAAAACCTTGGAAAAAATCCTTTCACTGTTCCCAAAACTAGTGATGGGTTTCAATCTAATCAAAGAGTTGCAGGAACTTCACAGATCTTTACAGCTAATCAAGCACTGCATATGCTAACCAGATTATCGCTGTAGCAATACTTAAAGACAACAACTGAAACAAAAGGCGAATTGTATTATTGCGAAAATATCTTGACAAAATATGCAATTTTATCTCCTTCATAAATAGGCATTCAAGACAGTATCTGTGTGTCTTAGGCAGCAGGTGTAACCATATGTGCTTTGACTTCTATTGCTGTTAACTGAGTTGTTTTTCTTCCACTATTTCCTTGAAACTAGCCCAAATAAGAAAAATACAGCACAGGAAAAAATCACATATAGAAAAGATAATCACTGAATTCAAAAGAGATAGCTACATTTTTATCATATAGGTGTGCCATTTTTCTCCCCAGTGTTTTCGCTTTTTTATTAATACAACTTTGGTACGTACAGAAATTGATAGCTTTCCGAATTTCATCTCAAATTAACAAGCATTTGCTTATGATGAATTTCCAGCAAAAATATAAATGAAGTTGGCTCCCCCAAAAATTCTAGACTATAGACTCACAACCATAAATGGAAAGAGGATGATAACGAAAAGGAAAGAAACAAGAGCAGCGTAAAATAAATATGGTATTAAAATATCATGTCACAAACAATAGCAAACTGCATGATTGTTGTTACCAATCCTCCTATTGGAGCAAAATAGCCATAAGGCTTGAAAACAATAATCATGCAATAACAGAGGGTAGAATCAGGAACTCTTAACACTCATGGCAAAATGATAACTTCGCAAAATGGAAAAACATAGTGGTGTACATTCACAAGCACTATTGTAGTAATCACATGCAGGTATAGAATTATAGATCAATTTCAGAACGCATACCTGAACACATGGGAATCAATGTTCAATCTTGAACGAGCATCAGTAACAGGTATTTGCGGCGCTCCCTGTTTTGGTTCCCGATAGCCATCTGTGGGTTTAGTTGACAACACACTAGAAGAAAGATCTGGCTTTATCCCAGAACGTTTCTTCTTCATTTTTTTCTTTTCCCAACCATCAACACCAATTGATAAAGTTTGATCACCTTGAACTGCACCATTATTTGCAAACCTTAGCACTTCCCTATCTTTGTCAACAGTAACAGATGACCTGACCAGAGAATTACCCTGCATATTCATCTTTATCAATCAGAGCTTGTAAGTACTCTTTCACTTAAAGAAACTAAGACACGAATGTCCATGACATTTGGAAAACCTGGCAAGCACCACTAACACTATGATTAGGCACTGGAAACCAAGGTGCCACAAAAAATAAGTCTTATAATTAATAGAGCTGTAAATAATAGCTGGTAACTGAACCGCCTGGTACCATCCCTTCCTCCTTCGAAGGGGATGAAGAAGGGGTTCAAATCCAGTGAGATTCTGAATGAAAAGGAATAAAAAGAAAAAAGAAAAAAAAAGGTAAATTAGCTAAAGACAGGAATCTTCCATGTAATATTAAGGGAGATATCAATTTAGGGTCAAATATACTACTACTGGCTCACAAATGCAACCCAGAAAAGGAAATAATGCCTAAACAATAGCCAAAATCACAAGTCATGTGGACTTTACAGATTAATTAAAAAAATCATAATTGGTAATAAAAGAAAATAATAAACCATCATATATGAGTAGTGCAAGAACAAGTAGTAGGAAAATATAAGTCACATACCCGCACATCCACCAAAGAAGTTCGTGTGCGCTTGTTTGAAACAGCATTTTTGGTCTGTTCTTCTGGCTTTTGCTGTTCAAGTTCAAAACCACTGGTGGCTGAATGATTTTGAATTCCCATTTTACACAGACCTGGAGCAAGGACTGACCGATCAATTGATACTGAAGCATTAGGTCGATCATTAGAATAACCTTCTGATCTAGACCTCTTCTTTGATGGTATGGATGGGAAAAACTTGTTGAATGCAGACAAGGCTTCATTAAAAATCTTCACACGTTCCCTATTATTTAATAAGACTCAATTAAACTAGTAAAAAGTATTGTGTAAGATACAAAATATTCACAGAACTACCTGCCCTTGACTGAGCTTTCACGCAGACCAGTCTTGACTCGCTTGATTTGCTCAGGTGAGGGAGACGATACCACCTTGCCTTTCAAAGAACCAGTAGAGTCATCTGCTGAAATTCCAAGAGCAGCATTCACATGTCGTTTAAAGTCCCCTTGACGACTAGATTTGTGATCTGAGGCCACCACCTTTGGATCAAAACGCAAGCAATGTAAGAAGTTCACCACATCTCCCTGTACTACAACAGCACTGCTTCGGGTCATGTTCGGGAGAGAAGATAGGATTGGATTCCCCATGCTCTCACGAAAGCTACTCGATCTGTCCATCTGAGCAGCTAAGTGGGATCCACGCTGACAACTAGTGTATATTTGCCTATCTGGGCTATCAGAAGACAGATCAAACTTACTAGACGTTGCCATTGCATCAGATTCCTCACAAACTCTGTGTTATAAAACCCAATAAATACAATAATGCATGACAAAGTAGGAGTATTGTAGCACATAAAGGCAAATTGGAGAGTTCAAACGATAGTAAAGGATGATGCACCTGCAAAGGACACAAATCAAAGGATAAAAACTGAAATTCAAGTTCATCTATAAAATACTTTCAATGACAACTTGTACTAAAATTCCCAACATTACCAGAAATAGTTTAAAATTGCAGAAAATTAGGTGAACAAGACCAAGCTGAGATAATCAGGAGCATTGCACCATGCTGAGACTCATAATTCCACTACATTACAAGTTCCTCAATTTAGTAGATTTTTAATTTCTCCAAGGTTTACAGGCATATAGATGCCAGTATTATGAGATTGTTACTTCTTAAAGATCAAATCTTTAAAAGTTAAAGCCATACATAAAAACCTTATTAACCGAAGTGCAAATGATGAATGGTGTTATATAAGTGATTTACTTGCCATATACATGATTTATAAAATCATTGCATTAAATGTTATTAGTGCTTTTTAGTATAATTTTCAGTTTGTATAGTCTAACTCTTTTTTTTTTATTGCATAAAAATAATGATACAATTAGAAATTGGGATAATGGTAATTTGTCCGTATATAAGAGGGTGAGGTGAGTCTACAATTGATCCCTACATCCCTGATTATGTCAAACTTTTTCATCCAAACTGACAGATTTTGGACATGAGACTCGTGTATGAAATCTAAATAAAATGTTAATGACAAAATTACCACGGCTCATATGACATGTATGAGCTCTTAACAGGACCACTAAAA
>Ga0307511_10002964_pt1 | contig 17580 bp, 21 predicted proteins | sample 13_EM_MG_FD_200266 | JGI IMG/M metagenome (GOLD analysis project Ga0307511, IMG submission 200266) | Populus trichocarpa ectomycorrhiza microbial communities from riparian zone in the Pacific Northwest, United States - 13_EM | ecosystem: Host-associated > Plants > Roots > Unclassified | place... | reverse complement strand
GGAGATGCCGCTGTAGATATCTCAGGATCCTCAGAGCCCCTCCGTCGAAGAGGGCCCACGTGATGGTCAAATGTCCATCCATCAGAACACGATTCGGCTAAAAAGCTCTACGTAAAGTACGAAACCCTACGGGCTTCGTAATTATAATCACGTGTATTTTTTTGCGACGCCTAACATGAAACGACATCCGATTGACCGGGCTCGCTGCCGCGCGGTCTCGGGTTCTCACTGGGACAATAGCCGGCAACTAAGGAGTGACTTGAACAGGTGAGAATGTGGTTGAATCAAACCTTTCCTAGGCGCATCCTTGGCGTATCTCTCTGACAGCTGGATGTTGACGAATCGCGATTCCGTGGCCCGGTCCTCATGAGCGCTGAGGGACCAATCAAAGTCGTGCGCGTGGAGTTCTTGGGGAGTCGATCGGTAAGTTATCCACCCAGTGACCGGGGTGCCATTGAATCGCATACAGGGCTAAGTTCTCCTTCAATATGAGCGGGGGTGAAGATTCGGGGTGTGATTGAAGCTGCCTGATGTCCGTCGGACGACTGATACCGATTTCGCTATATAGACGCTCATGGAAACCCTCCAGCAAATTCATGATCGGAGGTCGCCGCAGTGCATAAACCATCGGTTTCAACCGAATTCGACCCCTTTTTGTTGTGGTGAAGAAGAGTGAGGGCCACGGAAGACTTTCCGACGCCAATCGATCCAAACAGAATGGTGGATGCGACCTGGTCCGTACGCGTAAGGTCCAAGATGTCCTTCACGATTTCCTTTCGGGGAAAATTTCCGATGGGGGCCTTGGCATCCTTTTCCGTCTCACCCTCTTATTTCCCTTATCTCATATATTCTCTCTCCTAGCCCTCAAGAGGGTAGTCCGGGTTTTTAGCTTCGGTCTTTCCCTCGACTTTTGCTTACAGGATAGCTGACGGCTAGACAACGGCTCTGCCGGTCGGTTGATGGACGGCATCCCCAGCACCGAAACTTTGTATTGCGTACGTACTTAGGAGTGGTGGGTGGATAATAGAATCATATACACACATACACACGTGAACGATCAGATAGAATGAGCACAGCCCATATTGTTCTCTCGGTATTGAGTGACTGTCCGTGCATAAGGCTACAACGTGTACACACGAATATCCACCCCCTTATAAGGGAACTGTCAGGACCCCGTCCGCCGTGTCGGGTCGCGGATATTGGCTCCAAACCGAGCAGCTGGAATCGCAAAGTTGGGGGGATATTTCGTTCGAAACCCGGTCAACCAGCAAAATTACGGTGCCTAGGAAGGATTGCAACCCCACCCCCTTCAGGCTCACCGAATCCCAGCGCCATCTCTATGCTTCAACTCTCAATTTTGCTGACCTACGTTATGCGGGGAGCGGCGGGTATTGAGGAATAAACCTCGACTAGTGACACCCTTGTACAACGGACAGAGATATCACCGGCCTTACGGACAGTCACTCATTATCTATGCAAGGCCGCGAAACCGATGACTCAGGCGAGTGGTTACCGGCATGTACCTCCGTGTCCGCGTCCGCCCTGTGTAGCCCCGAAGGCCGCGAAACCCCTCCCAAGGACTTAATCACAACTTCCACGCTCGGGGGGTCCTGAGGTCGAGGCTTCCAACAACGCATTTGTAAGCCGTGCCCCTCGTGGCCTCGCAGGTCGTTCGCAATCTAAAACTTTCAGAATAGCAGTGCCGGTTCCATACGACGTGAATGGGCTCCGTTCACTGAGAACATCGTATATCACCGTCCCCAATAAACAACAATCCGACCCCTTTGTTGAACAACCACCCTTCAAACCAAACTTTGCCGGATCAAGGAGCGGTAGACTCATCCATTGAACTATGCCCCCCTGTGGCTTTGAACTTGGGGGTACGAAGCCAATTTGGTCCGGGGTAATCGTAAGTAGGCTGAAATCTGCTATGCAGGCGTGACCGTTGCTGTCTATTAGGATGTGCTCGTGACGGCGGGCCAAAAAAACTCACTCCTTTGAGATTTCCATAGGCCATCTCCTGACCGTTAGGTCAACCTTCTAGCAACGTCTGCCAGCTACAGTGGCCAGGCGAGGGTTAACGGCGGGCGAGGACAATAGTGCCCCGTAGCGAACCTACGAATTCAAATCGATCCACCTTAGGATGTGCTTTCACGAACTCGTTAATGTCACTGTTCACCATCCGCTCTGACGCAGTTGCGAACCGGGGTTCGGTCACCGACACTCCTAGGTAGTGGCAACACGTTTGGGTGGCGATTGGTTCTCCACATCGCGGCCTCGCAGAACCACTATACTCGTCACAGTAAGCTTGTCAATGTAGGTACCAGGTAGCGAACATGTTAGAAACCCACACCTCTAATTTCCTTTGAGCGATTGGCCGGGGTTATCCTCGGGACCTTGACTGCGACCTCTCGGCTGTGGAAGCTCCCCCTTCCACACGTCCGCAATTGTACTGATGACCAGGGGGACTTGTCGTAGGAAACTGAAACACCCAGCGATCCCGGAATTAGCGCATGGCTTTTACACGTACAGTATAAGGAGCGAGAGATTTTCATGATCAAGGTTATTCAACGCCTAATTGGCGAAGCGCAGAAGTCTGAGCCGAATTCGGTGAGATCGTTCCTTGAGAATCAAGGACTTGCCTGGTCAATCACATCAACAAAGGCCTGCGCGTCGCCCCATTGAGACTTCTGACTCACTTGGCTGTACCAGGATTCGAGAAGATGGCGGTTATAAGGGAGGTGCACTCGTCCGCGGCGAAGGAGCAGTTCAAACGTTCCAAGGCCGAGGAGTTTCGAGGTGACGGAGTTGTTCCGTCAAAACGAGTTGCGAAACGATAGATGGTTTTTGTAAAAACAAGATAGGGTAGCTGTCACAGCTTGGCATGCCGACTTGCATGTGCGATGGCCAATGAAGACGGGGCACGCGTAGATACGGGCTCGTTCCGTCGAGGACCGGAAGCCCCAAGCGCTCGTCAGGCGACCCAAACAGAGGGACCGCCTTAGAACGGTGGGGGAAACGGAATCGCTTGGGAGGCAGCAACACAGGCTTGTCAGGGTAATCTGAATGAAACGGTCTCGGAACGTTGTGGATTGGAAGGAGGTTTCACACCCGACGGGCGTGCGTCTTCGTTTGAGCGAGGACACGACAACGTAGTCGTCGCCACATGGTGGCTGAAGCTGAAGCGTTGACGAGCGCCGGCCTTTGGGGACGGTGCACCAGCTTGGCGGCTGTTGTGCCCATTTGAATTCAATAAAAGTTGCCGCCCGGTCCTCATCCATGTTTGCGTTGAGTTCCCTTTTAGCCCGCGCCCGTCGTTCCCGTGGCCTTCTCCGCCGGCAACACGCCGTCTCTGCCGACATCAGCAAAACCGTCCGATTGCTGTGGTGCTGTGGTGCTGTGTCCGCCAAAAAGATCGCATAAAAACTGTACGTAACGATCGCCACAGAGACATCCCCCTGTTACACAGTAACTCACGGCACCACAGTAGCTCACAGCGCCACAGTGACATCGGACTGTTTTGCTGATGGACTCCGATTTCACCAGTCCCCTCGATCCCATTCTCACAACGTCCAACCTCCCCGACTTCGATGTCATCGACAACTCTTCCCAGGCCGTCCCACTCTCTCTCGTCACAACCCGCCCCACGTCCTCCGACGTAGCCAACACCAACCTCCCCCGCCGCAGAGGCTTCATCTCACGTGTCTGGTTCACCGATGACGGTCAACCCCTGGACGGAGCGGAAGGCCAACTCATCGATGACGAAGCAGGTTCTATCAGCCTCGACTCTTCCACCACCCTCACGGACATCGTCCCTGAACTCTCAAATGGCTCATCTTCTCCTTCACTGATGGTTCGGATTGGCTAACCGAGATATTGATGCGAGCGCTTAAGAATGAGCCCAGGGTCTGCGGCGGAGGTGGTAATCGAGTGCTTCGACAAAGTGAGTGATATTGGATCGCGTTCCTGGTACTAAGTACTCAGTACTCAGTCCTCACCGCGCTCTAGGTCATCCCGTCCGACCACTTTTGGGTCGATGGTCGAACACGCTCAAGAGTTTCCTCCACGATCTCAACACTCTCCCGTAGAACCCAATACCTCCCTCGCTCTTATCGAGTCGATCCAGAGACGATAACACTCGCAGACGAGTCGTATGCATCCGGTACATGCACGGAGGTCTACCGCGGGACGCAGAATGGCAAATTTATGGCGGTGAAGGTCTTGAGGACCCCAAATCAGGAGAGTCTGGTAAAACTCATAAAAGTGAGCGCAGGGGACACAACAGGTGGACGTGGGCTGACACGACGAGAAGGAGTGTCTCTGCGGGGAGGTGGTCGCGTGGAAACACATGGCGTGCTCTCACATCCTCAAGTTCAACGGGGTATTTTACCATAATGGTATGCCAGCGATCACAACACCTTGGATGCCCCATGGAACCATCACTGAGTATTTGGAGAAACACACCGATGCGGATCGGTTAGAACTGGCGAGTTTAAATCTGCTCTCAATGCCCGACTTTAGCTCACTCCACTTCTTGTCACTTTATAGCTCTTGGGTGCAGTCAAAGGAATCCAGTACCTCCACCAGCATCGCGTAGCGCATGGGGACATCAATCCGGTTAGTCCTCTGGCCCTACGGAAGACCCGATTGTGAAATCACGTTCTTAGACAAACGTTCTCATTTCGAACTCCACCCCGCCTCAATCCATACTCGCGGACTTCTGTTTCGCCCGGGCAGCGGCCATCTCCGTAGGAATGTTAGGCGGAGAACCAGGCGCGCCATCCTTCATGGCTCCAGAACTCCTTCTTCCAACAAAATTTGGTCTGGAGAAAGGAAAACCATCCAAAGAAGCGGATATCTACGCTTTTGGTATGACGATCTACCAAGTCCTGACGGGTAAGCGGCCTTTCCCGTATAGGAGGAAAGCGAGGATCATACGTGCGGTAATTTTGGGTGACCGTCCTGCCAAGCCGGAGAATGCGGAGGAGATTGGAATGACGGAGGTTGTGTGGTACCCCTTGAAGGAGTGTTGGAGTGAGGACAGGACGATGAGACCGAACATCTCAGACATCCTGCTGAGACTTTACGACGTTATCGACCAGAGAAGCTCCGGGAGTACACCCGCTTAACGTGAGTTGGGTGATTCACGGCTCGAACACCCATGTCCTATCGTGTAGCGACAAACTGATGCGACCTCATTGGGGTATATTTTAGCTTCCAGGTCTCCAGACGCAGCCAGAGCACCGCGGCGGAGTTGCTGGCCCTCCGACCAAGCCAGGAAGTATGAAGTGGCGCCGGGACTTCTCAGTACAACCAAACGCGAGTTCTTTCCCCGCTCTGCTGGGCCTCGTCAAACCACCCACTCCCCCCGGAGCCCCACCAAGGCGAGCCATTCTCTGACGAAGCTGTGGACCCGACACCCTAGAGGAGTTATTGGGCTCACAACACCGCACGTATTCCCACTTCGCGGCCCGCGTAGGTATCGTGTGCCTATTTGTTTTACATACAGGGCGTTCGACCAGTACGCGGGGCAATCGTTGACGAAAATTCATTTGGTCACTAAGTTTGAGCGTACGTCATCAAGGGTCGCTACGTAGGGTGAGGTCGTGCATGCATATATCGGAGAACAAGTAAGAAAACGGGACCCGCCAAGAACTGAAAGGTTCAATAAAAATACAAAAAGAATCAGGTTTGTTAATAGTTACTCGCGATGCAGGATAACGTGCTCCGACCGAGCGAACAGTGGTGTTGCGTTACCACGTTTCACCGCGGAGTCCGTTTTCGTGGCCAACAGGAAGGAACAGCGGATCGTCACACATCAACGAATGCGTCCTCTAGCCTGAGATTCTCAGAGTCCCGTCCGAGGTCCATCCTCTTGCAGTGCTTGTAATAATGTCTCCGTAGAGAGTCGTCCCTTCTATTGATCTTCTTGTTGCAAGCGAGACATACCGCTCGCTTCCCCGCATTCAAAATGTGCCGTCTGCATTCCCAGTGCCCACGGAAGTCTTTCCAGCAGGCGTTGCAGCACCACTTTCCCCTAATACTCTCGAAGGTAGGGTTTGCTTGGTGGCACCTTGATTCATGTGGGGGTAATGGAGATTGTCGACGTTCCGGAGAGGATGCTTCGGAAGGTGGCGGCGAGGGGGTGAAGGGGAGGTAGTTCGGATAGTTCCTGTGAGGAGATTTTTAGCGAGTATAGAGGGCTCGGAGGTTTGGGAACATACGAGGGAGAAGGCATCCAGAAGTCCGAGGTCGGTTCTGAAACGTAGTCCAGAGGAGGGCTGCCCATACCGGAGGTGTCACCAATGAACGGCTGATGGTTGAGCCCATCGTAGAAGTGCGGTACAAATGGTCCTTCTGTCCACTGAGTCAGGTAGTCGTATACAAGTTCGCCCATCGGGATAGGGTCCACAAGTATCTGCAAGTGCTTCAACACATGGGAATGGACGCCGGGGAACGAAAGCTCGCGCTTACAGCAGCCATGAGAGGATCTGTGGCGATGTCCAGAATTTCATCTGTAGCTCCAGCAAAAGACTAAGTGGGAGGATTCAGAACATTAGCACGTCCTCAAGTCGATCGCAACCTAAAAGGCGAGCCACATACCTCGGGATGGGCATAAACTGGGGAGAACATCTTCGGGAGGTGGTGGCGGCAAAGAAGAAAGGCGACCAGGTAGATACCCAGCCACCGTGTCACCTCCCATAATTCAAAAGCGAGTGGCTCAGCCCGTAGGATGAGTGCTGACGAAAATCCAGCCAATCACATCGCTTCCCGTTGGTCAGACAAGGAGCGACCTGCTTAATTTGGTCAATTTCCTTATACGGCGAAAGTTTGATGGGTCCTAGGGTTTTCAAACCCCGCTCGGCCGGCACGCCACACAGGTCCGCTCATCGCGGAGCTGACGACGGAACCAAAGCTTCTCCACTTCTACGCCGTGCCTTTTTACCTCAAGCTGGAGGCGGTACGAACAGCCCGAATGACGTATGGGGACTGGGGATTCGTGTCTGAGATTCGAGGGTAGGGGCGAGGGGATTCGAGGCATTTTTCGCGTGTGGTGTGTAGCTTAGAGGCGCATCGAGGGGGAGAAAAGGAGACGAGGGACTTTGAACTTTGAACCCCGCCCCGAGGACGTCTATGAGGCAACTCAGGGTGGGCGCTAGAGGAGTGTGGCTGCGACGTGATTTGCGGCGGGCGCCTCCATGCAAATCAGGAGGCTTGTCATCGGACGTGACACTGCCAGATTTTCAGACCTAAAAGCGAACGTCCTCAGGACGGCGCATCGCCGCATATCGCGGACAGGGGACCGGGAGAATCTCGGCGGCTGATCTGCCTCGGTCGCACCGTCGCGACACCCAGGCTCATCGTTCACCCAAAAACACAAAACGAACCCTTGCAAGCCAACTGCCGTTCTCTCACCGAAATTCGATTCGATTCCACGGGGCACAATCAAAGCCACTTGACGCAACACCGATAGAGCGGTGTCAGAGATATCGCCAACCAGTAACCATGCGTACGCTGAAGTACCGGTTACGCTGATGGCGGACGGGCGGGGGAGTGGTCGTCGAATATCGTTGTATTTACAACAGAGTCAGCATACAACAAATTATCTCAATGTCATACATGAATCCAAATACACCCTCATACTACCGCGGCCTCTGGGGGGAGAATAGGGCACGCTTCTTGGGAGTTTTCAAACGCTGACCCAACTCTCTCGTTTCGTCTCCCCCTCACTACAGGTTCAAATGTGAGCAACGGGTGGCCGGCCGGGGACAATGACGGTCGGAAGAGCGTACCGCTTGACCCCAGACCCCAGAGTCAACTTGACCGTCTTCACTTCAAATCCTCTGAAGGAGAGTTTAAGGAAGTGAGAATATCCTTGATTGGTTTCCTCCTCAACCGTTGCCGTGAATCCGAGCTCATCGTCGCTGTCGTCCTCGAGAAGGTTGGTAATAATCGCCTTCTCGATACCGACCAGAGTAGAAATCAGCAACCTCACGCTCGCGTGACCACCGTACGCTTCGTAAAGGCGCAGAACGACGGTCTTTGGTCCGGACCCTGAAACGTCGTCGTCGTCTCCCCGTTTCACCGTCTCGAGAATCACATTGTGCGCTCCGGAGACCAAGAATGGCGCATGGTGCTTCAGTTTTGGTTGGAACTTTACATCGGGGATGGATCGAACTGTGTGAAACGGATGAGCGAATACTTTAACTCGAGGGTGACGTCAGAGGTGACCATAACGCACGGTGGAGTGGCGAGTTGTAAAGATAGCCAGCAATGGGGACATCCGACTCGAGGAAGTGGCCAACGTGAGGAAGTACCGCCCAAGAGAAGTTGTGCAAACCTAAGGTGAGAGAAATCAGCAACGACGATAACGTTTCCTAGGTCTCTGTACCCTGATCTTGTTCAGCATCGGGCTCAGTTGCAGCGCGAAGCAAGGAAATACGAAGGACGTTTCCGTGGCAGGCGAATCCATACTTAGATTCGGAGAGGATGGCCACCCCGTAACCAAACTCGCTCAGGTCCGCGAACTGAACTTACTTCAGATCGCTGTAGAGGGCCACAGTGAGCTCGTACCTTGTGGCCACAGACTTCAAACTTGGCAAGATCCCAGGTAGTGTTTTTGTGGGTAGGGCGCTGGACGTGCCCGAACGGGGTCTCGTAGGTGGCAACATCGCTGTGGATATTCAGGGGTATCTCAACTGCGCCCACTATCAGTTTCGATGCAAAATAGCTCCAGTTGAGTCTCCACGTACACTTCAAGAACTCGTGTCTCTGATGCCAGTCCACTTGCGCCTCAAAGTTGATGTAGGGTCGGCCATTCTGCCTCAAGGATGCTATAGCGAAGTGAGAAATGTACAGGATGACACATTCCGACCGACAAACCGTTGACTGCGTGCAATGAGATCTGTACAGAAGCAGCTCGTCACCAGAAGGACAAGCAGAATACGAAAAGTGAACATACAACAACGTTGATGGAGCTCTGCCCATACTTGAGTTCCGCCAAAACAGCAGCACGGAGTGGCCCTTCTTCCAAAACGGTAATCTTGCCGAATCTGAGTGGCTGACGGGTCTCCAGATGGTGGATCTCGACGTCTGAACAGGGTATTCTGAGCCAAATAGATCGACCGACGTGTTCAAACAAACCTACCCCAAGCATCCCAGAAATTCGGCGTGTCATCGAAAATTACGAGCCCGCCTGTTTCACCGTCAGGGATTAACTCGCGCCTACGCGGGAGGAAGGTTATTGGTGACTGTCACGAATATGAGCCTCTCCACCCACCCGAGTCGCACATCCAACAAGCTCGTGATCCGTCCCTGGGAGATCGTCAACTGAACCAGATCGTTCTTGAGCACGAAGTGATCCAATCCATTTGTATAGACTGATGCGCGAAATTCAGCAGTCGTTCCATATGGGACAGAAACCGGCTTACCGGATACAGGATGACAATCCGCAAACATGCCACTCGAAGAGGACAAAGGGCCACCAAACGGGCAATTCATGAGCGCGTAACCCTCCTTACCATCTCTCGTGGTCTGAACAAGTCTGGATCTCAACTTCGCGGCATGTGGCCCAGCGAATGGAACCTTGACAACATCCCGACGTGGGAAAGGCGTTGTGTTGAACCCAATGAAGGTTTCGGAGACATGCTGCGTTCGGGCATCCGAACTTTGGCACCCAAATATCACCTTGAAGGCTTCTTCGATCAATTCACTCCCGTCCTTTTTGACCTGAGCGTAGATCTTCTCCGCGTCTTCGTACACCATTCCGCTGTGTGCAGTAGGTAAGGACCAAATAGAAGCTCCGCCTTACGTTCGACGTACATAGCAGAGCCAGGAAGAACTGGTTGCGAGCAGAACGTTAGTCAGTACTCTGAGCTACCGGCGAGGGACGCATCGTTTACCGTCGTGGACTGTAAGGGATATTAGCGTTGTGTCGGTGAAGCCATGCCATCTGACGTACATTGATTCAATAAAACCTTCTCCCACGAATCGTTGATGCGACTCTGAGGGTACACGTAGTCGGATTCACTGGACTTGAACAGGGAAGCAAGAGTGGCTAGAATCTACAACCCACACCAAGTCAGAACTAACATCACCACGAACAAACGATGGAGAGAAGGGATGGTAGGTACCTCGACATCTCTCAAGAGGATCTCGGATTTCCTGTTTCCCTTCTTGATCGAACCTGAGAGAGCATTAAACCATATGACCCAAACAGAAACAGTGCACGAATCCATTTGTACCATGTGATGTATAGGTGCCCCGGTGGAACTAGAAGTGAGTGGAGAGGGGTTAGCATGGGTTTACCGAACGATGAGTGGCAATAACTCACCTCCAAATACAGTTCTCCACGCCTGGGAAACAGGATATTTATGTTCAACTCGACTCAGAAATGGGGAGAACGGCGTACCAGTTGGGCAAAATGTTGCCAACCTTAGTTTGACGTTTGAGAGTCTCGAAGAACTCGTCAACCGACTGTCCCATGGAAACTGGTGGAAGTTCGCGAGCATTGTTCGTCGTCGCTCGGATACGGCGGAGCTGGAAATCACGTCAAGCGCCTACAGAGGGAATACGGTGAAGGGGATCACATTCTCAAGCATGGCAGCCAAGGGACCTCCTCCACCATCGCCGTTACCGAATACAAGGAGCGCTTTATCGGTAGATTCGATATTCTGATAAACGTCAGAGCGGCTGGGGGTACCTGGTTACGAGAAGTGCGAACCTTGTGATTCGTTAGGCCCTTGTTGACATCACCCACGGTTGCTTGTGCAGTGTAGGTATCTAGATAATTCCATCAGAACTGCGGCTCCAACGCACAGTTCCCGATCCTTACCGACTGGAGTCATGTGGCATAGGACCTGTGTGCCATCAATTCCGACCCAGTTAAACGTAGAATGGGGGAAAACATTGCTGGAAAACGCTTGAGTCGCCTGACCACCACAAAGTCATACGAGCATACATATTATTCCTGTCCACGAATTCCCGATCAGAATACTACACGCGAAACAATTCCTGTTGGGAACCCACCAAGAAAGCTTCTGCGTAAAGAAGTAGTCCATCCCAGCAAGCCGGATAAGTTGAGGAAGGGCACCAGTCAGGCCGAAACTGTCCGGCAACCACGCAGTCTTGCAACGGATTCCAAACCGGCTCTGGAAGAAACGCTGACCGAAGATGAACTGACGGGCGAGACCTTCACCAGAAGGCATGTTCGCGTCGTTCTCTACCCAAGAGCCACCGACAGGGTGGAACTTTCCTTCGAGAATCTTGGCTTTGACGCGCTCGAACAGCTTCGGGTAGAGTTGCTCGAGCCACTTATATTGCTATGAGTGTACCATGGTGAGCACGGGGCCAGTAGGTAACATGGAATGCCTACTTGAGCAGAACTACACGCGAACCTATGTTCGGGGTACCGTTCCATGAGGTCGACTTGGGTGGACCACGACCGGGCAACTTTTTGCTGCGTGGCACTGTAGGGCTGTATATATCCGCATTAGGGCTGCCTGAGAAACACATATGGGGTACACAAACCCAGAGCCTGCAGATCTCCAGGTGAGTTGATATTCCTCAGCAATGGAAGGCCTCTTACCATGCGGTGTCGATATGACAATGTCCAATACCCCACACCAAGTCCTCCTTGTGCATCCCCTCCTCGTAGATCTTCTCCCCCTTCGCTTGCCAACCCTCTCCAAACACTCTCTCTGCGACCTTGCGACACTTGTTGACTGTCGAGGGATCCTTGTGATCGAACGTATTGATGATCTCGTTCGCTGCCACGAGCGCCTTGTTCTGGAGCGAGGTGTTCCCGGGCAATGTCTCTGAGATCTGACGCAACGTCTGGAAATCCCAGAGCAGGCCCCAGGCATCTTGATTTGGCACGACGAGATCCGCAGATGCCAGGGAGAAGTATCTGTTCATGTCTGGTGGGGAGATCGAACCTCCGCCAACGCCGAACATTCCATTGCAAGTGGACTCGATGATGAATTCGTGGTGTCCGACTGCGCGAGCCTCTGAGGGGATAATGTATTCGACGCGGCGATCGCCTCCATACCCGCCAGTGATCCCTTGGAGCGGTGTGCCGTCTAACGAACGCGTTCTCGTCAGCGCGTGTCGCAATCACCCGGAGATTGAGGGGATGTAGGCGTCTTCGCTTACCGGTCGAGAATATCATTGCTTCACAACCGGGGTCAAACTCGAACTGAACGCGTTCGTATTGGGACCAGTATGCCGGTATCTTGATCGAGACTTTCCACCAGTGGTTCGTCCAAGAAGGTCCGAGTGAGATGCCCTTCCCAGTCGGTTTGAAGTTTTGCTTCATCGCTTCTTCGAATGAGGGCTTAGATAATCCGGGGGCAGACCACACTTCGAGTTTGATGTGCTCCGAGTTATCCAAGCGGTGAGTAAAGAGCACTGAACTCAGATTGATGTCTGAGAAATGGCCACCGACTGACCCCCCGCACTCCCCTATTAGCCCGCTACAGCATCTCGTTACCCAAATCAGGACTCACTAAAGCTATCGAGCCGGCCGCTTGTCAAACCCTTACTCCATTTTGCTCCGGGCCCAGAGTTGAGGATGGGGTACTCCGTGGGTGTCGACCCATGATGGTGATGATGATGACCTCCCATAGCGGGGAAGAACCGAACTATGCACAGTCTCTCTCTCGGTTACCGTGTCTTTGCAAACGTCGCGCGTATCACCTACTCGAGGATGTCGTTAGAAAAGAGGTCAAAGCAGTCGGTATCCTTCGAGCTGATCGTACGATGATCAAGCTCAAGTTGACGTTAGCGCCCATGTCAGCGGTCGGCTCCACTGTTCACACTCGGTCGGAACAGCCGCTATCCCCGAGACCACGTTTCGTCCCACCGCGCCCAAGGCGAGCTGGTGTCTATAGGTGCCTATGTATGTAAACCTCTAAGGCCAAGAGGCACTCAGATGCTGTAATTTATGGCCTCGAGGCGTGCTTGGGAAAGTGCAAGATGGGGGGGCTTGGTCTCTAATAATGTCCAAAATAAAATACACAATAAAGATAACCGATCGCGGCGAGGAGCAAATTCGAAAACAAAAACACCCCAGGTGTGTGGATAATAAACTAACGATACAGATGAACAGAGCAACGAGGTTGTAAAAGTGGGGAGGGGTGAGGTGAATGGATGGGGGTGGGGGAGGATGGAGCGGAGGTGAAGTGGAGAGAGAAGAGACGGAGAGGAGACAAAAAAATCGCATCTACGAATGTACTATGAGAGCCCGCCCAACACGACCCGTTCGACAATACTCTCGATGCCTGACTCTTTTGAGTTCGGTCGTACGTGGGTCCATGTAACATGCCTCCACATGTCAAGAACCGTCTGACACTGAAAATAACAATGAGGGATCGGACACGTCATGGTGAACGCCGCTCCCGTCGCGACATCGGAGGCAGTTGAAGCAACGTTAACCGGTTCAGAAATACTTGAACATGACGGTAGATTGTTGCCATGGTTGTCAACAGTCGACGGTACACGATCAGAATCATCCTGGATGGATGGAGAGGTGGAGCTTTGGACGAATTGAGTTGGCGAAGCCGAGGTCCAGGCCTGCTGGGGAAGTCCCGTCCAGAAGCCCGTTTGGATTGGGTCCGGAATGAAACCAAGTATTCTTGGATCACTTTCAAACAGCCCCAATCCGCAACTCGGCTCGGGGAACCGGAAGTCTTGAGCCTGATGGTGAGCGGCGTCTGAGGAGGCCGATGACCTGATCTCCTCAACAGAAACCAAGGAATGTGACGTGGTCGGCAGTATCTCGGCCACCATCACACAGGTCGAGGGTTCTGACGGAGGTGTGGAGGGGTGCCAGGACGACAGCGAGGAAGCTGAGGGGGACTGAACAGATTCTTCGAACGTAAGCGTTGGAGACGGGGAGGTCATTTCTGACGGTGTGGGGAACTAGGGATGTGAAAAAAGGGACGTGAATAAGAAGCTCAGGCACGGCCGGGATGATCGACAGACATTTAGAAGCGGTGGATCCACTCGATTTTCAGATGTTTGAGATATCACTTCCTCCTCCATCTCATTGGTGGCGGCACGGAGCCGCTGAAGCGTCTGCAATCGATTACGACAATGCACGGCTAGTGAGAAGGCCTCAGAGTTTGCCCCTTGCGACGAACAAAAGAACCATCCACGAACCAGGTCTGCCGCTCAAGGTACACGAGATCGCGTGCCATTTGTTCCCGAGCCTTTGGAACGTTTCCCAAAGTTGATCATCTTCTTCTTTCGTCCACGGGTCTCGACCTAGGAAAGGATCGCGGTCAGTAGCCGCCGGCGTCCCTCAGGTATATCGCATCCTTACGAATGGATGGATCCACAGCTTCCTTGTACCGTTTGGCACACTGATCGTCTGTCCGACCTGGGAGCTCTTTTGCAACTTCATACCAGCGTTTTCCATGTCTGTTAACAGCCTCCAAGAGAGTAGCGTCCTCGCTGGTGGTCCATCGGCCTTGAACCAAACATGAGTTCCGAGTCGAGAAAAGCGCATCGTTATTGGTACCTTTGCGAAGCTTAGGATCAAGCGAATGAATCCAGCGCTTTCTACAAGCTTTGTTATCTCGACCTACGCTGCCCGTTAATGCAAGTGGAGCGAGATAACGGTTGAACATACCAGACATGGATTTCGCAACATGTTTCCAACAAATCTTGGCGCCGCCTATACCAGGAATCGTCAACATGTGGACCCAGTGGGGTGGACGGAAATGAGCCAATACCCACATGTCGCAACGGCTTCTACCAGAAGCTTATCTTCTTCAGGTGTCCAGGGTGTAAACCTAGGTTGGGTCATAATTGGTAGATTGAAGGGAGGAGGAAGACGGGATGAGGAGGGGATTGGACGTAAGGGAGGGGGGGAATCGATGGCGATCCAGGTCAGCTTTAAGGGCCTGGGACGGGACATCCGCTTACTTCAAAAACTCTAATCCAGAAGCGTTGCCCGTTCCCGTGGGTTTTTGTGTTTCCCAATCGGGGAGGCGGAGACGGGCTCACGAAAAGTAACGAGGAGAAAAAAATACCCACTCGAAAATTCCTTCCAAATTCCAATAAGCCGCGGATCGAACCGCGTATTTCGCGGGGAGAGGGTTCGGGATCTTTTGTGCGCTCGGTCGCGTTACAGCAGAGGTTTTCTGCTTCTCTCAACCGTAAGCGCCACGGTATTTCAGATGGGATTAGAATTGAAAATTGAAATGGCCCACGCGGTCGATGTCACACTCCCGAATGGGGTTCAACAGAAAAGTACATGTCTCTTCGCCCGTCCAGCCGCTGGGAGACGTGAATTCCAAATCACCCAACTGAGCTCATGGGAGGGGAGAATACGTGATGCCGAGCTTGCGACGGTGGGGGTCAACAATTTGTTATGCTGTCACTCCCACGCCGGTATCGCACCTTATGAAAATTAGGGGGAGAGGGGACAGCGATCACGGGTACACGTGTCGAAGAAGTGAGAGGGAGAGAGCCACTCGAGGCGGAAGCGGACGTACCCGACGGGACGAGGTAAGGAACCCCATCAGTCTTCGGCCTCTCCCGACCGCTGCCCAAACGGCGCCAGTGGCTTTTGAGTTGAAACGACTCCGCCCATTGCGTTTCATTCATGGGAGATCGATTCCGCCGGCACTTGGGCACTCATAACTCTCCACCCTGCGGTATATGAAATTTCAAACCCCTGGTGAGCTTGTCGTTATGCAGCGGTACCGAGCCTGGTCTCAACGATGATGATCGTTTGGTGGCTACCCCATCAGAGAGGCAGGAGCAACGTGGAGCGAAAATCCCACGGTGCTTTCGGATCCCTCCGTACTGGATACGACCGTAGAACCGCTGACGAAGTTTCGTAGGACGGAGCTACTGAGCAACAGGCGGGGCGTCTCGGTCCTGGGATTGTAGCGCTCCAAGTGTAACACCGCCAATGATCAATGTCGGAGGCCTGAGGGGCCGTCTGGATAAGTCTCCACGCCGCGGCTCCCGTCACACGATGACCCCTTGTTTTGGGGGACCGGTAACTTGAAATCGCCAAAACCCCATGGGAACAACCATCATGACATAGAGCGGCGATTCGGCATTCAGGGAAGCGGGCGAAGTGACAGTCCCGTACTCACGTGATAAGCAGGCCAAATCACCAGCTCCCGAAGGGCGTCGATCCCTCTCTGACGTCTGGGTACTTAGCACCATTAGCCGAACCCAAAACGGCGTTACAAAAAAACACCTACCTCCCGCCCGTTGTCTTTTGGCCTGTCATGGTCACCATTTGATAGCCCGAATACGGACACTTGAACGGTGATTCCACAACCTGTGGCAGAGCTGAAACGTCCGAATAAGCAAGGTTCTACCGCGCTCCACCAGGGGGGTGCAGCCCCATTTTCCGATAGCCGCAGCGAACGTCAGTGTGCACGCCCCGAGGACTACAAGGAGGTGAAAGCTCCGTCTCCATTCTTCGACGGAAGTAGATAAAAGGTGGTGGAGATCTTGCCCAAAAATCAAATACGCGCCATTGTTTTGGCTTAAGCGTGTGGCCGCCGGGTTCCGTAGCTCCGTATCTCTTTTCCCAGTTTCGGCCTCGGTATTGGTTTTGCGGACGGCGAGGTCACAAAGACCACATGTGTCCCTACCCATCGCCAGACTATTCCCAGGCAGAGAACGCCTCGCAAGGGTCCGAATTCCACATAGGGTCGGGTCCGACGGCTCCATTTTGCAAAAAAGACCGCTACTGCGTGAAAACGGCGACTGCGGAGGGCTGTGGAACGTGAAATGTGGTGTGCCTCCGGTCGCTCTTCCGTGCCCGTTCCATTTGGATTTTTGCAGTGACTCGTAAGGAGACGGAGCCAACTAACCCAACGGAGGATGGGGTAAATCGGAACCATTACCCACCAGTCATATAACTCACACAGGAACGTTTGCGGGCTCCCACCGGTGCCGCACCACGTCACCCATGGACCGTGGTCACAACGGGGTTGAATGTAATGGTTCGCCAACCTGGCGGGAATGTGCAGGCGAGGCGAGGTTTCCCCGTTCCCGGCGGATGTGGCGCTGCAGGCGGGCTTGCCTCCGTCCACACGATTTACAATGACACGGCTCACGGCCGCCATCCCGTTTACCCGAGCGTCCCAAAGCAACCCGAACTTGAAGCACCCCTCGCCTCAAAAAAATCGCGTACCCAACCTGCCCCTCCTGACCCCCCCTTCTTTCCTCGGTCATGTCGGGGTGATTGGCTCACGAGGTATCACAGTGTCGTGCGGGGTGGTGACATGACCGTCATGCAACGCATCGCCCAACGCCGGTCTCCATCAGTCCCGCCTGCCATTCGTCTCATTCCAGCTGAGTGGACTTTTTGCTGGGTGTGATCAATCTCGATGATCCTTGGTGCCTCCATCGGGCAGTTGCCCCGTAGCCAACCTACATTCACAAAGGTAGAAGAATCAGTTCTACATTCCTTTCGCATCCACTGTGGAAGAAAAATAGGTAAAATATTCGGGGTTTTTTGGTAAAGGTTGGATTTCTTGGGACTTGTTGGATAAATCCTTACCAACGCAGTAAATGTCTACTCCCTATACCTGTACGAAAATAGGT
>Ga0307511_10002962_pt1 | contig 17591 bp, 12 predicted proteins | sample 13_EM_MG_FD_200266 | JGI IMG/M metagenome (GOLD analysis project Ga0307511, IMG submission 200266) | Populus trichocarpa ectomycorrhiza microbial communities from riparian zone in the Pacific Northwest, United States - 13_EM | ecosystem: Host-associated > Plants > Roots > Unclassified | place... | reverse complement strand
CGAAGATCCCAAGTTCGCGACAGCGCTTGAGGGAAGCGGGCTGCGCACGTACACCCGGCGACGGGTCTACCAGGCGGTGGCCGGCTTCCTCGTAGGTATTGCGCTCCTCATGGCAGGAATGGTCGCAAAGCAGATTTGGGTCAGCGTGGTGGGATTCCTCGTCATGCTGGGCTGTGCGGTACTCGCCGTGACCGGCTGGCGCAAGGCTCCGAAGCCTGGCGAACAGCCCGCCGCGGGCGCTCCGCACGCCCGCCGCCAGGGACGGCAGCGGCGCTCGGTCATGGATCGTATCGAGCAGCGCTGGCAGCGCCGCCGCGACGAGCAGCAGGGCCAGTAACGGCGGCCCGGCTCCGCACGACACGAGGCGCCCCAGAACACGAGTGAGGGGGTGACCACCGAACCGGTGGTCACCCCCTCCCGTATGTCCTGGCCCCTCCGCTGCTTGGGCGGAGGGGCCAGGGCATCAGCCCTGCTGTCCCGACGGCTTGCGCAGGGTCGGCCGGATCGCCGCCGCCCGCGCCGTCACGGACGCCCACCAGGCCGACAGCTCCCACACCACCCGGACGGTCGAGCGCGGGGCGAGGACCGCGCGCAGCCGCGTGGAGCGGCTTGCCGTGTCCTGGAAACCGACGACCACCCGGCGCACGTCCTGCGCGAGCCCCGCCGCCGGCTGCGGCCTGGGGGCGTAGAGGACCTGCTCCACGGCGTCCGCCACCCGGTGGACCGAGGCGGCGGTCGGCGGATCGAGATGCCCGAGTCGCACGATCCGGGCGGCGGCCTTGCGCGGGGTCAGCGAATCGTCCGGCGAGATCCCGAAGTCCCAGGCCGTATCGGTCAGTTCCTCCCAGACCGCCAGCGTGTGCAGGGCCGCGTCGGCTGCCGTACGGCCGTGCGCGCCCAGCCGTACCGAGCGCGTCCGGGCCCGCCAGAGCATCGGCGAGAACGGGACCGTCAGCAGCAGCAGCGCGCCCAGGCCCAGCAGCGACGCCCGCACATACCACCACGGGCCCCTGCCGTCGTCGCCCGCCGCGAGCGCCGGGGCCTGGCTCTCGCAGCCCTCCAGCTTCTTCAGCTGGGCCGTGCAGCTCTCGCTCGCCGAGGGAGCGGCCGAGGGCGCCGTGCTCGTCGCCGCCGAGGAGCCGGCCGGGTCCGGGATGTCGCTGCCGGGGGTGGTCGACTGGGTGTACGACGGCACCGAGCCCCGGTTGGGGGTCGGCTCGAAGCGGGTCCAGCCGATGCCCTCGAAGTACAGCTCGGGCCAGGCGTGCGCGTCCTTCAGGCCCACCGACACCGTCTGGTTCGCCTCCGGGGTGCCGGGCGCGAAGCCCACCGCGACCCGGGCCGGAATGCCCAGGGTGCGGGCCATCGCCGCCATCGCGAAGGAGAAGTGGACGCAGAAGCCCTGCTTGTCCTTGAGGAACTTCGCTATCGCGTTGCGGCCGGTACCGACGTCCACCTGGGTGTCGTACTGGAAGCCGCCGGTCACCGCGAAGTAGTCCTGGAGCTTGACCGCCTGCTCGTACGCGTTGGCCGAGCCCGCGGTGACCCGGCGGGCGGTCTGGGCCACCACCGCCGGCAGCGAGTTCGGCACCTTGGTGTACTGGGTCTCCAGGGCCTTCGACGGGGCCGGCGCGGTGGCCAGCTGCTCCGCGGTCGGCTCCACGTCCAGGCTGGTGACCGTGTAGGTCACCCCCCGCGTGTTCTGACCGTGGTCACCCACGACCGTCATGCCCACGGGCTCGTAGCGCCAGCTGCCGTCGATGTTCACGCCGCTGGGCGGGTACGGCATCGGCAGCCAGTCCTGGGCGTACCAGTCCGCGGCCGAGATCCGGGTCGTGATCTTCGAGCGCTTGACGTCGGCGCCGAGACCGGTCGGCGTGGGGAACGTGTCCGGCACGCCTTCGATGTGCCGCTGCGACGGCTTCCAGGTGATGCCGTCGAAGTCGTCCAGGGACACGATCCGCAGATACATGTCCGAGAGATCGTTCGAGTCGGTGCGCAGGGACAGGACCTGGCGGTTCTCGTCCACGTTCAGGCTGTCGCGCAGCGAGACCAGCGGGTTGACCGCGGAGATCGTGCCGCCGCCCCCGGTGCCCGCGCCCACACCGGTCCCGGCGGCGTCCAGCAGACCGCCCGAGATGGTGGGCAGCGGCAGCAGGGCGATCGCCACCGCGACCGCGCCGATCCGCCGTCCGGTGCGGACCGGGGCGAGCGGCCCGGAGGAGTCCGAGCCCGGGGCGGTGCGTGGCGCCCCGCCGAAGACCCGGCCCCACTGGGCGAGCCGGTCCCGGCCCTCGGACAGCAGCAGCATCAGATAGCCCGCCGCCGCGAACAGGAACCACAGCCAGTCGTAGCCGCTGTTCGACAGCCCGGCGGCCACCGAGTACAGGGCGAGCAGCGGCAGCCCGGCCGGGGCCGCGCTGCGGAAGGTGACCGCGAGCGTGTCCACCGCGAGGCCGATCACCAGCACACCGCCGATGATCATCAGCCGGATGCCGTCGTGCAGCGGTGCCGGGATCGCGTACCGGGAGACGTCGTCCGAGCCCTGCTGCAGCAGGTCGGCGAAGTGCTGGAAGGCCTCGGGGCCCGGGACGATCCCGGCGAAGGCCTGCGCCCGCGCGAAGACCAGGGTCAGCATCAGCAGCGTGACCAGGGCCTGCGCCGCGACGGTCAGCGGCCGGGCCAGCGGGACCCGCCGGGTCGCCGCGCCCACCCCGGCCTGGATCGCCAGCATGAAGCCGGCCTGGAAGATCCAGATCGCCGGGGAGACCAGGGGGATCAGCGCGGTGGACGCCAGCATCGTCGCAGCCCAGGCGCAGAGCGCCAGTCGTGCCCGCCCGCTCATCCCCATCCCTCCCCGAGACCGGCCGCGGTGATGCCGTTGCGCTCCCGGTCGGCCTGCCGCCACAGCTCGGTCAGGGACGCGCCGCGCGGCACGCCCAGGGCGGTCCAGCCCGCGTCGCGCAGCATCCGCAGCCGCTCCTCCTGCTCGTTCTCCGGTCCGGGTACGTCGGTCGGCTCGCGCACCCAGCCGCCGCTGTCCAGCACGAAGGCGAGGGCGCCCCCGCTGCGCTGCCGCATCCGGGCGACGATCGCCGCCTGTTCCTCGTCGAGGTCGCCGAAGAAGGCCACCAGCAACCCTTCGTTTCCGCCGCGCAGCAGGTCGTAGGCCCGGGACAGGCCGGCGCCGTCCGAGTGGTCGATCACCGCGAGGGTGTCCATCATCAGCCCGGCCGCGTCCGCCGACTCCTGGCTCGCGCCCGCGAACCCGTCGGCGCCCTCACCGGGCACCGAGTTGCCGGTGTCGGTCAACAGCCGTACGGAGAAGCCCCGTTCCAGCATGTGCACCAGGACCGAGGCGGCGCCCGAGACGGCCCACTCGAAGGCCGAGTCCGGGCCCTGGCCCGCGAAGGCGATGCCCCGGGTGTCGAGGAGCACCGTGCAGCGGGCGCGCTGCGGCTGCTCCTCGCGGCGCACCATCAGCTCGCCGTAGCGGGCGGTGGAGCGCCAGTGCACGCGGCGCAGGTCGTCGCCGTAGCGGTAGCCGCGCGGGATCACGTCGTCCTCGCCGGCCAGGGCCAGCGAGCGGTTGCGTCCGTCGCCGTACCCCTTGGCCTCGCCGCTGAGGCGGACCGGGGGCAGGGCCTCCACGCGCGGGATCACGGTCAGGGTGTCGAACGTCGAGAAGGAGCGGGTCAGTTCGCACATCCCGAACGGGTCCGTCAGCCGCAGCTGCAGCGGGCCCAGGGGGTAGCGGCCGCGCAGGTCGGAGCGGACCCGGTAGGACACCTCGCGCCGGCCGCCCGCCTCCACCCGGTCCAGGACGAACCGGGGGCGCGGGCCGAGCACGTACGGCACCCGGTCCTGGAGCATCAGCAGGCCCGTGGGCAGCCGCGAGACGTTGTCCATCCGCAGATGGACGCGGGCCTCGCTGCCGGCCGGCACGCGCGCGGGGGAGAGCCGGCGGCTGCCGGCGACCCGGTACCGGGTGCGGTAGAGCACGGTCGCGCAGACCAGGGGCAGCACGGCCAGCAGCAGTCCGACCCGGAGCAGGTCGCCCTGCCCCAGGACGTACGCGCAGACGGCCGCCGCGATACCGGCGGCCAGGAACGAGCGACCGCGGGTGGTCAGCCCCGCCAGGGCCGTACGGACACCACCCTTCTCGTCCCGCTCGGGCTCCGGGACCCCCGGCCCCCCGACGGCCATCACAGCCTCCGGGGCGGCTGCTCGCCGTAGGACGCCGTGCCGCGGCCCATGCCGAAGCTGCTCTGCTGCGAGGGCGCCGCGGGCACGGGGGTGCGCTGCAGGATCTCCTGGACGACCTGCTCCGCCGTACGGCGGTTGAGCTGGGCCTGGGCGGTGGGCAGCAGGCGGTGGGCCAGGACCGCGACCGCGAGCGCCTGGATGTCGTCCGGCAGCGCGTACTCGCGGCCGCTCAGGGCGGCGGACGCCTTCGCCGCGCGCAGCAGGTGCAGCGTCGCGCGCGGGGAGGCGCCGAGTCTGAGGTCGGGGTGGGTGCGGGTGGCGGAGACCAGCTCCACCGCGTATCTGCGCACCGGGTCGGCGACATGGACGCCGCGGACCGCCTCGACCAGCTTGACGATGTCGTGCGCGTGGGCCACGGGCTGGAGGTCGTCCAGCGGGTTCACCCCGCCGTGGATGTCCAGCATCTGCAGCTCGGCCTCCGCGCTGGGATAGCCGATGGAGACCCGGGCCATGAAGCGGTCGCGCTGGGCCTCGGGCAGCGGATAGGTGCCCTCCATCTCGACCGGGTTCTGCGTGGCGACCACCATGAAGGGGCTGGGCAGCTCGTAGGTCTGGCCGTCGCTGGTGACCTGCCGCTCCTCCATGGACTCCAGGAGCGCGGACTGGGTCTTCGGCGAGGCGCGGTTGATCTCGTCGCCGATCACGATCTGCGCGAAGATGGCGCCCGGTTTGAACTCGAAGTCCTGTCGCTGCTGGTCCCAGATGGACACACCTGTGATGTCCGAGGGCAGCAGGTCCGGCGTGAACTGGATTCGCCGCACCGAACAGTCGATAGACCGTGCCAGTGCCTTGGCCAGCATTGTCTTGCCCACGCCCGGAACGTCCTCGATCAGAAGATGTCCCTCGGCGAGCAGCACGGTCAGCGAAAGCCGTACGACCTCGGGCTTGCCCTCGATCACTCCTTCCACCGAACTGCGGACTCGCTCCACAGTGGCGGTCAGATCTGTAAGGCTCGCTCGATCGTCATAGGTCGTCACCCGGCCCTCCTCGGCCCGTTCTTTCCATGGGCCGACGCGCGTACCGCGGACCGGCCCACCCCGAAACACGGACGGCACGCGGGAAAAGTTCCGCGTGACGCCACACCCGCATTCTTGTTGCCGTTACCGGTTCGTGTCACTCGCCTGTGGACAACTGCCTTCGCTTTGTCGGGTCTTACGACCTTTTGGGCGGTCCGAGGCGCGAGCTTTTCGGGGCGGGCGGGTGCGTCAGGCGGGGTCGATCTCGCGCAGCAGACCCGACTTCACGTCGAACACGAAGCCGCGCACATCATCAGTGTGCAGCAGGAACGGCGAGGTGCGCACACGCTGCATGGACTGGCGTACGTCCTGCTCCACGTCCCGGAAGGCCTCCACCGCCCAGGCGGGGCGCTGGCCGACCTCCATCTCCAGGTCGTGCCGGAACTCCTCGGTGAGGGACTCCAGGCCGCAGCCGGTGTGGTGGATGAGCACGATGCTGCGGGTGCCGAGCGCCCGCTGGCTGATGGTGAGGGAGCGGATGACGTCGTCGGTGACGACACCGCCCGCGTTGCGGATGGTGTGGCAGTCGCCTAGTTGGAGGCCGAGCGCCGCGTGCAGGTCGAGACGGGCGTCCATGCAGGCCACGACGGCCACCTGGAGGACGGGGTGGGCGTCCATCCCGGGATCGGTGAACGCGGCGGCGTACTGCCCGTTGGCCTCGACGAGGCGGTCCGTCACGGTCCCGCCTTCGGTTATGGCGCCTTCGGAGTCTGTGGGTACGGATGCGGAGGTCGTCATACCCATGACGGTACTGGTCACCGGCGGTGCGGGCCTGGAGTGAGATGGGAAAAAAAGCGTCATCGTGTCCTCTTGTGAGGTAACCCACACGGGTGGCGGGGGTGCACCCGTGTGGGTGATTCTTCCCGTTTTGAGGCTTCGTACGCGCCCCGGCCCGCGACGCGCAGGCCGGTTGATTGACCGTGAGACAGCGTGGACTAAAGTTGCGCGAAGCGGGAGGCGAGGCCTCCCTGCTGGACTTTTCCCGGAGACCCCGGCGACTTTCCGGATTCTCCCCACGTGCGCGGCGCGTACGTACGGCTCGGCCTCCTCCCGCTCCCGGTCGGCTGACGCTTCCGGCGCCGGCAGGCCTTCCCCTTCCTGAGCGGGCGGGGACCCGGCGGTGCGTACGGGCCCGCCGGACCTGAGAGGGCCCCTTGAGCAACAGTCGACACGTCCCGGTGATGCTCCAGCGGTGCCTGGACCTGTTGGCACCCGCCCTGGAGCGGCCGGGAGCGGTGGTCGTCGACTGCACCCTCGGCCTCGGCGGGCACAGCGAGGCACTGCTCGCACGCTTCCCCGAGGCCCGCCTCGTCGCCCTCGACCGCGACAAGGAGGCCTTGCGCCTCTCCGGCGAGCGCCTCGCCCCCTTCGGGGAGCGTGCCACCCTCGTGCACGCCGTCTACGACGAGCTGCCCGACGTACTGGAACGGCTCGGCCTCGCGCGCGTGGAGGGCGTTCTGTTCGATCTGGGCGTCTCCTCCATGCAGTTGGACGAGGCCGACCGCGGCTTCGCCTACGCCCAGGACGCGCCCCTCGACATGCGCATGGACCAGACGACCGGCATCAGCGCCGCCGAGGTCCTCAACACCTACCCGGCGGGCGAACTCGTCCGCATCCTGCGGGCGTACGGCGAGGAGAAGCAGGCCAAGCGGATCGTGTCGGCGGTCGTACGGGAACGCGACAAGGAGCCCTTCAGCAACAGCGCGCGGCTCGTCGAGCTGATCCGCGACTCGCTGCCGCAGGCCGCCAAGCGCACCGGCGGCAACCCGGCCAAGCGCACCTTCCAGGCGCTGCGGATCGAGGTCAACGGCGAACTCTCCGTCCTGGAGAGGGCGATTCCCGCCGCCGTGAAGTCCCTTGCCGTGGGCGGCCGGATCGCCGTCCTGTCGTACCACTCGCTCGAAGACCGCCTGGTCAAGCAGGTGTTGGCGGCCGGCGCCGCCAATACCGCGCCTCCTGGACTGCCGGTGGTGCCCGAGCAGTACCAGCCCCGGCTCAAGCTCCTGACGCGCGGTGCCGAACTTCCCACCGAGGAAGAGGTCGCCGAGAACCGGCGGGCGGCACCCGCGCGGCTGCGGGGGGCCGAGCGCATCAGGGAGGACATCGGGTGAGTACGTACCAAGTGAGTGCGGGGTGCGTGAGTGAGTAGGAAACCCGAACTGAGGGGCAGGGCCGCCCGGCTCGCGCGGCTCTTCCCGACCGGCCCCGGCCAGGCGGCCCGTACCCCGTTCGTCCTCCTTGTCGTGCTCCTCCTCGGCGGCGGTCTGATCGGCCTGCTCGTGCTGAACTCCGCGCTCAGCGAAGGGCAGTTCAAGCTGGACGACCTCCAGAAGCAGACCAAGAGCCTCACCGACGAGGAACAGGCCCTCCAGCGGGACGTCGACGCCTACTCCGCCCCCGACGCCCTCCAGCGCCGCGCACACGAACTCGGCATGGTGCCCGGGGGAGACCCCGCCTTCCTCGACCCGAACGGCACCGTGAAGGGTGTCCCCGAGCAGGCCGCCGAGAAGACCTCGGCGGACACACCGGTGGTTCTCGCCCCGGAGGCGCTCATCAGCAGGCCGAGCCCGAGCCCGACCCGCGCGGCCGGAGCGGCGGCACGCGTGGCCACCCCCACCCCGGCCCGGTCCGTAGCGCCCGTGCAGTCCACGGCAGTTCAGTCCTCCACCCCGACTACACCCGGCAGGTGACGGAAGTGTCCGACAGGGAACCGCCGCGCCGCCGAGTGCCCGGACCGGCCAGGCCCGAACGGCCCGATGCCCGGCGCCGCCCCGGGCCCGGTGCCCGCCCGGCCCGCCGCCCGGCATCGGCCCCTCCCGCCGCTCGCCCGGGAGGCCCGCGCTCCCTCCGGCTCGGCAGCCCCCGCCCCCGGCTGAGGATGATCAGCCTCGCGCTGACCCTCATCCTGATCGCCTTCGTCGTACGGCTGCTCCAGGTGCAGGCCGTCGACGCGAGCGCGTACGCCGCCAAGGCCGCGCAGAACCGGTACGTCGACTACGTCCTGGCCGCCGAGCGCGGCGAGATCACCGACCGCTCCGGGGTGGCGCTGGCGACCAGCGTGGACGCGTACACGATCACCGCCGACCCGACGCTGTTCACCCGCAAGCAGCTCAAGATCGACGACGGGCCGGAGCAGGCGGCGGCCCTCCTCGCCCCGATCCTCGGCGTGGACCAGGCCTCGATCGTCAAGAAGCTCAGGCCGGCGAACAAGAACCTGCGCTACGTGGTGCTCGCCAACCGGCAGACCCCGCAGGTCTGGAAGCAGATCAAGGACCTGAAGAGCGCGCTCACCACCAAGTCCGGAACCGACCCGACCACGGTCAACGTCCTTGCCGGTGTCCTCGCCGTCCCCACCACCAAGCGCGTGTACCCGAACGGCGATCTGGCCGCCGGGATACTGGGCTGGGTCAACGCCGACGGCAAGGGCGGCGGCGGGGTCGAGCAGCAGCTGAACAAGGACCTGACCGGCAAGGACGGCAAGGTCCGCTACGCCCAGTCCGGCGGCCTCCAGGTGCCCACCGCGGGCTCCACGGAGACGCCCGCCGTGCCCGGTTCCGACGTCGAGCTGACCATCGACCGCGACATCCAGTGGGCCGCCCAGAACGCCATCACGGAGCAGGTGAAGAAGTCCAAGGCGGACCGCGGGTACGTGATAGTGCAGGACACCCGCACCGGAGAGATCCTCGCCATGGCCAACGCGCCCGGCTTCGACCCGAACGACCTCGCGCAGGCCAACGCGGCCTCCCTGGGCAACGCGGCCCTTCAGGACGCCTACGAGCCCGGTTCCACCGCCAAGGTCATGACGATGGCCGCCGTACTCCAGGAGAACGTGGCCACCCCGCTGACGCATGTCGTCGTGCCGAACCGGCTGCACCGGGGCGACCGGCTCTTCCAGGACGACGTCGACCACGCGACCTGGAACCTCACGCTCAACGGCGTCCTCGCCAAGTCCAGCAACATCGGCACCATCGAGGCGGCCGGCCAGCTCGGCAAGACGCAGGCGCAGGCCAACGAGGTCCTGTACTCGTATCTGCACAAGTTCGGCATCGGCACCTACAGCGGGCTCGACTTCCCCGGCGAGACCAAAGGCATCCTCGCGACTCCCGACAAGTGGTCGACCTCGCAGCAGTACACGATTCCTTTCGGCCAGGGCATGTCCCTCAACGCGCTCCAGGCGGCCTCCGTCTACTCGACGGTCGCCAACGGCGGAGTCCGCGTCGAGCCCACCCTGGTGCGCGGCACGAAGGGCGCCGACGGCCGTTTTACACCGGCCGCCACGCCCAAGAAGACCCGGGTCATCAGTGCGAAGACGGCGAAGACCCTCGCCCAGATGCTGGAGTCCGTGGTGGACGACGAGCAGGGCACGGGTGGTAAGGCCGCGATTCCGGGGTACCGGGTCGCGGGCAAGACCGGCACCGCCAACCGCGTGGATCCGGCCACCGGCAAGTACAAGGGCTACACCTCGTCGTTCGCCGGGTTCGCGCCCGCCGACAACCCCCGCATCACCGTCTACTGCGCGATCCAGAACGCCACCAGCGGAAGCTACTTCGGCGGTCAGATCTGCGGACCGATCTACAAGCAGGTGATGGAGTTCGCCCTCAAGACCCTCCAGGTCCCGCCCACCGGGGCGAAGGCCGCGAACCTGCCCGTGACCTTCACTCCCTGATCAGCGCAACAGCCAGGAACCGATCCGTGACCATGATCACCTCCCAGTCCGGGAACCAGGGCGAGCTCCGCCCCTCGCTTCGCTCCGAGGCGGGTGCGCCCGGTACGCTCACCGCCGTGCCACCCGCCGATCAGTCCCAAACCCCCCAGAAGGGCGCATCCGTGACATACCCGGGGCCGCCCAGGCCGGCGCAGCTCTCCGCCACACCCCTCGCGGAACTCGCCGACCAACTGGGCGCCGCCGAGCCGGTGTCGACGGCCGAGGTCACGGGCATCACCCATGACTCGCGCGCTGTCCGCCCCGGCGACCTGTACGCCGCGCTGCCCGGCGCCCGTCTGCACGGCGCCGACTTCGTCACCCAGGCGGCCGGTCTCGGCGCCGTAGCGGTCCTCACGGACCCGGCAGGCGCCGACCGCGCGACCGCAACCGGCCTGCCGGTGCTGGTCGTAGCCGATCCGCGCGGGCAGATGGGCGAGCTGGCGGCCACCATCTACGGCCACCCGGGCCGCGATCTGCTCCAGATCGGCATCACCGGCACCTCCGGGAAGACGACCACCGCTTACCTCGTAGAGGGCGGGCTGGAAACGGTCCGGTCCACCGGTCTGATCGGCACGGTCGAGACGCGCATCGGCGACGAGCGCATGAAGTCGGAGCGCACGACCCCCGAAGCCACCGATCTCCAGGCCCTGTTCGCGGTCATGCTGGAGCGCGGGGTCGACGCGGTCGCCATGGAGGTCTCCAGCCACGCACTGGTCCTCGGCCGGGTCGACGCCTGCATCTTCGACATCGCGGTCTTCACCAACCTCAGCCCGGAGCACATGGAGTTCCACTCCGGCATGGAGGACTACTTCCAGGCCAAGGCGCAGTTGTTCACGCCGCTGCGCAGCCGGCAGGGAGTGGTCAACCTCGACGACGAGTACGGCCGCAGGCTCGTCGCCGAGGCCACGGTCCCCGTGACCACCTACTCCTCGGAGGGCCACCCGGACGCCGACTGGCGCGCCGAGGACGTCGAAATCGGCCCGATGGACTCGACGTTCACCGCGGTCGGCCCCAAGGGTGAGCTGATCACCGCGAGGTCGCCGCTGGCCGGATCCTTCAACGTGGCCAACACCCTCGCCGCGATCGCCGCCCTGGCCACCGCGGGCCTCGACCCGCAGCTCGCCGCCGACGGCATCGCCGTCGTGCCGGGCGTGCCGGGGCGCCTGGAGCGCGTGGACGCCGGGCAGCCGTATCTCGCGGTCGTCGACTACGCCCACAAGACGGACGCCGTCGAATCGGTCCTGCGCGCGCTGCGCAAGGTCACCGAGGGCAAGGTGCACGTCGTGCTCGGCTGCGGCGGGGACCGGGACAAGACCAAGCGCGAGCCCATGGGTGCCGCCGTGGCCCGGCTCGCCGACACCGCCGTACTGACGTCGGACAACCCCCGCTCCGAGGACCCCCTCGCGATCCTCGCGACCATGCTCCAGGGGGCGGCGTCCGTGCCGGCGCACGAGCGCGGCGAGGTCCAGGTCTTCGAGGACCGGGCCGCCGCCATCGCCGCCGCCGTCGCCCGCGCGGGGCCGGGGGACACCGTGCTGGTCGCGGGCAAGGGCCACGAGCAGGGCCAGGACATCGCCGGAGTGATCCGTCCCTTCGACGACCGCCAGGTGCTCCGCGAAGCTATCCAGAAGACCCAGGGATGAACTTGTGATCGCCCTCTCCCTCGCCGAGATCGCAGAAGTCGTCGGCGGGCAGACGCACGACATACCGGATCCGTCCGTCCAGGTCACCGGCCCGGTGGTCCGCGACTCCAGGGAAGTGCTACCAGGCAGCCTCTTCGTCGCCTTCGTGGGCGAGCGCGTCGACGGCCACGACTTCGCGAACGCGGTCGTCGAGGCGGGCGCGGTGGCCCTCCTGGCGTCCCGCCCGGTCGGCGTGCCCGCGATCGTCGTGGACGACGTCCAGAGCGCCCTGGGCGCCCTCGCCCGCCATGTCGTACGACGGCTCGGCGCGACCCTCGTCGCCCTCACCGGCTCGGCGGGCAAGACCAGCACCAAGGACCTCATCGCCCAGGTGCTCGCCCGTAAGGCGCCCACGGTGTTCACACCGGGATCGTTGAACAACGAGATCGGACTGCCGCTGACCGCGCTGAGCGCCACCGACGAGACGCGGTTCCTCGTCCTGGAGATGGGCGCCCGCGGGATCGGTCACATTCGCTACCTCACGGATCTGACGCCCCCGCAGATCGGCCTCGTCCTCAACGTCGGCACCGCCCACATCGGGGAGTTCGGCGGCCGGGAGCAGATCGCGCAGGCAAAGGGTGAACTCGTGGAGGCGCTCCCGGAAAACGGGGCGGCGATCCTCAACGCCGACGATCCGCTCGTACGGGCCATGGCATCCCGTACGAAGGCGAAGGTGATCCTTTTCGGAGAGTCCGGCGAAGCGGACGTACGGGCCGAGAACGTGAGACTCACGGACAGCGGACAGCCCGCCTTCAGCCTTCACACACCCTCCGGGTGCAGCGAAGTGACCATGCGCCTGTACGGTGAGCACCACGTGTCGAACGCGCTCGCCGCGGCCGCCGTCGCCCATGAGCTGGGCATGTCCGCAGACGAGATCGCCACCGCGCTCTCCGAGGCGGGCTCCCTCTCCCGCTGGCGGATGGAGGTCACCGAGCGACCGGACGGCGTGACCATCGTCAACGACGCCTACAACGCGAACCCCGAGTCCATGCGAGCCGCCTTGCGCGCGCTCGCGGCCATGGGCAAGGGACGCAGGACCTGGGCGGTGCTCGGCAAGATGGCCGAGCTCGGGGACGAGGCGCTCGCCGAGCACGACGCGGTCGGACGGCTCGCCGTCCGGCTCAATGTCGGCAAGCTCGTCGCGGTCGGGGGCAGGGAAGCGTCCTGGCTGCAACTGGGCGCATATAACGAGGGTTCGTGGGGTGAGGAGTCGGTGCACGTGTCCGACGCACAGGCGGCGGTCGACCTATTGCGCAGCGAGTTGCGCCCGGGAGACGTCGTTCTCGTGAAGGCGTCCCGGTCGGTCGGTCTGGAGAGCGTGGCGCAGGCGCTCGTCGAGGCCGGTACCGAGGGTGAGGTTGCCGCCCGATGATGAAGCAGATCCTGTTCTCAGGAGTCATCGGCCTGTTCCTGACCCTGGTGGGCACCCCGCTGCTGATCAAGCTGCTGGCCCGCAAGGGCTACGGCCAGTACATCCGGGACGACGGCCCGCGAGAGCACGCCGCGAAGCGTGGTACGCCGACGATGGGCGGTATCGCCTTCATCTTCGCGACGGTCGCCGCGTACTTCCTGTCCAAGCTCATCACCGGCTACGCGCCGACCTATTCGGGTCTGCTGGTGCTCGGTCTGATGGTCGGCATGGGTCTGGTCGGCTTCCTCGACGACTACATCAAGATCGTCAAGCGGCGTTCGCTGGGCCTGCGGGCCAAGGCGAAGATGGCCGGCCAGCTGATCGTCGGCATCAGCTTCGCGGTGCTCGCCCTGCAGTTCCAGGACGCCCGCGGCAACACCCCGGCCTCCACGAAGCTGTCGTTCATCACGGACTTCGGCTGGAAGATCGGCCCGATCCTGTTCGTGATCTGGGCGCTGTTCATGATCCTCGCGATGTCGAACGGCGTGAACCTGACGGACGGTCTGGACGGCCTGGCCACCGGCGCCTCGGTGCTGGTCTTCGGCGCCTACACCTTCATCGGTGTCTGGCAGTTCCAGGAGTCCTGCGCCAACGCGCAGACCCTGACCAACCCGAACGCCTGCTACGAAGTGCGCGATCCGCTCGACCTGGCGGTCATCGCCTCCGCGCTGATGGGGGCCTGCCTGGGCTTCCTGTGGTGGAACACCTCGCCGGCCAAGATCTTCATGGGGGACACCGGTTCGCTGGCCCTCGGCGGTGTCCTCACCGGTCTGGCGATCCTCTCCCGCACCGAGCTGCTCGTCGCCATCATGGGTGGCCTCTTCGTCCTCATCACCATGTCGGTGGTCATCCAGGTCGGCTCCTTCAAGCTCACCGGCAAGCGGGTTTTCCGAATGGCCCCGCTCCAGCACCACTTCGAACTCAAGGGCTGGTCCGAAGTGCTCGTGGTGGTCCGTTTCTGGATCATCCAGGGCATCTGCGTGATCGTCGGCCTGGGCCTCTTCTACGCGGGATGGGCAGCGGAAAAGTGACCGAAGGGCAGGGGCTCTCCTGGGAGGGCAAGCACGTCACCGTCGCCGGGCTCGGTGTCTCCGGGATCCCGGCGGCCAAGGTCCTGCACGGCCTCGGCGCGCTCGTCACGGTCGTCAACGACGGCGACGACGAGCGCTCCCGGGCCCAGGCGGCCGACCTGGAGGCGCTCGGCATCACCGTGCGCCTGGGAGACGGCGCGACCCTGCCTGACGGCACCGAACTGATCGTCACCACCCCCGGCTGGAAGCCCGACAAGCCGCTGTTCACGGCGGCGCGTGAGGCGGGCGTCGAGGTGTGGGGGGACGTGGAGCTGGCGTGGCGCCTGCGCGGCCCCGACGCGGCCCCCTGGCTCGCCGTCACCGGCACCAACGGCAAGACCACCACCGTCCAGATGCTCGCCTCCATCCTGAAGGCGGGCGGTCTGCGCACGGCGGCCGTCGGCAACATCGGCGTCTCGGTCCTGGACGCCGTACTCGGGGACGAGCAGTACGACGTCCTCGCCGTCGAACTGTCGAGCTATCAGCTCCACTGGGCGCCTTCCGTGCGCGCCCACTCCGCCGTAGTTCTCAACCTGGCGCCCGATCACCTCGACTGGCACGGCTCCATGGAGGCGTACGCCGCCGACAAGGGCCGTATCTACGAAGGCAATCGGGTCGCCTGCGTCTACAACGTCGCCGACAAGGCAACCGAGGACCTGGTCCGCGAGGCCGACGTCGAAGAGGGCTGCCGGGCCATCGGGTTCACGCTGGGCAGCCCCGGGCCGTCCCAACTCGGCGTCGTGGACGGCATCCTGGTCGACCGCGCCTTCGTCGAGGACCGGCAGCGCAACGCGCAGGAGCTGGCGGAGATCTCCGACGTCAATCCGCCGGCCCCGCACAACATCGCCAACGCCCTTGCCGCCGCCGCCCTCGCGCGCGCCTTCGGGGTGCCCGCCAAGGCCGTACGGGACGGGCTGCGGGCCTTCACGCCCGACGCGCACCGCATCGCGCACGTGGCCGATGTGGACGGTGTCGCGTACATCGACGACTCCAAGGCCACCAACACCCATGCGGCGGAAGCCTCGTTGGCGGCCTACGAGTCGATCGTGTGGATCGCGGGAGGGCTCGCCAAGGGCGCCACCTTCGACGAGCTGGTCGCCAAGTCGGCAAAGCGGCTTCGGGGCGTGGTGCTGATCGGCGCCGATCGTGCGCTCATCCGGGAAGCCCTGGCGCGACACGCCCCGGAAGTACCCGTCGTCGACCTCGCCCGGACCGACACTGGGGCGATGCTCGCGGCTGTCCAGGAGGCACAGCGGCTCGCCGCCGCCGGCGACACGGTGCTGCTCGCCCCGGCCTGCGCCTCCATGGACATGTTCGCCAACTACAACAAGCGCGGTGACGCGTTCGCCCAGGCGGTTCGCGAACTCGGCGCCTGACCGACGTGAGCGGAGGCGCTGATGCCCAGTAGCCGTACCGGCCGGCCGCCCGTGCAGCAGCGGACCCCCAGACGTCCCGCCGCCGCACGGACCGTACGGGACAACCCCGTACGCCGGCTGTACGCCAACGCGCGCCGGGCCTGGGACCGGCCGCTGACCGCCTACTACCTGATCGCCGGCGGCAGCGTGCTGATCACCGTGCTCGGTCTGGTGATGGTCTACTCGGCCTCCCAGATCACGGCGCTCCAACTGTCGCTGCCCGGCTCGTATTTCTTCCGCAAACAGTTTCTCGCCGCCTGTATCGGCGGGGTGCTGGCACTGGTCGCCTCGCGGATGCCGGTCAAGCTGCACCGGGCACTGGCCTATCCGATCCTCGCGGGCGCCGTCTTCATGATGGCGCTGGTGCAGCTGCCGGGGATAGGGATGTCGGTCAACGGCAACCGCAACTGGATCTCGCTCGGCGGCTCCTTCCAGATCCAGCCCAGCGAGTTCGGCAAGCTGGCCCTCGTCCTGTGGGGCGCCGACCTGCTTGCTCGCAAGCAGGACAAGTCGATGCTGTCCCAGTGGAAGCACATGCTGGTGCCGCTGGTGCCGGTCGCGTTCATGCTGCTCGGACTGATCATGCTCGGCGGCGACATGGGTACGGCGATCATCCTCACCGCGATCCTGTTCGGCCTGCTCTGGCTGGCCGGAGCGCCGACCCGGCTCTTCGCCGGCGTGCTGTCGATCGCGGCCGTGATCGGTGTGATCCTCATCAAGACCAGCCCCAACCGGATGGCCCGGCTGGCCTGCATCGGCGCCACCGAGCCCAAGACCGGGGTCGCCGACTGCTGGCAGGCCGTGCACGGGATCTACGCGCTCGCATCGGGCGGGATCTTCGGCTCCGGGCTCGGCGCGAGTGTGGAGAAATGGGGTCAACTCCCAGAAGCCCACACCGACTTCATCTTCGCCGTCACCGGTGAGGAACTGGGCCTGGCGGGCACGCTGTCGGTCCTCGCCCTCTTCGCGGCTCTAGGCTATGCGGGTATCCGCGTGGCCGGACGCACGGAGGACCCCTTCGTGAGGTATGCCGCGGGAGGCGTGACCACCTGGATCATCGCTCAGGCGGTGATCAACATCGGTGCGGTGCTCGGCCTGCTGCCGATCGCCGGCGTCCCGCTCCCGCTGTTCTCCTACGGGGGTTCCGCCCTGCTGCCGACCATGTTCGCCATCGGGTTGCTGATCGCCTTCGCGCGCGACGACCCCGCTGCGCGGGCGGCGCTTGCGATGCGGCAACCCCGCTTTGGTAGAAAACGGGGGGCCAGGGGGCCCGGTTCCGGCCGGAGTCCCCGCAGATGGAACACGATGCGACGGCGTGCCTCGGCGGCGCGTTCGTCCGGAGAGCGGTGAATTTCGGTGCATGTCGTACTCGCCGGTGGGGGGACCGCCGGCCACATCGAGCCCGCGCTCGCCCTCGCGGACGCCCTGCGCAGGCAGGACCCCACCGTGGGGATCACGGCGCTGGGCACGGAACGCGGCCTTGAGACCCGCCTCGTACCCGAGCGGGGCTACGAACTCGCGCTGATCCCCGCCGTACCGCTGCCCCGCAAGCCCACCCCGGAACTGATCACCGTGCCGGGCCGGCTGCGCGGCACGATCAAGGCCGCCGAGCAGATCCTGGAGCGCACCAAGGCGGACTGCGTCGTCGGCTTCGGCGGCTATGTGGCGCTGCCCGGCTACCTCGCCGCCAAGCGCCTCGGTGTGCCGATCGTGATCCACGAGGCCAACGCCAGGCCCGGGTTGGCCAACAAGATCGGCTCGCGCTACGCGGCCCAGGTCGCCGTCTCCACCCCGGACAGCAAGCTGCGGGGCGCCCGTTACATCGGCATCCCGCTGCGCCGCTCCATCGCCCTCCTGGACCGCGCGGCCGTACGGCCCCAGGCCCGGGCCGCGTTCGGCCTCGACCCGAACCTGCCGACGCTGCTGGTCTCCGGCGGCTCGCAGGGCGCCCGGCACCTCAACGAGGTGGTCGAGCGGGTCGCGCCGTACCTCCAACAGGCCGGAATCCAGATCCTGCACGCGGTCG
>Ga0307511_10002960_pt1 | contig 17602 bp, 19 predicted proteins | sample 13_EM_MG_FD_200266 | JGI IMG/M metagenome (GOLD analysis project Ga0307511, IMG submission 200266) | Populus trichocarpa ectomycorrhiza microbial communities from riparian zone in the Pacific Northwest, United States - 13_EM | ecosystem: Host-associated > Plants > Roots > Unclassified | place... | reverse complement strand
TCCGGCGCCAGCCTGTAGCCGACGCCGCGCACGGTCTGCAGGTAGCGCGGCGTCTTGGGGTCGTCCTCGATCTTACGCCGAAGCCGCGTCACCTGCACGTCCACCGCGCGGCCGGAGGGGTCGACCGAGCCGCGGGCCAGCTCCAGGCGATCGACCGGTTCGTGCGGGGTGCGGGCCAGTTGGCGCAGCAGGGCGATCTCGGCCTCGGTCAGGCGCACGCTCTCGCCGGCGCAGGTGAGCTCGCCGCGGTCGGGGTCGAAGGCGCAGCGTCCCATGGACAGCACCGCTCCGGCCTGCGGCTTGTCGCTGGAGCGGCGCAGGATGGCCTCGATGCGCAGCAGTAGCTCCTCGGGCTCGAACGGCTTGCCCAGGTAGTCGTCGGCGCCCAGCTTCAGCCCCTCGATGCGGTCGCCGGATTCCGTGCGGGCGGTCAGCATCAACACCGGCGTGCGGCCGGGCGCGCCGCGCTGCTCGCGCAGCCAGCGGGTCAGCGAGAAGCCGTCCTCGCCCGGCATCATCACGTCGAAGACCGCCAGGTCGAAGTCGAGGGTGCCCAGCAGCCGGCGCGCCGGCGCCCCGCCCGACGCCGCGGTCACGCGGAATCCAGCGCGGGTCAGGTACTCCTTGAGGAGCTCGCGGATGCGGTCGTCGTCGTCGACGATCAACAGGTGGCGGGCCCGCGGCGGGGCGTCGGAAAGGCTCACGGGCGGTCTCCGCCGGGTCTGCGGCGGCGCACCCTAGCCCAGGCTTCAATGGCGGCGCCACTCATGCGGCGGTGGCCCGCACATGGCCCAATTCGTTTGACGCGCGGCGGCCGGGCGGGTTCAAGGAGGATTCCCGAAAGGAGGTTTCACCCTCATGTCTCTCGTTCCCTTCGACGACCGCGATGGATGGATCTGGCTGGACGGCCAGTTCGTGCCCTGGCGCGAGGCGACGGTGCACGTACTCACCCACGGCCTGCACTATGCGTCGGCCGTGTTCGAGGGAGAGCGGATGTATGGGGGCGAGATCTTCGAGCTGACGGCGCATACCGAGCGTCTGTTCAAGTCCGCGGAAATCCTGGACTTCGAAATCCCGTTCACGGTCGCCCAGATCGACCAGGCCTGCAAGGACGTGTGCGCCAGGAACGGCCTGACCGACGCCTACATCCGGCCCATCGCCTGGCGCGGCTCGGAGATGATCGGGGTCTCGGCCCAGAACACCAAGATCCACGTGGCCGTCGCCTGCTGGGAGTGGCCGTCGTATTTCTCCCCCGAAGAGAAGGCCAAGGGCATCCGGCTCACCTGGGCGAAGTACAAGCGCCCCAGCCCCGAGACCGAGCCTGTCCACGCCAAGGCGACCGGCCTCTACATGATCTGCACCATCTCCAAGCACGCCGCGGAGAAGGAAGGCTACACCGACGCGATGATGCTCGACTACCGGGGCTACATCGCCGAGAGCACCGGCTCGAACGTGTTCTTCATCAAGGACGGGGTGATCCATACGCCCACGCCCGACTGCTTCCTGAACGGCATCACGCGGCAGACGGTGATCCGGATCGCAAAGTCGAAGGGGTTCGAGGTGGTGGAGCGCCACATCCTGCCGGAGGAGCTCGCGACGTTCTCGGAGTGCTTCGTGGTGGGCTCGGCCGCCGAGGTCACGCCCGTGGCCGAGATCGGCGAGTACCGCTTCCGGCCGGGGAACATCTCGCTGAGCCTGATGGACGACTACGCCAAGCTGGTCCGCCGCGAGCTGGTGGCGGCCTGAGGCCCATTCCCTCCCCTCCATGGGGAGGGACAGACCGCGGAGCGGTCAGGGTGGGGAAGTGTGGGACGGAGTGAAGCCTCGCGTGTTTGTCGGGCGGGTCCTCTGCGGCTCAGAGCTCCGGCCCACACTTCCCCACCCGTCTCGCTTCGCTCGCCGCCCTCCCCATGGAGGGGAGGGAATGACGCAGCGTTCCCTACGCCAGCACGGCGTACGGGCGCGGGTGGGGTTCGCCGCGGCTGAGGTAGACCAAGCCGACGACGCAGCGGACGCCGAACCAGACCATCGGAATGGTCCAGAGCAGGCCGGCGATCCCCATGAACAGGAAGCCGATCCCGATCAGCGACAACGGGATGCCGATGGCGAAGATCACGCCGCCGACCACGCCGGCCGCGAGCGCCAGGATCAGGAAGCCCCAGAAGGTGCGGATCAGGTAGGTGAAGTGGGTGCGCATGTCCGGGCCGGCCGCAGCCTGCTGGCTGTGGGCGATGATGGCGCCGATGACGGTCGTCAGGCCGCAGGTCGCGAAGCCGAGCAGGTAGAGCGCGTAGGCCACGGCCGGCATCGTCTTGTCTTCAGTGCGGTAATAGTCGGTCATCGTCGGGTGTCTGGTCCTCCCATGCCCAGCAGCGGGCGTGACAGAAATGGACCCTCGCCGCGGTCACGAAAAGACGTAACCGCGTTACAAATTGCTCACCCGCGCTCGAGCACGATCTCCACGCCGGCGCCGACCGCGTCGGGGGCCAGCGCCAGGGGTTTCTCGACCCGGACCCGAGCGCGGCTGATGCGGGCGTCGGCCAGGCAGCGCTCGGCCAGGCGGTGGGCGAAGGTCTCGACCAGGGCCATGTGGCCCTCGGCGGCCACGGCCTGGGCGGCCTGCAGCAGGGTCTCGTAGTTGACCGTCTCGGCCAGGCGGTCGGAGCCGTCGGTGGGTACGTCGACTTCCATGTCGACGATCAGCGGCTGCACGCGGCCGATCTCGTGGCGGTAGACGCCGATCTCGGCCTGCACCTTCACCCCGGTGACGAACACCTTGGAGGCGCGGACGACACCGCTCACGCACGGCTCCAGGCGTCGGCGGGGAGGAGGTCGTTCAGGCTGGCGTCGGGGCGGGTGGCCCAGTCGCCCGGGGTCCAGCCGCCCAGGGCGGCCAGGTCCGCAGCGGTGACGGTGACGGCGTTGGTCGGCGTCTCCTGCACGGTCAGCTCGTCGACCGCGAACAGGCCTTCGGGGGCGAGCATCGCCTCCAGCTTGCGGAAGAAGGCGATGGCCAGGGCCTCGGTGGTCGGGTCGCCGCGGAACACCATGATGCGGGTGAGCTGGTTGGGCTCCTCGCGCTGGAAGTAGCCCAGCAGCGGGTCGTCCGCGTTGAGCTGCAGGGCGTGGTCCACCCAGCCGTCGATCCAGGCGTGCCAGGCGCCTTTCGCCTGGGCGAAGGAGGCGGTCATGTTGGCGGCCCCGAGGGCCATCGGCGTGAGCGGACGCAGGCGGATGGTCACGATCTCGTCGTGGCCATGCGGCGTCAGGCACTTCGACGAGGCGTCGTGCAGGAGGCGGTGCGCCATGGAATACCGGCGCGAGAAGTTCAGCCGGACCATGGGGAAGGTCGCGTCTCCTTAGCGGGGGCGCCCCAATACCGCCGCGCGCCGCGAATTCCTACCCCTGCTCGTCATCCCCCGGCTTGTCCGGGGGACCCATGTCTCCGCGATACCGAACCCGCCGAAGGACCCTGGGCGCTCACGCTCTCACGTGCGGCTGAAGCATGGGGCCCCCGGACAAGCCGGGGGATGACGAGCATTTTGGGTCTTAGATGCTGTCGTCGAAGGCCACGTCGCGGCCGCGGCGGAGCAGGCTCTCGCCGCCGTCGAGGGTGAGGATCTGGCCGGTGTAGGCGTCGCTTTCGATGAGGAAGCGCAGGGCGCGGCGCAGGCCATCGACCGAGCTGGTGATCCCCAGCGGCGTGGCGGCGGCGGCGCGGGCGTAGTCCTCGTCGCTCTGCTCGCCGCTCAGCAGGGTGAGGCCGGGCGACAGGCCGCAGACGCGGATGCGCGGGGCCAGCGCCAGGGCCAGCGCCGGGGTCAGGCCGGCCAGGGCGACCTTGCCCGCGGTGTAGGAGAAGTAGTCCGGGTTCGGCCGGGCGACCTTCTGATCGAGGATGTTGACCACCACACCGGTCCTGTCCGGCGGCAGCAGGCGGGCGAAAGCCTGGGTCAGGAAGATCGGCGCGGTGAGGTTGGCGGCCAGATGGTCGGCCCAGCCCTGCGGCGTCAGGTCGGCGAGGGTGTCGTACTGGAAGCGCGAGGCGTTGTTCACCAGCACCTCGACGGGCCCGAGGGCGCGGGAGGCTTCCTCGACCAGCGCCGCGCAGGCGTCCGGCGTCGACAGGTCGGCGTGGAGCGCGACGGCGCGGCCGCCCGCGGCCTCGATCCGGGCCGCCAGCGCCTGGGCCTCGTCGGCGCCGCTACGGTGGTGGATGGCGACGGCGTAGCCCATGGCGGCCAGTTCTTCGGCCAGGCCGGCGCCGATGCGCCGCGCCGCGCCGGTGACCAGGGCCGTCTTCATTGCGGCCGCTGCCGGAACCACTCGACACCGGCGGCCCTCGCCTCGGGGAAGATGTCGGGCTTGAGCACCTTCAGCCGGCAGGCTTCCACCAGCGGGTCCTGGAAGACGAAGTCGGCCAGGCCGGCCAGCAGGGTCTCCAGCAGGTCCACGTGCGGCCGCCCGCTCCAGGTGGCGAGATGGTTGCGCACACGGTCGTAGTCCAGGTAGCCGGCGCCCGTGGCGGGATCGAAGGCGGTGGTGGTGTAGAGCTGGACGCTGACCAGCAGCCGGTTCGGCCGCTCGGGGTGGCGTTCCCACGGATGCAGGCCGCAGGGCACGCGGACCTCCACATCCTCAAGGATGGAAGTCTGGCTGTCGGGAAGCGCGCGCCAATCCATGGTCGGGAGTATTGGAGCGCGGCCGCGCCTTAGTCGAGGCGGCCGAAGTCGTAGAGGTTCAGCGCGGCCATGACGACGAGGAAGGCGGCGATCATTCCGATGGCGAGCATGCGGACTCCGGAGGCTTGACGCCTGCGGCTTTAGACGCGCCCATGCCGTCCGGCAAGTTTCCGTCGCGCATCCGTTGCGCTTTCTAATCAAGTTCCCAGGTGTGACGCAGCGTCGGGGCTTCCTCTCTGATCGCTGATCACTAAAATGGTTGTTTGAACGGCGGGGCGAGATCGCCCCCGGGCCTTAAGAAGATCGCCAGGAGGACGTCTATGCGCGAGTACCTCAAATTCTACATCAACGGTGAGTGGGTCGATCCGGCCGAGGGCCTGAAGACCCTGGACGTCGAGAACCCCGCCACCGAGGCGGTCGCCGGCAAGATCGCCCTGGGCTCGGCCAAGGACGTCGACAAGGCGGTCAAGGCCGCCCGCGCCGCCTTCGACAGCTGGTCGCAGACCAGCCGCGAGGAGCGCCTGGAGGTGCTGGGCCGCATCATGGCCGAGTACCAGAACCGCTTCGGCGACCTGGCCACGGCGGTGACGGAAGAAATGGGCGCCCCGGCGTCGCTGGCGCAGCGCGCGCAGGTTCCGATCGGCCTCGGCCACCTGAACACCGCGATCGCTGTGCTGAAGGACTTCAAGTTCGAGGACGACCGCGGCCCGACGATGATCGTCAAGGAGCCGATCGGCGTCTGCGGGTTCATCACCCCCTGGAACTGGCCGCTGAACCAGATCGTCTGCAAGGTGGCCCCGGCCATCGCGACCGGCTGCACCATGGTGCTGAAGCCGTCGGAAGTGGCCCCGTTCTCGGGCCAGATCTTCGCCGAGATCATGCACAAGGCGGGCGTGCCGAAGGGCGTGTTCAACATGGTGCAGGGCGACGGCCCCACGGTCGGCGCGGCGATCTCCAGCCACCCGGAAGTGGACATGGTCTCCTTCACCGGCTCCACCCGCGCCGGCATCGAGGTGGCCCGCGCGGCCGCCGCGACCGTCAAGCGCGTGGCCCAGGAGCTGGGCGGCAAGAGCCCGAACATCGTGCTGGACGACGAAGCCTTCGCCAAGGGCGTCGGCCGTGGCGTGGCCTCGATGATGGTCAACTCCGGCCAGTCCTGTAACGCGCCCACCCGCATGCTGGTCCCCGGCAAGCGGATGGACGAGGCGATCGCGGTGGCCAAGGAAACCGCCGCCGGCGTCACCGTCGGCGACCCGAACGGCAACAGCCAGCTCGGCCCGGTGGTCTCCAGGATCCAGTTCGACAAGATCCAGAAGCTGATCCAGGCCGGCATCGACGAGGGCGCCACCCTGGTGATCGGCGGCACGGGTCGGCCGGAAGGCCTGGACAAGGGCTACTATGTGAAGCCCACCGTCTTCGCCAACGTCACCAACGAGATGACCATCGCCAAGGAAGAGATCTTCGGCCCGGTCATCTCGATCCTGGGCTACGACACGGTCGAGCAGGCCATCGATATCGGCAACGACACCGAGTACGGCCTGGCGGCTTACGTGCAGGGTGCGGACATCGAGAAGGCCCGCAAGGTCGCCTCGAAGCTGCGCGCCGGCCAGGTGTCGATCAACGGCGGCGGCGGCGACATGATGGCCCCGTTCGGCGGCTACAAGATGAGCGGCAACGGGCGCGAGTGGGGCGACTACGCCTTCCACGAGTTCCTGGAGACCAAGGCCGTGCTGGGCTACGCGCCGAAGGTCGCGGCCGAATAGGCCGACCGGTCGGACACGACGTTGCAAGGGCCGCCCTCGGGCGGCCCTTCTTCGTTTGGGGCGGGCCTGTACCCGGCGTCGGGAGGCGCCGTAGGCTCCGCGCATGGCGACACGCTCCGGAGACAGACAGGCGGCGGCCGCGAGCCAGGACCCTGAGCTGCTGCGCCGGCTGTTGCGGGCGAAGGATCGGATGGACGCGGCCTCGGACGAGGAATGGCCGGTCCGCCGGCTGGCGAAGGTGAGCGGGGTCTCGCAGGCGCATTTCGCGCGGTCGTTCAAGGACGCCTTCGGGGTTCCGCCGCACCGCTACCTGCTGACACGCCGCATCGAGCGGGCCAAGGCGCTGCTGCGCGACACCGACCTGCCGGTCACCGAGATCGCGTTCCAGACCGGCTGGGGCAGCCTGGGCACGTTCGGGCGCACGTTCCGCGACATCACCGGCGAGAGCCCGGGCGAGCTGCGCGCCCGCGAGCAGGACCTGACCCACGGGTTCGACCGAGTGCCGGCCTGCTACCTGATCGCCGCCCACCGGCCGGACCTCACAATCGCAGTTTCGGAGAAGCGGCGGCAGGAGGCCGAGGCTAAGACGGAGGCCGACGAAACGGAGGTCCCCAGAGAGGTCCCATGAGCCAGGATGTCGGAAAGCAAGGTGTCGGCGTGGTCGGCGTGTACGTCCGCGACCAGGACGAGGCGCTGAAGTTCTATGTCGAGAAGCTGGGGTTCCGCGTGCACACGGATTCGCGCAACGGCGACTACCGCTGGCTGACCGTGCAGCACCCGGACCAGCCGTCGTTCCAGCTGGGCCTGTTCACGCCGCAGGCGCCGCTGGTCGACGCGCAGACCGCCGAGACGCTGAAGGCGGCGGTGGCCAAGGGCGCGATGCCGCCGCTGGTGCTGATCGTCGACGACTGCCGCGCGGCCTACGACCGGATGCACGGCGTGGGCGTGGAGTTCACGCAGGAGCCGGTGGCCCGCTACGGCGCCGTGGACGCCAGCTTCCGCGACCCGTCGGGCAACGGCTGGAAATTGATCGAGGCCCGCTGAGGGCTGCGTTGGGATGGGGAGATTCAAATGAGCAAGCTGATCCGGCAAATCCACCGATGGCTGTCCATCGCCTTCACTTTGGGGGTGATCACGAACACCGTGGTCATCTTCGGCCTGGGCCAGCAGCAGCCGGCGTTCTGGGTCTACCTGCTGGCGCTGGTCCCGCTGTTCGCGCTGCTGTTCACGGGCCTCTACATGTTCTTCCTGCCGTACGTGGTGCGCGGGCGGGCGACGGTCGCGGTGAGGCAGCCATGACGGACCGGGCCAAGACCGCACCGCCCCTGTCGGGCGCGGCCGCCGCGCAGCACATCGAAGCCAAGATCGCGGCGCTGGGCGACTGGCGGGGCGAGACGCTGGCGCGCGTGCGCAGCCTGATCCGCGCCGCCGATCCCGAGGTGGTCGAGGAGGTGAAGTGGGGCCGTACGCCGACCTGGTCGCACGGCGGCATCCTCACCACGGGCGAGACCTACAAGGAGGTGGTGAAGCTGACCTTCGCCAAGGGCGCCTCGCTGCCGGACCCCAAGGGCCTGTTCAACTCCAGCCTGGACGGCAACGTGCGCCGCGCCATCGACATCCGTCAGGGCGACAAGCTGGACGAAGCGGCGCTCACGGCGCTGATCCGCGCCGCGGTCGAGCTGAACACCGCCAAGAAGGGCGCGAAGAAGGCCTAGACCTTCATCGCCGCCTTCACCGCGGCCGGCCGGATCGGCAGGTCGCGGATGCGGGCGCCGCAGGCGCGGTAGATAGCGTTGCCGATGGCCGGGCCCACGACCGTGGTCGCCGGCTCGCCCAGGCCCACCGGCGCCTCGGTCGAGCGGACGAACTCGATGTCGAGCGCCGGCACGTCGGCCATGCGCAGCGGCGTGTAGGTGTCGAGGTTGGTGTCCTTGACCTGGCCGTTCTCGAAGGCGGTGCCCTCGTGGAGCGCCAGGCTGAGGCCCCAGAGCGCCGCGCCCTGGGTCTGGGCCAGGGCGCCGTCGGGGCTGACGATGGTGCCGGCGTCGGCCACCAGGGTCAGTTTCTCGACCTTCACGGCGCCGGTGGCCGGGTCGACCCGGACCCGGGCGGCGCAGGCCATCCAGGTGGGCATGTCGCGTTCCTGGCCGAAGGTGGTGGCCAGGCCCAGGCCGATGTTGGCCGGCAGCGGCTTGCCCCAGCCGGCCTTGGCGGCCACCCGCTGCAGCACCGCGGCCTGGCGTTTCGCGCCGCCGACCGAGTTGGGCGCCGCGCCGGCGTTGCGGCCGGCGGCGTCCAGCATGCGCAGGCGGAAGGCCAGCGGGTCGACGCCGGCCTTCTCGGCCGCCTCGTCCATGAAGCTTTCCACCGCCCAGTTGGTCCAGCCCGGGCCCACCGAGCGCAGCCAGCCGGGCCGGAAGGTCTTGTTGGCCAGGTCGTTCTCGATGGCGCGGACCCGCTGGGCGCCGACCGAGTACCAGTGGTTGGCCCCGTTGATCGCGAAGGGGTCGAAGGGCACGCCGTTGGCGCCCTTGGGCATGAAGAAGGGCGCCATCGCCTCGGTGGGCCAGCCAGCGCAGGCGGCGTGGTCCATGGCGGTTACGCGGCCGCCCTCGCCGAACGCCATCTTCACCGTCTGCACCGAGGGCGAGCGGGGGCTGTCGAAGCGGCTGTCGTCGGCGCGGGTCAGCACCAGCTTCACCGGCTGACCGCCGATCTGCTTGGAGGCCAGCGCCGCGGCCACGGCGTAGTCGCCGTTCAGCCGCCGGCCGAACCCGCCGCCCAGCAGGTAGCTGCGCAGGACGATGGTCTCCTCCTTGCGGCCCAGCGCCTGAGCCAGCCACGGCAGCACCAGCGACTGCCACTGGTTGCCGGTGTGGATCTCGAAGATCCCGTCCTTCTCGAAGGCCAGCGCGTTCACCGGCTCGAGCTGGAAGTGCAGGGCGGTGCCGGTGGTGTAGGTCTGCTCCAGGGTTGACCCGGCCGCCTTGAAGGCGGCGTCGACGCCGGGGTCCTCGACGGCCAGGCTGCCTTTGGCCTTGTCGGCGATCAGCGCGCGGGCGCGGGCCTGCAGGTCGGCCTCGGAGACCTTCCTTTCGGCGTCGGCCCCGCTCCAGGTGACCTTCAGCGCGCGCACCGCCTTGTCGGCGGCCACGAAGCTGTCGGCATAGACCACCACCCAGCCGGGGACGGTGCCCGACGGGTCGTCCAACGCCTTGGTGCGGATGTAGCCGGGGACCGCCTTGCAGGCGCTGTCATCGATGATCTCGACGCGGTTGCCGTAGCGGGTCGGCGGCAGCTTGGGCCGGGCGTAGACCATCCCCGGGACCTTGGCGTCGAGGCCGTAAATCCCGGAGCCGTCGGTCTTCTCCGGGATGTCGCGGGCCTGGGCGGGCTTGCCGATCAGGCGACGGTCGACCGCCTTCTTGATCGGCATCTTGGCCAGGTCTTCGGCGCTGCATTGCTGGGCAAGCTCGCCCTTGGCCACGATGTCGCCGTAGGAGACCGAGCGCTCGCCGGCCCAGACCGCGCCGTTGCGGGCGACGGCCTTGGTGGCGGGGACGCCCAGCAGCTTGGCGCCGGCGTTGACGAGTGCGATCCGACCTGCCGCCGCGGCCTGGCTGTAGAGGGGATAGCTCTGCCACACCGACCAGCTGCCGCCGGTGACCATCAGGCCCCACTTGGGGTCGGAATCCACGTGGTCGAACTTCACCTTCGACCAATCGGCTTCCAGCTCGTCGGCGACGATGCGGGCGATGGCGGTGCCGACGTGCTGGCCCATCTCGGCGCGGATGACATGGACGGTGACGACGCCGGCCTTGTCGATCGCGTACCAGATGGTCGGCGCATAGACCTCGGCGGCCTCGGCGGGCGGGGCGAGGGCGAAGACCGCGCCGGCGGCGGTGACGGTGATCAGGAAGCCGCGCCGCGAGAGGGCGGCGTCGCGGGCGATGTCGCGGGAGAGGGTCATGCCTTGGCTCCCGTCTTGGCCGCGCGCTGCGGCGCCGGGCCGGCGGCGAGCTTGATCGCCTGCTTGATCCGCACATAGGCCATGCAGCGGCAGAGGTTGCCGTTCATCGCCGCGTTGATCTCCGCGTCGGTGGGGTGGGGCGTGGCCTTCAGCAGGGCGGCCGCCTGCATGATCTGGCCCGACTGGCAGTAGCCGCACTGGGGCGCCTGGGCCTGGACCCAGGCCTTCTGCAGAGGGTGACTGCCGCCCAGTCCCTCGATGGTGGTGACCGCCTTGCCGGCGACGACGCCGGTGGGGGTGACGCAGGAGCGGACCGCCTGGCCGTCCACATGCACGGTGCAGGCGCCGCACTGGGCGATGCCGCAGCCGAACTTCGTGCCGGTCAGCCCGATCTCGTCGCGGATCGTCCAGAGCAGCGGCGCGTCGTCCGGGCCCTTGGTGGTGACCTCGCGGCCGTTGAGCTTGAAGGTGGTCATCGAACGCCCCCCGTCGGCGACTGGCATATGACGCCAGCGGACTCCAATCGGGGGCGCTCGGCAAGTCCCTTCTAGGCGAGGACCACGCGCCGCCGCCGGATCACCGCGCCCGCCGGGCCGAAGCCCAGGATCATTAGGGCCCAGGACGCGGGTTCGGGGACGCCACCGGTGGGGGCCAGCGGGTCGATGAAGCGGTTGTTCACCAGGTAGTCGCCGCCGTTCACGGTGACGCCATCGGGCAGGCTGAAGGCGTTGGACGCGAATTTGAAGCTGTTGGCGACGAAGTCGGAGACCGCGAAGGTGGCGGGCCCGCTCGCGCCGGCGCCGGCATCCAGGCTCATGCTGAAATGGACCGGCGTGTTCAACGGCACGATGACGAACGCCGTATGCATATGGAGGTTGGTGGTTGGGCCCACCGAGCCGCTGTCGATGATGAAGTCGTTGCGGGCGGTGTCCAGATCGCCGTTCTGGATGGCGACGTAGAGGAAGCGACCGCCACCTCTGCCCAGTTCGAGCGATCCAGCGATGGCGGCGGAGGCCACGTTGCCCGTCGCCCACAGGGTCCCATCGAGGATGAGGTTGGCCGAGACGCTGGCGCTGGTGGCCAACGGGTCGGAGGAGGTGAAGATCAGGGTGTCGTCGTCCACGAAGCCCGCCTCGCTCTCGATTCCGGCGAACAGGCTGTCGCCGTTGTGGCTCGCGGCGTTGGCGCTGGCCCCCAGGTGGCCGGCGCTGGCCACGGCGCTTCCGGCGGCCTCCCCGACGTCGGCGCGGGAGCAGGCGGCGTTGAAGCGGACCGTGCCGGTCCCGTCGACGCGGCCCGCGGCAGGGTCGCAGCTGGTGGTCGCGACGGAGCCGTTGGTGGCCGGGCCGACGACTACGTGGGTGTGCCCGGCGAGCGCCGGACCGGCGGCCAGGAGGGCCAGGGTGGCGGCGCTGGCGATGAGGGCGATGGTACGCATGGGAGAAGTCCTTTTCTCAGACGAGGAGATGGCGGCGGCGCAGCGTCGTGCCGGCCAGGCCGAAGCCGGTGATCATCAGCGCCCAGGCCGCAGGCTCGGGGACGGCGCCGCTTGGAGGCGCGAGCGGGTCGATGAAGCGGTTGTTCACCAGATAATCGCCGGCGTTGACGGTGACGCCGTCGGGCAGGTTGAAGACGTCACCGCCGGCGAACTTGAAGCTGCCGCTGAAGTCCGACAGGGCCGAGGAAAAGACACCCCGCGAGAACACGCCGGCCTGCAGGTGCAGGGAGAGCCCGATCGGCGTGTCGAAATTGACGCGGACGGTCGGCGTGGTCAGGCGCGCGCCAGCCGTATCGCCCAGGACGCCGTCCGTGAAGAAGTCGTTGAACCCCTCCTCGGCGCCATCTCCGCGCAGGATGCGGCGGAAGGTGAAGAAGCCGCCGCCCACGGTGGCGTAACCCTCGATGGTGGCGGCCGCGAATCCGGAGTCCGGACTGGCCGCGTTCAGCAGCCCGTCCAGGAAGAGATTCAGGGACACGTCGGCGAACGTCGAATCGGCATCCGCCCCTGTGCCGTCATGCGTGAAGACGACGACATCCTGGTAGGTGGCGTCCGCGCCCATCCCTGCGAACAGGCTGTCGCCGTTGATGGTCGCCGCGTCTGCCTTGACGCCCAGGTGGCCGACGCCGGCGCTGGCGCGGCCGTGGGCGAAGCCGATGTCGTCGCGCGAGCAGACGCGGTCGACCGTAATGAAATGTTCGCTGGAGAACGACCCTGCCGGGTCGCCGGTGCAGTTCGGGACGGCGCCGCTCGGGCCCGTGGCGACAGCCAGCGTCGCGGCGGCCGCCGGGCTGGCCAGAGCGAGAAGGCTTACGGCGGCAAGGGCGATGGGACGCATGGGACGAGCTTCCTGATCAGCGGGGTTCCCCGAGACCGCCACGCTAGAGAGCCGGCGGTGGCATCGCCCATTGGCCCATTGGCCTAGCCCGATGGCCCATCACCTTGCGCGGGCGCCGGATGGGGCGATGATGCCGGGGCGGGGACGAGTGGGGCGCATGCGGCTGACGCTGGCGGTCAATCTGGTGGCGATCGGGCTGGTGATCGGCGCGTTCACCTTCATCCCCCACTACGTCGGGCCCGACATCCCGTGGCTGAACCTGTGGCTGGTCCGCACCTTCAGCGCCCTGTTCGTGGTCGGCTGGATCATCATGCTGTTCCGCCCCATTCCGCCAAGCGGCGAGGGCCGGGTCGCCTGGCCGTTCTCCAGCCCCTTCGTGGTGTGGGGCGGCATCATCCTGCTCAGCGGCGGCTTCTGGCTGTGGATGCCCTATGCGGACGAGGGCGTGCGGCTGGTCTGCATGATCTGCCAGTTCTGCACGGTGACGGCCTACATCCTGATGACCATCGAGCCGCCGCCCAGCCGCGGGCGGGTCCCACTCGCGCCCTTCGCCCTGCCGTTGTCCATCGCCGCCTATCTGATCGTGCACCCCGACCGCTTCTCGCTGCCGCTGGTGATCTTCGCGCTGGGCTTCGTGGGGGCGGTCACGATCATGCAGCGGGTGGTGCAGCGGGCGGTGGACGACGCCTACAATGCGCGCCGGGCGGCCGAGGCCGCGCTGGTTCAGGTGGCCGCCGAGCGGGACGCCAAGACCCGGTTCCTGGCCTCGGCCAGCCACGACCTGGGCCAGCCCTTGCAGGCGGCGCGGCTGTCGTTCGACCAGGCGCTGCGCAGCCCGGACCCGGTGCGCCGTGAGCGTGCGGCCAAGCGGGTGGCCTGGGCCTTCGACGCCACAGAACAGCTACTGCGCCAGATGCTGGACCACCTGCGCCTGGAGTCCGGGACGGTGGAGGCCAAGGTCGGCGACCTGGCCGTCGGCCCGCTGATCGCTCGCATCGCCGAGATGAACGAGCCTGCCGCCAAGCTGGCCGGGCTCGACCTTCACGTGATGCCGAGCCGCCTGTGCGTGCGGGCCGATCCGGCTCTGGTCGAACGGGCGCTTGGCAACCTGGTCGCCAACGCGATCCGCCACTCGAAGGGCCGCCGGGTGCTGGTCGGCGCTCAGTTGCGCCAGGGCCGCGCGCGGCTGTGGGTGATCGACGACGGGGTCGGCGTGGCGGCCGCCGACGCGCCGAGGCTGTTCGAGGAATACGCCCAGGGCTCCAACCACGGCGACGAGATCCGTGGGGGCTTCGGCCTCGGTCTCGCTTCGGCCCGGCGGATGGCGGAGCTGATGGGCGGCGAGGTCGCCCTGGAGGCGAAATGGCTCAACGGGAGCGCGTTCTGGCTTGAACTTCCGCTCGCCGAGCCCAAAGCTGGCTGACAGGGGCCTGCCTTGCGGCAGCGTTCAGGCTGTCGGGGCGTATGAAGACCTGCCTGATCTGCGACGATCACGCGATGATGCGCGAGGCGCTGGAAGGCGCCGTGGCGATCGGCTGGCCGGAGGCGACGGTCGTGCAGGCCATCGACTATCCCACCGCCTGGAGCGCGGCGATGGCCGCGCCGGACCTGATCATCAGCGACCTGGCCATGCCCGGCGCCTCGCCCATCGACGGCATTCGCCGGCTGCGCGAGGCGGCGCCGGACACGCCGATCCTGGTGGTGACCGGCAACGAGGACGACGAGGTGCTGCTGACGCTGTTCCGCATGGGCATCGCCGGGTTCGCGCCGAAGACCTCCAAGAGCGCCCTGATCGAGGCGGCGATCCGGCTGGTGCTGGCCGGCGGCCGCTACCTGCCGCCGCGGATCGTCGAGCTGGCCGCCGGGGCGGCGCCGGCGACGCCGCAGTTCGCGTCCTCGACCTTGGCGCGGCTGACCGAACGCCAAGTGGACGTGCTGAAGCTGATCGCGCTGGGCCAGTCCAACAAGGAGATCGCCCGCGAACTCGACCTGTCGCCGGCGACCATCAAGGCCCACACCGCCGCCGCCATTGCCGCGCTGGGCGCCGCCAACCGCACCGAGGCGGTGATGCGGGCGCGCGAGATGGGGCTGATCTAGCCCCCACGCTCGCAGACGACAGCGAGCCTGCGCCGGCGCAGCATGGCGCCGGCCGCGCCGAAGCCCAGGATCATCAGCGTCCACGATGCCGGCTCCGGGACGCCCGTCGGCGGCGCCAGCGGGTCGATGAAGCGGTTGTCCACCAGCCAGTCGCCGGCGTTCACGGTGAAGCCGTCGGCCAGGCCGAAGGCCGGCCCCGCGGTCGGCAGCTTGAAGGATGACGCGCCGAAGTCCGCCAGGGCCGACGAGGCCGGGCCTCCGCCGCCCACACCGTCTTCCAGGTGCAGGCGAAATTGGATCGGCGAGTTCAGCCCCACGCTGATCAACGGCGTCCGCATCGCGACGCTGCCGCCGGTCAACAGGTCGCCCGTGGTGATGAATGTGTTTCTGGCGCTGTTCGTGCCGTCGCTGAACCGCTCGTAGCGGAAGTTGAAGAACTGGCCGTTGAAGATCAGGAAGCCTTCGACGCCGGCGCCGGCGTTCCCGTGCAGCGGGTCCGCCACGGCGGCCAGGACGCCGTCGAGGATGAGGTTGACCGCAACGTCGGTGGTCGTCGCGCCCGCTCCGCCCGTCTGGCTGAACACCACGAAGTCGGAGAAATCCGCTTGGCCACTGGCGCCGGCGCCCAAGCTGTCGCTGTGGCTGGCGGCGTCGGCCTCAACGCCCACGTGCCCGAAGCTGGCGAACGATCGGGCGTGACCCGTTCCGATATCACTGCGCGTGCAGACGTTCTCGGCCGAGACCGGCGAGCTGCCGGTCACATTCGCGGTCGAACTGCTGCAGTTCCCGTTGGCGAAGACGTTGGTGTTGACACCGGCTTGGGCGAGGAAGTCGGCCGCCGCCGCCGGTGTGGCGGCCAGAAACGCGAGTGTGGCCGCACTCGGCAAAATGGTGCGAAGGCGCATGTCCCAGCTCCTGACTTGCGCGCCGCCTGTGCCACACGGACGCGGAGGTTGGTCCCCCGACCAGGCCCCGACGCTAGCCTGCGGCCACGGCTGCTTCCCATTCTCCCCTTGGCCTAGCCCGATGGCTTAGGCCCGTTGCGCGCGGGCGGGATCGGTCCAACATCGGCCGGGTCGGGGGAAAGGATCAGGCGATGTGGCGAGCCCTGCGGCTCCACCTGCTGTCGCTGACGTCGCTGGTGGCCAGCTCGGTCTGGATCGTCTGGGCGCTGGGCGATGCGCTGCCGCCGGTGCGGCGCCACCTGATCCTGGGCTTATGCGCGGGCTATGCGACGGCGTGGCTGTTCCTGCTGGGTCTGCGGGTGGCGCAGCGGCGCAAGCAGGCGCGGCGGGCGTGGCGCACCCACGACCGGGCGATCATGTGGCTGGGCAACCTGGCGGTGATCGCCGGCTTCTGGCTGGCGATGCCGTACGCCGACGACGCCATGCTGCTCCTGGTGGTGTTCCTGGCGTTCGGGGTGGTGATCGTCGAGGCGCTGGGCACGGTGGATCGGCCGCCGAAGGTGGGCGGCCCGTCGTTGCTGCCGATGGCGATCCCGGTGGCGGTGGCGGTCTATTTCGTCGTCCATTGGGACCGCTACTCGTGGATCCTGATCCCCTATTCGCTGAGCTACGGCTACGTGGCGCTGGCGCTGCGGGGGCTGGTGCAGCGAGCGGTCGATCGCGCCTATGCCGCCACCCTGGAGGTCGCCGCCGAGCGGGACGCCAAGACCCGCTTCCTGACCTCCGCCAGCCACGACCTGGGCCAGCCGCTGCAGGCCGCGCGGCTGTTCTTCGACGACGTAATGGACGCGCGCACGAAGCCGGAGCGCGAGGCGGCGGGGCGGCGGGTCACCTGGGCGCTGGAGGCGGCGCAGGAGCTGCTGCGGCGGATGCTGGACCATCTGAAGCTGGAGGCCGGGGCGATCGCGCCGCAGCTGCGCGCCGTGCCGGTCGGCTCGCTGATCGCCCGGATGGCCGAGATGCACGAGCCGTCGGCGCGGCTGGCCGGGGTCGACATCATCGCCCTGACCAGCCGCCTCAGCGCCCAGGCCGACCCGGAGCTGGTGGAGCGCGCGCTGGGCAACCTGGTCGCCAACGCCATCCGCCATGCCAAGGCCCGGCGCCTGCTGATCGGCGCGCGGCGGCGCGGCGGGCGGGTGCGGCTGTGGGTGATCGACGATGGGGTGGGGATCGGCGAGGCCGACGCGGGGCGCCTGTTCGAGGACTTCGTCCAGGGCTCCGACCACGGCGACCAGATCCGCGGCGGCTTCGGGCTAGGGCTGGCCTCGGCGCGGCGGATGGCGGGGCTGATGGACGGCGCCGTCGGGCTGGAGCGCAAATGGCGGGGCGGCAGCGCCTTCTGGCTTGAACTTCCCGCCGCGGACGCGAAAGCTAGGTGAGTAAGGGGCCGGCTCGGCGGCCGTGGGCTCGGCTGCGTCCATGAAGACCTGCCTGATCTGCGACGACCACGAGATGATGCGCGAGGCGCTGGCTTCGGCCGTGGCGCGCTCAGCGCCCGGCGTGCGCATCACCCAGGCCGTGGATTTCCCCAGCGCCTGGGCGGCCGCGGCGGCGTCGCGGCCCGACATGATCATCAGCGACCTGGTGATGCCGGGGGCGGGGCCGATGGAGGGCGTGCGCCGGCTGATCGAGACGGTGCCCGGCGTGCCGGTGCTGGTGGTTACCGGCAATGAGGACGACGACCTCCTGCTGGCGCTGCTGCACATCGGGGTCGCGGGTTTCGCGCCGAAATCCAGCAAGAGCGCGGTGATCAAGGCGGCGATCGGCCTGGTGATGGCGGGCGGCCGCT
>Ga0307511_10002959_pt1 | contig 17608 bp, 18 predicted proteins | sample 13_EM_MG_FD_200266 | JGI IMG/M metagenome (GOLD analysis project Ga0307511, IMG submission 200266) | Populus trichocarpa ectomycorrhiza microbial communities from riparian zone in the Pacific Northwest, United States - 13_EM | ecosystem: Host-associated > Plants > Roots > Unclassified | place... | reverse complement strand
ATTTCGGGGACGGCCCCAGCGAAGGCCATGACACCAGCGGCGAGGACAGTGAAGATGGTGGAGAAGCGCATTGTGAAGAGGGTTGGGACGAAGCGAAGAGGCTGGAGAAGGCTACTTTGGCTGAGAGCGACTGTGGTGTCGATGAGACTCTCAGCCAGAGCGTGGTCCAGGTTTTATAGACAATCCGAGCGGGTCATGTGGTTTGGGCATGCCAGCGGTCCATCTCGTTGTGTGAACCCGAGTCCGGAGAAGCCACTGACTGACTTTGATCGATCAGGCTTCCAGTCCTGGCGTTGAGCTTCCCTGCATTCCGCGGGATGTTGGGTGACTGCCGCATCAGACGTTCGATCCCACGATCGCCGCTCCTCCCACCACCCCACCATCACTCCTTCCGGGACTTGAGCCCTCCAGTTACTGCACATACGAAACTCTCTGGTTCGCTCATGCACCGTCGTGGCGCAGCCTCGATCGTTCACGGGTGTTTCCCCAGTGATAGACTAAGCATAGTTGTCGTCATGGGCTTTGACTTGACCTGCCGCTCTTCCGCCGCAAAGACACTTCTGACTTGACACGTGTGAAGGTAACCGGCGGTGACAGACGTGAAGCATTCGTCACCTTGATTTGGACTTGGAATTCGCCTGTGTGGAAGCAATCACCGCCCACGGGGTGCGTCCTACCCTATTTTCGTCGTCTCCCTCACCCGTTCCACGATGAGATCCCAGAAGAGTGTCTGGCGGGTGTGCCTTCATGATCTGTCACCCTTCGAGCAGTTTCCACGAGTTGAGTTCGCCTTTGAACGGTTTTGTGCCACCAGCCGAGATGGCCGTCGCTCTGGCAAGACAACAGCTTTCACCAGGCCTTGTACCAGGGTGTGAATCAATGAGCTCTGCATTACACCGCCTCGAGCACCCTTATCTCAGCGGCGATTTGCGTCGAAAAGTACTCCCGAACGCCACTCCATCATAAATGCATCGCGTTTTTGATTCGCGTTGGCGGGGATGAGAAAATTTTCACCTCAATCCCGCTGTCCAGACTTCAATGACCCATTCCTTTGTATTTGACAGATGCTATGCTCGCCGCGGCCAAGTCGAAATATCTCAGCTGATGTGTTTTTTCCGCAGCGCGGATTGGATGACAGCAAATTACTCCGTTGTTCACAATAAGCCCCGGTCCCGCTGAACAGAAGATGATGCGTTCTCCGCCTCTACCCCCTCGCCCTGTGGGGCGTGGGAAATCAAGGGTTTCCTCAACGCCAAGTCCCACGTCCCCGTAGTTCCTCATTGGTGGAGACTTCAAATGAAGGGCATCCATTTTCTACTTTTTATCTGTGTTTTTGGGAGCTCTCATTGGTTCACGATGAACTCTAATATCTTATCCAGGTCCACCATCGGGTTTAGACATCGGATGGGCCGAAATTGCCTTGGTCGAGCTTGACGTACGCCCCATTTACTTGCGTCTACACCAACATCCGAAACGCTCGACATTTCTGGTGACTTTTGACAACGAAGGTGGGGTCAAGACGGGGGGGGGGGAACGGGTGCCAATCCGGGGAGTCGAACGACGCTCCGAAGCAATTTTCCCGCTGTTGCAAGCACTCCCGTATACTTATGGACCATCACGCGACGCGCACTGGCAACCGGAGGAGCGGGTCACGACAAGCGCCCGTACTCTGATTGGGCCTCCCCCAAAAACAGCCTATTGAACTGACCTTTTGTCTTATGGGACGACGGCGGGAATACAGCCCGCCCAAAATCCGAGGGTCATGGAAGGTATTGATGGTAGGTACTCCCGTCGCCATTCAGATACCCGCAATTTACGGCCGCTTCTCTCGCATCGCGAGAAGCTTCGCTCCCCATGTCCAGCGGGATCAACATAGAAGCCGTTCGGGACTCCGGACGTCCGAAAGACCGTGATCGCTCGGCTACGACACTCATCCGGAGCTTAGGCGGCGATAGGCTTCGATGGGCGTCACTGAAGCAGGACATTGGGTGAGTGTCTCCTTCATGCTCCGTGCCCAACCGATCAGGTCATCGGTTCCGGCACAACTGCTAACAGTACGCTACGCTATCCTGCTCTGGCTGGACTTTGAATCGTTGTTGGATGGTATGACCTAGGCGGCCTGTTTCACTTATGCCCGATATGACCGATGAGCCTCCCAGAGCGGTATGCCAACATCGTGATGACGTAGTCCGTCATCGAACTCATTTTTGGTGCGGCGATTGACTGAGGAATGTCCCACCGGAAATGAATTCAGCAAGTTGATTTCTGGTATGGTCTACCCCAGGTCTACCCCCCCTGCTTCACGATTTGGTGTTTGGTTGAGTGCTGAGCACCGGATTTCTTGTTATGAGGGCAGAAGTGAAACGGCGATTCGAACTCCCCGGTGAACCGCCAGCCCACTGCCTAGTCAAGATGCGGACGTACAAATCCTCCTTTTTACGGCGCAGGTGCCAAGGTGCCACGCATTACCCCCACAACTGATGGACAATTTCATTAACCTCTACAGTTCGGTTATGACTACATCAGGACGCGACAGGTCGACTCCTCAGGCAAAATCGTCTCCGGACTCGTGAGTCCCGAGTCCAATTGAAACATCCAGAAATCCAAAAATCGGAACGCGTTGGTACGTGATTTGGATGAAGCATATGATGGGATCGTGCCTGTGGAGGTCGACGACCCGACGCTGGGAAGGGTAAGGGTATGAGCGGGATTGCTGGGAAGGCGGCGTAGGCGATTACCCACCGGAGGTTGACTGGGTCACCGGGCCACTCACTTTATCAACGTCTGCGGAAAACATGTTCCAGGGGTTGACATAGAGTGGGTGGAGAGAACCGTGGTGGGAATGGTTGCCGCGAGAGCGATATGCCCGTGGGACTCACGCCACCATTCCTACTTCGGATCTCGTTATGGCAGCCCCTCGTCTCCACTGGAAACGCGTCCAGGATTAACTCATGGGGCCACTTGCGATGCGTACTGGGGGGTGTCTTCCTTGGGCTCGGAAACCTCCGAGCACTAGCTCAGCTGAGAGTGCGGGAGCGGAACCAAATCCATCCCTATCCCAAACTTTCAAGCTCCACCACTCATCTTGTACATTCAACTACTCATGCTTCCAGACCCATTCACTACCGACGACGGGGACGTGATCCTGCGTGCCGGCCCAGAGCCTGGTTTCAAACACGATTTCCGCGTCCACAAAATCGTCCTCTCTCTCCTTTCTCCCATTTTCAAAGGCCTATTTCAGGTCGCTCAACCGGATGGCGGTCCAGGAGAACCCCTCCCCATCGTTCCAATCACCGACGCCCCCGAGACCGTAGATTTACTTCTGCGTTTCATTTACCCTGGGCGTGTGCCCCCTATCATCGCCGACCCGCCCACACTGTCGACTCTCATGACGATCGCGGACAAGTACGCCATCCCAACGGTCTCCCATGCTGTGAAGGAGAGGTTGGCCGATAAGAAGATTTTGGAGAAGGACCCTTTCGGTGTGTACGTCGTCGCACGTCGTTGGGGATTTTTGGACGAGGCAAAACGGGCCGCTCGAGGATTGACCCTGGTTAAGGTCGCGAAGTCTCCATCTTCGAGAGACCCTCAGACCACTACCTCGGATGATTTTCTACGCTTGATCTGGTTTATGCAGAAGAGAGGAGACGAGGCAAAGAAGGCGATCAGAACAGGGCTGGTACTCCCGGAAACCGATATTGACCACGACATTGTTGTTTGTGGTGAGCACACTAACGACGACTATCAAAAATTCTACGAGAGGCTGGCGGAGGTTGTCGTAGAGGAGTTCGATGTCGACCCTCGTTTGGACGAAGGGAAACTGGTTAGGGCGCTGATGATGGCACCCGACCCCCCGAATGTTGGATCCTGCGATGGATACGGCCGGTCCGGGATATCAGACCACTTCTCTATATGCTGCCCCGCCCAACCGTCGGTCATAGCGAGTAGGCTCAGCGCCCTCGCCACTGGTTTGGGGTCCATCTGTGAGCAGTATTCAAGCGAGGCCTTCGATGGAGAATTTCCCTTTTAGTATTCTACGTGCAGCGAGTACTTTTGTTTCATCCTGCTTTCGCTTTATGTATGTCAGCAACTACTGTACTTATATCCAGCCTCATCGGGTTTGTATATGTTTGTCTGATCGGACTCGGGGCACTTCGAAGATCCCGTTGTACAACTCCGTCGTCCACCTGCCACCTCTACCTTCCTCTTTAGTTCTTATCGGCTAGTTGTTATTCGCAGGTGAGGCTCCTCCCCATTGTCCCCAGCCGCTTGATTGATCGATACAAAATCTGTGATCCCGCGTTTAGGCTCCCTCAAGTCCGCTAACGATGACCCCGCCACCCCCGCTTTCATCCACTCCTTCAACCTTCTTCACCGCAAATGGAGGAGACGTCATCCTACGCGCCGGCCCAGAGCCTACCTCAAAGCACGATTTTCGCGTTCACAAAGTCATCCTTTCCCTTGCGTCCCCTGTCTTTGAAGATATGTTCGGTCTCCCCCAACCACCTGGCCAAAGCCTAAATGAAGAACACCAACTCCCCATCGTCGACGTTCCAGATCCTCCAGAGATCTTGGACAAGCTCCCGCGGCTCATCTATCCAGGAGTCGTACCACCGAAGATTCCCGACATCCCAACCCTGACCGCTCTGCTGTCAGCAGCGGACAAATACACCATCATCTCGATTTACCCGTTTTTGAGGGACGCGTTGAAGACTTTCCTCCGCGGTTACCCCTTCAGGGCCTACATCGTAGCCTGTCGATTCGGGTTCCTGGAGGAGGCGAAAGAGGCCGCTATGATGGGTTCCGTGCGCCACGCTACACGCGATGATCTTGAGGAAGAGGTTCAACAAGTTTCGGGCGTCGATGTCTTGCGATGGGCCAAATTTGTTCAACAGAGGGAGGACCGGGGACGGTTATACATTAAGGATGCACTCGATTGGACCCAGCTGGGCGAGTGGAATGGCGAATGTGACCACGGGGAAGGCGGTAGAGACTTTTATTCCCGCCTTGGGAAAGCCGTCAAGGAAGCTTTCGCTCTCAATCCGTGCGTAGGGAGCAAAGATTTATTTGCGGTCCTCGATGCGGTGCCCGACCCTCCTCCTGGCTGTGCATCGCTACCAGAGTCTGGGATATTCTACCGCGGAAGTGGCGACGGGGAGCCGTTCGATTGTCCGCTCCGACCGATATCCATTCGGAATAACCTGATTGCGCTCGCCGATGACTTGGGCGACCTCAATCGTGCGCTGCTGGACAGGATTTTTGGGACGGAGCTTGGGAGCGGTTGAAACAGCATCCGCACATCCCGTCTCACATTGGGCTGTTGCGTAGGTGGCGGATTGGGATTTTTTTTCTTTCTTTCTTTTTTTTCTTTTTGGTGTGGTAGGGTCACAGAGATCGCTCGTGTATCCGGGGGTTTCACTCGTTGTTTGGGATTTTTCGCCGTGTTTGTCCAGCGTTTGTTTTGCGTTTACTTCTTTAGATCGGCGGGTAACGCCCGAGCCAATTACATAACACTTGTCCGTCCTTTTCCGTCCGTCCATGCCTCCAGCCCTCTTCACCACAAAAGATGGGGACGTCGTCCTACGCGCCGGTCCAGTGCTCGACTCAAAACGCGACTTCCGCGTGCACAAATTCATCCTCTCCCTCGCATCTCCCGTCTTCAAAGACATGTTCACCTTCCCCCAACCACCTAACCAGTCCTTGAACGAACAACAACTCCCCATCGTCGATGTTATGGAACCCCCGGAAGTCATAGACAGGATCCTTCGGTTCATCTATCCGGGGGTTGAACCACCAAAGGTTGTCAACATACCATCGCTGGCCGCTTTGCTATCAGCAGCGGACAAATACAACATCACGTCGATATACCCAATTCTGAAGAACACCCTGAAGACCTTCTTACCAGGTAACCCCTTTGGAGTGTACGTGGTCGCATGCCGGTTCGGGTTCTCCGAAGAGGCGAAAGAGGCTGCTAAGGTGGGGAACACACAAAGCATCATGTACACGGGTTTCGACGAGGGAGTTGGGCACATTTCGAGCACCGACCTCTTGCGATGGGTCCGGTTCGTTCAAGGAAGGGAGGAGGAGGGACGGTCAGCGATTGAGGGAGCACTAAATTGGTGGGACCTAGCCGACTTGGTGACCGCTTGCAGCCACAGGAAAGGCAGCAAAGATTTTTATTTCCGCCTCGAGAGGGCGGTCGGTGATGCTTTCGCTCGTGATCCTTGTGTTGGGGTCAAAGATCTGTTCGCGGTCCTCGACAGTGTGCCAGACCCCCCTCCTGGTTGTGCACCCCTACTGGACTCTGAGTCGGGCGATTTCTACGATGACATGGGCGCGGATGACGCGTTCAGCTGTCCGGTTCAGCCGATGACCATACGGAGGAAGTTGGCAAATCTTGCTGGTGATTTGAGTAGAATCAATCGTAAGATGCTGGGCGAGGCTTTCGGGAAGGGGAGCGGTTAAACGGTTTGTACCCCTTACTCAGTGGATCATCTGGACAGTAGATTGTTCAAGCTACTTTGTTGTATCTGGCGTTCACTCTAAGTCCACCCCACTTCGAACTTCTACTGGCTCAAGTGAGATAAAATGGAACATATGAGCTTGCATTAGAAACTCGTCCGCCCAGGGGATTTTCGCCCATACCTTCGAAGGTTTTGCTTGATTGATTTTGGCCGGACGAGGGTACCAATCGCAACCACGGAGAGGGCGGTAGAGGTTTTTATTCCCATCCGAAGGGGTTGCCAGGAGCGCTTTCACTCTCGTCCTGTGCCCGGGGGACGAGGACTTCAGGTATGCGGTTCGCAACAAGGTGCGAAACATCTCGTCGTGTCCAGAATCCAGTGTTTGCTTTACTCTCCGTCCAAGGTGGACAAAATGCCTGGGCTTTTTTACGTAAATGCAGCCGCCACTTCTCTTTCAATGTCTTTGACGTTCACCACATACGATGGGGACATTGTCCTACGCGCCGGCCCAGAACCTGATTCAAAGCACTATTTTCGTGTTCACAAACTCGTTCTCTCCCTTGCATCCCCTGTCTTCAATGACATGTTCACCTTCCCCCAACCACTCAACCAGACCTCGAACGGACAACAGCTCCCCATCGTCGATCTTCTAGACCCCCCAGAGGTCATAGACGCGATCCTACGACACATCTACCCTGGAGTCGAACCACCAAAGATTGCCGATATACCGACCCTAACCGCTTTGCTATCGGCAGCGGACAAATACAACATCACGTCGGTATACCCGGTTTTAAAGGACGCCCTGAAGACCTTCTTGCGCCATGACTCCTGCTTCAGGGCATACATTGTGGCGTGCCGGTTCGGGTTCTCAGAGGAGGCAAAAGAGGCCGCTAGGGTGGGGAACACGCAGAGCATCATGGACCAAAGTATCGCAGAAGAGGTTCAACATATCTCAAGCACCGACCTCTTGCGGTGGGTGAAGTTTGTTCAGGAAAGGGAAAGAGCGGGGCGGGATTTGATTGGGGAATTACTCGACTGGCGGCATCTGGACGAAGGTGCGGATTGTGACCACGGGGAGGTTGGAAAGGATTTCTACTTCCGCCTGGAGAAGGCGGTCGAGAACGCTTTTGTCGAAAACCCATTCGTGGATAGCAAGGACCTGTGGGCGGTCCTCGACAAGATACCTGACCCTCCTCTCGGCTGTGGACCATCGCCGCATTTTGAATCAGGCGAATACTACTTTTGTAGGGCGGTTGAGGAGCCGTTCCTCTCCTGCCCGCTCCGGCCAATGTCAATTCGGAGTAACTTGGTGGGAATCACTGGCGAGTTGGGTGTAATCAATGCTATGATGTTGGACGAGGTGTTTGGGATTAGTTGAACAGGCTTGTATCCCTTCCTATCGGTAGATTCCTCAAGATATTTCATGGTATATATCCGTCATCGCCACCAAGTCCCATCTTCGAAGTTTATGGCCCACTGAGACCAAACACAACGGCTGAGCCTATACCAACCTTACCAGAAATTTCTCACCGTAGCATTCTATGCAGCCTCCAAGCCGATGGTCACACCGGGTTGGCTTCAAATGGACCTAGGTGAGAATTGGCCCGGTCTCCCGGACTGAGTTCACTCGCGACGCGCGCGGCGGTTGGTCACTTCAATCATAACGTTCCAGCGTCTCGGCCCACGCACGGATGGTGTTGTTGACCCACACATTGGCCAGGTCAAGCCCCAGCGGCTCGGTTCCAGAGTAAGAAGGAGCACGGAGGGCAATAATCTGGTGATTCCGCCTTTCAATGGCAGGGTCCTTCCACGGTCTACCACACAGAGGTATGGCTGGTCTCGACTGCGGCTGTGGCGAAGAGCCTTTTTTGTCCGGCGAGCGGGATCTTTTATCCAGGTTCATGGAGTGCGCAGGTACTAGCGTTTGGTTGGCAGAACGCCTGGGTTTATTTACGTAAATATATCCGCCCCTTCTTCGAGTCGTTCATGTCTCCTACCTTCTTCACCGCAGACGATGGGGACATCATCCTCCGCGCCGGCCCAGAACCCGGTTCAAAGCATGACTTTCACGTTCACAAACTCATTCTCTCGCTCGCATCTCCCGTCTTCAAAGACATGTTCGCCTTCCCCCAACCACTCGACCAGACCTCAAACGAAGGACACCAACTCCCCATCGTCGACGTTCCGGAATCCCCAGAAGTCGTAGACACGATCCTACGACTCATCTACCCCGGAGTCGAACCACCAAAGATCGCCGACATGCCGACCCTGACCGCTTTGCTATTAGTGACGGATAAATACGACATCGCGTCGGTATACCCGATTTTGAAGGACACCTTGAAGACCTTCCTCCGCGAGCACCCCTTCAGGATCTATGTCGTAGCGTGCCGGTTCGGGTTCTTGGAAGAGGCTAAAGAGGCTGCAAGGGTGGGGAATGCGCGGAACATCATATACGGAGGCCTTAGCGAGGAGGCTCGGCACATCTCAAGCACTGACCTCTTGCGATGGGTCCAGTTGGTTCAGGGAAGGGAACTCAAGGGGCGGGAAATGATTGAGCAGAGATTAGACTGGCGTCGTCTGGGTGAGGATGCCGAATGCGACCACGGGGAGGATGGTAGGGTTTTTTATTTGCTCCTCGAAAAAGCGGTTGCGGACGCATTCGCTTTCGATCCATCCATCGGGAGAAGTGATTTGCTTGCAATCCTCGACGACGTACCCGACCCTCTTCCTGGCTGCAAACCACCGCCAGAGTCAGGCGCATACTACCGTGGGGGTGGCAACTATGATGCGTTTGATTGCCCTCTCCGACCAATGTCCATTCGGACTTACCTGGAGGGGCTTGCCGATGACTTGGCGGAGCTCAATCGTACAATGGTAGACAAGGCTTTTAGGGGGGAGACCGGGAGCAGTTAAATGTTAGCTACACGACTTCATGTCCCCACCCCGCATTGGGTCCTTGTACGGGTGGTAGGCTGCTCGAAACATTTTGTCGTGTCCAGAATCCAGAGTTTGCCCTACACTCCGTCGGAACGCCTGGACTTGTTTACGTAAATACTTCCGCCCTTTCCCTGCCCATGTCTCCGACCTTCTTTACCGTAGATGACGGGGATGTCGTCCTACGCGCCGGCCCAGAACCCGATTCAAAGCATAATTTTCGCGTTCACAAATTCATTCTCTCGCTCGCATCTCCCGTCTTCAAAGACATGTTCGCCTTCCCCCAACCGCCGTACCAGTCCTTGAGCGAACAACAACTCCCCATCGTCGATGTTCTGGAACCCCCCGAAGTCATAGACACGATCCTACGGCTTATCTATCCGGGGGTCGAACCACCGACGATTACCGACATACCGATCTTGACCGCTCTGTTGTCAGCGGCGGACAAATACAACATCACGTCGATATACCCAATCTTGAAGAACACCCTGAAGACCTTCTTGTGTGGTTCTCCCTTCAGGGCGTATGTCGTGGCGTGCCGGTTTGGGTTCTCCGAAGAGGCGAAAGAGGCTGCAAAGATGGGAAATACAAAGAGCGTCACGTATGGATGTTCCGAGGAAGAAGTGCGGCACATCTCGAGCACCGACGTTTTTCGATGGGTCAAGTTCGTTCAGGAAAGGGAAAAGGAGGGACTGTTCAGGATCTGGGAGTCACTCGATTGGTGGGGCCTGAACCGGGGGGCGGAATGCAAGCATGGGGAAATCGGCAAAGATTTTTTCTTCCGCCTGGAGAAAGAGGTTGAAGAAGCCTTTATTTTAAACCCACGTGTGGGGGCCAACGAGCTGTTCGCACTCCTTGACAAGGTGCCCGATCCTCCTCTTGGTTGTGGGCCATCGCAGTATCCCGAGTCAGGCGAGCACTACAGCGAGTCTAGTATCTTTGAAGCGTTCAACTGTCCACTCCGGCCAATGTCTATTCGGAGTAACCTGGCAGGACTCGTTGATGAGCTGAGCAAAATGAGTTGTGAGATGCTGGATAAGGCGTTTGGGAAGGAGAGCGGTTGAGTTGTTTCATATATCTTCCTATGTTGTTGTATGGGTAGTAGATCAACACCGCCTGAGCACTAGTCATCCTCGAAACTCGCTGCCAACCGGGGCAGAATGGAATGCCTCCACTTAGATGAGACTTAAAAGGTGTTTTCCACCGAGGTCGTCTCGCATTAGGTTTGGGTTGACCTTGGATGAGATAGACCCTGGGTCGTATTGGCCTGATTTCCCGGACCGGCCCGGCATTTCACGCGACGATGATCGATGTCGATGATCCCGTCGCGAAACTCCCTTGACGTGTTTGTCCCTTCAACCATGGCTTTCCAGCGCATCGGTCCACGCACGGATGGTCTCGCCGGCCCACACACCGGCTAGGTCCAGCTCCGTTCCAGAGCAAGAACACGGGGAACAATAGACTTACACCCCGGCAGTGACCCGGCATTCGGCAGGGTCCTTCCACGGTCTACACACGAATGGTGTGGCTGGTCTCTGCCGTGACCGTGGTGAGAGCCCTTTTTTGCTCGTGTGGGTGGGATCTTTTATTCGAGTCCATGGAGTGCGCCGCCGGTTCCCCACGGTGATAGCATGCCCCATCGACCCTACGCCGTGGCCTCGCGTTGGCCCTGTGCCTCTCCGTGCTCAAGATCACGGCCCGCAACACGAGAAGACGTTCCTCTCTCTCCGCGGTCACGGCAAACACCCTCTAGATTCATATAAATACCGCATTGGCTGGACGACAACCTTACCAACCTCCCGCCCACCGAATACGCTCTAAACCACATACCTCATCTGCTAAATCTTCGCCTCCGATGACCAGAATCACGGAGGTTCTACCTCCCCCCATTCTACATGCGAGTCGCAGACTCAGGACCGAGGTCTCACGCAAGCCGCCAAACGCGTGAGTTTTTTTTTTTTCTTTGGTACTCGCCTATCGAAACCTATTGACTCGACGTGTGTAGGAAAATGTGCTCATCTAAGCACAGAAGTTGGCCCCCCAGCCAGCCTCCGACGAGGTGCGTGACATCCCCCATTCCAAATCTCCGTCAAGTGTCTCATCTGATTGGTACAATCCACTACAGCCCGGCAAAAAATCTGCCGAGTATGCGTTTATAGCCCCTGCTCCATCCGAGAATAAGAGCGCAACTCCTGCTCCATGGCAGCAGTGGGTCGCCCCCAACGCGGAAAATACTACGGTAGCCGGCACTCCAGCCTAGCCAGCTCCCTAGGTGTGCAACACCCCCCCTTCCAGACCTCGTTCAGCTCCTTCATCTGATCCCCACGATCCGTTTCAGTCCCGCGAAAGATTCCCACAGATTCGCGGGGTACCTCGTCATCTCAAGATGCGAACTGGTCACAGCTCACCGGACGCTCTCAAAGGCCCCACGGACCCCAGGCTTCCCTCAAAGTGTGCAATGTTCCTTATTCTAGTTGCCCATTGTGCCTCTTATCTGACTTGTGTCACCGGTTGCAGCTCAACCGAGGTTCCCTCCAGTGCATTGACATTTGTGAATCTGACCCCAGCCAGTTACACCAAGAGGATGTAATTCTTCAGTGTCGCATACCTTCATAGAGCTGGACCGAACGGACGGCCCCAAGCGTGAGTGGCAGCCCCCAAGAATCGCACCTCCCCTCTCGAGCGTCGATACTACCACTGTACAAAGCGACGGATCTTACCGATCCGGTCAATCGGGTACCTGGAGTGTGCGGGGTCAATGCGAAGGCGAAAACAAATACGGGTGATATAAGAAAGCCTTTATACCAGTGGCTAGGGATGGGTTAGGGTAGCGGCAGCCCTCTGATGAGCCCCTTCGCAAGGGCGAAACCCAAAGAACCAAGCCCTTCACTCTAGATTCACGTAGTACTTCCACAGATCCCCATGTCGATACGAAATGCAAACGTCTTTATTTTGGTGGGGTCTGGAAAATGCGTGGTTGACCAAGTCACCTGAACGAGTCGTACCATAAGCTCAAACGGGATGAATGACAATTCGGCAAACAAACGCAAAGTGATCGCCTCCATCTCCGTTTCCGTTCATGTTCTCGACCTTCTTCAGCACGACCGACGGGGACATCATCCTACGGGCCGGCACTGAGCCCAACTCAAAGCATGACTTTCGCGTTCACAAATTCATCCTCTCTCTCGCCTCTCCCGTCTTCAAAGACATGTTCGCCTTCCCCCAACCACCTGAACAGACGTCCAACCAACTCCAACTCTCCGTCGTCGACGTTCTGGACCCACCAGAAGTCTTGGACGCGGTCTTACGGTTCATCTATCCGGGAGTTGAACCTCCAAAGGTCACCGAACTATCCCCGTTATCCGCATTGCTGTCAACGGCTGACAAATACAACATCGCCTCGATATATCCAACGTTGAGGGAGATATTGAAGACATTCTTACCTGGTGACCCCATCCCGGTATACACCATAGCGTGTCGGTTCGGGTTCTCGGAGGAAGCAAGAGAGGCTGCGAACCTGTCGGGGGCGGGCAACTCCCTGTACTACTGCCCCCTTGAAGACATTCAACACGTCTCGAGCAGCGACATCTTTCGACTCTTCCAGTTTATTCGGCGGAGGGAATTCCAAGGGCGGCTCAATATAGGGAACGCGTTCGAGCCGTGGCGCCTGGACGTCGTCGATTGCAAACACGGAGAACAAGCTAAAGACTTTTATTTCCGCTTGAGGAGAGCGGTCGAAGAAGAATTCGCCCTCAAACCGTGGATAGGATCCAAGGGTCTGCTGCCGGCCCTTGACAGGATATCAGATCCCCCTCCTGGCTGCACACCGCCCTCGGGGTCGGGAGAGTGGTACGGTGAGAGTAGCGACGAGGATGATTACAAATGTCCGCTCCAACCGATGATCATCAGGAGGCGGTTGACGGGTCTTGCTAAGGCGTTGACCCGCGACAATGGACAACTGCTAGATGAATTTTTCAGAGAAGGTGTTGAGGGTGGTTGATATCCATCGATGAGGGACACTTGTGCGTTTCTTCCTTTGGATCCGACTTGGCACAGCTGTTCGTCCCTGAAATGGCGAAAGCTCTGTCGTATGATTCTATCCTTTTCCTTCTCCCCGCCCTCCTTACCAGTTTGCGTTCATGTACTCACCCTCTTTTTCGTCTCCCCAGTTTTCGAAGACATGTTGACCATCTCCCACGAGCATCCGATCAAAACCTAAATAGGACCTCCGAGTCGACGTTCCCGATTCCCGAAGTTTTGGGGGAGGGGGGTGGTTTATGATTTTATTCCTTGATGTGAGCAGTAGATTCAGCTCGAGGTATTCTGTTTACATAGTACTCGCTTTGTATTCGCTCAACCTTGATTTGATGACGCGTGACGGAACGCCCAAGCTTACATAAAATCCACCCGTCCCATCTCCGTTCATGTCTTCGGCCTTCTTCAGCACGACCGACGGGGACATCATCCTACGCGCCGGCCCTGAGCCCGACTCGAAGCATGACTTTCGCGTTCACAAATTCATCCTCTCTCTCGCATCTTCCGTCTTCAAAGACATGCTCGCCTTCCCACAACCACCCAGCCAAACATTAGACGAACACCAGCTCCCCTTCGTCGACGTTTTGGACCCCCCGCAAGTTTTGGACACGATCTTACGGTTCATCTATCCGGGAGTTGAACCTCCGGAGATCACAAAACTCTCCACGTTGGCCGCTTTGTTATCGACAGCGGACAAGTACAACATCACGTCGGTATACCCAGCGTTGAGGGGGGTATTGAAGATACTCTTACCTGGTGACCCATTTTTGGCGTACATCGTAGCCTCCCGGTTCGGGTTCCCGGAGGAGGCGAAAGAGGCTGCGAAGGTGTCGAGGACGAGCACCCTCACCTACAACAACCCCGAGGAAGAGCTTCGGCACATCTCGAGCACCGACCTCCTTCGACTCGTCCAATTCGTTCACCAACGGGAAGCCCAAGGGCTGCACAGGGTACAGATGGCATTTGAGTGGTGGGTCCTGGACGAGTTTGATGATTGCGATCATGGGGAATTGGAGAAAGCTAAAGATTATTATTTCCGCCTGGGAAAAGCGGTCGAGGAGGCGTTCGTTCGGAATCCCTGCGTGGGGTCCAAGGATCTGTATGCGGTCCTCGACCAGGTTCCCGACCCCCCTCCGGGCTGCGAGCCGCCCTCAAAATCAGGACAGTGGTACTATGAGGAGAGTTACGAGGATGGTTTCACCTGTCCACTCCAACCGATGACCATCCGGAGGAAGTTAGCAGACCTCGCAGAGGAATTGGCCCGCGAAAATGACAAGATACTAAATAGGTTTTTCGGGAAGGATGATGAAAGCAGTTGATACCGGTGAAGGTGCGCTTGCGCTTGGCGTCAAACTTGGCTGGCGAGCTGCTCTTCCCCCTGGAATGGCGAGGGCTCCGTCTTTTCCCTTTCCTCTTGTCTTTCTTACCCCTCCCTCTCTCTCATACCCTTCCAAACGTCTCCATTTGTAGGACGTCCCTTTTGTATTCCGTGAGAAACAAACCATAGGTTTACACTGGGACCCTTTCACGATGTACATCGTAGCCAGCCGATACGGATCCTTGGAGGAGGCGAAAGACGCCAAGGTGTCAACTCCGCGAGGCTGTACAAATCGGGACTGTGGGGAAGAGGTTCGGTGCGCCCTGAGTGCAGACAGCTTTCGGTTTGTCCGTTTCGAATTCGTCCACCCTAGAGAAAACGTGGGACGGTGGTCGATGATACAGGATACTCACAGGCGGTCACCGTCAGTGAGCGCGATGGCAGCTACGAGCGCTGGAACAATGCAAAGGGATTTTGTACCCTTCAGGCGATGATGGTCGGGGAAAGGTTCATCCATAATTTACGCGTGGAACCTGGAGATCTACTCGCGCTCCCCTACAGGATGCCGGGTGCCTATAGCCGTGAACGGCGGTCAAGTTTCGGGGCTGGCGAAGGCCAGCACTGATGCCCACCTGGATTGCCCTGGGTTAGCAACTGCCTCATCTGGAGGATCCTGTTCATGAGTTGGACGCCCTCAATCGTAAAATGCTGGGGAGGTTTTTTAAGAAGGGTACCACAAGTGGGTGGATGGTAAACGTGGTGCTCCGTACCCCCATCATATGTGTTGTTCTGCGTTTCCAGTACCTACTCGAAAGCTCATGTCGTTCCTGGTTCTTCGTTTGCGTCGGCTTTTCCACCTCTTCGTCATTTGAATGCTAGTCTTTCACATAGGATTTACCTCGAACTCCCGCAAACTTAATGGTAGCCACGGGACTGGACTCTTGAACAATGTTGGGATATCCGATGCGCCCCCGTTACGCATTCGCGTATAACCTGTGCTAAACGCCCTTCACGCATTTCCTTCGTTTAGAGAGTTCATGGCAAGAGCGCACCGCAGCTGGGTTGTTTATTTGGGATGGCTTGGACCTGATCTGGCCGGGGATGTTGATTCCGTTGCACGTGACCAGCGGGAGCTCCAGAACGCGCTGGGTTCCCTAGCTGGATCCCTAGTATCCTCAACGCGCCCAATTCCCGAAGCCCGAAGTCCAAGCTTGCCACGAATACCACGTCTGTTCATGGCTTCAACCTCCCTCTTCACCGTACACGACGGGGATGTAATAGTTCGGGCAGGTCAAGGGTCCGGTTCAGCGCATGACTTCCGCGTTCACAAGTTCATCCTCTCTCTCGCCTCTCCCGTCTTCAAAGACATGTTCGCTCTCTCCCTATCATCCGACCAAAACCGAAAAGGAGAACCAGACATCCCCATCGTCAACATTTCCGACTCCTCGCAGGTCTTTGACATGATCCTCCGATTCATATACCCAGGGGTCGAGCCTCCAAAGATCGTCAAGATACACACCCTGACCGCTTTGTTCTCCGCGGCGCACAAATACAACATCGCGTCGATATACCCTGTTCTGAGGGAATCCTTGAAGGGCTTTTTACCCGCCCAGTCCTTCATGGCGTACATGATAGCGTGCCGGTTCGGGCTCCTGGAGGAGGCGAAAGAAGCTGCTCGGGTGTCGACTCCGCAGAGCATGGTAGACCTGGACTACAGCAGGGCGGTCGAACACATCTCGGCTCCGGATCTCTATCGATTCGTCCAATTCGTTCAAGTCAGGGAAGATAGGGGGTTATCAAAGATCAAGTATCTGCTTGGGCGGGACCACGTTGATACAAGCGGGTGCGACCATTGGGACAGCAGTAAAGATTTCTACTACCATCTGGCGAAAGAGGTCGGAGAGGTGTTTGTTCGTAAGCCCTGTCTGGAGCTCGGGGACCTGTTTGGGGTCTTTGACGAGATACCCGACCCTCCCTTGACCGGCTGCGGGTCGCGATCGAACGTGGCCGGATGGTGCGAAGACAGTGGCAACGATAACGCGGTCTCGTGTCCACTTGCGCCAATAGCCATTCGATACCATCTAAAGAACATCGCTACGAAATTAAGATCCCTCAACCACGACCTAGTGGAGAAGGCTTTCAAGGAGGAGACCGGGAGGAGCTGAATGTGAGAGCACGTCTGTGGGCCTCTACCCTGTGTTCTTTTCCGCTTGAATACACCCGCCCAGTATTTTTGTTGTACCTAGTATTTGTTCTATGTAAGCTTTCTTGTCCTCGTCCGATTGGCAAGACCCCTGCCTCAAGTGACTGTACTTCGTAAGGTTCCTCAATTTTGAGAACCAGGCGTGTTGACTACCGGGACTGCTTGCATAGGATGATGGCCACAGCGAAGGTGGACTTCGATTTGAAGAAATAGGGGAATACAGCGGCGCACCCTCCAGCACGATAAAGTCTTGATCGGGCCCGGGTACAGAGCCATACCCCCCGCTGGTCAGCACTCCCTCGATGTACGGTTCTGCGCGACGATGGGTCTGCTTCATTTCTTTTCGAGATTGTAATACTGTGTGACGGTGAGTACTCACCCTCTAATCCAGGGTCATTTCCCTCGACTCGATTACGAAGGGATGAATTGTCCGGTAAGCCTTGGACGAATTGCCTTGCATATTGCGAGTGCCTGATCCCACCCGTTGGAGTCACTAGCGCCCACATCTCGAGTCAACTTGGATGGATTCCTGTGGTATTTGGTATATATCCCGCAATGTGGGAGTTAACCGGTGAAGGTTGAAGCGCTGAACGTCGCTTTATCAGGAAACCTGCAAACGGGCCTCTAAACCAGTAAACAGAAACCCACGAAAGC
>Ga0307511_10002958_pt1 | contig 17611 bp, 16 predicted proteins | sample 13_EM_MG_FD_200266 | JGI IMG/M metagenome (GOLD analysis project Ga0307511, IMG submission 200266) | Populus trichocarpa ectomycorrhiza microbial communities from riparian zone in the Pacific Northwest, United States - 13_EM | ecosystem: Host-associated > Plants > Roots > Unclassified | place... | reverse complement strand
TCGGGGGTGATGTCGATGTGGAAGTCCGGGTGGTCGACGCGCTCACCCTCGGGGGTCAGCAGCTGGACCAGCTCCGGGCCGCCTTCGCTGGTGGCTCGCAAACCCGCGATCACCTGCTCCGCCGTTGGCCGGGCCGCGGTGGCGGCTGGGGCTCCCGACGGCTGCGGTCGCGTCCATCGTTCTGGGGACGACATTGCGCCTTCTCCTCGTCTACGACGCCGGCCGGTCGCTTGTGGCGGACCGGGCGCGACTTCGTCGCCGGCCACCGCTGACCCGGTGGGGTGAAACGGTGGTCCGTCGACACTGACGGAACTCTCTTCCATCCTGACACGCGCTCATCCGAACTGGTGAGCGTCACCACACCACTGTCAACCAAGCGTGACCACCTACACCACCGTGAACTGGGGAAACACCTGACCGGCCCAGGCTAACCGGCCGCAGCGGCGCAGTACCCCGCGACACCGGCCCAGTACTCGTCGCCCACCGTGCCCACGACGTTAGCCCCGGCTCGCTATAGTGATCATGGGGGATTCGTCGGGACCTGGGGAGGCGGCCGGCGAGTGCGAGGGGTGCTAACCCGCGCAGCCATACCTGCCGAAGGGCCGCTAATGCCGATCATCACCAAGCTCACACGCCAGATCAACGGCAGTGAGTACCCGTTCTCCAAGCGCGACTTCCCGACCCAGCTGATCTCGGCGATCAGCGAGTGCGGGTGCACGCAGGGGGAGCACAGCTACACCACGATCGCCGTGACGCAGACGGAATCCGCGACGCTGGAGCGCCGCAAGTGCGTGTGCACCGGTTGCCACGAGTGCGAGACCTACGAGGTGCGGGTCATGCCGCACGCGCCCAGCACCGGCCGCCGCCACTCCGAGCCGATCGGCCGCTCCGCCTCCTAGTATCGGCCGGGTGGAGTCAACAGCACTGTTCAGCACCGTCAGCCGGGTGTGGGACGACGCCGTCCTGCCCAGCCTCTCCGAGTTCATCGCGATTCCGGCCGTGTCGCCCGCCTTCGACCCGGACTGGGCCGCCCACGGCCACCTCGCCGCGGCCGTCGCGCACGTGAAGTCCTGGATCGCCGACCGCGATCTCCCGGGCGTCGAACTCGACGTCGTCCAGCTGCCCGAGCGCACCCCGCTGCTGCTGGTCGACATTCCCGCCATGCCGGGTCACGAGGACGCCGGCACCGCCCTGCTCTACGGCCACCTGGACAAGCAGCCGCCGGTCGACGACTGGGCCGACGGCCTCGACGCGTGGACGCCCGTGATCCGGGACGGCCGGCTGTTCGGGCGCGGCGCCGCCGACGACGGCTACGCCGGCTACGCCGCGGTCGCGGCGGTGCAGGCGCTGCGGGCCAACGGGGGCGCGCACGGCCGGTGCGTGATCATGCTGGAGGCCTGCGAGGAGTCCGGCAGCCCCGACCTCGAGGCCTATGTCCGGCACCTGACCGACCGGCTCGGCCGGGTGACCCTGGTGGTCTGCCTCGACTCCGGGGCCGCCGACTACGAGCGGATGTGGCTGACCACGTCCCTGCGCGGCATGGTCCAGGCGACCGCCACCGTGCGCGTGCTGGAGTCCGGCCAGCACTCCGGCATGGTCAGCGGCATCGTGCCCAGCTCGTTCCGCGTCTTCCGGCAGCTGCTGGACCGGATCGAGGACTCGGCCACCGGCCGGATCGCGATCGCCGAGATGCACGTGGACGTGCCCGCCGGCCGGCAGGCCGAGATCCGGGAGAGCGTCTCCACCGCGCCGGGCTTCGCCAGCGCCGGCATCCCGTTCGCCGACGGCGTCGCCCCGGTCAGCGGCGACGAGGTCGAGCAGGTGCTGAACAGCACCTGGGGCCCGACCCTGTCGGTCATCGGCGCCGACGGGCTGCCCAAGCCGGCCGACGCCGGCAACGTGCTGCGGCCGTTCACCACCCTCGTGCTCAGCTTCCGGCTGCCGCCGACCGCCGACTCCGCCGCCGCGCTGGAGGCCGTCGTCAAGACCCTCACCACCGACGTGCCCTACGGGGCCCACGTCGAGCTGACCCGGCTGGAGAACGCCGACGGCTGGAACGCCCCCGAACTCGCGCCGTGGCTGCGCGGGGCCCTGGACAGCGCCAGCCAGGACGTCTTCGGCGGGCCGTGGCGGACCCTGGGCGTCGGCGGCTCCATCCCGTTCATGGGCCTGCTCAACGGCATCTACCCGGAGGCCCAGTTCGTCGCCACCGGCGCGCTCGGCCCCGGCAGCAACGCCCACGTGCCCGACGAGTCGCTGCACATCGAGTACGCCAAGAAGATCACCGCGGCCATCGCGAAGGTGCTGGACGCGCACGCCCGGCACTGACTTGCCCGCGGGTGCCGCGACACGCGGCACCCGCGACTCTCAAGCTTGCAACTTACTTTCAACCCAGTGTCCGATACTTTTAGAGTAGTTTAGAGTACTCGAGCATGGACGAATCGACGTTGGCGCAGCTTGTCGCGGGACTGCGCCGTTTCGGCGCCGAGCCCGACCAGATCGAAGTGAAAGCCGCAGCAGGCGGGCTGCCCAGAACGGCCGTCGAGACGTTGTCCGCTTTCGCCAACACCAACGGCGGTGTGCTGGTGCTCGGTATCGATGAGCAGCGGGGCTTCATTCCCGTCGAGCTGGCAAACCCGGGCAAGCTGCGTGACGACCTCGTCGCCGTCGCAAGCGACAACCTCGACCCGCCGCTCCGCCTGTCCGTCACCCTGGCGGAGTTCGAGGGCCATCCGCTCGTAGTGGCCGAAATCGACCCACTCCCGTCCGACCTTCGACCCTGTTTCGTGGCCGGTAAAGGAATCAGCGGCGGCTCGTTCGTGCGCGTCGGCGAGGGCGACCGCCGGATGACGCAGGCCGAGATCGGACTTGCCATCGCCAACCGGGGCCAGCCCCGTCACGACCTTGACCCCGTGCCAGATGCGAGCCTGGCCGACCTCGACACAAGCGCGGTGGCCCGGACTTTGACACGGGTTCGCGCCAACACCAGAGGGCTCCGGGAAATCGACGACGAGCAGGCGATGCGGCGGCTGCGAATTCTGGTGCCCGCTCCGGACGGCAAGCCGGTGCCTTCCCTCGCCGGCCTGTTGACCTTTGGCGTCTATCCCCAGCAGTTCTTCCCGCAGCTGATCATCTCGGTCGTCGTGTACCCCGCGGGACGGGACCACATCGACGGTCCCCGATTCATCGACACCGCTGTCGTCAAGGGATCGATACCGGACATGGTCGACGAGACGATCACCGCCCTACGCCGCCACATGGGCGTCCGCGGATACGTCAGCGAGTCGGGCCGCCGCGAGCAACCCGACTACCCGCTGGAGGCGATCCGAGAAGCGATGGTCAACGCTGTGCTGCATCGCGACTACAGCGGCGTCAGCCGCGGCACACAGATCCAGGTGGAGATGCACCCAGAACGGCTGGTGGTGAAGAGCCCCGGCGGCCTGTTCGGCCCCGTGACGCTGGACGAGCTGGGCAGCGAGGGAATCACCTCCTCGCGCAACGGCTTCCTCGCGACTCTGCTCAGCGACACTTATATGCCCGGCGGCGATCATCTCGTCGCCGAGAACCTCGCGTCGGGCATACCCGCCATGATTCGCGCGACCAGGCAGTCCGGGCAGCCAAGACCAATCTTCCGGAACAGCCCCAGCCGGTTCGAGGTGGAGTTCAGCCGGTCGGAGCTGCTCGACATCGACACCAGGCGGTGGCTGGCCAGCCTCGACCATCCCGGACTGACCCAGCTGCATCAACTCGCGCTGGCCACCATGCGGCATGGCCAACCGGTCAGCAATGCCACGCTGCGCGAATACGGGGCGACCGGCGCACAGGCAACACAGGTCCTGCGGGACCTGGTCACGCTCGGACTCGCCGTCCGCGAGGGTGGCCGTCGATACGCTTCGTACGGGCTGGCCGACACACGCCCCGACCTGTTCGAGGACTCCATTCCGCCCGTCGATGTGGCGCAGGCCCTCCGCGAACTCGGCTCGGCTCGGGCCAGCCAACTTCAGGAGATCACCGGGCTCTCGCGGCCGACCGTGCTGGCGCGGCTGCGGGATCTGATGGCCGACGGCCTCGTCACCGTGAAGGGAGCGCCGCGGAGCCCCACCCGGACCTATCACTGGACGGGTCGCCGCGCCTGACTTGACGAACCGCCGGCGCACGTGGTCCCGCAGGCCGACGGGGACATTCGTGCACCGACTCGGTGTGTCGGCGGGAGCTGGGGCAATGCTGGGCGGACAACCCGCCGGGTGCCAGTCGGCGTACCGCACACTGGAGGGGTGAGCGAGCAGATCGAGTGGGCGCGACTGGCCGAATCGGACGGGGCGGATGCCCCGTGGCGGCACTGGGGTCCGTATCTGTCGGGCCGGCAGTGGGGCACGGTTCGCGAGGACTACTCGGCCAGTGGGGACGCCTGGTCGTTCTTTCCGTTCGATCACGCGCGGTCGAGGGCCTACCGGTGGGGCGAGGACGGCATCGCGGGCATCTGCGACCGCAACGGCTTCCTGAACCTGGCGGTCGCGCTGTGGAACGGCAAGGACCCGATCCTCAAGGAGCGGTGGTTCGGCCTGGCCAACGAGGAGGGCAACCACGGCGAGGACGTCAAGGAGCACTGGTGGATCCTCGACGGCACGCCGACGCACTCCTGGATGAGCGTGCTCTACCGGTACCCGCAGGAGGAGTACCCCTACCAGCAGCTGCGTGAGATGGCGGCGGCCGCGGGGGGGGTGGGGGGGGTAGCCGGAGCTGGCGGACACGGGGGTGTTGGCGGACAACCGGTTCTTCGATGTGGTGACGTCGTACGCCAAGGCGGGACCGTACGACATCTGTGTGGAGATCGCGGCGACCAATCAGGGCCCGGAGGCGGCGCCGCTGCATCTGTTGCCGCAGCTGTGGTTCCGGAACACCTGGGCCTGGGGCCGGGACGCCCGGAGGCCGGCGCTGGAGGCGACCAGGGTGCGCGGCCGGTGCGCGGTGGTGGCGGAGCACTCCTCGCTGGGCCGCTACACGCTGCACTTCGACGGCGCGCCGACGCTGCTGGTGACGGACAACGAGACCAACGACGTGGCGCTGTTCGGCAGTGACAGCAACGAAACCCGCTACACCAAGTGCGGCATCGACGAGCACGTCGTCCGCGGCGCGGCCGGCACGTGCCAGGTGATCCACGAGGGAGTGGCGTCCCGGCCGGGCACCAAGGCGGCGGCCTGGCACCGGTTCGACTCGGTGGCCCCGGGCGAGACGGTGACCGTCCGGTTGCGGCTGGTCGCCGGCAACGGCCACGAGGACCCGTTCGGCCCGACCTTCGACGCGGCGGTGAGCGACCGCCGCAAGGAGGCCGACGAGTTTCACGAGAGTGTCGGGCCGGAGCTGGACGAGCAGCGCCGGCAGGTGCTGCGCAGGTCGCTGGCCGGTCTGATGTGGACGAAGCAGCACTACCGGTTCAAGGTGCGGGACTGGCTGGAGGGCGACCCGGCCCAGCCGCCGGCCCCGGACCTGCGCCGCGGCATCGGCGCCCGCAACGTGCACTGGCGGCACTTCGACGTGGCCGACGTGATCTCCATGCCGGACGAGTGGGAGTACCCCTGGTTCGCGGCCTGGGACCTGGCCTTCCAGGCCGTGCCGTTCGCGCTGGTGGACCCGGCCTTCGCCAAGGAGCAGCTGCTGCTGCTCTGTCGCGAGTGGATGATGCATCCCAACGGCCAGCTGCCGGCCTACGAATGGGACTTCGGCGACGCCAACCCGCCGGTGCACGCCTGGGCGGCGCTGCAGGTGTACCGGGCGGAGGCGGTGCCGGACCGCCAGTTCCTGTCCCGGATCTTCCACAAGCTGCTGCTGAACTTCTCCTGGTGGGTCAATCGCAAGGACGCCGACGGCAGCGACCTGTTCGAGGGCGGCTTCCTCGGCATGGACAACATCGGCCCGGTCAACCGGTCCACGCCGATGCTGGGCGACTGGCGGCTGGAGCAGTCCGACGCCACCTCGTGGATGGCCGCGTTCAGCCTGCACCTGTTGCAGATGGCGCTGGAGCTGGCCCGCGAGGACGAGTCCTATGAGGACGTGGCCACCAAGTTCGTGGAGCACTTCCTCTACATCGCCCGGGCCTTCAACCAGTTCGGGTCGGGCACCCGCGGCCTGTGGCACGAGGAGGACGGCTTCTGCTACGACCTGGTGTCGCGGCAGCGGCCGGACGGCGGCGTCGACTCCGAGCACGTCCGGGTGCGGTCCATGGTGGGGCTGATGCCGGTGCTGGCCCAGGCGGTGCTGGAGCCGTGGGTCTTCGCCGAGCTGCACGGCTTCACCAGCCGGCTGGAGTACCTGCTGCGCAAGCAGCCCGAGTTCAACCAGTTCATCACCTGGCAGCAGGTCGGCGACGAGCGCCGGGCCAGCCTGGCGCTGCTGGACGCGGGCAAGCTGCGCCGGGTGCTGGGCCGCATGTTCGACGAGGCGGAGTTCCTGTCCCCGCACGGCATCCGTTCGCTGTCGGCGGCCCACCGGGACGGCCTGGACGTGCAGTTCGCCGGCCAGGCCCACCTCATCGGCTACGAGCCGGGCGAGTCGAGGACCCCGATGTTCGGCGGCAACTCCAACTGGCGGGGGCCGATCTGGTTCCCCACCAACGCGCTGCTGGTGGAGGCGCTACGCCAGGTCGACGACTTCCACGACGGCCAGTTCCACGTGGACCTGCCCGCCGGCTCGGGCAACGCGGTGACCGCGGGCCAGGCCGCCGACGAGCTGGCCCGCCGGCTGGTCAGCGTCTTCCTGCCCACCGCCGACGGCAGCCGGCCCTGCGACGGCAAGCGGGTCGAGGCCACCGACTCGCCGCTGTGGCGCCCGCACGTCACCTTCAGCGAGTACTTCGACGGCGACACCGGGGAGGGCCTGGGCGCCACCCACCAGACCGGCTGGACCGCCCTGGTGGCCCGGCTGCTGACCTCGCCAAATCATCACGGTCGGTGATGTTCCTGCCACATTACTTACGCAGTCGTGACAAAACGTGACCATAAGGACCTAGGCACTCACTCGATCGAGTGACAGGATGCGGCAAAACCGACAGTGAGCGGAGGCACGCCGTGTCCAGATTCGGAGCAAGAGCCATGCTGGCTCTGCCCATCGTCCTGTTGCTCGCGGCCGGCTGCGGCGCGACCGGCAACGGCAGCGGCGACACGGGCAGCGCCGGCGGCACGTCGTCGACGGCGGCCAGCGGTCCGGGCAAGAACGCGACGCTGGCGGCGATGGTGCCGGCCGACGTGGCCAAGGACGGCAAGCTGACCATCGGCACCGACACCACGTACGCGCCGAACGAGTTCGTGGACGACAACAACAAGACCGTCGGCATGGACATCGACCTGGGCGACGCGATCGCCCAGGAGCTGGGCCTGACCGCGGACTTCCAGGCGGCCAGCTTCGACGGCATCCTGGCCGGCCTGTCGGCCGGCAAGTTCGAGCTGGCGATGTCCTCGTTCAGCGTGAACGCCGACCGGCTGCAGACCGTGGACATGGTCAGCTACTTCACCGCGGGCACCTCGATGGCCGTGCTCAAGGGCAATCCGGCCGGCCTGAGCCTGGACAGCCTGTGCGGCCACACGGTGGCGGTGCAGAAGGGCACCACCCAGTCCGACGACCTGGCGACCCGCTCGGCCACCTGCACCCAGGGCGGCAAGGGGCCGATCACCATCTCGGAGTTCCAGGCCCAGACCGACGTCGCGCTGGCGCTGACCTCCAAGCGCGCCGACGCGATGCTGGCCGACTCGCCGGTGGTGGACTACGCGGTCAAGCAGACCAACGGCCAGCTGGAGAAGGTCGGCGCGTCCTACGCGAACGCCCCGTACGGCATCGGCGTGGCCAAGAACAAGGGCGACTTCGCCAAGGCCGTGCAGGGCGCGGTGCAGGCCCTGATCGACGACGGCTCGTACAAGAAGATCCTGGACAAGTGGGGCGTCGGGGCGGGGGCGGTCGCCAAGTCCGAGCTGAACCCGGCGACCTCCAGCTGAGGACAGCCGTGTCGAACCCGATTCAGGCGGTGCCGGTCCGCCATCCCGGGCGCTGGCTCGCGGCCGCGGTCATCCTGGTCCTGGCCGCGATGCTGGCGCACACCCTGGTCACCAACGAGAACTTCCACTGGGACGTGGTCGGCCGGTACCTGACCACCGACAGCATCCTCAACGGCCTGAAGAACACGCTGATCCTGACCGCGCTGTCGATGGCCATCGGCATCGTGGGCGGGATCGGGCTGGCGGTGATGCGGCTGTCCGCGAACCCGCTGATGTCCTGGACCGCGGCCGGCTACATCTGGCTGTTCCGCGGCACGCCGGTGATCACGCAGCTGCTGTTCTGGTTCTACCTGGGCGCGCTGTTTCCCCGGCTGGGCCTGGGCATCCCGTTCGGGCCGACGTTCGTCAGCGTGGACACGAACTCGCTGATCGCCCCGTTCACCGCGGCCCTGCTGGGGCTGGGGCTCAACGAGGCGGCCTACATGGCGGAGATCGTGCGCGGCGGCATCCTGTCGGTGGAGCACGGGCAGACCGAGGCGGCCGAGGCGCTGGGCATGACCCGGGCCCGAATCCTGCGCCGGATCGTGCTGCCGCAGGCCATGCGGGTGATCATCCCGCCCACCGGCAACGAGACGATCTCCATGCTCAAGACCACCTCGCTGGTGGTGGTGATCGCCTACTTCGAGCTGATGACGGCCGTGCAGCAGATCTACTCGCGCAACTTCCAGACCATTCCGCTGCTGATCGTGGCGGCGATCTGGTACCTGCTGCTGACCTCGGTGCTGACGCTGATCCAGGGCCGGATCGAGAAGCGCTTCGCGCGGGGGACGGTGACCCGATGACCGAACTCATGGTCAAGGCCGAGGGTGTGCACAAGAGCTTCGGCCGGGTCGAGGTGCTCAAGGGCATCGACCTGGAGGTCCGGCCGGGCGAGGTGATGTGCGTGATCGGGCCGTCCGGCTCGGGCAAGTCCACGCTGCTGCGCTGCGTCAACCACCTGGAGAAGATCAACGCCGGTCGGCTGTGGGTGGACGGCGAGCTGGTCGGCTACCGGCAGAAGGGCGACAAGCTCCACGAGCTGCCCGACAAGGAGGTGGCCCGCAAGCGGCGCGAGATCGGCATGGTGTTCCAGCGCTTCAACCTGTTCCCGCACATGACCTCGGTGGAGAACGTGATGGAGGCGCCGGTCCAGGTCCGGCGGGAGCCGAAGGCGCAGGCCCGGGAGCGGGCGTTGGAGCTGCTGGCCCAGGTGGGGCTGGCCGAGAAGGCGAGCGCCTACCCGGGCCAGCTGTCCGGCGGCCAGCAGCAGCGGGTGGCGATCGCCCGGGCACTGGCCATGCGGCCCAAGCTGATGCTGTTCGACGAGCCGACCTCGGCGCTGGACCCGGAACTGGTCGGCGACGTGCTGGCGGTGATGCGCCAGCTCGCCGCCGACGGCATGACCATGGTGGTGGTCACGCACGAGATGGGCTTCGCGCGCGAGGTCGGCGACTCGCTCGTGTTCATGGACGGCGGGGTCGTGGTGGAGCAGGGCTCGCCCCGCGAGGTGATCGCCGCCCCGCGGCACGAGCGGACCCGGTCATTTCTGGCGAAGGTGCTCTGACCGGATTCCGAATGGTGGTCGTGTGCCCGGTCAAGTGGGCAGCTGGCCCGCTCGGTGGCAGGATTGCCGATCACCAGTAACCCGGACGAGGGAGAGCCAGTGACGCGCCTGAAAGTGTGGACCGTGATCCCGGCGGTCGCCGTCGCGCTGGTCGCCGGCGGGTGCGTCGAGTCGACGACCGCGTCCGGGCCGAGCACCGACGGGGTGCAGCTGGTCCAGTCGGGCAAGCTGCTCACCTGCGCCCACCTGCCGTATGTGCCGTTCCAGTACAAGGACGGCGACCAGGTGGTCGGCTTCGACGTGGACGTGGTCGACTTCGCGGCCAAGAAGCTGAACGTGCCGCAGCAGGTGGTGGACACGCCGTTCGACGGCATCCAGTCCGGCACCGACCTGGACTCCAACCAGTGCGACGTGGTGGCCGGCGCGATCACCATCACCGACACGCGGGCCAAGAACTTCGACTTCACCGTGCCGTACTTCCAGGCCACGCAGGCGTTGCTGACCAAGACCGGCAACGACTACAAGACGCTGGAGGACCTGGCCGGCAAGAAGGTGGGCGTGCAGACCGGCACCACCGGCGAGTCCTACATCAAGGGCTGGAACGCCAAGCACGGCGGCAACATCACCGCGGTGGCGTTCGAGGACTCGGCGCTGCTGGAGACGGCGGTCAAGACCGGCCAGGTGGACGCGTCCATCAACGACAACGGCATTCTCTACGACTACGCCAAGAAGAACCCGGACACGCAGGTCAGCGCCGAGTTCAACACCAACGAGCAGTACGGCTTCGGCGTGAAGAAGGGCAATGCCGCCCTGCTGAAGGTGCTCAACGACACGATCAAGGCCTCGGCCACGGACGGCACCTACGCGGCGGCGTACCAGAAGTGGTTCGGCAAGCGGCCGTCCTGGCAGCCGGGCGACTCGACGTCGGCCACCCCGACCACGACCAGCAAGGGCTGAAGCCGTGGCGCTGACCCGTCGGCAGCGGCGGACGGCGATCCGCGGCACGCAGTACGGCGTGCTGCTGGTTGTCATCCTGGTGCTGGTGTTCGCCACCAACTGGGGCGACATCCAGCGCGGCTTCTTCGACCTGGACGCGGCCCGCCAGCTGTTCCCGGACGTGTTGTCGGTAGCGCTGGTCAACACCGTCAAGTACACGGTGCTGGGCTTCGTGTTCGGCCTGGTCCTCGGGCTGGTCCTGGCCCTGATGCGGCTGTCCTCGGTGCCGCCCTACCGCTGGATCGCCACCGTCTACATCGAGTTCTTCCGTGGTGTGCCGGCACTGCTGGTGTTCCTGGCCTTCGGCTTCGGCGTGCCGATCGCCTTCCACATCCGGTTCACCACGCTGAGCACGGTGGTGGTGGCGCTGGGCCTGGTCGGGGCTGCGTACATGGCCGAGACGATCCGTGCCGGCATCCAGGCGGTGCCGACCGGGCAGATGGAGGCGGCCCGGTCACTGGGCATGTCGCAGCTGCGGGCGATGGTGTCGATCGTGATCCCGCAGGCGTTCCGGATCGTGCTGCCGCCGCTGACCAACGAACTGATCCTGCTGGCCAAGGACTCCTCGCTGGTCTACCTGCTCGGGCTGACCGGCACCGAGTACGAGCTGACCAAGTACGGCCGCGACGCCATGAACACGGTGCAGTCGATGACACCGCTGATCGTGGCCGGCCTGTGCTACCTGATCATCACGATCCCGCTGTCCTACCTGTCCCGCTACCTGGAGCGGCGCACCGGCGGCAAGTCCAAGCGCGGCCTGGAGGTGCTGTCGTGAGCGAGACGGTTGTCGAGATTTCCGGTCTGCACAAGTCTTTCGGCTCGCTCCAGGTGCTGCGCGGCATCGACCTCACGGTCGAGCGCGGCGATGTGGTGTGCGTCATCGGGCCGTCCGGCTCGGGCAAGTCGACGTTGCTGCGCTGCGTGAACCTGTTGGAACAGCCCGATTCCGGCAAGGTCGTGGTGGACGGCACCGAGCTGACCGACCCGGACGTGGACATCGACAAGGCCCGCCGCAGCCTGGGCATGGTGTTCCAGAGCTTCAACCTGTTCAACCACCTGACCGTGCTGGACAACCTGACCATCGCGCAGCGCAAGGTGTTGGGGCGCAACCGGGACGAGGCCGAGCGCATCGCCAAGCGGAACCTGGAGAAGGTGGGCTTGGCCGGCCGCGAGCAGTCGATGCCGGCACAGCTGTCCGGCGGCCAGCAGCAGCGGGCGGCGATCGCCCGCGCGCTGTCCATGGACCCGCAGGTGATGCTGTTCGACGAGCCGACCTCGGCGCTGGACCCGGAGCTGGTCGGCGACGTGTTGGGCGTGATGCGGACGCTGGCCGGCGAGGGCATGACGATGCTCGTGGTGACGCACGAGATGCAGTTCGCCCGCGAGGTCGCCGACACGGTGCTGTTCATGGACGGCGGCGTGGTCGTCGAGCAGGGCCCGCCGGAGCAGGTCATCGGCGCGCCGACCCAGGAGCGGACCAGGACGTTCCTGGCCCGCGTGCTGAACCCGACCGGTGACAACGGGTGACAATGTCCGTTCCTGTCACGAACTGCCGCCAAGTCGCGACAGTGCGTTGACTTTGTTCGATCACCGGATTTACGGTCGCCCCCTGTGGTCCACGTCGCAGTCGACCAAGGGGAGGCGCCCATGCGGGCACGCACCATCGCCGCAGGTCTGGCCGTCGCCGCGCTGACCCTGCCACTGGCCGCGTGCGGCGGCGGCGGGGACTCGAGCAGCGGGGACGCCAAGACCATCAAGATCGTCTATCGCAACTACAGCGACTTCCCGCAGATGGACACCTTCATGAAGGAGGTGAAGAAGCAGTTCGAGGCGGCCAATCCGGGCATCACCGCCCAGCTCACCCCGGTGTCCAGTCTGGACAGCGACTACCTGGCCAAGGTGCAGCTGATGCAGCGGTCCCCGTCGACCGCGCCGGACGTGCTGTTCGAGGACAGCTTCAACGTCAACGCGGACGCCGCCGCCGGCTACCTGCTGCCGATCGACGACTACCTGGCCAAGTGGCCGGACTGGAACAGCCAGTTCATCCCGACCACCAAGCAGGCCGGCAAGGCGGTGGACGGCAAGACCTACGCGGTGCCGATGGGCACCGACTCGCGCGGCCTGTGGTTCAACAAGGACATCTTCGCCAAGGCCGGGCTGCCGACCGACTGGCAGCCCAAGACCTGGAACGACGTGCTGGACGCGGCCCGCAAGATCAAGCAGACCCAGCCGGACGTGGAGCCGATGTACCTGCCGCTGGGCAAGCCGGCGGCCGAGGCGATGTCCATGCAGACGCTGGAGATGCTGCTCTACGGCACGCCGACCAAGAACCTGTACGACGAGCAGGCCGGCAAGTGGGTCGCGCCGAGCAAGGGCTTCCAGGACGCGCTCGGCTACGTGCAGACGGTGATGAAGGAGAACCTGGCCCAGACGGCCGCGCAGGCCGAGGACACGCAGTGGGCGCAGACCCAGATGCCGCTGCTGATGTCCCAGGGCAAGATCGGCTTCATGATGGACGGCGGCTGGTACGCGCGGTACTGGCAGGACGGCGGCGTCGCGCCGTGGCCCAACTGGTCCAAGACCCTGGGCACCACCAAGTTCCCCACCCAGAACGGCCAGGCCCCCGGCAACGTCACGCTGTCCGGCGGCTGGACCCTGGCGGTCGGCGCGTCCACCGGCAATCCCGAGGCGTCCATGAAGTTCATCGAGACCGCCCTGAACAAGGAGAACTCGGCGTCGATCGACGTGGCCTGCTCGTGGCTGCCGGTGCGCGAGGACGTGAAGGCCGATCCGCGGCTGGCCGCGACGGACCCGACCGAGCCGTTCTGGAGCAGCCTGGTCTCGTTCACCCGGTACCGGCCGACGCTGGCCGAGTACCCGCAGGTGTCCAACGCCATGGACGTGGCCGGTGACTCGGTGGTCAACGGCGGCGACCCGGCGCAGGCGGCCCAGCAGTGGGCCAAGGACGTGGCCAAGGCGGTCGGCTCGGACAAGGTGAAGACCGGTTGAGGCGCTCTCCCCGACTCGGGGTGTGGCTGCCGCCGCTCGCCCCGTCGATCGTCCTGTTGGGACTGTTTGTCGCCGGCCCGATCCTGTGGTGCTTCTACGCGGCGTTCACCAACTCCGCGCTGAGCGGGATCGCGGCCCGGCGGCCCCGGTTCGTCGGTCTCGACAACTTCACCACGGCGTTCACCAGCCCCGACGTGGCCGCCTCGCTGTGGCTGACAGTGGTTTTCGTGCTGCTGTCGGCCGTGGTCGGACAGAACGGCCTGGGCATCCTGCTGGCCGTTTTCATGCAGCACAAGGGAAAGGTGCTGCGCGGCATCGTCGGCACGGTGGTGGTGGCGGCCTGGGTGCTGCCGGAAGTCGTTGCGGCGTTTGCCATCTACGCCTTCCTGAACGCGCAGGGCACGCTGAACGAGGTGCTCGGCTGGTTCGGGATGAGCCAGAACTGGCTCTACACCGCGCCGATGCTGGCCGTGGTGCTGGCCAACATCTGGCGCGGCACGGCGTTCTCCATGCTGGTCTACCAGGCGGCGCTGTCCGAGGTGCCCAGTGATCTGGTCGAGGCGGCCCAGGTCGACGGGGCCGGGCCGGTGCGGCGGTTCTGGCACGTGGTCCTGCCGGTGATACGCCGGACCGTGGTCACCAACCTGATGCTGATCACGCTGCAGACCCTGGGCGTGTTCGGGCTGATCTACGTGCTGACCGCGGGCGGGCCGGACAACAAGACCCAGACCCTGCCGCTGCTGATGTACGAGCAGGCCTTCAAGTTCGGCCAGATCGGCTACGGCACCGCGATCGCGCTGGTGCTGCTGGTTCTCGGCGCGGTGTTCTCCGTGGTCTACATTCGCAGCCTGAAGGCGGAGGTCTGAATGCGCGGGCCCCGCTTGGTGGTCAACCTGGTGCTGCTGGTGGTCGCCGTGCTGTTCGTGGCGCCGTTGTTGTGGCTGCTGACGGCGTCGTTCGACGCCCACGGCGGGCTGTCGGCCCAGGTGCCCGGCAAGTTCACCCTGTCCAACTTCGGCCACATCCTGACCTGGGACATCGGCGGGCGGCCGCTGCTCAACGGCCTGTTCATCAGCGGCGGCGCGGCCATCATCGTGATCGTCGTGGCCGTGCTGGCGGCGTATCCGCTGTCCCGCTACCAGCTCCGGTTCCGGCGGCCGTTCCTGTACACGATCCTGTTCACCACCGGCCTGCCGGTGACCGCGATCATGGTGCCGGTGTACGGCCTGTTCGTCCGGCTGGGCCTGGTCGACTCGCTGTGGGGCACCACGGTTTTCCTGGCCGCCACGGCGCTGCCGATGGCCATCTGGATGTGCAAGAACTTCATGGACGGCATCCCGGTGAGCCTGGAGGAGGCGGCCTGGGTGGACGGCGCGTCGTCGATGCAGGCGCTGCGCTCGATCGTGCTGCCGCTGATGGCGCCGGGCGTGGCCGTGGTCGGCATCTTCACGTTCATCCAGGCCTGGGGCAACTTCTTCGTGCCGTTCGTGTTGCTGCTGGATCCGGCCAAGACGCCGGCCTCGGTGAACATCTACTCGTTCTTCGGCCAGAACGGGCTCGTGGCCTACGGCCAGCTGGCCGCCTACTCGATTCTCTACACCGCGCCGGTGCTGGGGCTGTATCTGGTGGTGTCCCGGTGGCTCGGCGGCGGCTTTAGCATGGCCGGAGCAGTCAAGGCGTAGGGAGGAATCGGGTGACCGACCACGTGCTGGCGCTCGACGTGGGCGGCACCAAGATCGCCGCCGGGCTCGTCGACTCGCGCGGCGCCGTGCTGCGCCGCGCCGTGCGGCCCACTCCCGCGCACGACGCCGAGCTGGCCTGGCAGGCCGTCGCCGACCTGGTCGCCGAGGTGCTCGACGGCACGGTGCCCAGCGCCGTCGGCATCGGCTCCGCCGGTCCCGTCGACGCCGACGCCGGCACCGTCAGCCCCATCAACATCAACGGCTGGCAGGCCTTTCCGCTGCGCGACCGGGTGCAGGGCCTGCTGCCCGGCGTGCCCGTCTCGCTGGCCGGGGACGGCCTGTGCATCGCGCTGGGGGAGCACTGGCTCGGAGCCGGCCGCGGCAGCCGGTTCATGATCGGCATGGTGGTGTCGACCGGCGTCGGCGGCGGGCTCGTGCTGGACGGCAAGCCGTTCGGCGGGCGGACCGGCAACGCCGGGCACATCGGCCACGTGGTCGCCGAACCCGACGGCTGGCCGTGCACCTGCGGCGGCCGGGGCTGTGTGGAGACCGTGGCCGGCGGGCCCAACATGGTGCGGTGGGCTCGTGAACAGGGCTGGTCCGGCTCCGACGCCATCGAGCTGGAACGCTCCGCCCGCGCCGGCGACTCCATCGCCGCCGCCGCCTTCGACCGCGGCGGCCAAGCCGTGGGCCTGGCCATCGCCGCGGCCGCCGCCATCTGCGACCTGGACCTCGCCGTCATCGGCGGCGGCATCTCGAAAGCCGGAGACCTGCTGTTCGACCCGATCCGGCGCACCCTGGCCGTGCATGCCGGCCTGTCCTTCCTTCGCGACCTCCGGGTCGTCCGCGCCGAACGCGACGACTCCGGCCTCGTCGGCGCGGCCGCCCTGGTGCTCCTCTGATGTCACTAGGCGGTCAGGGCGCGCAGCGCTGAGGCGAGGATTTCGTCGCGGTCGGGGGATTCCAGGGTGCGGGTCGCCAGCACGGCGGCGGTCGCCTCCTTGGCCACGGCGAACGCGGCGTGGGCGCGGATCAGGGCCGCCCGGTCCGGGTCCGGGCCGGCCAGGGCGGCGATCACTGCGACCATCATCTCCTTGGGGCTGCTGGGAAATCGCTCGTCGAGCCGGTCGCGCACGGCCGGATCGCTGGTGACCACGGGGATCACGGTGTGCGCCCGCGCGGTGAAGTCGACAAACGCCGCCAGCAGGTCGGCCGGGGCCAGCTCCGCGGCGCGGGTGGCCAGCTCGGCGTAGGCGGCGAGCGGCTCGGCCAGCAGCGCGTCGAGCACGTCGGCCTTGGACTTGTAGTGGTAGTAGAGCGCGGCCGGGGTGATCGACAGCCGGCCGGCGATGTCGGCCATCGAGGTGCCGGTGTAGCCCTGGCGCGCGAACAGCTCGCGGGCCACGTCCTGGATGCGCTGCTTGGTGTCGGGCACGGGCCCAGCCTACTTGCTGAACATTCAGTAAGGGCCTACCGTGGCACTTACTGAGCGTTTAGTAAGGGGGAGTCATGGCCGTTCTGATCACCGGCTGCTCGACCGGCGTCGGCCGCGCCGCCGCCATCGCCCTGGCCCGCGCCGGCCTGCCGGTCTGGGCATCCGCCCGGAAGATCGACACCATCGCCGACCTCGCCGACCAGGGCTGTCGACTAGTTCGGCTCGACGTCACCGACGAGCAGTCCCGGGTCGAGGCGATCCAGACTGTCGGCACGCTCGACGCGCTGGTCAACAACGCCGGCTACGCCCAGGCCGGCCCGGTCGAGGAGGTGTCGCTCGACCGGCTGCGGGCCCAGTTCGAGACCAACGTGTTCGGCGCGGTCCGGCTCTGCCAGCTGGCGCTGCCGGCGATGCGGGAGCGGGGCCGCGGCGTGATCGTCAACGTCGGCTCGGCCGGCGGGCTGATCGGGGTGCCGGCCTCGGCCGCGTACGACATGACCAAGTGGTCGCTGGAGGCGCTGTCCGACGCGCTGCGCATGGAGGTGCGCCGGTTCGGCGTGCGGGTGTCGCTGCTGGAGCCGGGCGGCGTGGTCTCCGCGTTCGCCGCCACGCAGGCCTCGACCTGGCCGGAAACCGTTGGCCCATATGAGAAGTTCCGGGCCAACCACCACGAGCGGATGATCCGCTACACCCGGCCCGGCGCCCCCGGCATGTCCACGCCGGAGCAGGTGGCCAAGGTCGTGCTGCGAGCCGTCACCGCGCGAAACCCCAAGGCCCGCTACAAGATCGGCCCGGCGGCCCGCGTCCTGCCGCTGCTCTACCGAACCCTGCCCACCCCGTTCTGGGACGCCTTCATGCGCCGCCTGTTCCCCATGACCTGATGCGGGTTGGGGGGGGTTTA
>Ga0307511_10002957_pt1 | contig 17612 bp, 15 predicted proteins | sample 13_EM_MG_FD_200266 | JGI IMG/M metagenome (GOLD analysis project Ga0307511, IMG submission 200266) | Populus trichocarpa ectomycorrhiza microbial communities from riparian zone in the Pacific Northwest, United States - 13_EM | ecosystem: Host-associated > Plants > Roots > Unclassified | place... | reverse complement strand
TTTTTTTTGGGCGGGGGGGGGTTCAGGGTAACTGCTTTAGTTTATTGAGGGCTAGCGCTGTGCTTCTATTTATTTTGTACAATAGCTGGGGGTTACGTTGGGAGGCATATATACATGTACATATCTTTGGTTTAGTGGATGAGGTTAAGGTAGATTTACTAGGCACAGGGTATTTACTAGCTACAGCTAGAGATACCATAGGCTTACAAGTAATAGTTTACCCAAAAGGAAAGAAAGAAATAAGAAGACAGAAAGTAAAGCGTATAATAGATACAAGGAGGGGATTTGTCGAAGTTAGAGTGTATACTAAGGCGATGGGTGGTCTTGGTGAGCTCCGCACAAGTAGATACCACAAATCTTTGCACGGCTGCATTTGTGAGGAAGATGAATAATCTGGTGCAAAGCTCTCACGAGACCAATCAATATATCCGGCAGTTGCTACCGTGACCCCAATCCTCACATTAAAGAGTACCTCCAAATGTGAGGCAATGCAAGTTACCTGCACCCCAAAAAATTTTCACGTCACAAAATGCGGGGTAAATGGTATACGAAGGAGATAGTTATCGAAAATCCAATCTAAATTATATGATCTCGAGCACAGAAGCTATATAGCAGAGGAAATGTCACGACAGAAATAAAGACAAGAAACACCTCCTCCCAACACCAATCTTCCATCCTGAACGTGACCAAAGGAAAAAAAAAAAAAGCCAGACCAAATATAAAACAAAGTAAAATCAGAACCCAAACGAGAAATGGAGTCATCACGATTTACTTTTGTACCCCATTCCCCAAACCGACTGCCCAAATAAAAAAAACCAGAAAGAGATAAAGAAAAGGAAACCGCCAAACGGGAGAAAAAGCAACAATCTCAATACACTGCATTAAATCTAAAAGTCCTCATCATCAGAAACATCAAGGCCAGCCTTCTTCTTAGCCATCCTCTCCTTCCTCTTCTTCCTCTGCTCGCTGGAGGTGAGCTTCTTAGCCTTCTTGGAGGATTCAATCTTGTTACCCATGGCATCGAATTGCTCCTCCTCCTCCTTCTCGGTCAACCTCGGTCCGGAGCCCTGACCTTGCACCCAGTTGTGACCTGATGGTGTCATTTTTCCATCAACGACGGACCAGACTTCCTCAGTCAAGTTCTTGGTGAATTCTGCGCTATGAGTGATGATAATGACACCACCCTCGAAAGCCTTAAGGGCCTTGGAAAGAGCACCCAGAGAGTCACGGTCGAGATAGTTGGTAGGTTCGTCAAGGACGATGATGTGTGGTCGTTGCCAGGTAGCGGCAGCCAAACAAACCTTGACACGCTGTCCACCGGAGAGACCACGCATCTGGGAGTGAGACACCAACTCAGCGTCCAAACCAAAGTTCTCGCAGTGAGCTTCAATCTCCTTTCGGATAAGAGGTCGGAAAGCACCGGAAGCGAGAGCCTCCTTCATATCGACTTCAGCAACCATCTTGGTGTGGGAATCGATGAGTTCAGATCGAGGGATCCAGGCGTTGTCGGAGGTACTCATGACAGTCCACTTCTCGTTCTTCTGGCCAACATTGTCACCGATGGCGAAAGAACACTCATACTCATAGCTGTTCTTGAATTTCCTGCGAGAAGACACACCAATGACACGGCGTTGTGTGCCTTCAATCTTGAAGATCTTGTTCATTGCCTGCTCATCAGCGTCGGTAACTTGACGGTTGGCACGGTCCATTGTCTCCCTGTCCTCACCAGTCTGGAAACGCCACTGGATGTATTCACTTGGGGTCTTTTCGAGGTGGTTATCGATGTGAGCGAATGCATGTTGCTTGATGTAAGCGATACGGCAGTTCTCGTGAGTATAGATGTTTCCGGCGGTTGGGATAAGTTCACCAGTCAAAACGTTGACAAGGGTAGACTTTCCAGCACCGTTGGGGCCGATGACAGCAATACGAGATCCAAGGGAGACTTGGAAGTTAATATCACGAATCTGTGGCTTGGATGTACCTGGGTACTGGAAGGACATCTCCTGGACCTTGATGATGGCTTTGGCCTTGGTCTTGACACCCTCGAGGAAACCTGGCTCGGGGAACTTGAACTCAAGCTCAGAGGCACCGAGCTCATAGTAGGACTTGGCGTATGGGACTTGCTTCACGAAGGCGGCGAGATTACCCCTGTAGCGCTTGAGCTTGAATCGCTCATAGTGGATGATGTTCTGGCAGACATTGTCCAAAAAGCTGGAGTCATGGGAGACGATGATACTGGTGCATGGAGAGTTGCAGAGATAGTTCTCCAACCACTTGACATTCTTGACATCGAGATGGTTAGTGGGCTCGTCGAGAAGAAGGATATCCGGGTCCTCGAAGACAGCACGAGCAAGAGCCAATTTCATTTTCCAACCTCCGGAAAGAGAGGTAATGAGATCATTGAACCAGGATTCTTGGAAACCGAACTCTGCGAGCTTGACCTGAATGTCTGGCTGGGCTGCGGCAACACCAGCCTCCTTTAGCTTGTCCATGGTCCATTGAATGACGGTTTTCTCGGTGTCGGCAGCGTCGAGATCGTGCTCGACGAAGACGGTCTTGACTTCAGTCTTCTTGGGGAATCCCTCGACTTGCTCATTGTTGATAGCACGCATGAGAGTACTCTTACCAGAACCGTTGGGGCCACAGAGACCATAGCGCTGGCCCCGCTTGAGGCAAAGGTGGGTCTGGTTGAGCAAGATCTTAGCACCATACGCCAAGTTGAAGGTACAGTTACAAAGGTCCTCTCCCTCTTCCTCATCATCGAGAGATTCAGCCTCCTCCTCGAGACCAGGAGTAGCTCGCTTCCTGAAGGTATCGCAAACAGCCTGAGCATCGGCCTCATCGAGGACGACCTTGAGGTATGGGACGGTGTGCTCGACCCAGACAACAGCCTCGCGCTCTTTCTCGTCAATCAGCGAACCGGCGATGCAGGCAATGTACTGGAGGATGGCTTCGAACTTAGCAACTGCGTCCTTGTTCTTGGCGGAGATGATGTTCTTGAGAATCTCATAGGTGACGGCAGGAGAGCCGGCGGTGGAGACCTCTGGGACCTTTCCGTCCACGACGTTACCGACACGGATAAGAGTGTCAAGGCCACGGCGGGTAACACCACGAGCTTCCGGATCGGCGATGTTCTCGAAGTTCTTCTCAAGGCCTGGCATAAGCTTGGGCAAGAAAGGGGCGACGATCTGAGGATCCTCAACAAGCTTGCACATGTTGTCGACGATAACTGCAGACTTACGCTTGATAGCAGTCTCACGGTCGGCAAGACCACGCTCTAAGAGAGGGACCATGATGGAAAGAGTGGGTGCCTCAACATCCTGGACGAAAGTGGTGGCACCGAGAGAGTGAATCGTCTGAGGAACGTTTTCAGGCTTGGCGATACAGGCAATCACTTCGGGTATGAATCGCTCGATATCCTTATTGCAAATGAGAGAGCAGAGGTTTTCCATGGTAGCCTTAGCCTGCTTCTTGATCTCTGCCTTGGTATCCCACATGGCGGATGAGACGGTGGGGATGAGTTCTGGAAGGCGGACAGCGACCTGTGATGGAGCTTTTTTGACCAAAACCTCAAGGCAAGACAAAGCAGCAGCCTTCTCCTGCCACTTTTGGGCCTCAGTGATGGATTTGGTAAGGAAACCAAGAACGGCTTTGACGGCATTGGGGTTGATGTTACCGATGATGGTGATGGCAGCATTCTCAGCGGCCTTCTTCACAGAAACCATCTTGTCACCAACAGCAGCGAGGACAGCTGGAAGAAGGGAAACCAAGTACGGCTCAACACCAGCATACATGTCGTCAGAAGCAATGATTTTAATAGCAGTGCAGGCACGTTCTCGGACGGCAGCATCCTTCTTATTTGCAAGTTGCTTCTTCAGTAGCTCAATGGTCCTGAAAAGGTTGTTAGCCTGAAAACTCACTAACTAGACAGAATAACTCTGCAAACTTACTTGGTTGGAACATCGTGCTCCTGGATAGGGCCACTCAAGAAGGTGGCAAGGTTCTTCGAAGCGTGGGAGATTTCATCGGCGGTCTTTGAGATGGAGAACTTGCTCATCAACTCATCAAGGACCTTAACAGACTTCTGGTTCTCAGAGGCGACGACTGAGGAAACCATATCGACAGCTGGGGCCATTTTATGTGCTCGAGATTTGTGAGGGTGTGACGGTGTGACGGTGCGAAGGTGTTGTGTCGTGAAGAGATTATTACTGACTGCGTATCGAGTGAAAGAACAGAAAACGATAAATCCGTGGGAAAATCTAGTTCCGGTCTATGTAGTCGAAAGGACGATGCAGGTAAGAAACAAGAAACACAAACAACTAGTTGCCGACCCTTCTATGTGGATAGAGGTACAACAAGGGAAAATCTAAGAAGAAATGATGGAGAGTAGAGGTGTCTGGGATGAGAAGAAGCGTCGGTTGGGGTGGACGGGGACGGCTCTTATAAAGTGGAGAGAGGGGCTTAGGGCGAAGGCAGAGAATAGCGAAAGTTTGCCTGCTTACAGGCAAACCGTGTACAGTAATCCGTAGGAAAAATGGGTTGAGCTACCGCTAAACCCAAATTTTTTTTTTTTCCTCAACGGACACAACTTCTCAGATCGACTTTTTTTCAGACCCTTGGTTTGAGGTTCCGGCCTAGTGCCGCATGTAATTGGCCGATAAGCCTTAGCAGCCTATAGCAGCCCACCCATACAGCGCTGTATCGCCCAGTCGAATGCAGCAGACAGCCTGCCCTCCCAGCACACCCTCCCATTGGCATCCAGCACCTAAAATCAGACACAACAGGGCCCTGCATAACTAAGCCTCCCAGCCCCAACTGTACCTACCGGTCCGATCTCGTATAGTAGGTGCGTCCTCATGTATCCCCGAAAAGGGCTGCCTGAAGCCTTGCCGATTGCCTCCTTCGCCGGCTATACTCGTATGCTGCAACTAGACTGCGTACTTATGCTGTATCGTCTGGTGCTTCTACTAACATTGGTCGGTTGAGGGCTGCTGGGCTGCCGCTGAAACGACTGGCAGAATTGTTGCTAAATCCAGTCGTTGCTCTACCAGTAGCTAAAACCAAGCGTTGGGCGCCTAAGAAGCTGGCCGTACCTCCCCGAGCTGCCTATTTCAATTTCGCTTGTCTCTCCGTTGCGCACCAAGCTTGGGTCGAGCCCACCGCGGTCCCTGGCCTCTGCTCTGAATGGCAATATCAAATGTACTTGGAACACATATTTCCGCTGTGGTACATGGGTCACTCGTGCATGGATGGTTCACAGCGACACCCCCAGTGCCCCTTTTCAAATTGTTCAATCTATGTTGCCACCCTCCCTCCAGCCGACAGCTGGGCTGTTTGAACTTCTATTGAGGACAAGCATTCTACAGTCATGAATACCCTTGTCTGTACAGCGCTTCTGGAATGAATTGCTGACTTCTTTGACCAATTTCTCGTATGGTTAAACATGTATCATTCTCACATATTACTGAGTCTCCTGTGAATAGTAGCTAATCGAAGGTTAAAGCTCAGAGGCCAAGCTATCTACAAAGTGAAAGTTTCAGGGACATACCGCATAAAGGTGCTGGCCAGCCACAATATCCAAATGCTCCCATAGCCAAGGCAGGAGCATGACGAGCCCGGGCAGGATAACAATACTGATCTTGATAGTGTTCGACTCAGGAGTGACAATGCGGCCAACCAGACTACCATTGAAGGTGCCTTGATTTTCGGTTGGCAGTTCCGAGAGTTGGGTGGTTTCGTCCCGGTTTCCCAGTAACTTATACGCCCCTGCGTCCTTGGTTTCATTCCTTTATTTTTTTCAACAAAAATTTAATCTTGGTCTTCGATATAAAAATCCTCAAGTTTTTATATCTACTGACGATATCCGAATCTCCCTAACCCTTTCCAACAAGCTCAATTCCTTATCCAACATCCCCACGGGGTAAAAGGTTTTTCATTCTTATCGACAAAGAAGCTCGGGGAAGTCTGTCAGAACGGGCGAGCCAGCCATAAACCTACGGTGCAATCGGAATAGCGCAAGTGCTGAGGCCAATGGGACTGTAGAGCAGCAGCTGACGCTGGAGCTGAGCAAGAAGTCCAAGCGGCTTATTTTAATTTAGGTTGAATTTAGAAAGGGGCTTATCTCGACTCAGCGGTAGCTCGCAACCAGGCTGTTGTAGCTCATGCGGTTCTTCGTTGGCATGGTCCCCGTTACTGTTCCTCAACGAGCGCGGCAAGGACCAACGTAGACGCGGTGCATTATGATTTGACTTCAAAACGCGAATATTAAGGAATTTTTGGCATAATACGATTCAGCCCGGTTTGGAGACTAGGTTTAACCAATATACATACTTTTTAGGGCGTCTGAACCCCGAAAAAAAAGCAAAACTCTCGTACTGAACCGTATCGCGCCTGGAATGATCTTGAATGCTCCTGTTGAAATGATTAATTGATACACCACCTCATATATCTTGCCCCTGTAAGAAACGTCACCCATGCCGCAACACATTCACGGGATTTTGGCCAGGTAACTCATATCGAGATGTACCGCATGGGGGTCACCCTTCGGCTCAGCATACTCGAGACCGCATATGTTATACTTTTACTGGAATAGTCCCAACGCCCACATACATACTATGTACAGATGTCCTCGTCGTCTATTATTCTATTGACTGAACAGCAGTCATTTCCACAGGGGAAATACAAAGCTACAACTACGAGCCTATGTAAGGTATTTGCTTTTTTACCAAACAGCTGCTAGGTGTCCCTCTCTCCGAGGAAGATTTTGTCAATGGTTGGAGACACGATTGTTAACACACTTGTCTTGATACATCTTCCATCGGAATTCTTAATCAAAGTTACCCAGCTATCCACCCAACTACCACTCTGCATGCCAGCGTTGGGCTCAAAGATCAAGCAAGATCTCCGATAGATTTATCCACACCACCACAACATCACACCCACTTTTCTTCAAAATACCCTGGTCCTGGCCACTAGGCTTGGATAAGGCCCTTCCAACATTATCCAACCACTCTTGCCCATTGGGGGTCCTGTCGATTTCTTATTTGCGTCTTGTTTCCTCATTTGTTCCTTGTGCCACATACCTATTACCCCATAATTCCGCATTTAGATTTTGAGTCTCAAGTACTACCAATTATGGAGATAGCCGCCCGAATACTCTTCCGCCAGCTGATAAAGATATATCCGCGGCTGACTTTGCTTTTTTCTTTATGTATACCAGCCTGCCTGCATACCAAGAATGCATGGGCCCAGCGGCTATAAGCCCGACCTGTTCCGTTTTTATTCTATGTTTATTTCTGAGCTCACCTTGCATACATATCCACGCACTCAGGAACACTAATCCCAAGTTTTATTTGCAAGCCATGCAAGTTGCGGGCAATCCTGTGGTACCGTCCTGTTGCCGAGACTTGGCTGGATACTAGGTATTGCTTCTAGAAGGTTTCTGTATTCAATTTAGTGGTGAACCAGTTTCAGATGACTGGTCTCGCCACATCTAATCATACCACTTGAAGCGGTACATTTACCTAATATCGGGCTTCTCTCGTTAGTTAGTCAGCACGTGAAGTGGTCAATCTGTTTCAACAACTTTGCACAAAGGATACTTTGATATCTTTTGTCCCACGGAATTTCAACTAATTAGAGTCCGGCGAGATTATCCATGGGGGTGAGTTCAATTGCAACTTAGCCTCGTCCTCAACATTCAGGGGGATCTCTATGGGGCTCCAACCAGACTATGGGTTCCTACTATTTACTTTACAAAGAAATAAAACTAGCTAATATCTCTCACCCTTTTCAAATTCCCATTCATGATATATATCCTGACCCTAATCTCCTAAGTGATAAAATATTGTGGGGGGCCTGAAACAAATAACAATGACACCAACTATTTGATATCAATAACGCCAATTCTTAATTGATCTACCCGGCAATTGCTGAAAGACCCGCCCGCTTTATCCATCCAAATGTAGGGGCCATTCTCAACCTCCTGCCCCCGTGGCGTCTTGCGAACCAAGAAAGCACAACCCTACCTCTTCCGACGGCTACATACCTTACTTATTAACCCCCTTTCCTCCACTTCCCCACCCCACCCCAGGTATACGTACATACCGGTACATACAGGAGCCAGGCTAATACGGAAGGTACAGAGCTCTACAAATGCACACATATACACAAATTTACAATAAAGCCGTCTCATCAACGAACCAGCTATCAGAGTTGTGTTTGTAACTGTACCAAAACAAAGAAGCACAAGTAGAAGCAAATTGAACATAGCCTTGTTGTCAAGAAAAAAAACAGCATTCTGTTGCGTACAACTACAGCCCAATCTAGCCCTATACCTCTCCTCTGCCCATCCTGCACAAGATCGATCCAAATGACTAGCACAAACAGGATCAAAGAGATCGGGCATACGCTTGTTTCAAAGAGACCAATTGGCAATTATACCAATGTGACACGACACAACTTGATCATCAAGCTCTGCCGGCAAATTGCCACCTCTGTTTAGTAAAAAAAAATTTTATATCTCCACCGAGCTCTGTATGCATCATATAGAGCGAACCACAAATCAAGCCTCACGGAATGTCCATTATCGTAAGAAGTGACTAGTATTCGGAGTAATCTCATTATATTCGTCCAATGTCCAGGCTCTAGGCCAATTCCCCACACGTAGCAAAGACATAAGAAAGCTAAACGAGCTTAAAAAAAAAAAAAAAAATAGCAAAAGAAAGTCACCAGCAGGCCCCATCATGACAGACAAGTATGCCATTCATTGCACTTTCTTTACCACAAGGCCAACTCCAAAGATAGAAGTATTTGCTAGATTTTGATGCCCTTAACATGCACAAATTAAAGAAGAAAACTCCCACTACACAATACGAAGCCCACACACATCACGTGCTTAAGCCAAGTAGCCTATTCACCAGAAGAAACCAAAAGTTAGCCAGGCTCCTGCTTACTGAGTGTTGTTGTGAGTACGTACCCAAGCGTTCGCCATCCAATCTCTCCAAATACTCTTTCTCCAACAATATATCAATACACTTCTTGATATCCGGCACCTTGGGTGTGAAGCGGGATTTGATTTGTGCTATAGTCTCCTGGACCAGCACTACATGCTTCAACTGCTTCCTCGCTTTCATGATCCTCACAATTGCAGATTGCATCAATAGCTTCCTATCCTCTTCAATCGTCTTGTGGGTATCTTCAATCTCTTGCTTCTGCTCGGACTTAACCGCGATGTTCAAGTTAACCCTAATCTTCTTGGACTTGAAGTCATGATTCAGAGTAAACGAAGTTCCAGGGCCTGGCTTAGAATTGTCGGGTTCTATAGTCAAAACTTTCGCTTTTAGGAATACACCTAATGAGGGGTCGAGGTACTCCTTGCTTAGGTTGGTGGATTTCTCAATGTCTTCGTAGGAGATGGTGAGGGCATCGTTGAAAAGCAATAGAATAGCCATTTGGTAGGTAGAGACCTGGAATGTATATGGTACTTTGCTAAACTTGCAGTAGCTTGCTTTTAATTCACCCTTGCATAGATGCCATAGCCAGTTGAGTTTTCTTCCACTGTGCTTCTGATCATAGAACTTTTGGAATCTAGTATAGGTCTCGGTAATGACCTCGGGTATGTTGAACGGGGTATTGGGTGGGTTAAGCGGCCAGAATGATGTACCCAAAACCTACAACTGTGTCAGAATCTCTACTATCCCTTGATACGTGTGAGCATTTACCTGTACACTGAAATCAACACCGTTTTGCGCCTCCCCTCCTTGGTCCTTCACGCTCCACTCTTTGTAAGAATCATTAAGGTCCTTGGAGATTTGCATATCTTGGAACATCCTCTGGAGCTTATTTGTATATTCGAACCCGCAAGCCTCCTTCAGTTTGCCAATCATGCTGGTCTCGGCATCGTCAGATGCTGAGGTGAAGTTCACTAATCTCTTCGCCAGCATGCGAGAGTAGAACTTCTGGAATACATCTTTGTCCTCAACATATTTGAACACGGTCATCTTCAATATATTAGCGTCTGAAGAAATACTAGGCGGGAGTAAAGCCTTACTATCTGTGTTAGTTTGTTTTCCAGGTCGGCTTCCTCGGCGCTCTTCGCACTCTTTCGCAGGAGCGAATCGGCGTATTTGGCAAGCAATTCAGGGCTCTTTGTAGAAGCAGACTTGCATACTACATTACGATTCACAAATTCCCGGCAGGCCTGGATGCGGGGTGTTAAAGTCCTTCGCTTTGTATCATGAGGGTGTAAGGGCAACATACATTATCCAAAGATCTGACGAACTCCGCCTCCCCCTTGAACGCCACGTTCACAAGAATCTGGTAGCGAGAGTGAACCTCGAGTAGGGCATCCACATACACCTTTGGATCCAAAGCATCTCCTCCCTCATTTGCTACTTTCTCAACAGCGGATAGACCTGCATTGCGTACATGAGTCTCGAACTTCCGCCGCAATGGCTCTAGGCCTTCCGGTATCCTTGAGAGCAGACTGTACATCCGTGCAAGGTCATCCTGCCTGTCATTATCGAGCAAGTTCTGGAACTCGTCCTGTAACAATGCTGCATGTTCTTGAATTAAGACCTTTTGACATGTCTTCATCAAGTGGCTCATAATCTCAGGGTGAAGGTACATCTTGACTCGCCCTTCTTCTTCGGTAAGCCTGGTCTCCGCCTGTTCCATAACCATTAACCATTAGCTAGACCTCAGGTCAGGGGCAGGTCATGCCAACCTTCTTCATATATTCAACAACACTGTTTTCAGCAACAAATTGCTTCGATTCCATTCTATAATAGTTCATAGTTGCCTCTAAGAACGGCTTCTCGAAGTAGACACGATAAACATCCAGTGTGGATTTAGAGGAATCATTTTCATCGAGGCCAAGGGAGACTACCCGAATTAGTATATGTAAGTAGTATTAGCAAGATCAATCTTACCAAAAGAATCTACTATAGACTTCACCACCGCAGTCTCGATAGTCTCTCCATTTCGCTGCTTCTTTACAAGCTCTAGAACACCATCCATAACGTGCTTCTGCACATCATCGAACAGGTCTTTCTTCCACCGGACAAGGTGCAGCTACAGATATTCAATCAGCGAATACTCCACAGATATTCCTGAGTTATGCCACCCACTGTGTACACATCATAAATGTCCTTTTTCCCCTCCTCCATCTCCCGTTTGACCCAGTGTCGGTTTAGGTAACGGAATAAATCATTGATATATTTTGCTGCGGTGGTATATCGTTTCCATTCCCGAATATAGAAGTTCAGTAACGCTTCATCTGCATGCTTATGCGATTCCTGCAATCAAGGGACCTGGTTAGAAACAGCCAGCACTGGAGACCCCGCAATATCCCCCCGCTTACCTCCTTGAGGTCCGTAAGATGGCGTTTGAGATAGTTGATGAGATTATTGTAGAGGTCCTCGCCGAGGAGATGTGCTGGCTGTTTGTCAGCCAAGGCTCTAAGAGTCTAGTCAGTGATCTCACCACCTCGATGAACATTCCCTGCATGTGGTGTCAATGATGGTGCGGAGTGGACAGCCTTCTGGGAAGTACAGAAGTCGTGGACCGCTCTAGAGACTGAGTTAGGATGTACTGTAATATTGAAGGCCGCTGAATAGGGACGCACGTGTAAACACCGACATACTACCGGAAGCACCGGAACATTAGTTGTGATTCTTTTCCGAGGGTGTTAAACTTTCGAGATCTCTTACAGTCTTCATGTCCACCCCACTTTTAAGATCTAGCATAATCTTGTTGATGCCATTTTCTAAGAAAGTCCATCTGTGTAGACCCTGACGTTCAGCTTCTCTTCACGCATGCCTAGATTTGCCCAACTCACGTTGAACCGAGATCCTCCCTGTTAGGTTGAGCAGATCTATGGGCCATCGCTCGGACAAACAGGCTGCGAGCGACGAAGATGGTAATGTATCACTGGTCCAGGAGCTCGAGAGGCTGAGGGAATGCTGGTGACAATACGCCGCTTCTGAATCCCCCGGATTTGGCCGTGAATAGATGCTGCTGTAGTGAATATAAAGCTTAGAAAGCACCTAGCCGTTGATGTTGTTTAAGAGTTAGAGGTCGGGCTAAGGAAAGGAAGGTAACGTCTAGATCTGTCATAACCCCACTGTGACCGACCAGCAGTTCGCAGCCGCAATTCAGCCACAAATACGCAGCTATGAGGCTCCACTCTAGGATAATCAATTATTCTTAAAAAAAAAAAAAAAAGACATATTTATTGACACTGAATATGATATAAAGAATTGACAAAGAATCAAGAAGACTACAAAGAACCTCTCTTCTTCCTATAACTTCCCACCCCTTCCTATGTTAGGCTAATACCAAAATACATCAAAACAAAGACGATGTAGTGAAACATGTAATACAAAGCACGCAAGGGAAAACAACAATGGAAGCAAGGCAAAGAAATATTCTCCAGTTGAAAAAACTGCTATCCGATCCATTGAAAGAACGCCGTACCATAAAGGAAAATGAATAAGAAACATTTTAGTACCCGATATGTCGACCAACCAGAATATGACCTATGTAATGTACAGATATGTACCTTCACCTGACTATAAATTATGAACTCGGCGCCCCGTATGACAAGCCCTCTTAAGCCTTTGAAACTCTCTCGACAAGTCTGGACACATCATTAAAATATGCAAGTACAGAAGCAAGATAGAAGCATACCTAAAAACACTAATGGTAAACGTAAGAACCCATCCGCACAACGCCAAAAACAAGAATGAAGCCAGGGCTCTTTGACGGGCGCAGATTGGTTCTACAGTCTTTGCTAGCTATAACAGAAGGATATTAGCAATGCATTATACAGGTTGGCTTTCGATGGCAACGTACATTCTCGTTTTTAACAGTTTGCCTCCGGCAACTCCATCTAGCATCAAAAAGTGTATCAAATGCCAGTGACAGGTTCGCCGAATCAAAAATGATAAACAGTAGGTCAAACATGACTGCATAAGTTAGTAAATTCACTATCCTAATAATAGAAACGTGAGAGGTGGGTGCTTACTCAATTTCATCTTGGCCTTTGGGGATCTCAGTCCCAGTGGTTTCCCTGAATATTCGTCATATGTAATCCAGATGAGGTATATCAGGGCAACCACATCTACTACGATAGCCATGATGGTAGATGGCTGTTGCGCTACTTCATAGTCGTTGCTATGTTGGAAAACACTGACTGCGAGGGCAAGGGCGACCAAGGATAGAGTCCAAATGATGGCCCGGAACGTCAGGGGCACCATAGGATTGTTTAACAGCATAATCTATAAACATAGTATAAATTAGTACTGGCTTAAAAAAAAATCTACTTTTCAGTTCTGAACATCGACATACATGAATTCTCTTGTACCATCGTCTCCTGGTCTTTGCACTGACGAACAGCAGGTCGTCATCATTGGAACCACCGTCATTCTCGAGATCTCTATTGCTCGCCAACCATGGCCCATCAAGATCTCCCTGTTCATCAAGCCAGTTGTCCTCTTTCTTCAATTTCTCCGAGTGAGATGTAGGCGGAGGGACCAAAGACCCATATGCAAAGTTTCGCCATCGACTAGCAGTTTCCGGTACCGGTGATACTGTGAAAGGCGCCGTTTCTCTGTCGGCATCGTGAGCGGACCTCTCTGGAGGCCTCCGATGTACCATAGGAGGTGTTGAGATCTGCGACAATGGTTGCACCGGCTCGTCCTCATCCTCATCCTCCTCCTCCCGACGTTGCACCCACGCTAATTCCAGTAATTAGTCGCGTGAACATCCTGTGATTGGGACAGAATCCAGAGAGAGCGTTGAGAGAAAATACTAACTTGGTAGCGTTCTGACACTTTTCCATTGACCTCCCTCCATGAACGACACTGATCGTGAGGAAAATGAGTTCCCAGCTGAAGACATCCGGCCACTCATAGATCCGCCAAGCCCATCGATCCTTCTCTCCTGCGAGACCAGGGATGGCGGGCGTTGCTCCGAGTCATTAATTACAATAGTTGCCATAGTAGTAGGTTTGTGGTGGTGATAGCAGTTGTGAAAGCCCTTGCCCAGCTGCGTGAAGATGTATCCTTAGGTAGTTCGGGGCGGAGCTGGGAAGGGCTGAAAGTCAACGAAACGAGATGTTGTTGAGTTACCATGAACTCTTCTCACTCGAGCGAATGTGGTTGGAAGTTGGCCCGGCCTGACCCCAGTTTGATCCAAGGATCAAGTTCAGTTCGCTCGTGGGGGGTTTCGAGTTGACTTGTATACCTAGGTACCACTTAGATGTGCAGCCGTGGCGGTGCTGTCTTTGGAGCACTCTGCTGTACGACGACGTAAAGGGGTTGGCTACAAGTAAGCAGTGCCCCTAGACTTCATCTCTGGTTGGCAGGGGTTTTGGCGGGCGAGACCAGGAACAAGCAAGCGCAAGAGATTACATTACCTACCTAGCATCAGCGCTGCCTACTTAGATACATACCATATACATATATACATAGATATCGTTTTGTCTTGCTTTGCATCCTTACGTCAGTCTTTGGCTTGTTTCTCGGCTGCAACCTTAGAGTGTTTGTAACTAGCAGCATAATGTGAAATTAAAATCTCTTTCACAGAACCTAGGTAGGACACTCGCAGAGCATTTGTTGAGGCAACCGCAGGAACGAGAAGGCAGAAGGCAGAAGTTGAAGAGGAACAGGGCGGGGCAGTCCTTCGGGCTGTGTTGTCGTAAGGCGTCAATTTGCCCCCCAGTTCACATATATCTAAAGCTGCAGTCTCATGCTGTGTCGGTGTATGTACAGTACCTACCTAGGCTGACAGACGAGGCCTGGAGAAATTCTTCTGCGACGTCGACGCTGCGCTCTCTCTCGCTCGGCCTCTTGCGCTCACTACTAGCGCTAGTTGCAATCTCTATTTCTCTTCATACCGAACTACAGTAACCACCTCCTCTGGTAGTGGGGCTGGCCGCGATGAGGCTCTTCCTCATTCCCATAACGAAGCAGCGGTCGTTAATTTATGCTCAACAGCTCGGCAAGCTCGCTGCAGAGAAGCCGTCGTTACTTGATCGGGTCACAAGGCAAGTGAATCCCGGTATGAATATTGTTACATTTCCGCTGACATCCAGTGGTGCAGCAAAGCGACAATAACATGGCAACAATGGGTATGTTCAACCTCATATCAATCCCATGGTTCTTCCTAACCGAATGGCCCGATCCTCAGGAGCGTGGAGGCAAGAAATGGCAACGGACCTTGGTCGAGGCTGGAAACAAAGCACTGAGAAGAATATCCTATGAAGAGTGGTAAGTAGAATTTCAGCTGTGGCATAAAGAGTAGGATGTGCTTATGGGTACGGAATCCGGGCCAACAGGGGACTGAAGTCAATACCCACATTGTCGAGTAGAAAGAAACAATCAGAGCTCCAGGGAGCGAAAATTGGGGTGATATACCCTCCGTCAGTCATTCATGGCGGAGATATACCTTCGATAATACGGCAGCTAGCCACCGAGCGGGCGGCATTACATCGGAGCCGGTTGTGGTGGAGCATCATAGGAATGCCAATAGTAGCACCGTTCGCCTTAGTGCCCCTGTATGACACCTGGAACCCCCCAAAATAAGGACCGAGCTAATATGCTGCAGAATACCGAATGTATACATAGCCAATCCCACTGACACGCAAAGACGGCGGTACAGAACCAACTGACACATTTCAGATTCCCTTCTTTTACTTGGCATTTCGAGCATATTCGCATTGGAAGGGTGAGCTCTTAACCTAGTACCCGAGACATTGGTGGCTAGTTTGCTGACACTGTTTTGCAGCACTTGAGGGAGGTAAACATTTAGAATTCCTCTTGATAAACAATCTCCTTGCTCCAGTCCCTTCTACGGAACTAGACGCAATATACAAGAACAGGATACAATATGGGGAGAAGCCCCAGAGTCGCGGAAATACGGAAAACCCGAATTCAGACTTAATTCTCATTAATGACAGCGACGCTCAAATGGTAAGTATAGCCCAGCACCCCAAGGCGCTTTATGGCTTGCTCATATGTTCCCACTAGATCGCCAAGACTTTACAAGTTCCTGGGCTGGCAGGAGAGCTAGAACGGGCTCATAGCCAGGTGCTACTAAAAGGCAAAACCCATCAGCGCCCGCTTGAGCCTAAAAAAGAGATATGAAAACAATATAATAGTGATATAGAAGAGTCGTGGTGGAGTATTATATGTATATAATATGGTACAGAGCCATTGAGGCGGAAAATTATCTCCACGCTTATGTCAAAAACAGTGCTGGCTAACGCCGACCAAATATACCCTTCCTGTGAAATACTTCCTCACTGACATGCATGCAATGCACAGTGATCCGTCAACCATGGGTGGTTCAAGATTCCGTTCTTCGGACCGTGGCTACTCGGGTGTGGATCCGGCCCTTGTGAAACAGCACCACAGCTCATTCCAAAATAAGCCATAGACATGTCTCGGGAATGCCAAACAAAGGACAGCGGTAATCAAAAGACGGTGACACTGAAGAAACCCGGCAACCAATGCTACTTAACCGCCAATCACATTCATGCCTCATGTACTGCTGACACCGTTTACTCATACCGGTACCCTGGCTTCTGGTGAGCCAGTCAGCCAAGCTGTGGCACCCTATATTCAATCAGATACTGGAATAAAGAGCTCGCCAGCTTAGAACGAGACACTCATGACGATGGGGCTTATCCAAATGCGTATACGCCTCCTTCTGGTTTATTATAAACCCGTCATGTCTGCGCACCCACCTGCCTGTCCCTTCTCACTTAACCTTGCCAGATGAATCTCACAAACACCTTTTTCTACTGCATACAAAGAATATTGCATGAATTTTTTGTGCGTATGTCCCGATTCGGTTAAGCCCACTACCGAAATAGGTCCAAACAAAAAGAAAACGTCAAAGTCCTTCAGGACTTCGCAATTATTCTTCGGACTTATGCAATCACCATTATCAGATACAAGTATTCCCTTCTCACCTGTCCAATCCCCTCCACCTCCACCTCCACCTCCGCCTGCTACCCCTACCACTACAACTGGTACTCCTCGGCGGACAACCATCTCCTTTGGTGCCACAGAACCCTCCCGGCATAGGTACGATTTACTTAGTGACGCATTCGCCGCAGCCCAAGACAACGCTCCAGAACCCGCTCCTGCAGCTGCAACACAGATCCTTCCCTCTCGTCATGACTCCCGCCGTACCCGACCCCCACCAAGGCGACTGAGCATCCGGACACAATGTAAGACTTGCCCCTCCTTCAGGGATCATCCGACAACCCGCACCACTATCACCACCACTATAGCTAACAGATCTGCATCGAGGCATCTAGCTTCTAGAAGTACACCAAGCTGGTTACCGAAAACCCCTCTCTATGCGCCCCCGTTGACGCCATTACACTCGTTACTTTCTCCTTCCTACCCATTTCTGGTGAGGGATGACAAGTATTATACATCTTGGGAAGTGCAGTATTCGTTCTCACCGAGAGAGTGCATGGAGCATGGGCCGTTTGCGCTGGTAGTGTTTCTGGGGCCATCGAGATTACCAGAATCGGGGATTGGGGTCGAGGAGTGGATTGCTGGCTTAGAAGCTACGGGGTGTAGGATTGGTGGGCA
>Ga0307511_10002956_pt1 | contig 17612 bp, 9 predicted proteins | sample 13_EM_MG_FD_200266 | JGI IMG/M metagenome (GOLD analysis project Ga0307511, IMG submission 200266) | Populus trichocarpa ectomycorrhiza microbial communities from riparian zone in the Pacific Northwest, United States - 13_EM | ecosystem: Host-associated > Plants > Roots > Unclassified | place... | reverse complement strand
TCTGCTACCATAAAAACACTGTTTAACTCCCCTTCCTTTTTTAGTTTATTCTTTTATAATGGAGTTCGATGCCTCATTTATCTTTTATATTTTTAATTGAGTTAATTGTATTATTATAAAATAAATCATTTTTCAATACGTTTTAAATTTAAAAAAATCATTTAATAATATAATATGTATATGATTAATATTATATAAAAAATTAATATCGGGGTAAAAAAGATAATTAACTAATGTGTGTTTGGAAGTGTGGTGAGGTGAGTTTGATTTTTTTTTTAATGAGGTAAAAAAAAAACAACAAAAAGCATGTATTTATAGCTTTTAGTAAGGTGTGAGTTGTGTTTAAATAAGTTGTACCTCTAAAAAAATCAAAATTCACTTCATCTCACCTCACTTCCAAACACGCCCTAAACTTATTTATATGATAGACGTAGTATCCAATTCATTTTAAAAAAATTAAATGTTCTAATTTATCTATGAATATAATGTTATTTTTTTTTATCTATCCTTTTTTTTTTTATCAATTCTTGTTCAAATTGATAAAAATATACTTAGGTGAGAATCTCTATGAGTAATTTTTTTTATCTTAAAATTTTGTCAAACTTTTTTTTTTATCCTTTTAGTTTAAAAATTATTCGTTTTAGTCCAAAACTTTATTCATTTTAATATTAGTTCTTAAGTTTGAGAGAAAATAGAGAAAAACATCAAAAAATAGTGGATGAGAAAAAAATCATTTGGTTGACCATATTTCAGTAACTAAAATAGCATATTTTAATGTTAATGAGTTTCATTTAATAAAAAGAGTTTAATAATAATGGTTTTTTTTTCCTCCAAGAGAAAGTTACATAATACATCATGTTCTTTGATACAAATTACCATTTACAAAGGCTTTTCAGTCAACAAATGAAAAATAATTAAAGTTTGATAGTAAAGTTCTAATATTAATATCGTAAGGGCTCTATAGTATTTAAATAAAAAATATGAGCAATCTTGTAAATAATTAAATACTTTTTATTGACTTCTTTTTAGAAGAATGTGAAGTATTAGCTTGTTTATAAAGTTTAAGATGTAAATAGTAATTTTTCAAATTATAACGAGTCATCATAATTTAAACCAAAGTACAAGATGTTTTGTGTAATTTTTTCTTCCTATAAATATGTTTGAAAAAGTAGATTGGAGTTCATTTAGATTTTTTTGCTCCCGTTGATTTTTGGTTTTTTAAGTGTTTTGGGGTTAATAAGTTGTTTTTGAAGATTTTTATGGTATTTTTAAGGTTTTTTCGGGTAAAAACAACTTAAAAATTGACTTCTTGGAGTCCAAAAACTTGGATTTTAATTTTTTTATTCATAAAAAACATAACAATAAGCAACATGTCACCTGTTGCCTATTAAAAAAAATTGAGAAAAAAACTAAAAAAATACTAGGCACGAGCCTAGGCTTTTTAATAAATGCTAGACATATAGGCCTAGCATGTAGGCCCACACACCTAAGTTGTTTTTTAAGGCCCATGTGGTTGGCTTGATTTTGTTTTTAATTTGATTTTTTTTTTAAAAATAAACTAATTTAAAATATTATAAATATATAAATTTATTAAATTCTTAAATTAATTAAGAATATATTTTAGATATTAGTTAATTAAGATTTTTATTCAAATAATCATATTGATAGTAAAAAACAAATCATGGTTTCTTCAAGAAAAAAAATTGCATAAATAAAAACAAATTGAGTAAAAGACACAATTTTTAGTCAATAATCTAAATTATTAAAATTATTATAAGTCACAAGATTAAATTAATATAGGTTATGAGAATATCCTTGGCATCCAGTGGGGAAAAAAACCTAGATTAGACCTAAAATAAAAATACCCCTTCCCTGTGGATGATTTGCTTAATTTTGGGTTACATGTAGGTGTTAGTAACTGTGTCTTTTCCCTGTCAAAATTGTGAGGACTTTATTTAGATATTTGGGGTGGGGTCAAAACAGTGAAAAAATAGAGAATTTTTTTTTATATATATAATTAAATTAAACATTCGCTGCAGCATGAGACCCAATCTCTTGGGTTACTAATGGGGCCTTGGTGAATGGGCCTGAGCCCTTTTGAGTTTTCTTTCTCTCATTTCAATCTTTTTATTTATTTATTTGGAGTGATAGAGAGATATTGATTCTAGGAGAGACACGTTATAGTATAGGTTAGGCACTTTGATGTGACAGCTGACCCGTGCATTTATGCCTGTGATTATTAAAGATGTATAGTTAATGCAAAAAGCGGAGGATTATGGTAGAAGATTGAGAAAATCGATTCCACTTTTATGCAAGCTTTTTAAAGTATTTTTTATTTAAAAATATATTAAATAATATTTTTTTTATTTTTTAAAATTTATTTTTAATATCAATACATTAAAATAATTTAAAATAAAAAAAATTAATTTAAAATAACAAAATTAATAAATGTAATTTAAGTTTAGGATAGTTTAGCAAAATGTCTACAACATTATAACAGATTATGCATTTTTATAAAAATGCATTTAAGTCCTCTCTCTCTTTTTTGTCCTTGAATATGGAAAATACATCTCCGTCCCTGTAATAATGAGCAACCAATGAATATATGACGCGTGCCTAATACTCATCAACAACTACCTCTCTTGCCTCCTCCGCCTGCCATTCCCTCCATCTCCACTACATATCACAGACCCAAAAGCCAAATCGTAGACACAAATTTAGTTGCAGTTCCCATCATCTTCGATCAACCGACCAACGCTCACCACCGTGACGTCCCTTCTTTAGAGAAAAAAAATCCGCTCTGACCATCTTAACATTACTAAAATCAAAGCTGATAATTTATAAGCATGCCATTTATATTATTGAAAGTAAACTTATAATTGAAATTAAAAAAATATATTAACATGTATACCTAAACTTGTGAAAGAAATTTAACCAAAATATTAGTTAATAAAAATAATTTTATTTGAAAGTAAGTTTTTAACAATATTATATCGGTATATATCTAAACTTATTATTATACATATTACTTTGTGCATTTTCAATTGCAAACTAACTGTTGTAAATGACACAGATTTCTAGCACTACTTTTAACTAACATAAAATATCCTTTAAGTAATTTTAAATCCATTCGCCTTTCTCGCTAGCTTTTTCAAGATAAATAAACTTAAATTTCATCATGGATATTAAAATAAATATTTGTTTAAAGGGTTTTCATGATACAGCTGCTTCACCAAGTGTAAGATATATCCAATAGTGAATTTTAAATTCTTAGTGTTGGATATCTAATTAGCATTACTATATCTTTCTATTATTGCTAAATAACCAATATAGTATAACCTATAGTCAAAGGTAAATATTTGAGTATAATTTTTATTGCTTTTCAAAGATCTAAACTTGGATTACTAGTAAATCTACTCAGTTTGCTAATTGAGTATGTTTACAGTTCATAAATATCAAGCTCCTAATTATTTAAAAATATTCTAATTAATTTATTCTCCAACCTTTATTTTTAGATAGATATACATTTTTTATTGATGACAACGACTAAAGTTAACTCAATTATTTTTTAAGTAAATGATTTTCATATGTTTTCTTAAACAAAAACATATCTTTAAATGTAGCATTCCTTGATTCTAATAGTATTAGGATGGATGTATTCAATACTTGACTTGTATACAAGAAATTAATATACATTACTACTGTAGGTATATTTGATAAAAACATTACTTATAGTTTTAGGTCTTATCTTGATTTTTTTTTGGGATCAAGTGCCACCACCTCTACAAGATACCTTCATATTTTGATGTATTTTTTAGAAGTTCTTCTATCTTCTTACAATTTATAAAAGGCATAACATTCTACAAGACACCTTCATACTTTGTTTACATGTAATATTAAGAAAATAACTCCACTCTCATTAATCTTTTTATAGCCACAAGGTTCATCCATATTTTTGATGAAATCAAACTGTTTGATTATCTCACTAAAATGAATATTCCAACTCCTTGAAGTTTACTTAAGTCCATAAATGGGTTTGTGTAGCTTGCATATTTTTTGGTAAATGTTTTATATTCAAAATCTTCAAGTTGTCATATACACATCTTCGTAAAGATTCCCATTTAGAAATGCAGTTTTGACATCAATTTTTTAAATATCATAATCATGGTATGCAAGTATAACAAGCAAAATCCTTATGGGTTTTAACATAACTATTGATGACAAGGTTTCATCAAAGTCAATATTTTCTCTTTGTTTGTAACCTTCGGTAACTAGTCTAACTTTGTATGTTTTTACATTGTCTTTTATGTCAGTCTTTCTTTTAAAGACCCACTTACATCAATGAGTTTTATTCATCTAGATGGATCAACCACAATCTATACTTGGTTGGTGAACATGAAATCCATTTTAAATTTTATAGCCTTAAGTCATTTCTCATAATCAATACTAGATATTGCTTCCATGTAGTTGGTAGGCTCATTAAGTATAACAACTCGAAGTCATCAACTTTTAATTCAAAAATTTAATTTTATCCTAATCTAATTAGAAAAGTTAATATTACAATTAATTTGATTTAGGATTTTAATTTTTAATTTTTAAAATATAAAATCAATATTTTATACATGCAGGGGTAGAATTATAATTTCACCCCAATTACCAAATTGTAATTGTGTATAAGTGATAAGGGCATAATCATAAATTTTCCCAAAACATAATTGTAAATAGACGCAAGTTGTAGGGGTAGAATTGTAATTTCCCCCTCATCATTTTCTTCTCAATGCTGTTAGCCCATTGCTGGTAGCTGTTACAACTGCTACTGCTGGAGTGGGGCACCCATGCCGACGATAGCCTTTAGCCGCTGCTCCTAGTGACAAAGAGGGGTAGCAACCCTTGCACTACACCTCCTAAAGTGCGAGGCTGCTGCTTGGCAGTTGGCACAGCTTCGCCCCCTTGCTTTAAGGGATGTGCATGGCGTGACAACAACCCCTGGCGACTGCCTTGCCAGCTAGTAGTGAGTTGGCTGTGTTCACACTTCACAGCACAAATAGTAGTACCAGTAGTGCTGGCGCCGCCAATGGTTGTTTTCTTAGCCACAAGTCCAGCCATATCTCAAAAAATCCAGCTAGATCTGATTGGAATAATACTAGATTTTTTTAAATAGTGAGAGAAATTACTTTTGAAAAAAATAGTAATTTTGCATATAAAATTAATTCATAATTAATACTAATAACAATTAAAACATGCAATTAACATCCCTAATTGTCTAACGATGACTTTGATATCACTGTTGAGTTTCTCAAGATGCATACACACAATAGAAACGATAAATTTAAAATTTCTTAAGAATTCCAATAATCCTGTTAGACAGATCTAGTGTTATTTTTGTACTGTACTGTATTGTGTCGAACAGTAAATAAGATGCATAACATTCTATTTATACAAAAACCTGAAAACTCTATAAATGATAAAATATCAATTTGCCTATTAAATAATATCACATATATTATTTTAGGATAATTTATATATTTATTTAATCAAGTCACCACTTGATTTTTTTTTTAGATCTAGAATTATAATCTTCTGTATTAATTATATTCTAGTTCTTAATTTCTAAAACTTATTTATAATCAAGTCACACTTGATGAATCATTTCATTTTAATTTATGACTAATGGTTCTTATGTGTGTGACCCATTAGGTTCCCTAATAAGTTGACCCAAATATAAATCATAATACTAAGCAAAATAAGATTAAATAAATTAAATAATTTAATTTATTATCAATTCAATAATTGACTGATTTATATTTAAAGATCAAGTATAATGTCTAGCAACTTGTCATGATCCCTAAAATATTATGAAAATTATAAGTGGTTTGACTTAACCTTTCAATGACCAATTTCTTAGTGTAGTTATTATGTTTTCATCAATAATATTCTAATTTAAACATTATAGCATATAGTATGTTTACTTTGTTAAATTATTTTTGTTATCAACATTATAGTAATTGATTATTTGAATAAGATTTAAAACTCATTCCAAATCTCATTTCATCTTGGCTAATGATTTCACAATCAATACTATTTGAGAACAAATGAAACACTTTATCTAATTTACCTAGGATGATGAATCATTTTTTGATTACTCAAATACATTCATATAGTTTATCTTATACCTTGTTACCCTTGATTAGAACAATGTGTAATCAGGATCAAAGCATAATACTCCATATATAAGATAACTTATTGATCTTAAGTTTAAGAATCACTTACACAACTGTCATGTGAACCTTTCTATAAACATATGTGATCTTTGCATATAAAATTCTCATGTGTGTCAGTTTAATATATATATTATCTGACAAGCACATATATATTAGTTCTAGGTATTCCTCATATCTCAGCTTATGAGAGCAACAATTTCCTTTCATAAAGAAAAAAAAAATAATATGTACCGGTATCAACAACTCTAATTAATATCTAGTCTTAATAGAACATTGACCAGAAATATTTAGGAATGATGCTTTAATTCAATAAGAATCTCATAATTATAACAACTTTATAATTTCCTTTGCAAAATATTTTTTGTCCTATGGACTTTATCTTTACTCTAGATTCATTAATTAAATAATAGATTCATTAATGAAATATAAATGAATATTAAAGATAAATAAAGTGTTTATTAATAATAAATATGTTTTACATGAATAAAATCAGTACTACATTTAACCAACTGATTAATTACAGGGCATATACACTAACACGACGCGTGTGCATGATGGTGCAGCAGTTAGGTTGTGATGAACTTTTTTCTTCTATCCCCTATTTTCTCTCTCTTCTCCTTACCAAAATATAAAGGTATCATGTGAGTTTTTTGTATCCAATTTGGTCATCGTTCTTCTGATTGCTATTTGTTTTATTTTTTATTTTTTTATTGATTCTTTTATTTCGTCCCGCATCAGTTGGTTTCATTTAATCTCTATATCAAATTTGGTCTTCATTCTTTTGATTGATTTTTTTTTCATTTTTATAATTGAGTTTTGTTTTCTATTTCATCCCTCATCATTTGTTTTCCATTTATTTTTATGTTAAATCCGGTCCCCATTCTTTTTATTACTATTTATTTTGTTTTGGATCCTTTTTTTTAATTGTATTTGTTTTTTCAATTTCATCTCTTGCTATTTTATTGATTGAGAATTTTGCTTCGTTGTATTTTAGGAGTTTCCTTCTATGAGGTTAGTCTCGGGTTCATGATCGGGGTCAAAGGTTTCAAAGGTTAGTACGAGTTGACTTTGGTTTTTTAGGTCATTTTTTAAAACTGATTTTTTTTTAATATAATCCTTCAATATTTGATTTATTAGGAATTATTGTTTGTGTTTTTTTTTTCACTTTCCTTTCTATGAGGTTATCTCAATCCTATATTCATGGTCGCAGGGTTGGTGGGTTTACTCAAGTCTTTATTTCTTTTCATTGTTTTTATTTTTATTTTTTTTTCAGTTTCACCCTTCAACATAGTGTTATTTCATAATTGAGCTTCATAATTATATTCAATTTGTTTTCAAAGAGGTTACCTCGGTATCATCATAAGGTCGCAAATTTGGCATGGGAACTTGAATGGGATCATCGGATGATGTTTTTTTTATTTAATTTTTTTTCGTTGTAAATCTTTTTTGTCAGTTTATATATTATCATTATATTTTTTGATATTATTTAAATTAGTTGAGTTTTTATTAAATTCAGTCAAGTGAAAAACCTAGTTTTTTTTTTTTTTTAAAAATACTTTTTTTTTAAGTTAAAAAAATTAGACTGATCTATCTAGTTCTTTAATAAAGTACCCTCCCGTGAAAACAAGATAAAGATCACAAGCAGGTAGGTGTCACTGTTTTAGCAATATGGTTGTCGACTCATCAGGTATCGTTAGCTTTATTTAATTTTTTGTTTCGCTTTGTTCACTGCTTTAAAAAGCATGAATTAAAAAATAAATGGCACAAAAACTAACAATTTGACTTTTTAATTGGTTATATATATATATGAATTACTAGTTTAATTCTTCTTTTGAATTGTAAGCATGAGAATGTCAAAGCGCTGAAGTTGCACTGCATATAATTTCTTTTCAGAGACAAGAAAATACTTATTGTTTCTAAAAATGAAAAATTTATTTTTATTTGGATTAAGAGAAAAGGCATGTTGTTACTTAAACTTTTTTCTTGAAGTGAAATCATCATATTTAACAAATTTTTTTTTTAAAAAAATACTATTACTTAAAAGGGAATGGTGAGTTTGATAAGTTAGATATTCGTATCTTTGGTTCATTAGTGTGATAACATGTAGAATGTAAGATTAATATAGTAAGAAATGAAAAATAATTTTGAAGTTTTTTTGTCCAAGTCGAATCCTGCATTTATATTCACTATACCAAAATTTCAATGGTTGATTGCAATTTTTTTCACCCTAAAGAGCGAAACAATATTTTTCAATTTTTTGTTTATTTCTTTTTCAATAGTCGAGTTACTTCAAATTTAGACAATTAAGGTTTGTGAATGTATGTATTTTAAAATGTGAAAATAGGTGAATATTAGTCATAAATAAAATAAACTAGTTTGTGGCTTTATTTGTTGATGTGTATTTGCAGGTAATAAAATTTCAGGTAGTCTCTCGTATAGAAGATGTGTTGTCAATATTTTTTTAAATCATATATAATGAGCATGTTATTACCTTTTTTATGCTTAATGTTTTTAGATGACGAAGAAAAGGTCATTAGTGAGTAATATAGATAGGAGCGTTGCTGGTTCTTTTGGAAGCGATTTTGAGGACCATGAGTCATTAGATGCTAACCATAAATAGGCTCCTGAGGCACATGCATCCTCTCTTGATGCAGGCTCATCAAGTGCGATGCCGACCTGTAGAGAAGGTGTCCATTCTGAGTACGATGTATATACTAGGAAGTATATTGCTCAGTGAAAACCCGACAACAACAAGTAAGTTTATTTTACTTTCCTGCATGATTAAAAAATAAACAACAATGGATAATGTTTTAATAATTAATTTCAATGAATGAATGAGATTTCAGGTTTACAAATGTGGAGGCTGCTCGCACGATAACATCGATGATAAAATCATCGATGGAAGTGCCATTGTTTCAGTGGAGTTAAGTTTCCAAAAATCTTGAATAGAAGCCTATGATTGATGTATGGTTTGAAAAGTTCAAGGTTAGTATATACATAAATAATTTTTTAATTATTATTTTAATTCGGTTAGTTTTTTTTTTAATTTATTGAACTTATTATTTTTTAAAATTGACGTGTAAGGAAAATTTTTACTGGGAGCATGCTAACAATACTATTGTGAGGATGGTGTGAGAGAATCACAACGCCATCAGGTAAGATTGAATTCAAAATGTTCTATTTTTTTTCAATGTTCAAATTTTATTTTTTGTTATCTTAACCGATAATTTATTTCTAACATATAGGTTGCGTGACTTCTAGTATGATCTGCAAAATAAAAATCAAAGAAATATATAAAAGAAAGGTCTTTTAGGTTGGGAAGACATGGTTATGTGGAGGGATTTCAGTCCTCCGCACGTGTCGGAGGCAATTTAGGAAGCTTATATCCAGCACATGATGTTTAAGTGTTTCGTGCGGCAATCCGTTCGGTATAGAGAACTAGAACATGAAGATTCATGATACATACCGACGAATCCATTTCATTCGTTTTGCATGCGAAACGCATGTTAAAATTATATTTTATTAAATTCATATATTTTTTTAAATTGTTGTTTTATATGAAAATTGTTTAACTAATAGTAGCTTCCTTTTGTGAACTACGATTCTTGGATGTGAACCAAGAACAATAAAGCTTTTTGTAGAAACTCACATGCAAAATGAGGATTTTTTGAAAGGGGTGCAACAACTAGTAGATAACCGAGCTTAGAAGTTTGTGGTAAGTTGGATTTCAACAAAGTTTTTCTTATGCTATTATTTTTTTTAAAAAATTTACTGATTGTTTTTTTATTTTTTATTTTTCAGGATATTTATAGCACTCGATTACAGGAGAGATACGAGAACGATCCTTTAACCCATCCAGAACTCGATCTGGATTTGTGATTAGAAGCTGGATCGTCTATTAGACCCGATAAAAATCAGGTTTTTGGTATCTTAAACGTAACAGTTGAGGATATGCTGATGGGTCGTAGTGTATCGACCGTTGGTTCCTTGTAATCAGGTTTGAGCACCCAATCTTTAGCTATCCAGACAATTGTATTAGAACAAGTTGAAGCTCAGACGACCCGATTTAATGCTGAGATGACCCAAATTAGGTCTGAGATGATTGGACTTAGGTGATTGTATGAGTTGTTGTCAAACCTTGATGGTATATATAGTCTACCTCGTTGCCCACCTGGTCTCGGCGAAGATCTACCTCCTCCTCCTTCTTCAGCTTTTGTCCTCTAGATAAATTATATTCAAACTGATATTTTTTTATAACTTTTTAATAAATATTTAGTCTTATGTATTTTATTTATTCTTTTATAAAAATATTAAATACAATACTGATGGAATTACCAATGGAATATAAAATACCAATAGAATTACCAACGAACTAAGTCCCTTAGAAAGTTGTAGAGAGTTGGAAAACATTACATGAATCTCCACTAATGATATGTAAATCATCGATGGGTTAATTACATGGGTACGATGAATTTAATCACAAATGAAATTACAAATGGTTTTTTCTATTGGTGATGTTTCATATGCACCGATGAAATTAATGATGAAATAATGCTGATAAAACTGTTTGTTTGGCTTGCTTTTTCGTTTGAAAATCCATTAGTGATTATATTATCGACGTCATGACCGACAAAATATAAATCATCAAAGACAAGTTTTTCAATGGCCAATTATCATTCGTGATTCTGTTGGCAAATGTTTTTCTAACAGAATCAATGTTAAATATCGATGAATTATTCTTTTGGTATTATGTAAAATTCTAGTTATAAGACTTGACAAGTTTAGGGTCTTGGTAAACTTGAACATTAATGATCCCTAGGCTAATACTACCCTATTTAATGTAAATTGAACCTCAAATCTAGCTTGAATGCATGCATAGCAAGATGAATTCTACTTGTTATTTTGGTTAATAAATCAATTCTGATTGTATTAATTTTGTTTAAATGCATTGGACTCCATGATTTCAAAGAAATAAATGAACATCTTTTTTTCAACATGCCAAATCATGTGCTTCACCATGTGATGAAGTTTTGAAATCCAAATCCTTAGACATAAGGTTTTTTTGGTGGTTGGATTATGGGTTAATAAAATGTTCATTCAATTAAATCTACTCTCTATAGTTAAGAAAGTTGATCTCTTGATGAAAAAAATCTTGATACCTACAAAACATCTCTTTGATAGATTTGAGGACCCTTAGATGCTTATGTTAGAATCTTTATAGAGAGAAGATATAATAAGTGTGCAAATGAGTATTAAATTCTAAGAATAAGGCTGTTTGTTTTTATTTTGGTATGAATAAACACTTTGTAAAGGAATTGTATGTTTGTGTTGAGAATGGAAATATTGAACCTCTTACTTAGGTGATTCATATGGTATTTATATCCTATGAACCTTGTCTTTTTGTTTGAAAGAGAAGGGTGATGAGTCATTTTACCCATGTAGCATTAATTAAGGATAAATATATTTTATACAAATATTAATGAGAAACAAATATCCCTAGCATAATCATTAACGTGAAACAAATATCCATTGTGTATGTGTATTAATGAGATGAAGTATAGACTTAGCTCTATACGTCCCGTGTCTTATATGCATTAAGTCAAGTAAAAAATCTCATGAGCCAAGTGTTAGGTCCAAGCCACAAGGAATGGCCTACAAGGAGTTAAGATGTGCATCGGGCCCAAGAATATCGGACAACATGCTTAGGTTCGGCTGCGAGGCCTAAGCCCATGAAGCATTGAGATGTTAGGCATGTGACCAACGCTTGGGGTTGGGCTCAACACTTGATCCCATCTAGCGCGAACCCTCACCCTAGCCCACAAACATTTGGGTCCAGGTGTCAAGCTATAGGCTTAATGCTCTTTTAGGCCCAAGCACGATGCTTGAGCTAGTGCCTTTCTCCTGAGGTTTTTTAGACCCGTTAAAATTGGGTTAGGCCAACAAAAAATTGTCTAAAAATATTGATAAAAGAGAGAATTAATATATCTTTGCGAAAATTTGTTTTCACTATTGCACATTAATAGTGAGGCTATCTACCATGCATATGCTAAAGTGCTATGGTTTTACTATGTGTTATGAACGTTCAAATCTATTATTTACAAACCATACAAAATTACTCATGTTGCTTCTAAAAACATTACTGAAAAATGTATTCATATCTTACTATATAATTTTATGTATTGATAAAATATCTATCAAATTAGGTTTAAAATTTGCATGTCTAAATATTTGATAGTAACGAAATAATTTTCAGTTTTTAACAATTTTTTATCAATTGATGAGTTAATACTAAAAATTATAAAATATAACAGTCAAATAGAAAAAAAAACATTTCTAGAAATCATTTTTTTAGGATTAAAATGTATAATTAATATGGTATGAAATTAAATTAAAAAGTATACACATACATATTAAATATAATCAACTGATAGAAATGAAAAATATTAGCTTTTTTATCCAAGAAAGCTTACAGAATATAGTATTTTAAAATTTTTAAGAGGTAATAATGGAATCAAAACGTTTGCACAATATGCAAATTCTTGTTAGTTATTTAGACAACTAGTTTTTTATTGAGTGTATGGAATATCCTACAATCTTAAGGACTCATTCTTTATATATTAGTTTGTTGTATTTTTTTTAAAAAATAATAATTACTCTTAAATGATGATCTCAACATTTGGGCCTAGAAAGATAGGATGTCAAGAAAAAAAAAAAACCTTTTTATCTACCAAGCCAATCCTACGAGGTTTATTTTTAGATAGCCAGTTGTTAGAGCTGTCATCACCAACCATTTAGATATGTAGAATGAATAAAATTTAAAGTTTTTAATATTTTTTTAGTATTTAATAAAAATATATTGGCAAGGACAAACTACGATTGCAAATTGAAAATTATATTTTGTTAGGTATTCATATACAAAATTGTACTATTTTTGATAAACAATATATTATTTAAATAAAATTATTCGAACAAAAACTGAATTGAGAAATTACAAAGAAATCATAGGTTCACATAGAATCATTCCAAAAACGAAAACATTTATATTGATACCAAAGAGGGGCAAGTTTGAACTTGTAAAACAAGAGATAGTTTTTGAAAGAGCTTGCTAATCTCCTAAAACTTAGCCAATAATTTGAACTTAAATTGAATAGCTGAAGTCCTGTAATGTACTGCCAACACACCCATAAACCATCCTGAGACATTTATATTGATACTAAAATTCAGGATATCTTTATAAATGTGACTGACAGAATGTAGTGTAAAATCTTCACAAATTATTTACGTTTTTATTGGATAACCAGTGCTTTGTCAGATTAGAGAGTAAATTTGAGTGCATGGAACTTTCATGAGAGCCAAAACGACGAAAACGGGAACAATATTTGCGTCCTGACAAACGGAGGTGGGCATTTTAACTAAGCATGGAAATATACTTTCCTTTTTTCTGTTGACAGAATTAGTAAATTTAACCCATTTGCACCATTATCTGTGCTACAATGCCCATATCATTGGCAGTGGAAAGGGAAGTCATGGCATGGGAAAGGGTTAACAGTACCACGTAGCAAAGCTCATCACAAGAAGGAGAGGAGTAGTAGTAATATATGCTACCTACGTGCTGCGTGCTAAATAGCAGTTTTAGCAAGGACAAAACTACCATATAGATCATGACAAAGTTGAGTTTTGGATAAAAAACGATGCCCAAGCACTTATCTAACAAGAAATTAGGAAATACAACGAGAAACTGAGTTGAAGATCAGTTAAAAAGAAGCAAAAAAGAAAAAAACCCAAAAATATACACAGATTCACACAAGAAGCACACACAAACATCTCCCTAGTAATTATGCCACATTAAGCCACATTATCCCTCGCTTCTCCTTGCTTCCCTTCAGACTCCGAGGCAGGAAAATTACCTGGATGGACCTTCTTCTTGCACTTTCCACTGGTTGAAGCAGAACCACCAACTTTATCCTCTTCAACGACACTCTCTCCTCTTCTCACTCTTTCCTCCTCCATTCTCTTTATTTTCTCCATCTGGCGTTTCTGCTTCACGTAGACTTCAGCACAAGCAACTCCAATTGAAGACATATTGGCTTTGAAAAGTGAAGAGCTAGCTAAGACAAGAAACTAGCTAAGAGCTAAATGTGTTCGGTTCTGGGATGGAGATGTTGGCTAGCTAGGGTATTTATAGGCGTTTCACGAGGCCTTAGTGAGCTAGCCAACACTAGAGTATGTGTTTCAAAGCTGACTAATCTTGCATTATCATAACGTTAGAAGGCGGTTTTAGAGCACAGATAGAAGAAAATAATGGTGCTGCATGCACGAAATTCTTTTTAAGAGAAGCAGTGGATCGATGTTACATTTTAAAATAGTGGCTCTTCTTTTAACAGTGGTTTACTTGTGGCATGCCATTTTAGTATCACAAAGGCACCACATCATAGCTATGGAGAGGAATGGTGGGTGCGTAGTTGGACGTCAATGGGGTCAAATTTACTTGGCAGCCACGAATTTAATTGATCCTTTAATAAATTAATTAATTATATGGCCAAGTGGCTAGCTTATCTGTCAAGGTCATATAGAAAATGGTTCCACTAAATTATTAAGGCGGTGATTGTGCATCCCCACGAAATACAGTAGTTTTTTCTCTCAGTTTTTTAGATCTATTTTTTTTTTTAAAATTTTGTTGGGTTTAACTCGGGTAAACTCGGATTGTTTTATTGTATTTTTTTAAATTAATTTTTTGTATTCAATTTTATCATTCAACAATGAGTTTATTAGAAATTATGATTCATAATCTGTTTTGATTTGCTTTATATAGGGTTATCCTAATCTCATGACTTGGATCAAGGGTTTGACAGTTTAACCCGAGTCGATTCAGTCATTTTTTTTGTTTATTGTCAATGAGGTTATCTTGATCTTATGATCCAGGTCATAGGTTTAGCAGGTTAACCGAGGTTGACTCTGATCATTTTTTATGTTTTTTTTTTCAATTTCATCCTTTAATATTGGGTTGGTTGAGAGTTAGACTTCATAATTAATATTGATTTACTTTCTATAGGGTTATCCTAGTCTCATGACTCAGAGTGTGGATTTGACAGGTTAACTCGGGTTGACTCATGTTTGTTATTTTTTTAATTGATTTTTTTTTCAATTTCATTCTTCAACATTGGATTGATATTTAAGAATTGTGTTTTATAATTTGTTTCTATTTCCTTTATCTGAGTTATCATAGTCTCATGACCTGAGACATGAATTTTTCTGATTTATATGGGTTGACTCGAGTCAATCCAATATATTGTTGATTCGACTCATGAATTTTGTTGATTTTTACCGGCCGTCTTGGTTGTTTTTGGATCCGCCAATTCAATCGGGTCACATCAGGTCAACCCGCATATGGTTTTTTTTTTACTAGAAAAATGTTTGCAACATTGTTGTTAAAATCATGAGTTAACTCGTAAAATTATACGATTTACGAGACAACATGTATCTAACGTGCAAAATCAGACTACAAACTCGAAAATCAGTAAAATCAGACTTGTGTAAAATCGGTAAACTCAGTTTGATTTTACGAGTTTGCTAAATTTGTAATATGAACAAAGTCAGGTCCAAATTTGGTCTTAAAATATCTGCTGACTAGTTTTACGAGATTGAACATATCTTTCAAACCGTACATTGGATAGAGCTAAAATTTTATAGGAAAATATTAGACACATGAAAATATATTGTGGTAAATTTAAGGTCAAATAGAGTTCGAAAACATAATATTTCAAATGGTCAAAGTTAGTAGACGAATCTTGTCAAATATGTCAAATTAGACTTTCGTGTACTGTTTGGGATATATCTGGAGCTACCGGTGGAATTTTACTGTGAATAAAGTTGGGCTGGAAACTAGACATTTAAAGCCTTCCAACCATATATCGTAGGCCTAGTATTTTATCCAGACGAGAGAGAACGACATGTTTGAAATCAAGACTCAAATATGCCAAGAATATGCAAAAATTGAAGATTTGGGCTATATGGAGGAATTTTAACATGAAAATTTTTTTATATATTTTTTTTATTATTTTATTTATTTTTGAATAATTATTTTGAATTTGATTTTTTCCCAGCGCATTAGACATTGTTTAGGGGTTTATTTTATTATTGAATTTATGTTAGTTAATTACTAGTTTAAACTCATTAGCTTGCAACCCATAATGAGTCTGTGATGGGAACAACCAAGTTGTCACCAAGTTCATGTGTACTTTCTACCATTCAATGATTTCCTTGTATTGAGAAGTTTTGTTTTGAGACTTTTTATTTTTCCATGTCATTAATTTATTGATTCATACTATCTATCTCTCTTATTTTATTTAGATCACTCATTGATTATAATATTGTTGACTTACTTTATCAGATTTTAATGTAATTTAATTTCTTAATTACTGAAATTGTCAATATGTAATTAGTTAAAAAATTACTTACGATTTTACGATTCAAATTTCTGATCCGAGTTTATACTGTATTTTTCGTGTCGTGTAAAAAAAAACATTTTTGAAAATCTTGGTTAGCAATGCTTGGATATTTCCTTTTATGTTAATTTTTTTTTAATCCGACTTGCAGCATAACACGACAAACAATTTAGTTTATGTATATACCGTATAAGGGTGTACCACATATCTTTTTTTTCACCAAAGAAGATACTTGGAACTTGGAAGTATAGTTCTAATCGATCAGTATCATCTGTAATTGTCCAAAACATGGTAGTGAAAAATACAAAACGAAGCATTCTTGTTAGAATAGTTAGCTTGGAATTCAATGAGACAAAATTAAACAAAGATTATATTGAGAACATTATTTGATATGCAACTTGCGGTGTTATATATGGCATGGTGGGTAATTATACTAACATTTGTGGTTCAAGTCATGATGGGGAAAGAAGTAACCTAATAAGCCTAATTAAAGATTGTAGAAGTGGCAAAAGAACTTGGCAAATGACATTGCAATATGAGTTTTATAAATCATTTAAGTTATAATCTTAGCAGTGATAATGCTAAAAAAACATACGGTCACCATAACATATGCTAATGACAACCATTACTGCTCAGCCACATCTCTATAGTCTATAATAAAGTCTTACATGCAGTGCTTCAAGATAAATTTTCTTATTAATTAGTGTTGTTATGATGGAGAGAGAGACGCCATTTGTGGTGGAGAGCTTTCACAAAAAGCCGCTGAAGTTGCATACATTATACCTACATCAGAGTACAGACTGGATCGATAATGAACCAATTTGTGGTTCCCTAGTGAATATAAAAACTATAATGCCATTATATAAATGACCCAACTCAGTTTGAAGACATATAAACGGAAAATATAATACTCTTCACTTGCAAAGTTCAAATGACAAGCACATAT
>Ga0307511_10002955_pt1 | contig 17613 bp, 16 predicted proteins | sample 13_EM_MG_FD_200266 | JGI IMG/M metagenome (GOLD analysis project Ga0307511, IMG submission 200266) | Populus trichocarpa ectomycorrhiza microbial communities from riparian zone in the Pacific Northwest, United States - 13_EM | ecosystem: Host-associated > Plants > Roots > Unclassified | place... | reverse complement strand
GGTTGGCTTTCGGGGGGGTTGTCGACATCCATATTGAAGCAAATAGGCCGGGGGGTTTTTCAATTGAGAGTATCGGTGATATGTACGGGCTATGGGTTTGAAGGAGACTGGAGACAAACAAAACCCACTCTGATCCAGGGCTATAAATTATGAATATTGGTGCATGAATTTGGTGGGGGAGCGGGGGATGTGATGTATGGGACCTAGATTGTATGTATGTATCGCCCCACCTACAGTAAGTAGTACCTACAGCACTCCAGACTGCGGCAGTATTTGAACAAGGCGGACAGCAGACCATCCAAACTTTACCCCACATAGATAGAACTCGGCACAGCAAAACGAGAGCGACACAAACAACAGCTACACACTACACCAAACACTACACCAAAGAACAAACAGCACGTTCTCTCTCAGATTATTTATACACACATTTCACTGCCGAGACTCGCTTTGAGCAGCAAACCACACATTATGGTACGCCCCTCTCTCTCCTTGCCCTGGAACTTTCTCTGCGGGACTGCCTTTATATAATCACAAAGTTTCCCACTCTGTCCTATCACTGACAGCCACCAACCGATAAAACAGGACTCCGACTCAGGCCTCCCCCCAAACTGGATCGTCCGCTTCTCCAAATCAAAGTCTCTCCCATACTACTACAACATTGCCACCCTAGACTCCCAGTGGGAACCCCCCGCAGACGCAGACCAAGACAAACTTAAAGCATACATGGCTCAGAATTTCTCCGCTTCGGCTATCCAGGCCCAGACAGGCCCATCGGGCAAGATTCGATGTGCACATCTGCTTGTGAAACACCTGGGCTCAAGGAAGCCTAGCTCCTGGAAGACGGTACGTAGTCTTCCCCCCTCCGCGCCTGGATTGAGCTGATGGACTAACGTGTGGGCAGGCTGAGATTACACGAACGAAGGAGGAGGCAATGTCCATCATCTTGGGCTATGAAGCGAAAATCCGTGCTGGCACCTCTAGTTTGGCGGATTTGGCGGTGGAGGAATCGGATTGCAGTAGTGCAAGGAAGAGGGGCGATCTGTACCCCCCCCCCCCTCTTCCACCCCCTGACCCTGACTCATCTTGGAGTTATGCTAACATGTACCTCGACAGTGGGTATTTCGGAAGGGGTGATATGCAGAAGGAGTTTGAGGATGCTGCCTTTGCGTTGGAGGTTGGCGATATGAGCCATGTTGTGGAAACCGCCTCTGGCCTCCATTTAATTGAGAGGTACAATTAATCGGTCTCATTGTTCCTTTCTCCTGCATGGGGTGGTCCACTGATGGAAGAATTTCATCTACAGACTGGGCTGAGCTCTGGAGCATGGAAAGAACGGGAAATGAACAATTGGGGATACCGAGGGAAGGACATGAAAGCACAATTTTTTTTTTTTTGCATACGTTTAGATTACCCTGTGAGAAGTAAGCAAGCAGCCCGAAATTTCAATATAACTTCCCGTCTCTCTTGCATTTTCTAGAATAATTCCAGTGGTGATATCCTCCTTCTCCGCCGTAGGAGACCTGCCCCTGTTATGCGCAGTCTTGGCGGTGTTTCCACGCGCAACAATAAAGTTGTGTCGTACCGTAGCCTCTTGAGCTTCTCCGTACTGTACTCCGTATCGTCCAATGTGCGAGCGGTCACCGCCACCATGAATCCCTCTCTCTTCGAATGCGCCGTCGCCGCAACAGCATTCAAACTCCTCCTCTTCCCAGCATAGTGTGTCCCGCTGTTCTTTTTTCTGCACGGCCGTATTTCCTTGGGATCAGTAGTAGCTGACACGCACGAGCCGGCTCCTAGCAAGTCCACCGACTTTGAGGTTCACAGGAATTGGCTCGCTATAACGCATTCTTTACCTGTGAAGGAGTGGTATTACGAAGTAAAACCCCCCCCCCCTCCCCGGCACCCCACGATAGTATACAGTTCTAACCAATCCCAATCGCAGAAAACCTCGGAATGGACACTCGACTACCCCCCGTTCTTTGCAGCGTTCGAATGGACTCTTTCACAGGCTGCCAGGCTCTTTGACCCTGAAATGCTCAAGGTGGAGAATCTAGGATATGATAGTATCCAGACAGTTTACTTCCAACGGCTATCTGTGATTTTTACCGAGTTGCTGTTGGTTTACGCTCTCCACAAGTATAACCGCATCCCACCTCCCCCCATACGGGGTGTGAAAACTGACACCCTTACTAAAAAAAAATACATATAGATATATACAAACCTCCCCCGAAACGACCAAACGCTCCTCCTACGCCGCTGCCCTCTCAATCCTCTTCTCTCCCGGCCTCCTCATAATCGACCACATCCACTTCCAATACAACGGCTTCCTCTACGGGATCCTACTTCTCTCACTCGTACTTGCACGGGACCCAAAGAACCACCCCACGCAGCTCCTATTCTCGGGGATTTTGTTCGCGGCGTTACTATGCTTTAAGCATATTTACCTCTACCTCGCGCCAGCGTACTTCGTTTACCTCCTCCGTGCGTACTGTTTGGGAGAGAGTATTTTGGATATTAAATGGGGAAATCTGATAAAGCTGGGCGGGAGTGTGCTGGGGGTGTTTGGGGTGGCGTTTGGCCCATTTGTATACTGGGGACAGGGGGGGCAGCTGTTGGGGAGGTTGTTCCCGTTTAGTAGGGGCTTGTGCCATGCGTACTGGGCACCGAATGTTTGGGCACTGTACTCGTTCTTGGATAGGGCGTTGATCATTGGTAACTTCCCTTCCCACCCATCCAAAATGAATACACCCTTCTAACCCCCCCGGGCATAGTGGCACCAAAACTCAACCTTCCCGTCAATCCCACAGCCCTACACTCTACCACTCGTGGTCTCGTTGGGGACACCACCTTCGCCGTCCTGCCCCCCATCCCCCCACGAACCACCTTCCTCCTCACCCTCGCATTCCAGCTCCTCTCCACCCTCCCCCTCTTCACATCCCCTTCCCCAACGAACTTCCTCTCAGCAGTAACCCTCTCTGCATACGCATCTTTCCTTTTTGGGTGGCATGTCCACGAAAAAGCGATTCTGTTAATCCTCCTCCCGTTCTCGCTTCTCGCGCTGAGGGATAGAAGGTACCTTACGGCGTTTAGACCACTAGCTGTCGCGGGCCATGTGAGCCTGTTCCCGTTATTGTTTACGGAACAGGAGTGGGCTGGAAAGGTAGTCTATACGGCGCTTTGGCTGCTGGTGTTTTTGACAACTTTTGATAGATTGGCACCGGCGGCGAGTGGGAGGAGGGCGTGGCTGTTGGATAGGTTTGGTGGGGCGTATATTGCCTTGGGGGTTGGCGTGGTGGGGTATGCAAGTGGTGTACATGGGTGGATTTGGGGCGGGAGGTGGGAGTTTGTGCCGATGATGGTGGTGAGTGCGTATTGTGCCGTGGGGGTGTTGGGCAGTTGGGTTGGGTTTAGTTATTGAGATAAATTGTTGGTATAATATAATATCTATATCTTTATTTTATGTATATCCTTGTTTTCTGCGATCTGTGCTGAGATGGCTAGCACACTGTATACATTCTTAGTCCACTCGCGCTTTTAATTCCTCCACTGGCCCGATAAAATGGGATTCCACCTGAGCTGTGTAATTTTTCTACTAGCGCGATGGAAATTTTGTTTGCTTTTAGTCTGATATCGCGGGGCCATTTCTTGCTCTCAGCCGGTCGTGCGGATTAACTTGTACGTACCTCGAATCCAGTCGGGCCTCCTATGGATGTGCATACCAGTACCGAGTTTTCGTAGGGGAAAAAAAAGACAAGTTCTTAGAGCACCCGGTTACCCTGAGCTTATACTTGCAAATACCAGTAGGCTGGCGGAGAGTTGTAGTGCCCGCAAGAATAGAATATAAGCGTGGGGATCAGCATGTATTTTCTCAGAGTTCTTGTTTTTCACATTAAATAAAAAAATAAGAAATTCTTAGAGGACTTAGTTACCCTGAGTTTTTACACTTCCCAACAGGATACGGGAGAGTTGTTGTGCCCGCCAGAATAGAATATAAGCGTGGGGGATCAGTATGTATTTCCTCAGAGGTATTTCCTCAGAGGTCTTGGTTTTACATTAAATACAGTGTCTCTATAGCATTCAGACTACCTATATATGTTCTGGGCCGCTCGCGGGCAGCATATGCCTCCCGCGCGCAGCATACCCTCTATACCTGTCGCGGGCAATTAATATAATTACTCAATTTAGTAAATGTCAATACCAAAACGTTCTGCTACACTCAAAATTCCCGATGATATTGTTTTTGACCGACCCTATCCACATCACGTACCCTTCCTTTTGGTCAGTGGGAGATCTTGATGCGCCTTATGGAACTTGAAGTCAGTGAAGCTTGGAACAATCTTAACATCTTTTGTCTACATCTTGTCGCACGATTTCTTTTTACACTAGAAAATCCTCATTATTTTTTACTGTAATCACAGAATCTGGGAAACGCGCAAGGCGGTGGTTTCTTAATCGCAGGTACTTATACGCGGATTTCTGCCATACCTTCAATTCCTCGATTTTAAACTAAATCAAAGCTGGCTCTAGACTTATACAATAGGTAGGTATTGTTTTACATCGTTGTCGATAGGTGGTATGGCGCAATGCTACAACAGATGTCATATTTTTTAGTCAAACCCAATAGCAAATGGCTATAGGCAAACGCTATTGCAAATCACAGCCTGAACGCCATCAATTGTTAACCAAGTATGGCGTATTTGCTAACCTTTACCCAACTAAAAGCTTCTAACCAGCTGCCAACCTTATGTGCCTGGAGAATAATATTCCAGATGTTCTGACTGCTTGGTAAACTACAATTAGATTAGCCAATGCTCCATCTACAACTACTCGAGTTTCCGGTTGTAAAATATAACCCTAATCATTGCTGCCGATGCTGAATTTATTTATATATGAAAATATCAATAGACTATGACTGTGAGCTCTAGCTGAACGAACACAAATTGGACTGCTAGAGCTGAATCCGATCGACTTGTAAATAGATGAACCTATTGCAGTCTCTGGGATGGGTATACTTTTATTAATTCCTTTTTTTAATTGGTAAACCAGTACTCGTAAACTTTTATCAATTCAAGTGCGTTATACACCAAATCGAGGAATTATTCAAATTGCCGTGAGCGGCACAGTGGGTATGCCGCCCGCAAGCGGCCCAGAACATATATGCCAAGCAAAATGGAAATAACAAGCTCCTTCTCAAATGAAATCGCTCTGGACATAAGAATACTCCTTCTCCAAAAATACGAACACTCATAGCCTCATATTCCCTTTCTCATATATAGTCTTTCTCTCACACTTCAGCCAAACCAAAGATACCGGTGTGCTCAGCAAAATATGTGACGTTGAAGATGTAAGTCAAAAAGTGCTCGTACCCCCCAATACCTAGCTATTGCGTTCAGCCTGACTAGCCATCAGCAATAGCTGATATATATCACCCCAATCACCCCGCTGGTGTGCATACCACAGTGGCGTGTGGCCATTGACGTCAGGTACGTCAGTCGTTGCACCTCCGTCCAACAAACACCGTGAGCTGTAATACTCCTCACTTTCAGCAGAATACGACAGCGGCGTGCGGCCATTGGAATCAGCAGAGTTAACCGCGGCACCTCGATCCAATAACAACCTGCAGGCAGAGGGGTATCCGAATTCAGCACAATGTGACAGTGGCGTGCGTCCGCTGGAGTCAGCAGCGTCAACGGTGGCGCCTCGATCCAACAATATGTTGAATATGTCTGCATAATCGGTACCGCCGCGCAGAATATGACAGTGGCGTACGGCCATTGGAGTCCCTTGTGTCAACTTGTGCACCTCGATCCAACAACAGCTTGCAGGTAGAGTCGTTTCCGAGCTCAGCACAATGCGACAGCGGGGTGCGTCCGCTGGAATCAGTAGCGTCAACGGCGGCACCTCGATCTAATAATAGCTCACATATGCCAGCACCAAAAAAATACGACAGTGGCGTCCTGCCACTGGAGTCCCTTGTGTCAACTTGCACACCTCTATCCAACAATAGCCTACAAAACTCAATCCCCCAAGTCATCCGGGCCGCATAAACCAGTAATGGACCATTTGCATCTGTCTCCTCTTCAGGATCCGCACCAAAGCTGAGTAATGTTCGGAATGTGAATATATTATCCGTACGTATTGCTCTATGTAGCAACCCACCGGAGCTCCAGTTAACTCTCCGGCGGGCTTGTTTGTGCCCAGTCGATTGCTGCACCTGGTATGGGATTGGATCATACAAATCCAACATAGAAATAGGGAGCTCAAGCACTGAGATTTCTGAGATGGAAAGATCTGCCAAGCTCATATCAGAGAGCATTGACCAGGTATCTCCTTTAGTATCACTGCTGTCTTTGGAGAAAACTGAGGTAGAGCTTGAGTCAACTCCAAAGCGCAAGAGACGTTTATATGGCCTGGAGTTCTTGAGCTCCTCACTCCATGATGGGATCAGGGACCGGACCGAGCGCATGGACAATGATGAGGCTGTGGTTCTGATGGAGGCACAGCCACTATCATTGAAATGTGAATTGGTGCTGGAAGTAGTGGAGGAAGTACTGGACGACAAGGTGGGTAACGAGCATTCGGTACTCGTTGTTTCATGAGTGGTGTGACATATTGAAACATCACTAGTGTCATCAGGTGCATCATGGTTCCGGCTGATAAGCTCGCGGAGCTGTACTGCTACTTCGCTGTGTGTCTCTGAGATTTTCTCTGATATCTTTTCAACTTGCTTATGTAGGCTGGCAAGCTGCCCCTCCGTAGATTGGTTGGCTTCTGCCACAGACTGGTTGGCCTCATTCATAGAATTACTAGACATTACCCCTTCTAAATTAATTCTGTAAGAGTTTTACACTGTGAATTGCGAAACCTACCATTGAATAATAGTCAACATTATGTGCAGACTTGATTTATACCGTTCGAGGTCCACTAGAATTACCCCAGCCTCCGCCTCCTTCCAGAGGGCCCATTGCACCCGTGCCCCCAAACTCGTAATAGACCCCCCTCGCGCTAGCCCAGCAACGCTACTGAGCTTCTCATCCAGGTCCGAATAGGCCAAAACACAGCCACTCAGGATGGTCATTAGATGGTGCAGGGGAAGCATGGTCAATCGGCTTCTGCTGGGCCTTTTCTTTGCATGGCCTTCTAGCAGCATGTGCACCTGGCCAAATATTAGGTGCAGCTGGTCCATCTCTTCACTAATGCGACGGATGGAGGCGCATCTTTCTCGGAGTCGTACAGCTGTTTGGCAATACTGGCGATCTTGGCGGAGGCTGTAACCAGGCCAACGACTGAAGCGATTATTGATAGTGGGTCGGACATCTGGAGGTTGGGGGATTTCGGTAGGTAACTCTTTTGTGGTTCTCATAGAGGCTCTCACAGAGTAGTCTGTTTCATGACCCCGCTGAGGCAGTCTCGTCACTATTTAATATGTCGACGGCTAGCTACCTATGCCTTGGCTTAGTGAGACATCCACCGATTGGGAATGTTGCATTATTGTGGTGCATGCAGCTTGCAGACCAGAATTTATTAGCCAGCCCATTGATACTGTCTGGTTGGGTGATTAACCTGTGATCTCCCAATCCATAGCTATCGTAACAATTAGGCATAGTATATGCAGAGCAATCAGGGGCATTACCATATCGGGGTACTGGGGATACTCTCTGCTGCCCCTAGGGATCTGTTGGATTCTACAGTGTCAGCATGCAGTTCACCTTTGCGTTTTTGGTGGCATAAACCTCTCAGTGCTGGTAGATTACAGTAGGTACAGTACAGTAGATGTTGAGTGTTTATGCATTATGGTGAGCAATGTACCTGTTACTTTAGTTCCCAAGACTACCTAGATTGTAATTGACTGAAGGAACAATAGCATTGTGTTACCCTCATATTGCGTCACCAACTCAATACATAGTCTCGTGCCCCAATACCCAATGTTCTGACCCATACGTCAATACGGCCCATTCATCAATGGGCCCAGCCCACCCATCAATCTGACGGCCACAATAATATTTTAATATAACTATCTCATATACGGAACTATTGGGAAATAAGGGACTATGGAGCACTACGGATAAATAGAAAAATATAAGATATAAATACATAAAATACTAGACAATCTAGGCCTCCAGATGTGGAAAAATATAATGTAGAAATAAATGAAAATACGAGAAAATCAAGTCCTCCAGAGATATATAAATAAATAAAAACTAGATCAAGCCCTCTTCCGTAGCACTCGAGTATTCAATGTATTATTCGAATCAGGAGCCGAGTTTTCTATTTATCCGTAGTGCTCCATAGTCCCGTAATTCTCAATAGTTCCGTATATATGAGATAATTACATTAAAATATTATTGTGGCCGTCAGATTGATGGGTGGGCTGGGCCCATTGATGAATGGGCCGTATTGACGTATGGGTCAGAACACCTATACCAAGCAAATCGACATAACAAGCTCTTTCTTTAGCAAGAACACTCCTTCTCCACGATAATGAATCATATTCCCTTTCTCATATATAGCCTTCTCTCACACTTCAGCCAAACCAAAGGTGTGACGTGACGTTGAAGGTGTAAGTTCAAGTCAAAAAGTTCTCGTAACCCCCCCCCCAATGCCTAGTTATCGCCTTCAGCCTGACTAGCCTTCAGCAATACCTGTTATATACGGCTTTCGCCACCATGCTGGTGTGCATACCACAGGGGCGTCAATATTCGCACCTCCGTTTAACAAACACTCTAAGATGTAATGAGGCTCGCTTTCAGCAGTACAGGGCAGCAGCGTGCGGCCATTGGGATCAGTAGAGTCAACCACAATAACAGCTTGCAGGCCCATGAGTATCTGACTTCAGCAGAATACGACAGTGGCGTCAACGGCGGCGCCTAGGTCGAGCAATAACCTTTCAAACACAGAATACCTAGAGACTTCCTGACTGCATAGACCATTAATGGATCGTCTGCATCTGTCTCGTCGGGATCCGCACCCAAACCGAGCAATGTTCGGAATGTGAATATACTGCCCTCACGTATTGCTCTATGTAACCTCCCACGGGAACTCTATTTTACCCCTCGTCGGGTTTGTTTGTGTCTAGTTGATTGCTGGTATGGGATTGGATCATACAAATCCGACAGAGATATAGGAAGTTCCAAGACTGAGATGTCCGAGATAGAAAGGTCTCCCAAGGTCATATCAGAGAGCATTGACCAGGTGTCTCCTTTAGTTTCACTGCTATATTTGAAAAAAACCGAGCTAGAGCTCGAATTGCGCCAGAGCCGTTTATATGGCCTGGAATTCTTGAGTTCCTCGCTCCATGATGGAATCAGGGGCCGAACCGATTGTATGGGCAAGGGCGAGGATGTAGTTCTGATGGAGACACCATCCATATCACTTAAACGATAAATGATACTGGAAGAAGTGGAAGACGAACACTCAATGCTTGTTGTTTCGTGAGCGGTGTGACGTATTAAAATATTACTAGTGTCATTAGATGCATCATGGCGCTGGCTGATAAGCTCACGGAGCTGTACCGCTACTTCGCTATGGGACTCCGAGATTTTCTCTGATATCTTTTCAACTTGTTCATTTAGGCTGGCAAGCTGCTCCTCCATAAACTGATTGGCCTCTACCATAGACCGGTTGACCTCGTTCATAGAATTGCTAGAAATTACCCCTTCTAAATTATTTCTGTAAAAATTTTGCAGGATTTTTCTATGAAACTTACCATTGAATAATCAACAACATTGTATTTAGACTTCGTTCAAGTTCCACAAGAATGGCCGCTCAGGATGGTCATTAGACGGTGCAACGGAAGCAAGGTCAATCGGCTTCTGCTGGGTATTTTCTTTGCAGAGCCTTCAAAGCAGCATTTGTACCTAGCCAAGAATCAGATGCAGCTGGTCCATCTCCTCACTAATGCGATGGTGGAGACGGGCGCATCTTTTGCGGAGTCGTAGAGCTGTTTGGCAATACTGGCGATTTTGGCAGAGGCTGCAACCAGGAAGCGATTATTGATATAGAGTCGGATATCTTGGCTACCACAGAAGTATATGTAGTCTCGCCACAAGGGTACAGATCAAGATAGAGATGAACCAGTCAGCGAAACCCTAATGTGGGTAAAGGGGCACAGTGGGATTCCTGGGCATGAGGTGGCGGACTTCAGGGTCTAAGAGGCGGTGACAGTGGGGTTATTAACGCACAGCCTGCTAATATAGTTCCACTACCGAGAAGTATAGGACGGACAAGCCCTGACTTACATGCAATGGTGGAAACACAAAATCGGGAGGGCGAAGGACCAAATGCGGGACAGCCCAGCTGCCCGAAGCTTAGGGATGGTAAGGGAAGAGCCTGGGAGGAAGCGGATTTCCTTCAATCATGAGCTCCGGTATTGAAATCTCTGTTTGAAATTTCTTTTGTTGGTACTACCGTATTGCCCATTTCAAGGGAGTACCGGTCATGTATGCAGATACGGGGCAGGGGATATCCCAGGGATTGGACAGCCGGCTTCATATACTATAGTTTAATTACGAGTACTGAATTTAAATTGAAAATTTCAAAGTATTTTACAAAAAAGGAAAGGAAATTAATATGTAGACAGCAACGCCCAGTGTAAAAGTTATCGATCAAATCCCCGTTAAGGTCAGCTGAAGGACAATAGCACTGTGAGCAACTGAAAACATTCCCATAGGCGAGCTGATCTGAGACGCAGAGCATCCGTACCTTACAGCATTATAGGCACAACAAACTGTACACCCGAACTAGTCTGGTTGCACTACCCCTCGTAGCCACTGTTTTCTAATCTTTTTAAAAAAAACTCATTATTCATGTGCACATCCGTTAGGGGAGCGGTTTCCGGGTGGATTCAAGGATTGGCAAGTTAATCTATTGCCCTGCGCAAGAGAGGTAGAAAAGAATAGAACTCGAACCTCCACAACCCACTCCAGGGTAGTCTGGCACCAGACCCTATCCGGAGAACCAGGTTCTAATTCTCAACCTCATACACGCTCTCCTCTCCACCACCGCTATTGCTCGACCTCTTGTAGAGGATCGCTACCGCCAAGCTCAGCAAACAGGCGGTTCTCGGCGACAGAAAGCCCTCGGAAATTCAAGCAGTTCAGGGTAATGGGGTTCTCACAGTATAAATTCGCGAAGTTTTTTTAAAAAATTGTACTTCCGTATGACGAGCTACCCGAAAGTCAAAAGGCTAGTACCTGGAGGTGCGGGGAATCGAACCCCGGGGCTATTACAGGGATTATGGTACCACCCCCTAAGTCTTCATTAGATAGCATTTTATGTTGCATATTGCATGTTGCATTAGTTAGCATAGATAGGTAGCAATAGCTTAGTCAGGCCTACGGGGGAATGGCTATGAAGGCCTTCCACTGGTAGCAACCTTCGGAGGGACATCTATCATCATCACCTCTCATCTATATCGAGATAGATCACATAACCAGCGCACACGCATCGGGTCATTCGTAACATATGCTGCACGTTGTCCATAATCAACCTAAGACAAGGTCATCTTCTCTGTGTGTGGGTTTGCATCTTAACAGGACCACATCTATTCTAAAGAGGTATTATCCACTAAACCACGCCCCCAATTGATGTCACAACAATGTACTCAGAGTCATTAAGTAGAGCTAACATGTTGTCTGCGAGAGGTTAGAGCCGAATGCACTAGATAAGAATGTATAGTGTCCTCCACGCCGCATGCCGGGGTGTCATACCCCAGCTTACCCGGGCATTGTAGCAAAGACTTTCTGCAAAGATCCAGGGAACTATTGTGAGCACAACCGAGAAAAGTATCTTGAATTTTATGGCTACCAGTATGGCCAACCTGTCCGGATCCAGTATGGGCTAAATATGCAATATGTGGAGCCTAGGAGACACGCAGTGTTCAACTGCCCTTGCTTCTACTATCTGTTTCTTTTAATCTACCACTATGGGGGAAAGATAAAGCCTCTTCAATGCTCCACGAATTAACCCATCCTAGGGTCGTACATGTCCCACCCACCGGAGACGCTCAGTACGGGCGTAAGGTGGTCACCAACATGACGGATATCACGGAAGCATTACAAAATGCCGACTTTTACACGTTTTATGCAGAAGACTTGTGCCTAGCATCCCCTACTTGCGCCCATAATATCTGCAGTTCGGGTGGGTGCTGGGGTAATTCGGTTTCTTTGGGGATATATCCATTGTTATTTTGACCACATCAGGTATGCACAAAAATATGTTCGTTCCACACTGCCATGCTAATAGAGCCTAAAGCATTGGCCATTGCTCAAAGAGAAGATATTTACAATTGTTTGGGGGCATTTAATATTGTTTCTATTTTCTACACCATAGGTAGGCAAACATTGTCATCATTTGCAATCACCATGCTCACCCGACTGCACAGATGGGTATCACTCAACGCTAGGATATTTGCCGCACTTGGTGCTTATTTGCATTCGTTTGGGGTGGGGTATGATATGTTTTCTCCATATCAGGTACGCAAACATTGTCATCCGCAATCGCCACACTGATCATTGCTCAAAAGTTATAGCATTACAATCTCAAAGATTTTTAATTTCACTTAGCCCATAACATTCATCGTACTGTGACCTGTAGGAAGAGAGAGAGCCAAACACATACATGATTAGTCGGCAATGAATATGATATTCTAGGGTGATTGCCATGTTAGAAGATTGCGGGGCCTGGGTAGTCTGGTTGCACGATTACTCCCATCAGCTTCATAATTGGCTCAAGCGGGCTGGAAATAAGAGAAATATTATATAAGGTGATTACAATCATTGACTTCTCGTTGGTGGTTCATCTCAGTAGGTACATAGCTGCCTCACCTAAATTGATGGGCTGGCAAGTTTTGGCTTGGGCCGTCTGGTATACCAAGGGATCCGCTATAGCAAGATCCGTTATGTAAGAACTCTCACGTTGCACATGATAGTTTCTATAGATTAAATAGTTGTGTCAAGCTAATAGGGCATTACGACAAATGTCCAGTCTGATCTCGTGCCAGGACTCTTTTTGTCGCGTAATTATTGGTGGGAATCGTAGTCTGGCGGGCCTCTCGTAGAAATCGGAATCGGTGGCGCTGCGTCTCCTATTTCGGCAGTTGACCTTTCCTATCTGGGTAATTGTAAGGATAAAGATGACTAATAGTGCGGGCAAGGTTTCACTTTTTGAGCTTGGTGGTGGGCACAGCAGGGTTAACGGTATGTATAATCGGAGGTTTGTATGAACCAAGTTTGTATGCTGACCCATTCACCAATCTGCGTAATATTCTTCATACGAAACTATGGAATAATTAAGCCAGACATCACCAAACAAGTAGAAGTATGAAAAACATAAAATAAATAAAATACTAGGAATTAAACCGCCCAGAGGTATAAAAAAAAATAATATAAATAAAATACGAGAAATAGAACCGCCCAGAGGTATGAAAAATATAACAAATAAAATGCTAGAAATCAAGTCCTTTTCCGCAACACCATAGAATGCAATGTACTATCTAAATCAGAGGCCCCGGTAGAAGCTGAATGCGAAATAGAAGAAAGAGTTTCGTATGAAGTAATAATACTAGAATATTATGCAGATTGGTGAATGGGCCGTCCCAATCAGCAATAGCGTCCCATTGCTGACTGGGCCGTATTGCTGAATGGGTCAGAACACATGTATAAATTGCTATCCCCACCCGGGGCGTAGTTACATTAAGCCACGCACATGTGCATAGAGACAAACCAATACATCAACGATGAGCATCGAGACTATAGAAGAGGGGCTATGGATCGCAAAACCTCAACCTCCACCCTTGGGCTTAGGTAACAATATGCACTGTAGGGACCTTTCTCCGATTTATGTTCCGAAACCGTGTGATTCAGGGGTAGTTCTTGCTCCAAACGGGGCCAGTATCCTTCCACCCGCAGCAAATACATCCCGTCAGCTAGCTCCCTCAATGCCGCCGTTATCAGGTGCAACACGTGTGTAACCCTAATCGTCTCCCCAGCATGTATCCTGCTCCGAGTTGGCTCGCCCCAAAAGTTACGTTCGATCAGAACGTAGCCCACAGGCATATGCTTCCATAGGGGTTGGCAATACAGCCGGAATTTCCCAATAGAGCCAGCTATATTGTCTAGGGGCGAGTTAACCCATTCGAAAGTAACAGGGTACAGGTTGGTGTTGTGGATTTCGATGGTGGCAATGATAGGATCATCGATGGTGCCATAGTCAAATCGTTCTGGATCTCGTATATAATCCAGTGGATTAACCTTGTCTACTGACAAGCTCAACATTACCTTCAATCCCCCATCATTGCAGGTTGCTGGTATTGGCTGATAATCATCCATTGGATGTGGGTGTGGATGTGAGCAATAGCCCGGGGTGACAAATTCATCGAGGTATTGGAAAGGCGTGAGGTATGCAGGCGTGAGGTATGCAAGCGTACGCCCATAAGGGATGAGTAATAGGGACGTAAGAGAGGAGGTAATGGTGTGAGGCACCTTCATGATAACAGAGATGTGGGTCGCTTTGACAGACTAAACGCCGAAGCTTGCGCAACTTATATGAATTCATGAGGGGAAATAGGGTTTTTGTGCAAGGTTACCACATGCGACCTGTAACAGGAGGATGAAGTTTACCAGAGATATTTTATGAGGCGATCCCATTGTGCTAAAACCGAGGGTGATTGTAAGGAGAAGGCTTCCTTATTATGAGATCACTGAAGGTTACCTTTCATTGTGCTATATAGCTCGTGTATGTATGATGATGAAGGTCAGAAGAACCGAAAGCTAGATCTTCCACTCTTTAACCCTTGGATACTGCCTTCGATACCATTCCCCTTTTGGGCAATGCTTCATGCATATGCCGTTCCACCTCACATGCTCCAATTACTCAGCTTCACGTGCCATGCAATTATCTCACACTCAGTCTCTGTTCTAACTACCTTAGGTCCTGACAGTGATTCTGGAAGGTTTGGGTAATCTGGTTGGCACAAGCCGCTCTCATAGGCTTGTGCCAACCAGACTAAGGTTTGGGTAACGCTCCATTTTCCACATGTGGAAACCTACACTAGGGACAAGTGTTTAGAGCCTCAGAATAAAGCTCGGGCGATCGACTTTCTCCTCTTCTTCTACACTATGCTCACACGATGACGATAGAGAATACAGAGCTTATCACCCGAACCTACCACGTTCTATCCACATGACCTTCTACATGACCTTCTAGATTCCAGAGATATGTAGGTTGCACACCTCAACCTTTTTTTATTTTAATTTTATTTTAAAGTCTGTACGTCGATTCGACCTAACGTCATGCGGCGTACACCTCAACCTTAGTGTACAGTAATAAGCCACCTAGCCAAAAGAAATGAAACATATTGTGAATTACCCGTTCACATCACCACCACAATGTCACGAACATCAGAAAATAGTCAAGCTCTGAATGATATTAACATTGAAGTTGAGAGTATTGTCTATGCCTATGCATTGGCATCCTCACCAGAAGAGGGTGATGATTATTGAGGAGGATCTCGGGGACTTGCTAGGCATGTTCTGACCCATACGTCAATACGGCCCATTCATCAATGGGCCCAGCCCACCCATCAATATGATGGCCACAATAATATTTAAATATAATTATCTCATATATACGGAACTATTGAGAAATACCGGACTATGGGGCACTACGGATAAATAGAAAACTCGGCTCCTGATTTGAATAATACATTGAATACTCGAGTTCTACAGAAGAGGGCTTGATCTAGTATATTTTATTTATATATCTCTGGAGGACTTGATTTTCTCGTATTTTCATTTATTTCTACATTATATTTTTCTATGTCTGGAGGCCTAGATTTTCTTTTATATTTTTCCATTTATCCGTAGTGCTCCATAGTCCCGTAATTCTCAATAGTTCCGAATATATGGGATAATTAATATTAGAATATTATTGTGGCCGTCATATTGATGGGTGGGCTGGGCCCATTGATGAATGGGCCGGCCATTAGCGCGATTGATGGGTGGGCCGTATTGACGTATGGGTCAGAACACTCCTTTGGGTACAGTAAGAAAATTAATATGTAGTCTGGTTATTGAGGTCGTGTAGGAATCATTCTTGCAAATATTCTCGAGCTGACCGAGACCGAGACTAGCTTGTTTATATATTATGTTTCATTCGAGCCCAATTCAGCATCCATTATACATCCCACTACCCACTTCATAACCCGCCTCATAGCCTCAGGCTGATTGGGCGTATAGACCTCAAAAAAAAACCCTCCACTTCATATACCCGCTATATTTCTGTCCCTTAAAGCTCGAAAAAATCAAACTCCAAATTCTTGCCAATGCAATCTCCTTCCAACCCGCCCCACATTTTCTATTCTATTATGCCCCAATTCTTTTGCGATTTTTAGGCCGAGGGATGGCGGATGTGGGGTCTGAGCATGGTGTGGGATGTTATACAAATCTCCTAGGGGTGCGCAGAGCCCTATTGAGCAAGAGGACATTATGATCTTCGCTCGAACCCGAAGTGGGGCATCAGTCACAGTGGCCACAAGAGAACATCCGGAAAAAATAACCACCAGGACCCTGTCATGAGCAGGATTCACAAAGGTTAAACCATTACAAGCGGCAACACAATCAGGAAATCCAATTTCGAACACCAAGATAGCGACAACGCAACACAACCCCACAGGCCTTACAACAACTCCGATGGGTAGTTCAGGGGCCTTGTCATTGGTGCCGTGGGCTTCTAATTGGCTGGGGTGGCTTAGCCTGTGCGGCCGCAGCCTACCCTTATCGTAGGGCCAGTTGGTGTCTTTTGTCTTCTTTTCTGATGGTCCGGCTGTGCTATTCCCTTGCGGCCGCTCGTCATAGGTTAGAATCAAGCAATTATTGCTGGAAAAAAACCCTTGACGATAACCATCGAAAGATTCCTTTTATGCAAACCAATTAGTAAATCTATTACCTCTTCACGCTGAAAATTTACGAAAGCCACTTACAGTACTTGGGCTCAATATGCCCACTTTGAAGCCGCCAGACCAGTCTTCCCCTCCTTCTCGCCTTGACCCGGCACGATGAAATTGTAATTCGGGTTCTTTGTGATATTCGTGAGAAAGCCTTCGTGCTTCCATGTTGCATCCTAGTGAGACCACCGGTTTTCATAGGTTGAAGTGTTTTTTTTTTCTTTGGGCATATGCCATATTTGCTGACCCAGCACAAAGAGAGGACATGTTGAGCAAATGAACTTTGTGTTAAAAAGGATGTGAGATGTGATTTTTTTGGCCCATTCACAGGAGGTATATCCGTGGTATATATCCTAAATCCAATCTTAGAGTTTGGCATTATGCCACGAAGCAGGTATTACATGCCTCAATACCCCGAACCTTTCATACCGAACCTTAGAAGCCCCCGGCAAGCATATGTAACTTCCGATGCATCGCAATCTCCCAATGAAGCAGCGTATTTGCTAACCCGGAAAGCCAATGACAGAGTTTTGTGCAAAGCTAATATGCCGTCCATGCAAATGAATAAAGAAACGATTGCTGTCAAAAACATCACCATTGTCCCCAACACAACAGCCCCAATGGCGAGCCAGTTACGACTCCCAGCCCCCTCCTCTCTTTTTTTCTCC
>Ga0307511_10002954_pt1 | contig 17613 bp, 16 predicted proteins | sample 13_EM_MG_FD_200266 | JGI IMG/M metagenome (GOLD analysis project Ga0307511, IMG submission 200266) | Populus trichocarpa ectomycorrhiza microbial communities from riparian zone in the Pacific Northwest, United States - 13_EM | ecosystem: Host-associated > Plants > Roots > Unclassified | place... | reverse complement strand
TATATGCATGTACCGTTTGGCCTTGTGCTCCAGCCGAACTGTGTGGGGCATCTGGGCCTCCTTCATATTGAGAGTGGGTGCTCTCGTGGCTCTCGTCGAAGGCATGTGACTGGGTACTCCAGCCCGGGCCACCGTAGTCTTGCTCTTCCTGTTTCGCTTCCACTGGCTGCATCATGCCCGGGCCACCTATCCCTGGAGGCACTGGGGCATCAACCGAAGCATGACGTCCCCTACTCGCTCCTGCTCCCTCAAGGCCTTGGGCAGCTTTGCCAGAGTCCTGCCATACAGCCTCCCATTTACCGTGTGCATAAGTACGCCCATCCTCATCATCTTCTTTGTCCTTCTGAACGAGGACACGGTACTTCTTGGCCATCTTTTCTAGACCGCCAGCAATATACCAAACGATGTGCATTTCTCCTGCCCCTCGCGAACTTGGGCCACCCGTTGTTGGACTCTTCCTGAGGCTGCTACCTTTCCCTTTACCGTCTTTTAGAACAACTTCTTTGATACCACCGCCAGCAACATCCCTCAGCACCTCGATAACTTTCTCTACCAGACTCCAAACATCGTCAGTAGGGTTTACTAGGTCGCCAATACTAGCAACCTTCCGCCATCTGCTGGTGACTTTCATAAGGAAAACAGCCGCGAAAGCAATCATTGTATGCACGTATAGTGGTACCCCAATCAAGCAAACCCTTATCTCTTCTACCGTTAGAATAGTGGTCAACACATGTTTTGCGCTTTCAATAGCCACCCTGGCCATGGCGGCTCTCTGTGGACTGAAACCTGATATGATATCAGCCGATGATGTCTCATTTGTCGCTGACCCGGTTACTCCTCGCAATGCCAAAGAATGGAGCTGCAACTTCGCGAAATGATAATGCAACAACACCCCCTTCGCAGGATAATCACCCACAAAGGCGTTTTTGCGAAGCCTGACACACCAGTTATCCCGCCACACCTCAAGCTCCCTGGTGAACTCTTCAACCTTGCCAGCCTTGCTCTTCCGCTTCTTCTTCCTGTGGTCTTTGGGTGGTTCTAGTTTTCGCTTTTTACGGGTGGCTGCTGTCGTTGGGTCCTGGATATCATCAGTCTTGGAAGTATCGTCCTTCTCTGAGCCGTCTAAGTTATTCTCGTACACATGTTCAGCAACAATATTCGCATCATCATCTTCTTCTTCTTCATCATCAGGATTGTCGCTACCACCAGTTCCGAATAAGACCTCTTCTCGAACCATGCCGCCTTCAGAAATCTCTCCAGCAAAGCACTCGTAGATTCTTTCAAGCACGACAAAGAGGGCCATTTGGCTGACCACTCGAAAGTCACCCTCTTTACAAAGATCACTCTCAAGATACCGTTCATATCCCTCGTTCCTGATGGCTTCATGCTGCGAGTAGCAGATAACGGGTGGTCGGCCATATGCAATGCTAAAATGATGATCACACACGTAAAGGAGATACCATAAACGCGCGCGTTCATAATGGAATTTTCTTTCTTGGTCTCGCCTCATCCTTTCAGCCTCAGGGAGCTTACTACCGACTGGAGTCGTCATCAGCGCTTTCCTGAAACTCTGGTGTACATTTAGTTCGGTAGCTATCCGAACAGCGTGCCCACTCAGCTTCCAGCTCAGGTCGGGCAGCCAGAATGCTGCTATTGATAGTGCCCGGACATTATCCAATGCTTTCTGATACGGAGGTAGCCCATTCTGATATACATGTGGCCCTACTCCGCCAGGGGGCTCAAACATAGAGGACGAAACAAGTGACAAAAAGTGCTGGTAACAGACTGCAAAGGTACCACTAGGCGTGGGCGTGTTCGAAGTTGAGCTTGCTGCTGCCGTGGAGGATGCAACAGTTGCTGGTCGATGTAGGGAGGACACTGTAAGGATTGAGGCGAGAAGTAATGGAGAAGAATTGCGAACCGACGATAGACTGTCATGTGCGAGAGCTACATCGAAAAGGTAATGGTTCAATGTACTCCGGAATCTACGTTTCTTAGATCACGTCAATCACACCTAGTAAGGGGAATACATACAACTCAAATAACTCTTCAGCCTCCTCTAGGTTCACTAGGCCTTTCGATATGAGATCATCGTCACTGTCCTCTACAGACAAAGATATGTGTCTGCTGAGGCTGCTTGGCCCGTTGGTAAACCTGCCTGGGCCAGAATGTTCACTAGAATCGCTTCCTAGCGATGTATGCACGTGGACGTGCGAATGAACATTCGTGGTGGAGTTGCTCCTTAGGCTTCTGAGCCTAGTCACCTCATATAGCGATCCCATTGGGTTGGTGGAAAGGGAGGCGTTATATAGAGAAGCAGCATGATCGTAAAACGGCGGGCGAGATGCCTTTGCCCCACGACCTTCATTCTCAGGCCGGCATACCTGAACATCCCCATTATGACTTGGCACTGCCTCTGGTGAGTTCTCTCGGGTCATTGGCATACGCGTGGCTGGGGTAGGTCGATCAGGCGAATGTCCAGTCGTAGAGCTGGCTGGGCCAATGATGGTCGGAATAGAGTCCCTCCGAAAGGACTGCTGCGTAGTGGAGTTAGGGGGGGAATTTCCCGAGTAAAGTGTAGCAGCTGTGAGACCGGGTGAGCAAGATGACGCTGCTGACTGAATGGGTGAATTGTAGGTCGATAGCGGACGCATTTGCTTTGCCCTGAGAATATCTTCAACTGCCCTTTGTAATTGCGCCAGCTCTTCGCTCATCTTCATTTTCCATCTGTACGGTGGTCAGCTTGCGAAATTTAACCTACTATGATGCCCAAGCAGCGTTACAATGCTTTGCATTCATAATAGTGAACCTTCGGAGATGAACTCACTCAACATCCTCGTCGAGGATAGTCTGCAAGCTTCGGTTGACGACGCACTCCAGCTTCATCTTTCGGCACCTCACGCATTTTGCTGCTTCTCCTGTCGCACCCAAATCGGAATCAAAATCGCATCGTATCTTTTGTTTTTTGCATGCGGAGCACGCCCTGACCTTTCGAGAAATTTGTGGCACCCGAGGAAGACCGCTGATTGTCGTTTTCAAGCTTGCAATTGCCGCTGTAGATGACGCCAACTGGGACTGCGAGATCTCCGCACTTTGTGACTCCTCGTTGGAGGCGGATTTGTTGCTGTTACTTGTATTATTGAGCTCATCAAACGTACGCTTCATTTTCGATGTCGCAGAACTTCAAGGAGGGCCTGCCAAATTTGTTTCTTTTCTTCGGAGTAATACAGAGGGGACGTAGTCAGGTAAGTGTGAAATGGTGATTGCTGCAGAGCTACCTAGGCAGAGCACCCGCCGTGGCGGTACCAATTATGGGGTGATGGGTGATGCAGTTGCCTCACAACCAACAGCTCGAGTAGGTTCAACGAAGCGCGCGCGCAAGGCTAGGATCTGCTGTTCTCGACTCCACCTAGGTCGACGGTGAGCTTTGAGGGGCGTACCTGAAGAAAGGGAGCCTTGGACAGTTACTCGGTTTTGGGCTTCTCCCTGGCTCCCGCCGGCTCGTGCGAGTGGACCAATAGCCGGGTAGGTAGAGTTTAAATCTTGACCGGACGCTATGCGAATCGAACCGAAGAAAAGGTGGGGATGCTTTCAGCCAGGTTAATGTAGGTATGTATATAGTACATAGGCACTCGTCCCAGTCGAAGCAGATTCCATAAATAATAGGCGCAGAAATTGTTCGCGATGCACAAAACGGGCTGTTTCCCAGACTCCGCACCTGAGCACAAGCCAGACTACGGTAACTTGGGTACAATACTAGGTAATTTGAGCAGCCAAAAAGTCGGTATAGGCTAAACTATGTATGTAGTCACAAGTAGCTACTTGAGTACGGTAATGCATTAATTTGGACTACCCAGAACCTCAAGGGTGCCTATTTTATGCATCGTGAACGACTGGACTGTACATGTAAAGTATAATAGCCTGGTTGGCACTAATCTATAATTAATTTGTTAGTACAAATTGCGTACATGTGTGTAGTATAGGTGCCTCTCTTTGTATTGAATTGCGGGCACCCGAGGCATGAACTCGGCGGTTACAGGTATTCAAACCAGGAGAACACATGCTTGGTGTAATTGGCAAACGGGTTTCTGATATTTATTGATGACCCACTCTGCAAGTAAACTGTATCATTCAAACAGGCTTCATTCCCCAAAGACCCAGGAGCGCCCCTCCCCCTATAATATTACTCCTTCTAATCTAACGTCATGTTGGGATATCCACCACATGCCAAGCCTTCACGAACCACCTGCCCATACAAGAATTAATCTTCATCAGGTGGAACAAATGGGGTCACCAGCATTTGTGAAAACCTATCAGTAAATAGAACACTCGTTAGTCTGTGCAAACTGCTGGGAACGAGAACAAAACAAGTGGTAACTGTGGGGTGTTTCTTACCCTTCTAGTCTCTCCCTTCCTCTCACTTCTTCTACTAGCAACGGACACTTAACCACGTTGAATTCGTCGTATAGCTCCTCAATCTGCTCCAGATACTTCTTTTGCATTTTCCTGCGTGCAGTACATTGCTCACATTGGCTACCTTTCTTGGGAAACAACAGTTGGTTCACAACGATTGCATGTGTGTCGATTTCGTAGTTCGATAGCTCCTGGATCATCCTTTCGGTCTCGTAAAGACTAAGAAACTCCGGTATGCAGACACAGACGAAGGTGGTCAAGTCGGGATCCTTGAATTGTTTGGAAACTTCGCCAATCATTTCTCGCATTCCTTCCAGTTTTCCCATCAGCTCGTCCACGCCTCCGCCAGGACCACCAGAAGCTCCGAGTATGCCGTTGAGCATAGGTCCGAACCGTCCAGACAATTGGGAGATCTTGGAGAGAGCTTTCTCAAGGACCGTCGGGAATTGTAGGAAGCGAAGGGTGTGGCCAGTTGGGGCAGTGTCGAATATGATAACACTGTACGAGAGTGACTTCACCTGCTTGAGAACTTCTGCAAATGACATTGCCTCATCTACACCAGGAATCTACGGCCCAAATTAGCTTCGAATCCAACGTGTACTTAAACAATCTAATAAAAAAGGAGGGTTGAGAACAAGGCCCCTGATACGAAGGGATAAAATCAAAAACTTACGCTGAATGCCAGGTCTTGCATCATACTTCCAAGTGGGTTATTCTGCGCGCCATCCGCTGGTTTCTCCGTCAGCCAATATCCAGAAGCTATCTCCTTGATGGCTCTGATTCTATGCTCCTGTTCTGGGTGATATCACTCACAATTGTCAATCAACTCTTGTATGCTGCCTGTTGGATCAATCTCCATGGCGCTGAGATTGTCAACCCCATTTACTTTTGTGGCCTCCTTTCCAAATTTTTGATCGAAAGCATCGCTGAGGTTGTGTGCTGGATCGGTTGATATCAATAAAACGCTTTCTCGATGCTTCGCTAGTTGGATGGCAAGTGAACATGATGTCGTGGTCTTGCCAACACCACCCTTTCCTCCAACGAAAATCCAGCGGAGGGACTTCTGGTCGAGGACTGATTGGAGTGTCGGCTCCATAGGCTCCAGATCGTCAGACATATTTGAGAACTGTACGCTCGTGTGGCCCGGTGCTGAAGAATCGTAGTCTCCAAGTTTCGTGGACTTGAAGTAGCCCTGTGAAGCTCTGGCTGGCGGGGCATGACATTAGGTAAGCTCTGGTGAACAGCGGCCAGTCACGTGCCTGCAGAGTTACAAAAGAATTATGCGGGCAGTAGTATGCAGTATTATGCACCAGTGAAAAGGTCTGAAATCAATTGCTTTCTAAATTTGTAAAAATGAATGTTTTTCGGCAATGGCCTGTCCCCTCGTGTTTGGATTTTTATAAATTTCTGCGCCCTTGATATTCACTACTCACCGTGCATAATAAACTCGGTTCCTGGTACTTTAGGCTTCTAATCTGGCTGGGACCTAAGTCTCATCTACTGAGTAATGATATGAGCCAAATGATTATCCCCAAGTCCACATTTGACGGTGAAAACGAAACGCACGGGCAGATGAACTCGGTGAGAAGCTCGCAAACACTACTCAGGGTACAGAGACAATGCACTGAGCGGCTGATACATACATGCATGCATTCAACTACGGGATGTGCCTCACGAATAATACGCCTGATACATATTCCCCTTTCACTTCGGTCTGATCAAGGAGCATTGTTACCCGCTATTGTAGCAACGCACGGACTATGGAGTGCTGCGCCAGAGGGTACCGCCACCCCGCCGACCGACATGGCGCCTGGTACACCTGAGGGTATTGGAACATTGCAATGCAAGAGAGTGGGGGGGAGAGGGTAGCGGAATATTGGGGAGGCATGGAAAGACTAGCAGTGGTGCAAACAGGTGGCAAGATTTCCTTTTGCGAGCAGGCATAAATTTTCCTTTGCCCGAATCAATGTATATGAGGTGAGTTGCCCAGGAGTTGGACAATCCAGTCGAGTCTCCACTCGAGGATGTGCTCTGTCGTCATAGTATAGATAGATGAATACGAGTACCGATATACCAAAAAAAAAAAAAAAAGCCGATGAACATGGTCACCCTTCCCAGTAGGCAAGACCGACGCGAATAACCAGCATGCGACTTTCATCTCCACTGATCTGCCGGTGGGAAATTGGGATTATCCTGGAGCTGTCGTGACCAGTTCGCGAAGCGGATTTGCAACTATATCCTCGGCCAAAAACGACCTGGAATGGTATGGCAAACAAAGTACAATTCTGGGGCTGGCAAAAGATGAATATAATGATAAAAATAACTTCCCCCCCGCCAGGTGTATGCCCTCGAAGGCTGCCGCATGCATGGCCAGTACATTTTTTTACCGGCGCGATGTTATGGTTAACAGTATATTTTTTTTAGTTTTTTTTTTTACACATCTGTATGTTATGACGAGCCAACCGGAAACCTGGATAGAAGCAGGGCAGTAGCAGCAAGAAAAGTGTGTAAAGCTAGTCTAGTGTAAAGCTTGGTTCTAGATTTCGTGTGTAAGGTTCATGATCAATTGTTGCGAAAGATGGCAAGAATTAATCCCACCCTATTTTCGGTTTCCGCCAGCATTGCCAATTACCCTGGATCTTGTGGTGGCACGTGGTTTGACAAAAGTTGTCAATTACCCTCAAGGTTGCGATTAGGGATAGGACAATGCCCAGTTCTTCATCTATCAAACACATTACTATGGAATACTTACGTCATGGTGCTGTGTGCCGAATTTCAAGCTAGGTTGGATTGTCGGAACTGGGTAGGAGTCTGTGATCGACCCCAATGCACGGATCAACATTACAAAGGTAGTGTAGTCACGGTATTCGATATAACTGGGCCCCGATCCCGCTAGAATTTTGTATGGGAAAATATATCTTGGTCTAAGTACCCTCGCATTATGAAGGGCTTCCGGCTGGTCCCGAGGAGGTTGCTTATATCGTAACCTCACTGTATTACACATGGCGAATGGGCATAGAAAGGATTATATTTTTAAGATACAAAATTGTATTTTCTAGCCCCCCTTCCAAATAATATAAACGTGTGAACAATAAACACGGGTATCGATAATGTACAAGAAATATGTCAGTTGTCCCACTAGCAGAAGGTATCGGAGTCAAGGAGTCCTAGGGCTGTGATTATGCAGATAATACATACACGCACATTGCGAGAAGAAACTAGCCAATGGTAAGAGTATCAGTCAGTGAGAGTGGGTATATAAAAGAACAATTCACTCGCTTAGCCGTCCAGGATATCCACACTGACATAGCAAGTAAATAAGCCAAGATCTATGAACACGGGACTGAAAGTCCTGATACTAATGAAACATAACAAAACCAGTAAAATTGAAAAGATCCAATTCCCAAATCGCGTTTAAGCAGAACAGGCCTCTTTCCGATTACTTCCCCAGCCGTCGCTACCCATTGAGCGGCTCGTATAGTAGGCAGTCTTCTGCAAACTGCCATCTACATTGCCATTCCCAGTTCCTTCGAATCTGTGTTTTCCTTGTTGACACTAGCTTGGCTCGGATCTCCCAATCTCCCTTGGGCCAACACTCCGTGAACTGGACCTGGTCTAGAGAACGACTTTTGGGAATGAAGGCTATTCATGCTCCTCTGACTCAAGCGGCTATCTTGTCTGCTGAATGGAGGGTGGGGGGGTAAATGTTGGTTGTTTGTCGAAGGGCGTGCTCCATCTTTGCTACGAGAACTTTCTGCATATATACTTCTTCCATCCTCGCTCTTGCCACTGCTTATCATCACAACACCTAGTGGGGATTGGGTACTGTGGGTTGTGTTGATGTTCTGAAGGGGATACCCAGGCATATTGCCCGTCATTGCCGATGGTGTGACGATTACACCGGTACCTCGACCATTTCCGTGAAAACTTATCATGCTCATGTTAGGTTCTGTCGGCTGCATTGCAAGAATATCTCTGGAGTCGAAGGTGGAAGCCGATGCCCTACTATCCTCGCTGAATAGGTGGGAAAAGCTCCTGCCATTAGGATGGGCTGGTAATGTGTCGTTACCATGCATAGGTTGTAAAAAGGGATCGGGAGTGCTGGTCATGTTATGGTTTCCGTAATCTTCTGCGGAAACGCTCGCCGGAGTAGTGGTGCCTTCGATTTTTGCGCCTGGGGCTGGGTGACCCTTTTTCCAGTCGATGATGGCATAGATTGCACTAACAATGGTGACAACCATAAATATTAAGGACATGATAATGTTGAATAGAACGAACAACACTCCAACAATGGGTTTCGCCGGTTCCTAAATCATCTTAGCCGGGCCGGACTCGTGTGAGAGGACTAAGTTTCCTTACCGTTTGACTGGGAACCGCTTCCGTGAAAATGAGTAGGAATATTCCATTCAGTAGACCCATCACTGCGCTTGCAATTCCCAATGTATTTGTTGGTTTATCCATCCAAGGGCGCACCCATGCTACACCGATCAACCACAGTAGATCAATGATTAAAAATCCGATTGCCTGTGCGATCCCCTTGATAGTTCCAACGGAGGATTCATCCTCACTCGGGGCGTCGTATAAATGCTGCTGGGAGAGTCCAACAAGCGCCGATTTCGTAAAAACGAAAAGTATTAGGGGCAAAACCCAATATGCCCCAGACCGGCGGTATGGTACTGTGAGTATTGCGAACCGCTTGAGGTCCCTAGACGCGGTGGCTTTTGACTCCGTAAGCCCTGGGACTGAATCTCTCCAGGAGGTGGATGCAGGCTTTTCCATATCGGCGCTTTTAGTTGAGAATCGTGCCAACGGGCCTTTGATACTAAAAGGCATCACCCCAGTGTGCCTCAGAAGTATATAGAGCCTAAATACAGCCGCTGCCATTAATCCTGTCATTGCCACAAATATAACCACTGCTAAAGCCATCACCGCGGGACTATCCCTCATTGTTAGTTCCCACAAGGACAAAGCTATGAGCGCGGGGTATCCCATCACAACCACGCACAGCACCACCTTTTTCAACATCAACTTCCAATGCTCCCGGAACACTACCAACTTGGTTTGCATTCCCATCTTCTGCTTTTTTACCATCCACTCCACGATTCCTCTAAAGGCCAGAAAGAATACCACCACAACAAATGCGAAGATGATATACATGCTGTATGAGGTGAGGAAAAGGTTCGTCTGCTCAATGCCCGCCTTGAAGGCAACTCGTTCGATTCCCTTTACCATAAGGGGCTGGTAGCTGCTAGCGTCTTGGTTCGGCTCAATATCAGCAGCACGTCGCCTCAGTGCATTCCTTCCAACCCCACTCGCGAGTTCAAGGCCCCTCCTTACTTCGCCCAAATCTCTCTTCATGACGAGGACGCTGGTGGTGCTGATCTGATTAAATAGGGAACTTCTATGCCCTCCAGTAGACCTGATGTACCAGTTGAAAAACCGCTGCATGAAGTTCATTTCGACGACGCCTACGGCCCATACGAAATTTTGTGTCCAAGCAGAAACGATGGGAGGTAGGGGCACACTAGTCATCCCTATTAATGCCTGATTTTGCAGCAAGGTGTAGAATGCCAAACTATAGGCGGCGAACTTTGCAGTTGTAAGATGATAAGAATGCAAGGTCGGATCCGAACACGAGATCACGAAAACCACCCACAGCAGAGCACCGCCGCCAAGAAAGGCGGTAACCCATGAGACAGCCCCCTTCTCAACAGTAACTCCATTGCTCAACTGTGCATCAACACATGCAAGAAGCTTCTTCTGGGAATCGGCGGATACAATCTGGATTCGGACATAGGCGTCTAGGTCTGGTACCTGATATGCAACAGCTTTGAAATAGATTAGCAATTGAAAGAATGTTTCGGGAACCAAGAGTAACTACCGGGAATCTGCGAAACAAGGTCACTTCCAAGATCTTGGTTGCTGTTCACCTGAATTGGTTGAGGGCTCATAGGACACAATTGTGTCCAGTCTGGTCTCTGGCAAGGGTCAAATTCTTGTGTAAAAGCCTTGAATCCATACGCATAAACTGTCATGAGTACTTGAACTTTGCCGGATATGGTCGAATAGGCGTTAATGTCAAAGTGCAGCGTTGATGTATTAGTGTGGAAAGAAACATCGACAAAGGTAGCTGTAATTCCGGAATTCGCCATACACGGCTTCAGGGAGCGAGTCCCTATAACATAGTCATGCACGGCGATAACTCGTGGCAAAACAGCCAAACTATAGAGCATGAGAAACGAAGCCCATCCTGCCGCTGGTTGAATCCACCGCATAGTGAGCTCTGCCGTAGATTTTCTCTGATCGTGGTCCCTTGGTACTCCTGCGACTTTGTGAGTGCATGCAGCAATCGTTCACCTCGCGAATTTTCCAGTCGATAAATATTATCTGAAGGACTATATCCAGTCGTAAATATCGTTCGTCAAATGTGATGGGTAGAGGCTACCAAGAGGCTATGGCAGAGGGCTGAACGAATGACTGCTTCCTGGTAGAAACAGGTAACGAGCGGTGTTCTGTTGAAGCTCTGGGGACAGCGAGAGGTAGGGGCAGTCGAAACCAGGAAGATCGCCCGCCAAAGGAAAAAACGAGTGTATTTGCGGGATCCCGCCGTATTTATGACGAGAGGATTAATGGTGGTGTAGATGTGCAAGCGAGGAGGAAAACCAGGACAGGACAGGTGGGAAAGCTGAAGGAACAAGGGGATGTTTTAGTCTCGTCCACCGACAAGCCGGGGATGAAGGCAGAAGTAGCTCTACCTCCGAAGGGGAGTCGCCGAGACAGGATTTAGGAGGTATGGCTATAAAGACTTGGAAGCCATTCAATCTTCCAGTTGTACATATACTTGCTCGTGGACGGCATAAGCAAAGCTGTTCCCGGACAGATTTTTCTAATTTAACATAGCCTCACTCCTCAACGCACAAGCGAGTAGCATCTGAATAGCTACTGCGCTAAAACCAGCAGCCAACCAGACTAAACCAGCAGACCCAAAGCTGCTTCCAATTCTGGTTACATTTTGCGGCATTGCGTGGCCCAACCCTCTCAAGTCTTGGCGATCGCGGGCTTACCAACGCGACTTAAGGTCAAGTCGGGTTGCATTCGAGGGGACGAAAGGTAGCTATGTAAATTTAAACTCACAGGAGGGTACTAAAATAAATAAACGCATGGCCTGCGCCGTGGGAACTTACCCCACCGAGGCCGGGCATATAGAAACAAGAGCTGGATTAAACCGGCGGGTCCTTTTAGAAGGTTCGCCTTCGGGACAACTCCAGCCCGCCGAGCCTAGGAAATGACGAAGGAGATAGTAACGGTGCACTCAGGAGTCCCCATTATTCATACGCCTCCATACCCGTTCTCCGATGCGAGTTACGAACGGATCTGGAAAAGGAGGTTGTGTGGAATCACCTCAGCATGCGATGCTTACTGGGCAGGGGAAGGCTTCTGACGGAAGGATAGCGCATTTCAGCGTGAAAATAGGGTGAAAAAGAGAGTGATGCAAGGCAAGAAGGTCGATGTATTGCATTACCTTGTGGGTTGTTGATTACCGTACCTTGTGGATTGTTGTCGGTCTCCACCAATTGGACCAGTTCTGCCATTTCCGCCGAGGGGATCTCGGACAAGGTCAACAAGACCGGCAGAGTGCACATGCGTATGAAATGACCGTGCAGGACATCGCCCCAGCATTTTGCATGGGAATATAAATAGCAATGTTCCGTAGGGTGTGGACCCGGTTGCTGTAGGCAATATGTAATGTCAAGCACTATGGGTATAAACAATCCCTACCTGAAAGACTTGGCAAAGCACAAATTTGAGCCTCACATGCGAGCAATATCTAGTCTGGTTGGCACAAGCCCCTCGGAAGAGGAAGATATCCAGTTAGGTGGCCAAAAAATATCATACCATGCATAAAGATGCATGTATGTCTTATTCCTGAACCCCCAATTCACCAGTATGCAGCGTTTTGGCCTCTTTATGCAGGGGGTATGATATTTTTTTCCACAACTGTACAGGGGCTAAAACCAGGCATGAAGGTACTTCAATGGTACAGCCATATGGATACCTATCCACTATTCCAAAGCTCACCAAAGGTATATTCGTTATGAAGTTATAGAGAGATGGGTTCAATGCATAGAAGGAAAATATAACTAAGCCATTTGCTCTTGTCCCTTCCTACTTATTCACAGTTTCATGTAATGGTCAACCTCATCTACCCTCACTTCTATATCCATTTATAGAGATGGCTGTGGGGTTTTTCAAAAAGCTTGTCCGACGGACCCTCTGCAGCTTTGAGTGATAGAGGCTCGTACTGCCTTGGTTAAGGAGTTCTAAGCGTGCGTACTAAGACCTGTAAGGACCTCAGAGGGTGGACTAAGAACTTGTGTTATTTTGGTGTAGGTAAGTAGTGTTAAAGGCGAGCCGGTGGTCAAGAAGATTTCTGTCGGAATATTCGCAATATTGGGTCCATTAAGGGTGCGATTTTCAACTTGGAACATTACTCGAGGGAGCCAAAAACTATGTACAAGAGGTGCGCATATATATATATATAGGAAAGCTAGGCCACCCACCACGTCGGGTGGTATCCGGTGGTACCTCCAGGTCTGCATCTCAGCCGTAACAGTAGGTACTCCCCTTTGCCAGAGGGCCTCTCGACCCACCATCTTCACCAGCCATACCCTCTGTTCTATAACTCAATATGCTCACGCAGTGTTGGCCTCTTCCTTCCACTGTATGTTGTTTCGGGGCCCCCTGCATAAAGGATGGACCTTAGCGATGTAAAGATTACGAGGTTATGGCAGGAGGAATCTTGAACGAAAGAGATAAAAAATATATTCAGAGTTAGCCAAGGTATCGCTATTTCATGTTCTATGGTCCTTGTGGTCTATCCTTTTTCCCCAGCGATTCCCTGCCTTTTTTATCCTTTCCGCGAATTCTCTAATTAGGCATATTCGGTCCCCCGGTCTATTCCCCCTATCCCAATTGTCCGTTACTGGGTTCCTGCAGCTCCCGTGATTCCCGTACGTGGGAGTATTCCTTACAACCGATCTTGCAAATCTCGTATGTAAGGCTGGCTTGAGCCTCTCAGAGTTCAGGGTAACTGGGCTAAAATTGAACGTATTGACTTGAATATTAATAATAACTATTCTCAGGAAATTGGGGATAGAAAACATGTTAAAACTAGATAGTTGACTTGAGAGGAGTAATTATCTGAATATCATGAATGCATACCCCGACCGACCACCTTCACCATCCCTACTCTCTAATCAATCAATCAATCAATCAATGCGCTCATGTAGTGTCAGCCAGCCCGCATAGAAGCTCTCTGTATGAAGGATATGCCGCAACGGTCTTGCAATGACTGTTGTGTAGGGTAGTTCAGAAGGCGGGGTAACGTCAGCGGCAATGCTCATTTTAAATGTTTGAGCTCATTCGGGGTTGTCTAGCCCATAGCGTATCATTGAGGGCATCCGCAGTTGCATACTCCTAAGTAGTGCAGTTAGCATAGCGGCAAGCAGAAGAGGGAGCAGGGCAAAACTACTTCTGCTGGAGAAGCGGGCTCTTTTCAACTGTAGTTAGCTGTATTGAATTTGTTGCGCAATTCATCTATCTCAGAATGCTCTACCGCATCCACTGGCGAACAATGTCCCTGGTCAATTCCTAAGGCATATAAAGCCACCCTAGGTCATAGGAATTGACCAAAATCTATACGCCTAGTCAGCCTAAGGCTATGAGGCGGCCCTGTTCACTCTCCTTAAAAGGCTCGGTACACCTACTGAACAACGGGCTACATAAACGTCCTGCCTTCCGAGCCTATGGGATTACCGAAATAACCCCTCTTCCACCGCCACGCCCTCTATCGGCCCTCCCCCCAAAAGCTAGGGACGCTGTTAGCTAGTGGATGCGGTAATGGGGGCGGTACTGTAAATCCCCATGAGCCCCTACGCTCAGACGCTCTTGGAATTCAAGCCTATCGGGGTGCACGGAGAAAGCTCTAGGTCACATATTCATATACTACACTCTTTTTTTGTTTTTGTTAACTCAGTACTCGCATGGATACTATCTAGTATATGGGGAGGGAGCACATCCCCGGGGAGCCCCCAGACTGGATGGTTCAACCCCTCGGCCGCTCCAGCCGCTCATTTAAGTACAAATATCTATCCATCACCCCCCCCCCTCATGTCCTTGGTCGACCCCCCTTATTCATTGACTTAGGAAATCCGCTACTGCCACGCACTACTCCGGGTCGGCCCAAACGTCCTCCCCACAAGCTCTGATATGTGAATTTCCCCGCACCTGCAATTTCCGTCCTCCGCTCTTCCGATCTGGTGTAACCAGTGTTTGAATGGTCCTCGATCCGTCACGATGTAGGTCAGTCCCCTCAGCGCTTGTCTGTTCCAATTCTTGACTGGTGTACTTGGTTGGTATAGGCGATGAGCTTGTTTGATGCCAGCCGGTGTAGTAATGTTGCGCCTGTGCAAGAAGCGTCCAGTCAGTACCGTCATTGTTCCCCTGTAATTCGCCTCTTCATTTCCCTTGACCCCGCTATGCCCCTTTACCCTTGTTAGCGTGCAGGCTTTCCCTTCCGCTGCTTTTTGGCAGTGTGTCTCTGGAGTTTTAGCACGGTGGCTATTGCACCTTGGCTGTCCGATTCTAACGTGTGGAGGCCCTCCTCCATCCCTATTGCTAGACCCAGGAGCATCGCGTCCGCCACCGTAGCGTACTTCCCAGCCAGAAGCCGCCGTGACCCGCGGCGCTACCTGTGTATTCCTGGAGGATGCATCCGTCCGTCTCGCTCGTGCCGTCCACCTGGGAGAATTTCCTCTATGTGAACTCGCCTCCATTTCGTTCCCTATCCGCCGACTCGTCCATCCAGATCAGCTCGGTGTTCACTTCCAAGTGCTCGTTCAGGATTGGGGCGACTATGGCTTGGACTCCAATGTCCCTTGTGTACACGCTCGCTGCCCAGCGGATTCTGATATCGAGCATTATCTGACTTAGGTGCCCTATCCCCGTTATCTCTGAGACCTTCTCCCGGTTGCATCCCCTGTACGCTCTGGTGATCCATCTGTTGCACTCCGTCAGGAGTCTTTCCATCTGTTCCGTGTGATTGTGTTTCGCGTGTAGGACTGCGCCGTAGGTCAGGATGGGTGATCTTTCCCATGATGACTTGTCTTTTTGCTTCGGTGGGAGCCTGTTGAGCCGCTTATATACCACACTCATTCCGCCAATAAACATTGGTTGGCTAACCTGTAGTACCATCAATCCTCTTGGTCGGTCACTGTCCCATAGTTTAGCTGAAGATATGCTTCCGCAACCGCTAAATTGCGTAGGTCCATCACGCAGGCCATAACCTACCCCTCAAATGAGGCGGTCTCACTAGAGTCAGACCGATTGCACGTTGTAAGCGACCATTGGTAATGCAGCCTCGAGTGATTTGTATGCTAACACGACAGCGCTGACTCCCCGTGTTGAACGCTGTGGAGCCAAAAGGCCGGTGTACTATAATGCAAGTCTTTGGCGCAGAGGGCCGAACGGAAGAAGCGCTTTAACGGCGAAGCACAAACGCAGAAGGTCTTTGATAGCGGAGATCAAACGCCGCAGGCCTACGCAGGAACCTCTTGATGAGGATCATGCAATTGCAGTTATCCACTCGCTTGGATGCAAGCGGCAGCAGGAGGTAGGGCGCCGCTCGGTACTTCATGCCACTCGACATTGGATGCAGTCCCAGATTGAATGCTGCGGGGTCTTGGACGCAGCTCGGCGTTGGAGCCAGTTCGATGTTGGATACAGCTCGACGGTTCGACATTAAACGCCACTGAACATTGGATGCAGCTGGAGGTAGCATGTAGTATAGGCAACTCTCGTTATAAGCATACGGGCGGGACCAGAGGTGACATGCGATGAAAACATGCTACCCTAATGACTGTCGGGATGCCCACAACCAGCTGCTACAAAAACCCACCGGAACTCGTAGTCGGCTACCCATAGGTCGTTATTCAGTTAAACCGAAGACTCGCTATTTGGTTCAGTAAGGCCGGTGGCTACCATAGGCACCCATCTAGGCTGGGTAGACGTGGCCTAATAAGCTCGCTCTATTTACTGTGGAATGATAACATGGGACCGAAATCACCGGCCTACCCCGCTGGCCGAGCCCTCTTATGCCCTGCAGGCGCCCCCCTTTTTATTATTTTTATTTTTACATATTCATTACTCATATCCGGCCCCGTAAGGCGGCCACGGTGAGCCATCCAGAAGCCCGGATGGATCCAAGGGCGCCAAGTTAATCTGTGACTTATGGCACTTAGGAACAGATGACCCTTGACTTATGAAATCTTGTAGTACAGGAAATGGAAGTAGGCCTCGACGACTCAATATGTCTCCTCCCCCTCTCTTCTCCAATCTGGGTTGTCCAGTTCCTCCCAGGTGGACTTGTTCCCTAACAGGGCTCGTCTCTCTTTCCGGAATCTAGGGCAGGCCAGTGTCAGGATCGGGCCGGCCAGGCCGGCGATGCCTGCGGCCTGGGCCACAAGGAAGTCTGCCTGGGCCTGGCCTGAAACAACAGGCCGGCGGAGTCCTTGGTCTGAACCGCCTGGACTGCCTAATAGGTAGGCCTGGGCACGAGACGTCTCGAGGCTTTTGGACATCGAGCAACCGCAATCATAATCAAATGGTGCAGGTACTAGGAATTTGTAGAAAATGAGCGCTGAAAAGGCATCTCAGCTTTAATTATATACAGGTTGCCACACTGTCTCACCGGCTGTCACACTCTTTCAATGGTTGCCGCACTGTCTCACACAAATATTTGCACGGCGCAACCAATGAAAAGTTTTCACATACCGCCCTGTCTCGAGACGTCTCGTGCCCAGGCCTAAAGTCTACGTAGCGCTGGCAAAGACGGCGAACAACTCCCCATCCCCGACAGGATCAGCTACCGCCTCCTAAAGCTAATCAAGACACCGAGCTAGGCCAAGCAATCTGCAACAACATATTCCCAAACCTGGCAAAGATCACAAACTGGTCAAATCATGGAGGCCAATCGTGCTCGCCAACATAGTCGGGAAGCTTGGTAACAAGATCATAGCCAACAAGAATCATACGAATACACACCTCTTCCACGACCTCCAGTATGGCTCCCGCATAGGACGCTCAGCGATGGACAGCATCATCATCACAATCTCAAAAGCGGAAAGGGCGATACACAAGGGG